>Ga0102832_1000657_pt1 | contig 43762 bp, 45 predicted proteins | sample EBPBio282013_DNA_FD_88942 | JGI IMG/M metagenome (GOLD analysis project Ga0102832, IMG submission 88942) | Wastewater treatment Type I Accumulibacter community from EBPR Bioreactor in Madison, WI, USA - Reactor 2_5/28/2013_ DNA (Illumina Assembly) | ecosystem: Engineered > Bioreactor > EBPR >... | reverse complement strand
GATTGTTAAATTCTCTTTTGAAAGTTTCCTTTAAACCGCGTTTGGTTAAGACTAAGCCGTTTATTTTCGGGCTGTTTTCAGTTTCGTACATTCGAAGGAGAAAACGAAATAACTATCAAAATCGCAATTATAAGAACAATAATAATAATAGTATTAATAATTTAAATATTAATACTGCTCAAAATATTTTGTTTGCCCATAATAACAATAATAACAATAATAACCCTAATGCTAATAATGACATGGGTAGAAGTAATCGACATCATAAACATGGTTATAAGAATGCTTATAAGTACAATTCAAATCATGTTCGTAGACGTCATTATAAGGGAAAGCATTACTATAATCGATCGTTCAATAATTATAATTATAATTATAATCATAATTCTGGTTACACTAACAAATATAATAATAATAGTAATAATAATAATAATAACAAGTATGTTAATGATAATTTTAAGGCTAATACCAATATTACTAATAAGAATAGCAGAAAGGTGGATAATGTTATTGTTAAGTATTCCGATGGTTACTACCACCATGGACCTGGCCGTCATGCTGGGTATACGCGAAATCAGCAAAGAAAATCTAATAGAAACATTTTAAAATTTAATCTTAAATCTCGTTATAAATCTCACTATAATCCGTATTACAGTTCTTATTTTAACAATAACAATAACAATAACTACAAAAATAATAGTAATAATACTAATAACTACAAGAATAGTAATAATAATTATAAAAATAAGAAAAATAGGAAGTTTGTTCAAAATTCTGCTAATTTTAAGGACGGTCAAAATAATGTTAATTTGAAAAGTCGGATGTTTGCGTATAAGAATACGCGTGGATACCATGCGAAATTTGAAAGTAAAAACTTTAATAGTAATGGTTCAAATAATAAATTAAATTTTAAACGCTCTCAAACTCGGTATAGTGATCGGGTGCATGCTACTGCTGTACGTCCTAAAGTAAAGGATTCTAAGGCTACGAAAAAGTAGCTTTTTAAAAATGGAAAGGTTTTTAACTGGATGCACTTACTTAAACGGATTGCTCTACTGAATTTCGTATCTATTTAAAAATTCCTCTTAAATTACATTAAATGGAGGATGTATAGTATTCACTTTCTCTCTCTATGCCAAGGAGTAATTCCCATGTAGACACAGATGGTAGGGTTAGGGTAATACGAATATATAGAAATAATAAGATAATTATATAGTATACTTTGGTAAATGAATTCGCAACAAATGTGGATACTAGTAGTAACAATAGTTATAATTATAATAAGTTATCTAATATAGTTTACTTAAACGGCTGTTAATGAAATATTGTTTTTGGGTAGACAATAGAAATACAGCTGTTGTTGCTCAACGATTGTTGAGCACGGAAGGGGAGGCTATAAACCTAGAGGTAATCCGTTTTGGTTTTTTATGCCACAGTTAGATAAATTTGCTTTTGCTCCGCAAGTTTTTTGGTTGGTAGTTGTATTTTTTACGTTGTATTTGGTAACATTACGGAATGGCTTGTCTACTTTGTACAGAATTGTTGTTTTTCGTAAAAAATTTATTAATGTCCTTAATTTGGATGTTTCTTCTGTAGTCACTGAAACTATGTTAGTGCAACAGGTGACAACACGATTTATTGTTAATTTCGTACAAACTAGAAATATTGTTGAAAGTTTTTTTAGACTTCTTGAGTCCTCATTAAGCAGGGGGCGCCTAAGTTACGAGGTTTTGCGTGCGGTTAGACATAGTCTTGTTTTTAATACTATTACTCCGCATTTTGTCGGTGTTAGACAGAGTTTACTTCCTGCTTCCAAGCAGTACTCGTCTTTAAGATCAATTTGATTTTACTTAATTAAACATGTATTTTATTGTTATTCTTTTTATTTTTCTTTTCCTTTTGTCTAATGCTTTTCTAACATTGGATGAGGAGACATTAATAATCTTATCTAGTTTTGTTTGGGTGGATGCAGCTGGAGGTTTATTTAAAAAATTGCTAGATGCAGAGTTGGTAACAAAGGTTTTGTCAATTCGTTCAAAATTTGTTTGGTTTTTGAGTCTAAAACGTCAACTACTAATTGATTTAATTAGTTTGCATAAAACTCGGTTGGGGTTGAGAACTAGTTTTTATACTTTTAATAATCTTTTTATTATAAAATTAGTTGGTGACGTTGTTTCGTTTTTCTTGTGGGGTGTAGATACCAGACGTAAGTTTGATTCTAAGGTTCGTGTAGTCAATTTTGGAATTATGGTTCATTATGATCGATTAGTTCGCAGTGTTTCTAAAGATGCGATAATGGCGTCCTTTTCCGAAACATTGGTGCAAGATGGTGAGTCTTATACTCGTCGTTTTAATATTGTAAAATATACAAAGATACTATTTTTATTTGTATAAGTTGTATAAGAAGCGTGTCTAAAACGAAAAAAAATAGATTACGCTCAATGTGATGTGTTGCGATGCTCAATGTGAGCGATTAGTTCAGTTTGGCAGAACGCCGCACTTACAATGCGGAAGTCGGTGGTTCGAGCCCATCATCGCTCACAAAATATTTTTATTATAGAATTGAAAGAACAAGATCTCGAAAGAGAAAGAAAAAAAAGTGAAAATATATAAAATGTGTGCTTAGATCATGGATCTTGAAAACAAGTATTTCGATAATAATTATTTCCTATTGTATGCTTTTCGATTTTTTGTCGATTTTTTATTACTTAGTTTTAGTTTTGATTTTGTCTATTGCACTGGTTGCGATAAGCATGCTGTTGGTTGCGCGGAAGTACGACGCCGAGAAAAACTCCGCTTACGAATGTGGGTTTCATCCCTTTAATGACACTAGGACAAAATTCGATGTACGTTTTTACTTGGTTGCTATTCTTTTTATTGTATTTGATCTCGAGGTTGTATTTCTTTTACCGTGGGTTTGTACATTTTCTATTAGTACAGGACTTTTTGAGTATTTTTCTATTCTTTTATTTTTGGCTATACTCTTAGTAGGATTTTACTATGAGTGGCAAAAAGGTGCATTGGATTGGGAGTAAAAGAAATGGAAAGAATTGAAAGAAAATCATTGATCACATACCTTTCTCGTTCTGTACCGGGGGCGACTGTTGTGACTGCGCATTACAATAATGTGCTTATTGTTGAAGTCATTTCGTCTGAAATTAGAAATGCTCTTTCTTTTTTTAAACGTAATCAACAGCTGCGTTTTGATTGTTTACTTGATGTTTGGGCTGTTGATTACGTTGGCAGTTCACAACGTTTTGAAGTTAACTATTTGTTGCTGAGTGTAACAAACCAAATTCGTTTAATTGTTAGAACTCATGTGGATGAGTTTTCTGGAGTTCAGTCTATTACTTCATTGTTTAAATCTTCAGCTTGGTTAGAGCGGGAAGTATGGGATATGTACGGTATACTATTTTTTGAAAATCCGGATCTTCGCCGTATTCTCACTGACTATGGGTTTGAAGGACACCCTTTACGTAAAGATTTCCCGCTTAGTGGTTTTTCTGAAGTGAGGTACGATGATGGTGACAAGCGTATTGTTTATGAACCTCTTGAGGTTTCGCAGGAGTATCGATCATTTTTTTTTAAAAATCCCTGGATAAATAAACATGAATAATTTAGTGCTAAATGAAATAAAAAATTACACAATGAACTTTGGGCCGCAACATCCAGCTGCTCATGGGGTTTTACGTTTAGTTTTAGAATTGGAAGGGGAAACGGTGGTCAAAGCTGACCCTCATATTGGTTTACTACATCGTGGAACTGAGAAATTGATGGAGTACAAGACCTTTTTGCAGGCATTACCTTACTTGGACCGTTTGGACTATGTTTCTGCGATGTCGCAAGAACATGCATATGCTTTAGCGGTTGAGCAACTATTAAACTTTTCTGTGCCTTTAAGAGCTAAGTATATTAGAGTTCTTTTTGCGGAGATCTCTAGGTTATTAAATCATTTGTTAGCGATTACAACGCACGCTCTGGACGTTGGTGCTATGACACCACTACTTTGGGCTTTTGAAGAACGTGAAAAACTAATGGAGTTTTACGAGAGGGTTAGTGGTGCGAGACTCCATGCAGCTTACTTTCGTCCGGGTGGTGTAGCCCAAGATCTTCCTGTTGGGTTACTAGATGATATTTTTGTTTTTATTAAGCAGTTTACTCTGCGTGTAAATGAAATAGAGGAAATGTTAACAGAAAACCGAATTTGGAAACAACGTCTTGTTGATATTGGTGTTGTTTCCAAATTTGATGCATTAAATTATGGTTTTAGTGGACCAATGCTTCGTGGTTCTGGTGTTGCTTGGGATCTACGTAAGGTTGCTCCCTATGACGCATATGATTTATTAGATTTCTCGATTCCTGTTGGGCAAAATGGTGACTGTTTCGATAGATTCTTAATTCGAATGCATGAAATGCACGAGAGTGTAAAAATTATTCAGCAATGCTTAGATAACATGCCTGTTGGTGATGTTCGAGTTAATGACAAAAAGATTATGCCACCTAGTCGTGCTTTGATGAAACACTCCATGGAAGCCCTAATTCATCATTTTAAGTTATATACTGAAGGGTATCGTGTTCTATCTGGAGAAACATATTTTTCTGTGGAAGCACCGAAGGGTGAGTTAGGTGTTTATTTGCGAAGTGTTGGTGGGAATAAGCCGTATCGATGTCGTGTAAAAGCTCCTGGGTTTCTCCATTTGCAATCTTTAGACTTAATGGCTAAAGGACACATGTTAGCGGATGTTGTAACACTTATAGGTACACAAGACATAGTGTTTGGTGAAGTTGATCGCTAGTAATTAGGGTGGATGGGCTTATTTAACTCTCCTTTAGAGCAGTTTAAAGTTATTGTTATTGTTCCGTTTTCAATTCTAGGTTTTGATTTTTCAATAAGCAATGTCACCATTTATCTTGTGCTGGCTGCACTCTTTATCTATAACCTCTTTGTTGCAGCTGTAAGCGACGCGAGAATTCTGTCTGATCCGTTTCAGCGGTTAGCGGAAATTTTTTATTCTTTTGCTAATGGGTTAGTAAAACAGCAATCAGGTATAAAAGGATTAAAGTTTTTTCCAATCTTGTTTGTTTTATTCTACTTAATTTTATTTTTAAACTTAATTGGCCTAACACCCTATGGTCTTACTGGTACTAGCCAGGCAGCTTATACATTTACTCTTGGTTTTTCGATGTTTATTGGGGTTGTGTTAATTGGACTACATCTACAGAAAGCAAAATTTGTGAATCAATTTATTCCAGCAACAACAGGACCAATAGTACCACTTTTAATTGTTATTGAGGTTTTTTCTTACTGTATACGCCCCGTTAGTTTATCCATTCGGTTGTTTGCTAATATGTTGGCTGGTCATACCTTATTGCACATCATTGCGGGGTTTGCGGTGTCATTATTTAAAATTGATACGCTTTTAGGGCTTTTAATGTTGCTTCCTATTATTGCAGTTTGTGTTTTAGAGTTTGGTATTGCTTTCCTACAAGCGTACGTATTTGTAGTGTTATTAGCCATTTATTTAAAAGAATCTTGCTACGGTGCGGGTCATTAAATTTAGAGTTTATTATTTTCAGTGGAGAATACTACTTCTACAAGTGTAACATGCACTATAAATGATCGTGTGTACCATGTTTCTAAAGGTTCAACTATACTAAAGGCATGTGAACAGTCAGGGTTGTTGATTCCACGTTTTTGTTATCATGATCGTTTAAGCATTGCTGGTAACTGTCGAATGTGCCTAGTTCAGCTTGATAAAGCTTTGAAACCGGTTGCGTCGTGTGCTTTGGAGATTTCACCTGGTATGCGGATTTTTACCAATACTTCACTAGTTAAGAAAGCACGTGAAGGTGTTATGGAATTCTTGCTGGCAAACCATCCGTTAGACTGTCCTATTTGTGACCAGGGTGGTGAATGTGATTTGCAAGATCAAGCACTCGTTTTTGGTAATGATCGGGGCCGATTTTATGAGACTAAACGAGCTGTTGTGGATAAGAATTGGGGTCATTTAATAAAAACAGTAATGACACGGTGTATTCATTGTACTCGTTGTCAGCGTTTCTCTTCTGAATTAAGCGGTCAGTCTGAGGTGCTAATGGTGGGTCGTGGTAATAAAAGCGAAATCTCTAATTTTGTTGAGAAATTAGTTCAGTCGGAGGTATCTGGTAATGTTATTGACTTGTGCCCAGTTGGTGCATTAACTTCCAAACCGTACGCATTCACTGCCCGGCCGTGGGAGTTAACTAAAATAACATCTGTTGATTCATCTGATTCTTTATATAGTAATTTGTCCTATCATATCAATCAACAACGTATTCTTCGTGTTTTGCCAGTTTTAAATGTAGAATTAAACGAGGAATGGCTGACAGATCGTGCTCGTTTTTCATATGATGGTTATCGAGTACAGCGTTTGACACAACCTTTTACAGTTGATAAAGCGAAAGTATCAAGTCTGACATGGAATGGTTTCTTTGAGGGATTGTTTTTTCAGGTGGGACCATTCTTTGAATTTTCTTCTATTTTCAAGGAAGTATCACTGTCAGTAGGTTACACTGCTTCAAAGTTGATTTCTTTTAGTAATCTAAAATCATCTGTTAGTGATCAAAGAGGGGATTACCTTTTAAGTGGTAAATACGCAGATATTGGCAACTCTGATTTGGTTGTTTTGGTAGGGTTGAACCTCAAGCGAGAACTTCCTCTCTTAGCAGTTCGACTTAGATTTGAGCAAACTAAACGCAGTTTGAACATTATTCAGTTTGGTAACAATGATTTAGGTCTGAAGGTGCTTGAAGGTGGTGCTAGCCTTTTACATTTTTTAAGTTTTGTTGAAGGCCGACATTTGCTTTCTCCTACATTTCGTAAATCGTTAAAACCTGTTGTATTGTTTGGTGCTGATGTGACTAATTCGGTTTTTAAGACTTTGTTTTTAGAATTAAATAGTAATACTATGTTTGGTATTGTACCTTCGGCTGGATCATTACATAGTGGATTAGCTGAATTTGGTTTTTCTAATAAGTCCGGGGCTTTTGTTAAAAAAACGTTTTGCATTTTGTTTTCTAATAGTTTATTACACATAAACAATCTATTGTCTACACAAAAAGCCATATTTTTCGGATCTCATGGTTTTGACTCGTTAATAAGGCCGAATTTTTACGTATGCCCAATCTCTTCTTCGGTTGAAGAAGAAAGTTTATGTTTAAATCTAGAAGGGAGAGTTCAAATTTCTAGAACTGTTTTTTCTGTACCCGTTTCACAGACTTTAAATCAGGTATTAACTAGATTAGTTGTTGTGTTTGGTTCCTTGGAACAGGGTTGGGGTCTTTTGTCTCAGATTTTGGATTTAGCAATAAACGAAGTATTCCCATCTTCGTTTTTTGTCAAGAAAAAAAGTGTGGCTGTTGCTGACTTATTACCTTTTTTTTCTTTTGTTTCGTCCTGTTACACTACTACAATGGTAACTTATGTGTCCCCATTGCTGATAGAGTCGTCCTTAGTAGAAAAGAAAATGGAGATGTCTGCGTTTCCGGTGAGATTTTAACTTAAAAGAAAATGGTGTTTGAATGTGTTTTAATTTTTCTAAAATCGTTGTCGTTACTGTTGCCTTTGTTAATTGCTATTGCATATTTAACTTTGATAGAAAGGAAAGTCATTGCTTCAATGCAAAGACGGAAGGGCCCAAACGTTATTGGTTTTTTTGGTTTATTACAACCGTTCGCGGATGTTTTGAAACTGATGATAAAAGAGACTGTAATTCCAAGTGTTTCTAATAGAGTGATTTTTTTGGTTGCGCCTGTAATAACTTTATTTTTTAGTTTGTTGAGTTGGGTTGTTATTCCAGTTGCTTATGGAAAAGTTTTATCTGATATTGATCTGGGTGTTTTATACGTTTTAGCTGTTTCATCACTGGGTGTTTATGGAATTATTCTTTCTGGGTGGTCTAGTAACTCGAGGTATGCTTTTCTTGGTAGTTTGCGGTCCACTGCTCAAATGGTATCTTATGAAATTTCGATTGCTTTAGTAATCATAAATATTTTATTGTGTACGCAATCGTTGAACTTGAGCAGTATTGTTTGGTTTCAACAAATTGCGACATGGTTGGTTTTTCCTTTTTTGGTTGTTAGTGTTATGTTTTTTATTTCTGCTTTAGCAGAAACTAATAGGCCACCGTTTGATTTGCCCGAAGCAGAGGCAGAGTTGGTGGCAGGGTACTTCGTAGAGTATTCTTCTATGACGTTTGCATTATTTTTTGTTGCAGAGTATGGTAGCATACTTTTAATGTGTTGTAATTTTACTATTTTTTTTCTAGGAGGTTGGTTACCGTTTTCAGTCACAGTTTTTAGCGTAAAGGTGCTGGTTGTAGTTTTTGCTTTTGTTTGGGTTCGTGCGGCTTTTCCAAGATATCGTTATGATCAATTAATGCGTCTAGGTTGGAAAATTCTTTTGCCACTGTCATTGGCGCATATCGTATTCATAAGCGGAGTGCTTATGTTGTTTTAGTGAGTGAATTAATAAGTAAAACATAGAAAATGGAAGTAAATTTTTTAGGTCTTTTTTTTGTTATCAACTTGACAACAATTTTAGTTTTAGTCTTTTGTTCAAGTTGGAGGTTAGCTAAACGTATTAGTTTGAATGGTTCTTTTCTGCAGTTCTTCACGTTTTTTGGTATATATTGTCAATTTAGCTATGCTAATGCGCATCGTCCACAGTTTAATTTGTATTTTACATTTGCGGAACCGTATCTTCCAATTCATTTAGGGGTTGATGGTCTGAGTTTATGGTTTGTTTTTTTAACGTTATTACTGTTGCCAATTTGTATTCTTTCTGGGTGGGAATCTATAAAGCATCGTGTTGTTGAATTTCAATTAATTTTGCACATAATTACATTTATGCTGATGATAGTTTTTACAACACAAAACTTGCTGTTGTTTTACATTGCTTTTGAAAGTGTGCTTATTCCAATGTTTGTTATTATTGGGGTTTGGGGCAGTCGTGAACGAAAAATGCATGCAACGTATCAATTTTTCTTGTTTACTTTGATTGGTTCGGTCCTTATGCTTGTTGCTGTAATATACATGGCTGTAACTTGTGGATCGACGGATATTTTGCGATTGCAAGCATTTAATTACGATGATTTGTCTGCTAAGTTTCTTTGGGTTGCTATTTTTGTAGCGTTAGCTGTAAAAGTACCTATGTTTCCAATGCATATTTGGTTACCGGAAGCTCATGTTGAAGCGCCTACCCCGGGTTCTGTCCTACTTGCAGGTATACTTTTAAAGATGGGTGGTTACGGCTACATAAAGTTTTTGTTTTCTGTTTTTCCTGATGTATGCCGAGATCTTAAGATGTATGCTGTGGTTCTTGCGTTGTTAGGTATTATTTACCCAACTGTTACGACAATACGCCAAGTTGATTTAAAAAAAATTGTTGCGTATTCTTCTGTGAGTCATATGAACTACGTTGTTGTGGGTATTGCTATTGGTACTTTATCAAGTCTTGAAGGAGCTGTGTTAACCATGATTGGTCATGGTTTTGTGTCTAGTGCGTTGTTTATTTGCGTAGGTGCGCTCTATGAGCGGCACGGAACACGTGTTATATCATATTATAGTGGGTTAGGAAGTGTTATACCCATTTTTGCTGCTTCCTTCTTAGTTTTTACACTTGCTAATGTTTCTTTACCTGGCACTAGCAATTTCCCGGGTGAGCTGCTTATTTTCTTAGGAACGTACCCGTATTCGGCTTCTATTGCTTTTATTTTGGCAGTTATGACTTTATTTTCTGCAGTGTACGCTTTTTGGTTGTACAATAGGCTGATGTTTGGGAGACTTAAAGCAGAATTATTGATGGTTTACGCAGATTTAAATAAGCGGGAAAAACTACTTGTTGGTGTTTTAATGTATTATGTTCTTTTAATGGGTCTGTGTCCCTCTATTTTTTTGGAGGCTATTCATGGCTATTTCGTTGGTAATTTAATTACTTAAGTTGCAATGCTTGCTAGCTTGTGCTTATAGTTTAATTGGCTAGAATACCGCGCTTCGGATGCGTAGATCTGGGTTCGAGTCCTGGTAGGCACTCGTTGGAGGGAGTTATTGTTTTTTTTAAGTCAAAACTTAAAAATATTGTATTTGAGTTTGATCCTGGCTCAGAGTGAATGCTAGGGGTATGCTTAACACATGCAAGTTGAACGGAACACTTGTTTAGTAGCGCACGGGTGAGTAATATAGGAGAACCAAGCACTAAGTTCGGAACAAGAGATACGTCTGTATAAATGCCGGATATTGAAAGATTTATCGCTTAGTGTGGGGCTCCTATGGGATTAGGTTGTTGGTTGTGTAATGGACAACCAAGCCGGTGATCCCTAGTTGGTCTGAGAGGATGATCAGCCACACTGGGACTGAAACAAGGCCCAGACTTCCATGGAGGGCAGCAGTGAGGAGTATTGGACAATGGGCGCAAGCTTGATCCAGCAATACCTATTGGGTGATGACAGGAACACTGTAAAACCTATGAGATAAGGAAAATTATGACTGTACTTAATTTTTAGCCCTGGCTAACTTCGTGCCAGCAGCCGCGGTAAAACGGAGAGGGCGAGTGTTACTCATAATGACTGGGCGTAAAGGGTACGTAGGTTGTTAGGTAAGCGGTTAGTGAAAGGGAAGAGTAATTACTTTAAACGCTTTCTGAACTACCTAACTTGAGTGTTGTTGAGGATGTTGGTACTTTTAAAGTAGAGGTGATATTCGTTAATATTAAAAGGACAACTGAAGGCGAAGGCAAGCATCTGGGAAGCACTGACACTGAGGTACTGAAGCATGGGTAGCAAATCGGATTAGAGACCCGAGTAGTCCATGCCGTCAACGATGAGTGTTGCATATGTATATTACTCAGGTTGCATGTAACCATATTGGAGAAAGTACGTGTGTAAGCTAACGCGTTAAACACTCCGCCTGGGGACTACGGTCGCAAGATTAAAACTCAAAGGAATTGCGGGGAAGCTGCAGCAGCGGTGGAATATGTGGTTTAATTTGATATAACGCAAAAAACCTTACCAATTCTTGAATTGCAAAAGAGTTTGTTTTGTTTAAAACAAAAAGGCATTAATTTTTATTGCTATAATACTTTTGTGCAGGTGTTGCATGGCTGTCGTCAGTTCGTGTTGTGAGATGTATGGTTAATTCCTTCAACGGGCGTAACCCTTGCGTACATAAAACTTATAAAGTGTATGGACGGTCGACGAAACGTAGAAGGAAGGTGGGGATGACGTCAAGTCAGTATGGCCTTTATGAATTGGGCTACACACGTATTACAATGGTTGTGACAAAGAATAGCAATAGTGTGAGCTGGAGCAAGTTTCTAAAAAGCAATCGTAGTCCAGATTGGTCTCTGCAAGTCGGGACCATGAAGTAGGAATCGCTAGTAATCGCAAATCAGCATGTTGCGGTGAATAGTTCACAGCTTCACGACACACCGCCCGTCACGCCATGGAAATTGGTTTTAGTTGAAACAAAATTTTGTTTATTTGGTTAGTTTTTTTCATTTATGCTTTTGTGTTTGTTGATTCAATGCCTTATATTCATATTAGTTAGGTTAAAATTGAGGACTGGGGTGAAGTCGTAACAAGGTAGTTGTAGGGGAACCTGTAGCTGGACCAATTTTTCTTCTGTTTTCGTATGTGTATTTCGTATGTGTATGTTGCCGCTGTTCTCCTCAGGGTATGGTGTAATGGTAACATGTTTGTTTTGGGGATAAGTGTCGCAGGTTCGAGTCCTGCTACCCTGAGGTTTGTTGAGACTAGATCGTATAATGGTTAGTGCACGCCATTGCAAATGGTGTGGTGGTGGTTCGATTCCACCTCTAGTCTCAACTGTTGACCAGTAGCTCAGTAGGTTAGAGTATGCGCTTGATAAGCGCGGGGTCGGTGGTTCAAACCCACTCTGGTCAACGTCTAGATGATGATGATGAAAAATAATAGACAAAATAATAAAATAATTAGCTATGAAATTAAAAAATCGAACTCCGTCTACTGTTGAGGTTTTTCCTAGATATATTCCTGAAAAACCTTTGTATGCTGGTCAACAGCATCTGTTTCATTTGGTTACGACAAGTGCGTGGCCATTTTTAACAGCTTTTTCTGCATTAAGTATGCTGATTGGTGCCGTAATGTATATGCATTCCTACTCTAAAGGTTTTTTTGTAGCCTTCACAGGGTTTGCTTCATTAGTTTGGTGTATGTCTATGTGGTGGCGTGATGTGATCCGTGAGGCCACTTATCGAGGAGATCACACTTCTGTAGTTCAAGTGGGTCTAAGGTATGGTATGCTTCTTTTTATTTTATCTGAGGTATGTTTTTTTGTAGCCTTTTTTTGGGCTTTTTTTCATTCAAGTTTGTCACCTACAATTGAGATTGGTTCTATTTGGCCACCAGAAGGGTTTGTTACTTTTAATCCTTGGGGTGTGCCATTTTTGAATACAGTTTTACTACTTTCTTCTGGTGCTTCCATAACTGCTGCGCATCACTTTATTATCGTTGGTCAATTTCGTTCTGCTGTTCAAATGCTAGATTTAACATTAGGGTTTGCTCTTATTTTTACTGCTTTACAAGCTTTTGAGTATATTGAATCGCCTTTTACCATTGCTGATGGGATTTATGGTTCCACATTTTTTATGGCTACTGGATTTCATGGGTTTCATGTTATAATTGGTACTATCATGATTGCAGTTATGACATACCGTCTTTGTTTAGGTCATTTTACTCGTGAGCATCATTTTGGTTTTGAAGCTGCTGCGTGGTATTGGCATTTTGTTGACGTAGTATGGTTGTTTCTTTTTGTTACAATTTACTGGTGGGGCAGTATAAGTGTTTAAAAAAAAAATCAATGGATAATAGAGATATGAATAAAAACATCGATAATAAACAAACGTTAGCTGGTAGACCGACATCACCGTACTTAACGGTTTACAAACTTCAAGCAAGTAGTTTTTTTTCCATTTTTACACGTATGACTGGTGTGGTTTTACTAGTTGGTTTAACTATACCACCTTTACTGAAAGTGCACGAGGATTTTATTGTAGTTAATTACTTTTTGTATGCTTTAACTTTCTTCTTTTTGAAGAGTTCTTACAGTTCCTTATTGTTTTCTGGGTTATTTTTGAGTTTCATACTTTCGTTGTTATTCCACCTTGTTGCAGTAGTACGTAATGTTCTTTCGCGTACATTTTGGCCAACACCTTATCAAAAAGAACTTGTGTATGACCCAGTGCAGTTTTTTATTTTTGTCCCGATTGGTTTACTTGTTCCAGTATGCTTTGTATACTTTGTTATTTAGAGAAAATTAAAAAAAAGGTTTAAAAAGAGATGTTTTACACTACAAGAAGAGTTATACATTTTTTAAAGCAGTCTTTCTACCGGTTTATTGAGTATTTTAAAACCTCCACATACCTTGTTGAACTTACTAAAACTTCTACGCAATTTTTTTCATTAACTAGTTACCCGTTTTTTACTTTTTTATTTTTTACTTTTTTAATTTGTGGTTCAATAGCCTTGTGGAATGTAGGGATTCTTTATACTTTTTTTGGTAATTTGTTTTGGTTAATTTTGCTTGTGCACGGTTGGAAAGCTTTTGGGCATATTATTAATGACTATACTTTTTCTCCTGAGCTGTCGCGTATTTTCCTGTTAGCAAATTCTGCAATATTGTTTCGTTTAATCTTGATATTACTAGGGATAGTATAAAAAATGTTTGGTAAGGGCCTGTAGTTTAATGGTTAGAACAGATCGCTCATAACGGTCCTATAGGGGTTCGATTCCCTTCTGGCCTAAAGGGGGTAGTTTAATGGTAGAACATTGGTTTCCAAAACCAAGGGTAAGGGTTCGATTCCCTTCTCTCTTGAAGAGGTGGCTGAGTGGTTAAAGCGGTGGATTGTAAATCCATACCTGTTTAGGTCATAGGTTCGAGTCCTATCCTCTTCAATTTAATGCTTGAATGTATTTTTTTTGTAGTTTAAACGATGGTTTTTATTTATTTAGTTTATGATCTTTACTGGTTGGTTTTGATAAGCATTTTAAGTATTTTTGTATCATTTTTATTTATTTTTCAGTTTAAAAGTCAATTTTTTTTTCTTTTTTGTTTACCATACCTGTGTGCAACTGGGACTACAACCTTCCTGCTTACTAGTATATTTTCAACTTTTTATTCTTATTTTTTACTTTTTTATGTTGCTTTTTTGTTGATTTATCCACTTTTTTTGCTGATTCCCTGCTTGTTAGTTTCTGTTTCCAGTCTATCGACTTTTGTTTTTTGGCGATTAGTACGTCGTACATTTTTTCAAATTTTTTTTTATTTTTTTCTTGTTTTTGTTTTATTTAGGATTGTTCATTGGCTATTTTTGCTTTTAATTGTAGCGCTGGGGGCTGTGAACTACTGGACTATTAATTTCGTTTTTGACTTCTCTATAGAGTCGTGGTTGTCTTTGCTTGTACTTTTGCTCTTTTTTATGATGGTGTTGTCGTTAGTAAGTATAGTTTTTACACAATTGGTTTGGTCCCATATGTTCCAACGGTATGCTTTTTGGTGCCGTTTTTTTGGTTTTTTTGCTATAGTTTTCTTTTTAATATTTATTGTACCGGCGGATTTGGTATTACATTTTGTTTTTATTACACTTTTTTTGTTGTTTACTGAACTGGTACTACTTACTAGATTTTTTCAAATTGGCTACTCTGGGAGAGTGGCCTAATGGTATGGTATTGGATTGTCTATCCACTTGGTGCGGGTTCGAATCCCGTCTCTCTCGCCCCTTTATGCGGGGAAGTAGCTCAGTTGGTAGAGTAGATGCTTTGCACGCATAAGGTCGTCGGTTCGATTCCGGTCTTCTCCAAAGAAGAATTGTGGGATGAAGCAGCGGTAGCTTGTCAGTTTCATGCGCTGAATGTCGAGGGTTCGAATCCCTCTCCCACAGGAGATGCAAGGCTCATCTGGTGGAATGGTAGACACGGTGGACTTAAAATTCACTCCTTTTACGAGGGTCTCGGTTCAACTCCGAGGATGGGTAGCAGGTATGGTGGAATTGGGAGACACGATGGATTTAGGATCCATTGGCTTTACGCTGTGCAAGTTCAACTCTTGTTACCTGTAAAAAAGTTGCCTCTTTCGTCTAAAGGTAGGACACCGCTCTTTCTAAGCGGTAATGCCGGTTCGAGCCCGACAAGAGGTGAAAGGATGTGTGGCTGAGCGGTTGAAGGTGTCTGTTTTGAACACAGGTGTGCATTATGTGTACCACAGGTTCGAATCCTGTCGCATCCTTCTAGTTTGGTTTAATAATTTGATTTTTTGTGTTTTAATAATTTTTTTTTATTAGAGAGAATGGATGTTATTTTTTTTGCTATTCGCCCAATGTTCTCTGCTACTGAGAGAGCTGCCCTTTCACGCAGGGCTTTTGCGTCAAACATTCGTATAAGGTATATTTCTCGTCAGCGAAGTGCTTTTCGGGGTGTTTCACTATACAATGTTTTTAGTATTCGTAGTGCTGCTTCTTGTGATTTTCGCTCTATAGAGCGTTTTTCTAATGCGTATGGTTTCTTTTTGATTGCATCCTTTGTTGATGGTTATGTTTTAAGCATTTCGGAAACAAAACAACTTTTTTTCTTTAGTAATATTAGGATTCCTTTAGCTTTGCTAGGATGTGCTACACTTGTGTTTACTTCAATGTTTATAAAAATGATTTTTCTTTCTTTTTTTAATAAAAAATGGCTACAATAAATCAGTTAATAAAAAAACCACGAGTTGCGAAGAGTCATTCGAGTATGATAAAAGCTCTTGGTGGTGCTCCTTACTGTCGGGGTATTTGTTTAAAAGTTTTAACCACAAAACCTAAAAAACCAAATTCTGCTATTCGAAAGATAGCAAAGGTCCTGCTTAGCAATAAGCGACGAATTACTGCTGCAATTCCTGGGCAAGGACATTCCTTGCAGGAGCATGCTTCGGTTATAGTCCGTTCTGGTAGAGCAAATGACTTACCTGGAGTGCGTTTTAAACTTGTTCGTGGACGACTTGATTTTAGTTTATATGAAACTTTTGGTAGAAAACAAAAACGATCTAAATATGGTGTTAAAAAAGGTTGATCTTATAAAAACCTCAAACATTTCGCGTTTTGAAGGTAATTTGTATCGTGATGGCTGTCGTCAGTTGGCATCTAAAACTTTTTTTTCGGTTTTACGGTCCCTAAAGAAGACAACAAAGACACCTGTTACAGATGTTTTGGCAACAGCAATTGGGGTGTCTTTTCCTTTTATTGCTATACGTTCGAAAAAAGTTGGAGGTGCCACCTATAAGATACCTGTTCATTTGCAGGAACAGAAAGAGGTACCTCTTGCAGTTAAAACTTTAGTTCGTGGCAGTTGTGGTAGAAAAATGGGCGTTTCTTCTAAGAATTTAGAAAAAGAATTGCTTTTGGTGCTTCGTGGTGATGGCGTAGCAATTCAGAAAAAAAATGCCGCGCATGCACTTGCGTTTAATAATAGGGCTTATGTTAAGTATTTGTAAATCATGAAAAAGCTTTCGTATGGTTTTCATTCATCAGTTGGACGAAATCGTGGTCAAATTAGTTCATTTCATCGAGGGGGTGCTTCAAAAAAGAACCTTTATTTTATTGACCGATTTCGCGGATTATTAGGTGTTTCGGCAAAGGTTTTAAAAATAAGTTATGATCCACTTCGGAAAACACGGTTAGCCCTACTTCTCTACACGAATGGTTTTGTAACTTATATCCCAGCGGTAAAAGATTTAAAGGTTGGTACTTATACCACTTCGGTAGGTGATAAGAGTGCTTTCGAGGAATCTCGTCCTGGGGTGTCCTGTCTGCTACGGAATGTTAAATCTGGGTTGCGGGTTTCCAATATTGAGTTGTATCCGGGTTTTGGATCAGCGATTGCGCGTTCAGGCGGTTTGTTTGCGACTCTTTTGCGTAAGTATGAGAAAGTTGCTCTTCTAAAGCTAAATTCTGGTGAGTTTCGATTTTTTTCATTAAATTGCAGGTGTACTGTTGGTGAGTTATTGCCCCCTAAAATTTCAAAGTCGTCTAACAAAGCGGGCTACAATCGCTGGTATGGCTGGAGACCTGTGGTACGTGGACGTGCAATGAATCCTGTTGATCACCCGCATGGTGGTCGAACAAATGGTGGTGTTGTCCCAACAACACCTTGGGCTAGACAGGTTAAGGGGCAAAAAACATCACGGTCTACCTCTTCTTTAAGACTAAAAAAATCACGGCTTTAGAATATGCAAAAAAAACTTTATTTTCGTGTAAAAACATTAGATGTTGGTAAAGTTGTTTCTTTATACAATGGTCGGGTGCATTACTCTCTTGTTGTTGGAGAATCAATGGTTGGCTATCGTTTTGGGGAATTTGTCTTGACAAAACGTTTAGGCAGCGGTATTCATTTTAAAAAATCTCGTAAATCGAAGAAAAAATAGTAATAGTATGGGTCGTACGACAAATTCAAACATTTTACGTCTTGGTAGCAATGTTGATTGGGTTGCTCCAATTTCTCTTTTTCAATTAGAGTCGGTTTTTTTTTACATTCCGTTTCTATTGGAACGGTTGTTTCTTCATAATGTCGAAGAGGCTACTTTTATTCCAGGCCCAATGTCCGTAAAACGGTTTGGACAACTTTCAATTTTAACTGTAATCATGTATGATTTGAAGTTAAAAACTTCTGGTTCGGATCGTCGCTTTAAGCGTTTAATTCTTAGTCTGCTTAGTAGAGCTCTAGCTTCTAATTTAAGAAAGATGTTTGGTGACCGGTTGATTGTTGTTTTTCATATGAAAACATTACTAGATATTGATGCAATTTTTATTTTAAATTATTTTAAGCTACGTCTACTACAAAAATTTTCGGTTATGGAAATTGTTGGTGCTGTTCATAAATTACTAAGTCCTGTTAAAGGTGTGAAGGGTTACCGTATTGATATTACTGGTAGGTATGGTAAACAACAACGTGCTAGTAAATTGACAGTTCGCCGGGGTAGTGTTACTCTTTCGACCTTTTCGGTAAATATTTGCTACGTAGAGGATTTTGTTATTCTTAAACATGGTAAATGTGGTTTTAAAGTTTGGTTAAATAAATTGCCGGGTGTGGCTTCGTCGGGTGTGGTTGTGAACTAAAATGAATTTTCAGAAATCAAAATATCGTAAAGTTCATAAACCGCGGTGTTCTCGTGTGTTAATTGAACAAAAACGGGTTACGCCTATGTACGGTGTGTATGCGTTAAAAGTTCTTTTGTCTTGTCGTATTACATTTAAACAGTTAGATTCGGCAAAACGTACTTTAAAAAAAGTAGTAAAAAAGAATGCCTTTTTATGGCAAATGGTTTTTGCTGACCAACCTGTAACCTCAAAACCGGCAGAAGTGCGCATGGGTAAGGGTAAAGGAGGTTTTTTGCATAATGTTGCTCTTGTGTCTAGTGGTACTATAGTTTTTGAGATAAGTGGTGCTAACTTAACTGAAAAACTTGCAAAGCAGGCAATTCAACAAGCAGCGGGTAAATTAGGAGTCCCGTCTAAGTTTGTTCGTTATACTTCTTGATTATGGTTTATGTTGGTACATTGATTCAAGTTATTGATAACTCTGGTGCTCGTACTGTAGAGTGTATAAAGGTTTTAGGAAATGGTAGAAATTTAGCTTTTGCTGGTTCTGTTATTGTCGTTGCTGTTAAACGGGTAAATCCTCGAAAGCGAATAAAGAAAGGTGAGATCTACAAAGCTGTTTTAGTTGGTACATCTAAATCTAGTTTGCGAAAAAATGGGTTTCATGTTTCCTTTGATAGTAATTACGCGGTTATTGTGAACAATAAGAGCGTGCCTATTGGTACTCGTGTTCTTGGTCCGGTTATGATGAATGTTAGATTGTTTGGTTTTATTAAAATTGTTTCTATGGCGACATTATCCGTTTAAAAAAAAATGTATTTTTCTTCTTATTGTTATTATTATAATTCGACTCTATATCGTTTGTTGTTTCAGAAACATAATGGGGATGTTGTGATTACATCTTGTTTGTCGTTTAGAGTTTCGAATACTGATGTTGCCTCTGTGGAAGATTTTGAGGTGCTGCACGCGTTAAAAGGTTTAGAAGATATTACTGGTCGAAAATCATCTTTGCAATATTTTGGATCGCGGTATGTTGGCACAACTAAAAAAGCGTACTATTTGGCGTTAGTTGATGTTCGTAAAGATTTATTATTTTTTGTACTAGAAAGCCTATCGTTGTTTTTCATTCCTAATTACTATAAAAGGTTTGGGCAATTTGATACTTCTGTGTTTCAGAAAATACCGTTTACGCTTTGCTGCAAAGATTTACAGATTTTTCAAAATTATTACTTAGCCTCTTTAAAAAGCAATTTTTTAGTGAATTTTTACGCGTCTGGTGGCTCAATATTGTCGTTTTTGGATGAATTACAGTGTTACAAATTTAATATAAAGCAATGAAGCATTCTTGTGTAATTGATAAAGTTAATCGCTCAACTATTTACAAGCGAAAATTTTTTTTTCAATTGTTTCGTACAGTTAGATCTAATTGTTTTTTGTTGCCGTTTGTTCGGGTCCATTGTGGATACAAATTATTTTTTTTGTCACCTGTGTCACGTGTACATAATTATTGTACGATTACTTCGCGATCAAGAAGTGTTTTAAACGAGTTTAAACTGTCTCGATTGGAGTTTAAAAAGTTTGTTGGTTTAAGTTTACTTACAGGAGTAAAGCGTTCGTCGCACTGATTTTAAAAATGATTTAAAAAAAAAATGGAGGCGTTATCATCGTTTTTAGCGCTTGTTAATCAAGCTATTACGTCACGAAAAAGTGTTGTATTTGTTGCTCGAAGTCATAGAATTGAAAAAATTTCGATGTTTTTAGAGGAGAAGGGGTATTTTAGTTCTGTTGTACTTTTTCCGAAAGAGTTGAAAATTACTCTTAGATACTCCATGAACAGGGCGCCTTTTCATCGTTTGGTGCTTGTATCAAAGTCTTCAAAACGGATTTATGTAAACTCACGCATGAGAACCTCTGGTGTGTTTTTGGTTACTAATTCTGAGGTTGGGTTTGTGTTGCGTCAAGCGGAAAATTTTATAGGTGGTAAAGTTTTATTTCGTATTATGTAGTATTTGGTTATGAATTTTGTGTTACCTTTCAATAGTTTTTTGAACCCTTCTGAAAGGGGTTGTGTAAGTTCTGGTTCTTTAGGCGTTTTAAAACAAGTTTTTTTTGGGAGAGATATTGCCTTTGTAGATTCAAAGGTTTTTTTGTATAGCCGAGCGAGTTATTTACATTTTTTATCAATTTTTTTTAAGCTTACGACTACCTTAGTCTCTGGCTTTTTTTCTGAGATCTTACTTGTTGGTTTAGGGTTTCGTTTAATTAAAATAGGAGGTTTTCTTTTTTTAAAATTGGGACATTCACATTATATAAAAATTTCAATTCCAACTGGTTTGTATGTTTTGGGGTACAAGAAAAAACTTGTGGTTTTTGGTATTAGGTCTGCTGATGTGAATCAACTTGTTGAAAAGTTAGTTTCGTTTCGTAAACCTGATGTTTATAAAAACAAAGGAGTGCAGGTTGTTGGACGAACGTTTCGTTTAAAAGTTGGTAAACAGAAGTAAAGTTTGTTTGATTGGAGTACAATGGTTATCTTTTTGGGAATACAATTTTCTGGAGCTACGCGTCTAGATAAAGCTTTATTAAGTATTATGGGTATCGGTAGATCTTATATTTTTTACTTGCACACTTTTTTTGGTTTTTCCTATGGTGTGCAATTAAAACAGATTCCTCGTGAACAGTTGAAATTGTTAGGCCGTAAAATTTCAGTTGAACGTTCAACTGCAACAACTTTAAAACGGGAAGCGACAAATGCAATTAAAATGAAAGTTCAATTAAAAACCTATAAGGGCATCCGTCATGCGGAAGGCCTACCTGTTCGTGGTCAAAATACTAAAACAAATGCGTCCACGAGCAGGAGATTAAAACAAGTTGCACGCTTCTAAATATGGTTATGGTTGATCTAAAATCTGAAAAAAATAAGTCGGGTAAAGCAAAAACGTCTGTCGTCCGTACAAATCAACCTAAAAAGGTTACTAAAGATGTGGTAGCAGGTAGTACTACTCTCGCAAAAAAAGCACCGCGGTTTAAGTTTAAGCCTATTATTAAGCCTTCAGCCATTGCTCTTCGAGATTTATACTATTCGAAGTTTAATGCTACTAGAAATAATGCATCAACTTTTGTTCAAAAAAAGTTTGGCAAAGGTTACATTCCGCATCGAGCTAATACAAGATTTGGTGGTGCAACCAGGTTTGGTGTTGCTCAAACAGAGGCAGTTGTGCCTGTTTCTAAGCTTCCATTGAAGCAAGCGCTGTTTCTTCTTTTGAAGCGAACTAATAATAATATTTTTATGTCTCTTACGTATCGCAATGGGCGCCCACTTTACCAAACTTCTGGTGGGGCAACTGGTATTGCAGGTTCAAAAAGAGATACTCCAGCGTCGGCGGAAACAGCGGCTAAATTGCTTGTAAAACAGGTGGTTAATAGGGGTTACACAAAATGTTACTTGTGTATTGATGGTGTTTTTGACAACACAATTAGAGGAGCGGTGCGTGGTTTGCAAACTCCTGGTTTGATTTCTTTTACAAAGATTCAACATTTGAAGACAGTTGCGCACAATGGGGTTAGAAAATCTAAACCTCGTAGAACCTAGGTTCTTTTTTTTGAATTAATATAGAAAGCTTAAGAGAAAAATGGTATTGTCATTTTACAATGAATGTTTAGTTGCCGTCCCCTTTTTGTTTATAATTGTTTTTTTTTTAGTAGGTTTAACTATTTTTTCTTCATACAATAGTTATAAAAGATCTAGTGGGGTGCCTCTTGCTAGCCAAATTAGTTTATTTTTTATTTTAGGTTTGTTTTTATATACTGTTATTTTTTTACCCTACTTTGCTGTTTCTGTTTACACGAATTTTTCAAGTTTAATGTTTTCTTCATTCCTAAGCGGTTACATTTTTTTGGTTCTTTCGTTTAGTGGTGTGGTTTTAGTCCTCTACGCACACTATGCAGGCAAATTTGATTTAGAGTCATATGAGGTCCCTGTCTTTATAGTTATTGTTACAATTTCTACCCTACTTTTAATCACAGTTTCGGATTGTTTATCCATGTATTTGGTTCTAGAGCTCCAAGCATTGGCACTTTATGTTTTGGCTACGACCCGTGTAAACTCTACTTTTTCTACAGAGGCTGGTTTAAAATATTTCGTAATGGGTTCATTTGCCTCTTGCTTACTGCTATTTGGTATTTCCCTTTTGTATGGTTTGACAGGTTTGTTTAATTTTTCTGAAATTAGTTTACTATTGTTGATGTTAAATGATTCTCTTGATTTCAGTTCTAGTGGTTTTTTACTTGCATTTCTGTTTATTGCTATTGGTTTATTTTTTAAAGTTGGAGCAGCTCCATTCCATTCCTGGGTGCCCGATGTGTATACTGGAGCCCCTTTGGTTATTACAATGTTTTTTTCGCTGGTGCCCAAAATTGGAGCTTGGGTTCTACTAATGAGACTTTCATATAGCTGTTTTGCTGTGTATAGTACCTTTTTTTCTTCTGTTTTTCTTTCTGTGGGTGTACTATCACTCGCTATTGGTGTTTTTGGTGCTGTCTATCAGGTTTCGGTAAAACGTTTATTAGCGTTTAGTGCTATTTCACATACAGGATACATGCTGCTTGGTATATCTACTTTTCATTTTGAAGGTTTTGTATCAAATTTATTTTATTTATCTGTTTATGTTTTGTCTTTAGCTCCAATTTTTTTGATATTAGGAGCATATGGTATGCGGCTTGATTCGTCCCCTATGGACTCCATTTACAGTTTAAAAAACGTTTATAAATTTAGTCCGCTTCTTGGGCTTATTTTGACAAGTTCTTTGTTTTCATTAGCTGGATTGCCACCATTTTGTGGTTTTTTTGGAAAATTGTATATTTTTTATACTTTGGTAAGTAGTGGTTTTTTTGGTGTAAGTGTACTTGCTTTATTATTAAGCTCTGGTTCGGCTGTTTACTATCTAAAACTTGTTCGCTTTAACTTGTTTTTTAAAGATACAATAAATCGTTTATTTTTGTTTGAAGTAAATCGTGCGGTGGCCTATGTGATTGTTGTTTTATTTTGTTTAAATCTTTCGTTTTTTGCGTGGGGTGCCGATTTTTTGTTATTGTTAAATTATTTTTACTCTAAAACAACGTTATAAAAGAATTATGAAGTTAGTAATACGAGAAGTTCCATATGGTTGGAAAACAACTGCTATTGTACTACAGTATGCCAATTCGCATTATACCTCGCGCCCAATTCAGAAACTTGGTTTGGTCACTCGTCAATTTGGTTATCGTTATGTCGAGGTTGATATGAATTGGTTGGGTTTTTGGTTGTGCGAGGGGGTGCGCTACGAGTCTACGAAAGCAACAGATAGAGCAATAGATATGATGACATTGAAATGGCGGGCAGAATCATCACGAGCATTAAAAAGAAAGGATTCTATACTACTTTAAATCCTAAACAGTATCCAATGAAATCGTTTTTTGGGCGAACTAGGTGTTTATTGCCTGAGATTAGTTTAGCCATTTACCGGACACCTCTTAAGACTAGTTGTCAAAAATTTCGGTCTGGTGACGTGCTTGATTTAGCCTACTTGGACTTAGGTGGGAAGAAGGTGCGTAAATTTACGGGGTTGTGCACAGCTATTGTCTATAGAGGTGGTTTGTATCGTTTTTCTTTACGAAATGTGTTAAATAATGTGGCAGTTGAGTTATCCTTTGATTTGTCTTCTCCTAATGTTATTTCTTTGGGAAAAGCGCAAATTTACAAACCAGTTTCAAGGCGGCGCTCTAAGCTTTACTACTTGAGGTTTAAAAAAACAACTAGTAGCAGGGTTTAGGTGGTTACTTTTTAACTTTGTGTGGAGTCAAGTTCAGGGATTTTTGATTCCTCCCTTAGCTCGATGTTATTTCAAAAGTAGATGGATCACAATTTGTCTTCTTCTGAAATTTCAACAATAATACGTGATAGTATTATTGAACTACAGTATTCCGAGTATTTAAATGAAACAGGTAAAGTTCTGACTACTGGTGATGGTATTGCAGAGATTTATGGTTTAGATGAGGTAGGCGCTGGTGAAATGCTAGAATTTTCTTCGGGTGTTCGTGGAATGGCGTTGAATCTTCGTTCTGGTGTTGTTGGTGCCGTTATATTTGGTGATAATCGTTTAGTAAAAGAGGGTGACACTGTGAAACGATTGAATAGTATTTTAAGTTTACCTGTTGGTGCTGGTTTGCTAGGACGTGTAATTGATGTTTTAGGTAATCCAATTGATGGGCAAGGGAAAGTTCAAGGAACTTTAAAAACATCTCGAATTGAAGTAAAAGCACCAGGTATTATTCCTCGGCGGTCAGTTCATGAGCCCTTACAAACTGGTTTAAAGGCTATTGATGCGCTTATTCCTATTGGCCGGGGTCAACGTGAGTTGATTATTGGTGATCGACAGACTGGTAAAACAGCAATTGCTATTGATACAATAATAAATCAAAAAGTAGCAAATGAACGTTTTGGTGCTCAGAAGTTATATTCTATTTATGTAGCTGTTGGTCAAAAGATGTCGTCAGTGGTGCGTATTGTTAGCATTTTAAAAAAAACTGATTGTATAAAATATGCTGTTATTGTAGCGGCTACTGCGTCTGATGGTGCACCTGCACAATACATTGCGCCGTTTACAGGTGCTACTGTTGGTGAGTTTTTTCGAGATTCAGGGCGACATGCTTTGATTATTTATGATGATTTGAGTAAACATGCCACAGCATACCGTCAAATGTGTCTACTTCTACGACGTCCACCTGGTCGAGAAGCTTACCCAGGTGATGTTTTCTACTTACACTCTCGTTTATTAGAACGGGCAGCTAAAATGGGTGCTGCAGCAGGGAATGGTTCTTTAACTGCATTACCAGTTATTGAAACTCAAGGTAATGACGTTTCTGCTTATATTCCAACGAATGTTATTTCTATTACTGATGGTCAAATCTTTTTAGAGTCTAATTTGTTTTACCGAGGTATTAGACCAGCCGTTAATGCTGGGTTGTCAGTTAGTCGTGTTGGTTCGGCTGCTCAGTGTAAAAGTATGAAATATATTGTTCGTTCACTAAAGCTAGATTTGGCGCAGTATCGTGAAGTTGAAGCGTTTGAAAAATTTGGTTCATCGCTTGATGCGGAAACTCAAGAATTACTTGAAAGAGGTAAGAAACTAACTGAATTACTAAAACAAGATCAATATACACCTTTGACAGTAGAGGACCAAGTAGTTATTATTTTTGCAGGTGTTCGTGGTTACTTAAAGTCAATACCATTGACTGCTATTTCACGTTTTGAAAAAGAGCTATTAGGTTTTGTTAATAAGCGAAAATTGTTTGCGCCATTTATGACTGTTATGAGTAATCAAGCGCAAACAAATGAATCCGTTGTAGAAAAATTAGTGACTCATTTTGTGGACAACGAATTTGAAGTTGTTAATTAGTGCTCGAGAACCTCGATGCGGTCTTTGTCCCTAACCTTAGGCAGAACTCATTTTGAACTCTGTGTAGGACAAGCTAAACAGACATACTTTTTGGGAACCATGTTTAGCCTTTTTAAGGTTAGGGCACATAGCTCAGTGGTAGAGCAGCGGTCTTTTAAGCCGTTGGCCTTGGGTTCGAATCCCAATGTGCTCAATTGGTGGGTTTTGCTCTTTTACCTGAGGTATCGCCAAGTGGTAAGGCGTTTGACTTTGAATCAAATAGGCGGCGGTTCGATTCCGTCTACCTCAGGACAAGTTATATAAAATTTTTTTGCTTGTAGATAAACTAGAATCGGAAAGACAAGGTGCTTAAAGGAAATCTAGATGCTAGGAGCTGTAGTCGTTGTAAACGAAAAGTACGCGGAGGAACCGGAAGTTATACCAATGATGCGTATGTGACTAAAAGGTAACTTATTTCTATTGAAATTTGTTTAACTTAGTGAAGTGAAACATCTCATTAACTAAAGGAAAAGAAATCAATCGAGATTCTGTGAGTAGTGGTGAGCGAAAATGGAAAAGCCCAACTATAGAGGTAATTAACGGCATAAATGTTTAATTTCATACCAAAGAAGGTTTAGTCCTGTGTGTTCGTGTGCCTTTATTGAGTTAGTGTAGTGCGGAGCACGTGAAACTTTGCATGAAAATTAGGGGACCACCCTTAAAGGCTAAATACTCCCTAGTAATCGATAGTGTATTAGTACTGTGAAGGAATGATTGAAAATTGTTCTCGAAAGAAGAATAGTGAAATATTGAAATTAAGCACTGTAAGCAGTCGGAGCAGAAAAGAAAAAATGTGACGACGTACCTTTTGCATAATGGGCCAGTGAGTTATTAGTTTAAGCGAGCTTAAAAGATTGTAGGCGTAGCGAAAGCAAGCTTTAAAAGAGCTAATTTAGTTTAAATTAATAGACCCGAAACTAAGTGAGCTAACCATGAGCAGGTTGAAGTTATGTTAAAAAGTAATGGAGGACCGAACTCGTACATGTAGCAATATGTTGGGATGACTTGTGGTTAGGGGTGAAAGGCTTATCAAACTTAGAGATAGCTGGTTTTCCGCGATACCTATTAAAGTAGGGTGTAGTTATTTGATTCTTTAGGGGTAGAGTTACCTGAGAAGTGATGGGGTATAGCACTTACTGATCTACTTAAAACTCCGAATACTAGGAATTCATTGATTGCAATCAGACTGCTAGTGATAAAGTTAGTAGTCGTGAGGGTAAAAGCCCAGACCATCGGTTAAGGTCCTTAAATGACACGTAGTGAGAAAGGAGAGAAGTGTAACAGTTACCATTAGGAAGTGGGTTTGGAAGCGACCATCTTTTAAAGAAAGCGTAACAGCTCACTAATGAAGTTATCTTTTTCTTAAAATGTATCGGGACTTTGTGTTATACCGAAACTGTGGGTGTACTTTTAGTACGCGGTAGCGGAACGTTCTGTATACTTTAAATAAGTTTGTAAAAACTTATTGTGTATCAGAAGTGAGAATGCTGGCATGAGTAACGTTAAACAATAACAATTATTGTCGCCGGAAGTCCAAGGTTTTCTACGCAAGTTTTTTCCGCGTAGAGTTAATCGGCCTCTAAGAAAAGCGTGAACACGTTTTTTTATGAGTTTAGGATTAATATTTCCTATGTAAATTGCACAGTGACAGAAACTTTGAATTACTGTAAATTAATTGATTTTTTTACCTTAATTTTAGTTTTTCAAGAAAAAACTGCAATTTTGTTACCGTACCTTAAACCGACACAGGTGGACAAATGAAGAGCATTAAGGCGTTGGGAGAACAGTATTGAAGGAACTCGGCAAATTGCACTCGTAACTTAGGGAGAAGAGTGACCGGTGTATCATCGGTGTCACAAAATTGGGGGTAGCGACTGTTTAATAAAAACACAGGATTCTGCTAAGTAGTAATATGATGTAAAGAATCTGACGCCTGCCCAGTGCCGTAAGGTAAAGGAGTGGAATGTAAGTTTTACTTTGAAGCCCTCGGTAAACGGCAGCCGTAACTATAACGGTTCGAAGGTAGCGAAATTCCTTGTCGGGTAAGTTCCGACCTGCACGAATGGCGTAACGACTTCCCCACTGTCTCCAGTACTGACCCAGTGAAATTGAATTCTCCGTGCAGATGCGGAGTACTAGCAGCTAGACGGAAAGACCCTATGCACCTTTACTGCAGCTTTACATTGCCAATAAAGATTGTTTGTGTAGCGTAAATGGGAGCTTATTACACCTATATTCTGGTATACCGTGCAGGCTAAATTTGAAACACCATTCTAATTAATTTTTATGGCTAACTTTGGACAGTGTATGGTTGGTAGTTTTGCTGGGGCGGCAGGCTCCTAAAGAGTAACGGAGCTGTGCAAAGGTGGACTCAAAGTAACATTTTGTTATTTGTAGAGTGTAATGGCATAAGTCTGCTTGACTGCGAGGTTGATGAACCAAACAGGGACGCAAGTCGGCCATAGAGATCCGATAATTCCTTGTGGAAGGGTTATCGCTCAACGGATAAAAGGTACGCTAGGGATAACAGGCTAATGACTCTTGAGAGATCCCATCGACGGAGTTGTTTGGCACCTCGATGTTGACTCATCACATCCTGGGGCTGAAGCAGGTCCCAAGGGTTCGGCTGTTCGCCGATTAAAGTGGTACGTGAGTTGAGTTTAGAACGTCGTGAGACAGTTTGGACCCTATCTACTGCTAGCGCCTAGAATTGAGAAATGTCTTTCTTTGTACGAGAGGACCGGAAAGACTATACCAATGGTATACCGGTTGTTTGATCAAAAGCACGGCCGGGAAGCTACGTATAATTGCATAACCGCAGAAAGCATCTACGCGGGAAGGCTATTTCAAGATTAATTCTAACATCATTTGGTTGTAGACTACGACTCAGATAGGTTGGAAGTGAAAGTTCTGTAAGGGATTAAGCTATTCAATACTAAGACGTTATCAACTTTAGTTTATCAAGCAATTTTATATAATTTTAGGGGCCCGCTTAGTAATTTGGGCTCTCTTAGCTTAATTGGTAGAGCAATGGTCTTCTAAACCGTAAGGTGCCGGTTCGAATCTGGTAGAGAGTGTGAAAACTAAACAATAACGTTATTGTGATTGTTTGTACTTATGCATTACGGTTTAGGTTTATTAAAAAAAAAATAAGAAGTAAGAAAAGAGAAAAAATTGTTGTTACTTTTATAAGCGTATGCGCTGTTATTGTAGTTGTAAGTTTTTTTAAATAAATACTACACATTTTCTGAAAAAATTTTTGTTATGAGATTGATAAAAAAACATTCACTTTTATCAACCGGCTACCATGTTTTTGGGTATTACCCTGTTCCTGCAAACATTACTTATTTTTGGAATTTTGGTTTTTTAGCGGGAATTTGTCTAGCGATCCAACTCATAACTGGTATAGCTTTGGCTATGCACTATGTTCCGGATATAAATTTGGCTTTTTTGAGCGTGGAGCATATTATGCGGGATGTTAATTATGGTTGGTTGCTTCGTTATGTGCATGCTAATGGCGCTTCTATGTTTTTTATTGTCGTTTATGTGCACATGATGCGTGGTTTATATTTTAGCTCCTACATGCACCCTAGACAAGCTCTTTGGGTGAGTGGGACAGTAATATTTTTACTGATGATGGCAACTGGATTCATTGGTTATGTTCTTCCTTGGGGGCAAATGAGTTTTTGGGGGGCAACGGTTATTACAAATTTGTTTAGTGCTATCCCTTACGTTGGTACAGAGATTGTTTACTGGCTTTGGGGTGGTTTTTCCGTAGATGGACCTACACTAAATAAATTTTATAGTTTGCATTACTTATTGCCGTTTGTTATTCTTGGTATGGTGTTTATTCATATTGTTTTTTTGCATGAAGTGGGGTCCAGTAATCCACTTGGTGTTAGGGCTTACAATGATCAAATTGCTTTTACACCCTACTCTACGTTTAAAGATTTGTATGCTTTACTCATTTTTTTTATTTTTTTTGGTGTATTTGTGTTTTTTGCGCCAAATTATTTGGGGCATACTGATAATTATATTCCTGCTAATCCGATGGTGACTCCACCTCATATTGTTCCTGAATGGTACTTTTTACCGTTTTATGCTATTCTACGTTCGGTTCCGGATAAATTAGCTGGGGTTTTACTAATGTTTGCTGCTATTGTAGTTTTGGTTTTATTGCCGTTTTATGTGTCTTCGGATATTAGAAGTTCCGCGTTTCGTCCAATTTATAGAACTGTATTTTGGTTGTTTGTTGTTGATGTTCTGCTACTAGCCTGGGTAGGTGGTAATCCAGTAAAGTCTCCCTATTATCAGTTAGGACAGGTTTGTACAGCGTTTTATTTTATATATTTTATAAATATACTTCCAATAATATCCCTAATAGAGACTTTTTTATGGGATGAGCAATTTGATGCTACTGAGGAAGAAATAGCAAGGGCTGAAGCAGAGAAGCTTCTAGCGGAAGAGGAGGAGATAGAAGAACTAAAAGAGTTTAAAAATTCTAGATATTAACATGCAATTCGATTTTCAAGATCCCGTAACTCCTATTATGGAGGGTATAATAGACTTTCATCATGATATTCAGTTTTATTTGATTATTATTGTTATTTTTGTTGCTTGGTGCTTATTTTCAATTGTTTATGAATTTGGTTATCGTTTTTATGTAAATGAGTATGTCTCTTTAGTTGATGTTTTGTCGTCACGTCGTAATTCATTATTTTTAAAAAATATTACTCATGGGACTCTTTTAGAGATTGTTTGGACAGTTATACCGGTATTTGTTTTAGTAGCGATTGCTGTACCATCGTTTGCTTTATTGTATGCTATTGATGAGATAGTTGAGCCAACTGTTACTATAAAAGTTGTAGGCCATCAGTGGTACTGGTCTTATGAGTATTCGGATTCTGACTATGGTGCGTTAGCATTTGACAGCTATATGGTTCCTGAGTCGGATCTTTCACTAGGTGAGTTTCGTTTGTTAGAAGTTGATCGTAAACTTTGGTTACCAACTTACACACATATTCGTGTTTTAGTAACGGCAGCGGACGTTTTACATTCGTGGGCGGTGCCATCATTTGGAGTTAAAATGGATTGTGTTCCTGGACGCTTGAACCAGGTTGCTGTGTTCTTAAAACGTGAGGGAACATTTTATGGCCAATGTAGTGAACTTTGTGGGGTGAATCATGGGTTTATGCCAATTGCGGTAAAAGCAGTTTCTCTTGAAACTTTTGTTGATTGGTCTGAAAACGTGATTCTTATTAATAACAATTAATTACTATTGCCATGAAACGAAGGTTACCACCTCCTATTCGTCGAACGGTAGAGAAGACTTATTCCAAGAAGAAGAGGTCTCCTTTTAAAAATAAAAAAAGAATTCGTCCTACTCCCTTATATTGTCGTTATAGGGATAATTTACCTTATGATTTATCACAAAAAGAATATGATTGGGGTTTTTTGCTTAGCAAGCGACCTTACAAACGTAACCGGCCAGCGCCCAAACCATACAAACAACCCGTGCCGTTACCGGAGGAATTAATTGAGGTCACACGTAAAAGGATAGCGAGGGACCCCTTTACTTTTTATACGTATCCTATTCTAATGTTCGGTTTGGCGATATATCGTATACACCGATACTCTAGGTATTATATGCATTTTTTTCCTAGACATAAATGGTTGTCGTCAACGAATCATAAGGACATCGGTACTCTTTATATATTGTTTGGAGCAATATCTGGTATCATTGGATTGGTGTTTTCCATTGTTATTCGGATGGAGTTGTCGGGTCCTGGTAATCAATTACTAAATGGGAATCATCAGTTGTATAATACTATTATTACAGCCCATGCGTTCATTATGATCTTTTTTATGGTTATGCCCATTTTGTTTGGTGGTTTTGGTAATTGGTTTGTTCCCTTATTAATTGGTGCTCCTGATATGGCGTTTCCAAGAATGAATAATGTTAGTTTTTGGTTTATGCCACCTGCCCTTGTCCTTTTGGCTTCCTCTGCTTTGGTAGAAGTTGGTGCAGGTACGGGTTGGACGGTTTATCCACCATTGGCGGGGGTGGAAGCGCATCCAGGAGCCTCTGTTGATTTGGCAATTTTTAGTTTGCATATTGCCGGTGTCTCCTCTATTTTAGGATCTATTAATATGATTACAACTGTCATGAATATGAGAGCTCCTGGTATTTATATGTCGAATTTACCGTTGTTTGTGTGGTCTATTTACATTACAGCTTGGCTTTTACTTTTATCATTGCCTGTTTTTGCAGGAGGGATTACTATGTTATTAACGGATCGAAATTTTAATACTACTTTTTTTGATCCTGCTGGTGGTGGGGACCCTATTTTATATCAACATTTGTTTTGGTTCTTTGGCCATCCAGAAGTGTATATTTTAGTTATCCCTGCTTTTGGTGTTATTAGTCATGTAATTACGGCTATGTCTGAAAAACAAATTTTTGGTTATTTTGGAATGGTGTATGCCATGTTATCAATTGGTGTGCTTGGTTTTATCGTTTGGGCGCACCATATGTATACTGTTGGTATGGATGTTGATACACGAGCTTATTTTACTGCCGCAACAATGATAATTGCAGTGCCCACTGGAATTAAAATATTTAGTTGGTTAGCAACGCTATGGGGTGGTATTCTTCGTTTTAAAACGCCTACTCTATTTGCTTTAGGATTTATTGTTTTATTTACTTGTGGTGGTGTAACAGGTATTGTTTTGTCTAATAGTGGTTTAGATGTTGCTCTACATGATACTTACTACGTAGTAGGACATTTTCACTATGTGTTATCTATGGGTGCTGTGTTTGGTATGTTTGCGGGCTTTTTTTACTGGTTGTACAAGATTACTGGTGCTACATATAATGAGATGCTAGCACAAGTGATGTTTTGGTTGATGTTTACTGGTGTAAATTTAACTTTTTTCCCAATGCATTTTATGGGGATTGCAGGAATGCCTCGTCGAATTCCTGATTTTCCGGATGAGTTTTCTGCTTGGAATACTGTTTCGTCATTTGGGTCCATGGTAAGTGTGTGGTCTGTTTTATTGTTTATTTATATTGTCGCTACACTGCGGGTTTCTACCCCTTCTAAGAAGAACTAGTACTCCTTGGCGGAGTAGCTTAGTGGTAAAGCGGTTGTTTTGTAAGCAACAGACCGCAGGTTCGAGCCCTGTCTTCGCCTTGGGCGGGTTTCGGATGAAATTAGAAAAATTGAACTTAAAAAGGAAGGTTAAAATTAAAGAACAAAGGAAGAGCGTAAAATAAGAGTAATAAGAATAAAAAAAACTTAGTTTAGAATGGTGAACTACATAATATATGCATTTATGTTGTTTTTATTTGGTATGTTAGGTATTTTTGTAACTCGTAAAAATATTATCGTTATTTTGATGTCTATTGAGCTTATGCTATTGGGTATAAATGTAAGTTTTATTGTGTATTCAGTTTACTTTGATGACTTACATGGTCAAATTTTTGCTTTATTTGTACTGACTGTCGCAGCTGCGGAATCTGCCGTAGGCTTAGCGATTTTGGTAGCGTATTACAGAGTAAAAGGTTCTGTTGCTACGTTGTTTTTAAATACTATAAAAGGGTGAGAGTGAAAAAAAATGTATTTACTGAGTTTAATTTTGCCAATTACAAGTTTTTTGATTTTAGGTTTTTTTGGTCGTTTTATTGGTAGAACAGGGGCAGCAGTTCTTTCTACTACGTTTGTCGGTGTGTCCGCTGCTATTGCTGTGGTGTCCTTTTACGAGGTTGCTCTATGTGGTGGGATAGTTAGATTTCAGCTTGCTCCATGGTTTGAGTTTGGTACAATTTCTTTAGCTTGGGGTTTTGTTTTTGATGCTGTTACCGTTTCGATGTTGGTTGTTGTCCTTTCGATTTCATTCTTTGTTCATTTGTATTCGTCCAGTTATATGAGTGAGGACCCATATTTAGTGAGGTTTATGTCGTATTTGTCGTTGTTTACTTTTTTTATGTTGTGTTTGGTTACTAGCGATAACTACATTCAGATGTTTTTGGGTTGGGAAGGTGTAGGCCTTTCTTCGTATTTACTAATTAATTTTTGGTTTTCCCGTCTTTCTGCAAATCGGTCAGCGATAAAAGCTGTCGTAGTAAACCGCTTTGGAGATTTTTCCTTAATTATAGTTTTAATGCTTATTTTTTACCTTTTTAAGTCATTTGATTACGGTGTTACGTTTGCTCTTGTGAACAGTTTGTCTGATATTTATGTTACTATAGCTTTTTGGGAGTTTCATGCTTTGTCTGTGTTAACATTTTTTTTATTTATAGGTTGTGTAGGTAAGTCCGCTCAAATGGGTTTGCATACTTGGTTGCCTGATGCTATGGAGGGACCTACACCCGTCTCTGCTTTGATCCATGCAGCTACAATGGTTACGGCTGGTGTTTTTTTATTGGTTCGTTTCTCTGTGTTTTTAGACTTTTCTCCTCAGGTATTGAGTTTTATTGCAGTACTTGGTGGGTTTACTGCTTTTTTTGCGGGTACAGTTGGGATTTTTCAAAATGATTTAAAACGTGTTATTGCTTATTCGACTTGTAGTCAGTTGGGCTATATGGTTTTGGCGTGTGGTTTGTCCAATTACTCTTTGGCTATGTTTCATCTAATGAATCACGCGTTTTTTAAAGCTTTGTTGTTTTTAAGTGCAGGTTCTGTTATTCATGCGCTGGGTGATGAACAAGACATGCGAAAAATGGGTGGTTTGCTTCGCGTCCTTCCTTTTACATACACTTGTTTTTTAGTTGGTTCACTTGCTTTAATGGGTTTTCCTTATACAACAGGCTTTTACTCGAAAGATTTCATATTAGAAGTTGCTTATAGTTCTCAGTCGTTTTTAGGCTATATTGCGTACTTGTGTGGTTTGTTAGCTGCTGCTTGCACTGCTTTTTACTCTTTTCGATTGCTTTATTTAGCTTTTATCTCTGAGTTTTCTGGAAGTAGGGCCTATGTGAAAGTTGTTCATGAACCTAATGCTAGGATGACATTGCCATTGGTTATTTTAAGTTTATTAAGTATTTTTGTTGGTTACTCCTTAAAGGATGGCTACATTGGTTTTGGTTCTTTGTTTTTGGTTGATTCTATACATGGACTAAATTTTAAGTTTTTTAACTATGGATTGAACTCTGAGTTTTCTTTTGCTTCGGAAAAAGCATTTCCATTATTTTTTAGTATTTTTTTTTCTTTTTTTGCTTGTTTTTTATATTCTTCATTATCTAATTTTATTAAGGTTGTTGACTTGAGAAATGAAGTCACTGTTCTATTCTATGCGTATGCTTTTTTTAGCAAAAAGTGGTACTTTGATCAGGTTTACAATTCGTATGCTGTTTATCCGCTGTTACGGTTTGGTCATGAGTATGGATTTAAAACGCTTGATCGAGGTGTTATTGAGCTTGTGGGCCCAACTGGTTTGGTACGTTTTTGGCTGCAAACCGTACGATTTTCATCGATGTGGCAGAGCGGTTACGTTTTCAACTATGTTTTCTCTATGGTTGTTGGTTTACTAGTTTGCATCTTTTTTGTTCGTTTGGATAGTTCTTTTTTAGAATTGCGTTTTCTGCTGCTTTTCTCAGCGTTGTTTCTAATAAAAAAAATTTTAGTGATTATAAATGATGGACGCTAATAATAATAATAATAATAATCCTAAACAAAGATTTTCACCTAGTAAATTTTTTGAGTTGTTGTTTTTGCGTTTATCTAATTCTTTAAAGGTTTGGACTCCTCGTATTGTTTATGTGGTTGACTATTTGTATCCTATTACTGGTACTTTAGGGTCTTTTTTTAAACGTTTTGTTCAGTATATTTTGTGGTTTAGACGACCTCGTTGGGGTGCGGATTTATTTTTTTTTCGGTTTGAATTAGCCTATCATATTTTTGTACGGTTTCTTATTTTTTATTTTTGTTTTTATTGCTGGCGTTGGGGCAGTGGCTTTTCAGGTAGTTATACACATAGTATTCCGTCTATACTTACTATGCTTAGTCCACTAGATACGCTTTTTGGTAAAATTGATGGTCCACTTGAAGCTCCGTCGCTTACGGTTGTGGATTACTGCTACATGATTGAGCGTTATGCTGAGCCATCTTGTGCTTATCATTCTAGTTCAGAACGTATGCATGTACCTTTTTGGAGGGTTATCTATCTGAATAATAAGCAGTTGCTTGGTTGGAGACCAACCATGCTTACTGCAGCAGATGTGACTACGGAGGTGAATCGAATGATTTCACATGTTAAAAGTCTTAAGTATCCAGATGCTCCGTTACGCATGAGGTATTTTAGCCTTCTTTATGGTGTGCAAGATTATGTTAGTCACGGTAGATATGACATACATTGGGCGTTTCCAAAACCGTTGTCTTGGTTTTTGGGGGTAGAAAGAGTTGATATTGTCTGGTTTGACTTACTTAATTCTTTTTTTCGTAAACATCGTATAAATGAGAATCCTTACCTTAACCGTAAGGGCTCTTTCACCGTTGCTGGTGAGACAGTGTATATGTACTACACTTGGGTTATGGAAGAGTACCCTAACTGGTTGCAGAATGGGTTGCCTGATGAGTGGTACATGCGTTATGAGAGGCCGATGTATCAGCATGAGGAAGGTCTTGGTGGTTGGTACGTTTGGGATGACCTTGTTCACGATCCATTTAGACAGGTGTATGCTGATGTAGTTACTAGGCCATGGGATAAGTTTAGAGCCGAACGGTGGGAGTATTTTATGAGCTTACCACCAAGCTTACCTAATTGGGGCCCAGGTCGTGGTTTAATAAAACATCTTTTTTTAGATATTATTGAGCTTTTTTGGGTTCGTTATGTAGCGCCAGCAGGTACTTTTTTATTTTTTGCTCGTTTTTCGGATTTATTAGTTCTTTTTGATCACCTTGGTATCTATATTGTTTATTTTATTAGTTTTATTTATGGTTTACCATTCTTGTTTGTAACCTATGTGTGTTTTTTTGGGGTGTATTTTTTTACTCCATTGAAGATAGTTGTAGCTGAAACAATTATATCAATTGTGGATACTGTTTTTATGCATTGTTTGGAGATTATTACTATATTTGAGAATAATTATCTTCGACCAACTGCGGTTTCTTCCTATGGTGATTTCCTTGTTTTTTGGAGTACTGCTTGGATGGGCTTTTTATTTATTCCGTTTTTGGTAGTTATGGTTGTGATTCCTGTTTACTTTCTTGTTGGGTTTTGTATGACTTTCTTTGTCCGACCGGGGGCTTATGTGTATTTTTTATTTGTTGACGAGGAAACGGGTACTATTCGCACGAAGAATGAGGTCTGGCAGATTTGCAAAGACCAATTGGTTGTTATTACTAACGTTGTAGGGTTCCGTTTTATTAAAAATTCTTATAGTTTGAAATCTTTACTAACAAGTTTACCGCATCATAACCCACCTGTTATCCTTCTTCCTCGTCGTTGGTTTCGTACATTTTGGTTTCGTTGGCCAGGTGTGAAACAGAGTATGCCTTGGTGGGTATTCCATTCTAAAACAAGTGCTGTTATAGGTTTAGCAGACTATTTACAATTTAAAGCAGATACTTTGTTTATACGGAAATTTGGTGAAGAAGCTTTTCAGAAAGAATTAGACAAGCGTTATTGGATGGAAATGGAGGAGTTTGACGTTTCCTGGACCAGATACACATTTATTGTTAACTCTTTAGTAAAAAATAGACCATCTATGTTTATTTTTTGTTGGTTTGGTCATATTATTTTCCTTTCTTTCATTTCTTTTTGGTGTTTCGGTGTTCTTTACAAAAAGGTTTTATTTTTGCAGTTATTTAGTGATTCTCTTTTTGCAAATGGGCTGCCCCCTTTGTGCCTGGGTACTGCTGCGTATCCTAAATCTATACGGGTAAGTAGTGATTTTGATGATCAAAGACATGAAGGTTATGAACCCTTTACGGATATTGAAGAGTTACTTTATCCGCCCGAAGAGCAAATTACGCATATTGATCATTATGCGGAGTTTGTTCTAGCTATTTCGAAGTGGTTTTTAGTATATTTTTCATTCTTTATTTTTGTTTGTGGTTCACTATTTTTTTTTTACAGAGGCCCTCGTGCTATTTTTCTAACGTATGCTTCTGACTTAAGTCTTGGTTTTATTTCTCTTATTTTTGGTATGGGTTGGTCTGCTTATGCCTTTGCTGGAGGTTTTCCAGAGTGGGATTTACTAGGTTTCAGATGGTTTTTAAATATTTTACTAGTTGGTGAAGAAATATCATTTGATAACTATTTAAGTGGCTACTTTGCAGATGATTTAACGATACTGGGTTTAGAAAGGTACATTGATGAAGATTGGTACCTTTTTGCGGATATCACTCGTCTTTATGTTCATAAAAATTTTCATGTTCGATACTGGGGGAAACTTTACATGCGGGTTTATTCTCCTATTGAGGAGCTTTTGTGGCCAATTGCGGATTTCATCGAAACCTATCGGGATGAGGAGTGGAAAGAATTTCTTGAGAAGTATGAGCCTCAACTAAAGAAATTTAGAGTTTATTTTTGGGATGAAGAGGAAGTAGACGAGTATGCTAATGATCCTGATCGAGAGTTGGGCAGAATAAAAAGACCTAAAACAGGTAAGAAATAGGGTTATTAAACGGTAATTGTGGTGTTAGATTTTACTATGGGTGTTTTATTTTATATTTTTACAAGTATCTCCTTGCTTGCAAGTTTGTTTGTTGTGTTTTCTAATAATCCTGTGTATTCGGTTCTTTCTTTAATTTTGGTTTTTTGTTCGGGCTCAATGCTTTTGTTAATGCTGACTGTAGATTTTTTGTCTATACTTTTTATAGTGGTTTACGTTGGTGCTATTGCTGTTTTATTTTTATTTGTTATTATGATGCTGAATATAAAGCTTACTCAAATCAGTGAGAGTGTTTTAAGGTGGGTACCTTTAGGGTTTATTTTGACTTTAGTTTTTACTAGTGAGATGCTGTATACTTTGGAGGTTTCTTTTTCTTTCTACTATTTTGACTTTTTAGAATCGCGACAGGCTTGGATTTCTGTCTTTCAAAACAATGAAACGCTTGGTCTTTTTGGGGGCGCCTTATACGTTTATTTCTTATTTGCTTTTATTGTTGCAGCCTTTGTACTGTTGGTAGCCTTATTGGGTGCTATAGTTTTAACAGTCAGTGGTGTGAAGTTAACGCGTCGTCAGGCGGTTTACAAGCAAGTTGGGCGTGGTGTCTTTAATACTATTACTTTTTTTGAATAGACGTTGTCCAGGAGTAGAATCGAACTACCGACACAAGGATCTTCAGTCCTCTGCTCTACCACTGAGCTACCTGAACTTAGTTATATAGACATATATGGAAACTTTTAATCTATAATCAATGTTTCGTTTAACAAATAAATTTCGCGTATGCCGTCGCTTTAATGAAGATTTATGGGGTGAGTTTAGAACAAAACAGGTTTTAAATACGACTTTTATGCAGTTTGTTAGACAGTATAAAGAACGAAGGTCACCCCCATCCTTATTTGCTAGGTCAACTGTTGTTCGTCGTTGGCGAAGACGTTCACTGTATGGTGAACTTATTAATTTTCGTAAAAAGATGTCTATTTTTTATGGTGGATTGTTTGTTTCTGAAACTCGATGGAACACATCGCAGGAACAAGTTTTACATACGTTGTTTAAGAACATTTCGTCCTTTGAATCGAGATTAAGTACTATTCTTTACCGAAGCCATTTTTGTTCCTCTGTTCTTGAAAGTTTAAATTTTATACTTTCTGGAAAGGTTTGTGTTAATAAGCGAATCGTTCGCAAAACGGACCATGTTGTTTGTGCTGGAGATGTGTTTGAGTTAGTTGAAAGTATAAAATTTAAACAACATTGCAAATTCATGATAGCTTTATCCACAGATAAATTGGTTGTTTATCAGCCAAGGTATTTGGAAGTAAACCATTTATTAATGGCAGGAGTGTTGTTGTACCCTCCCGTGTACAAAGAAGCTCATTTACCTTTTTATAAACCTTTTTAGGGTTTTATTCCTAGTAGCTTAGTGGTAGAGCGAGGATCTGTTAAGTCCGAGGTCGTTGGTTCGATCCCAACCTAGGAAATCTTCTTTTTACTTTTACACGTGATGTTTCTTGTAAAAATCCTACACTAAGTGATCTTACCAGGAGGTCGTTTAGTAAATTAGCGGAGCGTGGACTGTCGTTATTTCCGAAAATGTTGTATAATCCAGCGTAGCCGTTGTTAGTATTAGTAACAAAGAAGGAATTGACTTTTGTTCGCAATAACTCTGTTTCTATTGCGAAACGTTTAGTATTATCGTTTACTATCACTACAACTAGGTTTGGAAGTGGTCTAAACTTTTTTCCGATTCGTTTGAAGTTTGAGATAAATCCGTTTGGCCATATATTCGTGAAAAAGTTTTGAACTGGCTTTGAGCTTACTGTGCTCCCGTGATTGTGGTATACTAGAGGTTTTCCTCCTTTAGAAACCGTTTTAGATGAAATTGAAAGATTTTTACGAAGAGATAGTACTATAAAACTATTTCGAATGTGGTCGAATCGGCTTGGTGTTGTTTTTGCCCATTCGCTATTAGTTTCATTTTTTTCGTTAGTGGGTTTTCCAATATTGAAAAAGTTTTGTACTAAGTATTCGGTAGCGATTTGGTACGTTTGTTGTCTCAAGGACCTGGTTTGTTCCATAAACTTGGAAGCAGTTAGCTTACTTTTTGTTTTTGATGTTATTTATCTGAAGTTAGTGTTTGTGTGTTTGTGTGTTTGCAAGGTTATGGAAGAAAGAATACAAGCTTTTAAACTTGTTGGTGCTGGTTTAGCTACTGTTGGCCTTGTAGGTGCTGGTGCAGGTGCTGGAGTTGTTTTTGGTTCGTTAGTATTGGCTTACTCTCGGAATCCTTCTAAAGGTGATATGCTAGTACGGTATGCTATGTTAGGGTTTGCCCTTACGGAAGCTGTTGGTTTGCTAGCGCTTATGATGGCCTTTTTAATATTGTTAGGTTAATTATACGCCTTGTGGTTGCTAGGAAGGTGTCTGAGTGGCTGATAGAGTTGGCTTGCTAAGTCAATGTGTATAAAAGTACACCGAGGGTTCGAATCCCTCTCTTCCTGGTGGTCCGGCGAATAGCGGGGCTCGAACCCGCGACCTTCAATGCCACAAATTGATGTTCGTACCAACTAAACTATATTCGCCTCTTTTTAGAGATGAGGGTTAGACTTTTTTAGTGTGGGTTACGTTATTGAGTACACCTAAGCTGTATATTGCTAGGTTTAGCTGCCTGTGTGCAGTTCTTAAAAGAAGAAATATGAAGAATGTGTATACCTATAATAGACAAAAGCAAATATGAAAATTAGAAATTTGACAAATAGAGTGATTACTCGTAAAGAATTATCTGAGAAAATGTATAAAAATAGAACGGTTAGTGTAAGGAATGAAGTTTTGTCTAATGTAACAGGACCTTTAGATACAACTTACTTTGATTTGTTGCCGGAACGTGTTGATTACAGTCATTCGATTCGAAAAGCTAATCGTTTTGGGGATTTTCTTTTAGAAGGTCGTGTTATTGAGCTTGATTTTCAAAAAGAAAAAAATATTTTTAGGTGTAAAGTAAGTATTGATCCTTTAGGAATAAAGTGGGTTGATTTTTTAAATGCGCCTTACTTACCAAAATTAGCAGACGTTTTTTTTATTAGATCTAGACATTGGAATACTCGTGTGGTTCGTTGGCGGAATTTTATTTGGAGTGAGCCTGCAAAGAAAGAAGCTAAGAGATTACTTGAGCAGCAGGAGAAAGAACTAAAAAAAAACTTGGATTCCTACTACAATGAGTATGGGCATTTCGAGTTACTAGATCTTCGAACTAAGACATTAGAAGATGGAATTGCGTTTGAAAGCTCTGCTGAAACTAGTTTTGAAAAAATTAAAAATTTTAACGCTAGAAACAAAGCAGTTACTAACACTTCAATTTATACATATAAAAAAAAACCTAGATTGTCTCTTCGTCGGTATAAATATTATTTAGAATTTAGTAGTTCTGGTATACAAAACACTTTGTTATCATTTAGAAGATTTAAGGCGAATGCTGCCGCTAGACGACTTATTTTTGGGCGTCCTCGTTCATTTTCTTTTCCTCGTGTAGGAAGGAAAAAGTATTTTTTTCCGCGGCCAGCTGCAGGTTTGGTGAAACATTCGGTTCTAGGTTTCAGTGGTTTTTTAAAGTTTTATAATATTGCTTTGCTGAGTCCTGAAGCCTTTTTGCTTCAAGGGGATAGACTTTTTTTAAAGCATGCAAGTAGAAAGCAAATTGCCCTAAATAGTGTGTATAAGGATTTGTTTTTTTCAACTTGGTTGGACTGGAGTTTATTGTTTCTAGTTAAAACATTTGTTAGGTCAGAACGGGACATGAGATTCCCGCTTAAAAAAACTAGAAAAGCTATTTCTCGGTTAGCGTTAAAAGTAGCAAAAGCTAGAATGCTAAACAAAGTTTCCCAACTTTTTGGGGATATTTTGGTTGGTTTAAATCATTACGATTTACTTCGTGAATTAGTTTCTGTGAAATTTAGTTGTCCGTTTGAATTGTTTATTGCGGGGTCCGTGATTAATCCGGAAGAGCAAGAAAGAAGGTCCCATCTCCCTTTTGGTTACTATAGAAAACTAAGTGCTAAATTTATATTGCCTAGAAATAAAAAAGTTTCGAAACCACTTCCTGTCTTATCAGCTCTTCAAAGGCGTGAAAAACGATTTTTTAGAGGGGCTTATTGGTTTTCATTACGTTTTTGGTTTGCTTTGGCGTTGCGTAAAGAGTTTTTAAAGATCTCTATTTTGCGTAAATCATTTTGTCGAAATACACGTCGAGTACCCTTCCAATGGTCGATGTTTTCATCCTTTATTTTAAATCGACTACAAAAGTTTAAACATTCTTCAGAAAGGTTGTTGATTCAAAGAAATAAGTTTTTTTTTGAACGCTCTCTAATAAAAGTTCTTTCTAGAAAACTAGGGGCCTTAATAGATTTTAGAATTAAGGAATACCTAGTGTTAAATCGAACCTTTTTTAAAGCTGTTTGGAGTTTTTTTTTTGATTTTGGTTTGTCATTGGAAAAAGTAGTGTCGGTTTCAAATTTCAAAAGAAAATTTAGTAAATTGCAGCGTTTTCGGGCGCATGGTTCGGTTTTAGGTGTAGCTTCTGTTGATTCTACTTTTAGGGTTCTTAAAAAAGATAAATTTTTTGCTAGTTTGTCGTTTGTGCAAGAAATTGTGTCTGCTCGTACGCAATTTTTTTTGCTTTCAGATCCAAGAAGTAACTTAATGAATTTTTATAAACGTGCTCGTTTATTAGTCTCGAAACTTGGTGTTTTGGATAATATTTTTTTGTATAGGTCTGTTATGCTTCATTTTGTTGATAAAAAAGTTTTAACTTCTAAACAGTCTGAATCATTAAAAAATGTGATTTTTAGGAAGTTTAAAAAATTAGAAAAATTTGGGCTTGTCGCACCGTCTGGTATGCGTGCTAGGTTGAACTCAAGAATGAACGTTGGTGTTTCTCGGGATACTAAGCTTTTTGTAAAAGGTTTAAAGGTTACTAAGATTAATCAAAAAATTAGTTCGTTTAAACTTTTAAAGCTAGAACCTTTAAAATACAGACAATTTGGTTTTCTTTTTAAAAAGAAAAAGAAACGATCAAAAGTTCTGTTTACTAATATTCCTCGCGGAGCTCGTTTTTCTGCCTATAGACAGCATTGTCTTTCTTTTTTAACTTTACGTGTTCAGCGTCTTGCACGATTTAATCGTGGTAAGTTATCAAACAAACGCCGTTTAAAAGGCTTAAAAGATCGGTTTCCTTTTATTCCTGCATACAATCCAAATAGAAGATTTGGTTTTCTTGAGTACTTTCGTAGTTTGGTTTCAGACCAAAAACGTGCTTTTTATGCGTCTGGTCGTCGGTTTATAAATCTTAAGTATGCGAAGCGTACATTTAAAAAAGATAAAATCTATAGACGTTCTTGGTTGATTAAGAACTGTTCTGCTACGAGGTTACGTCGAAAAGCTGTTTTTGCGGCAGCATTTAGAAAACTACGATTGTTAAATTCTCTTTTGAAAGTTTCCTTTAAACCGCGTTTGGTTAAGACTAAGCCGTTTATTTTCGGGCTGTTT
>Ga0102832_1000656_pt1 | contig 43889 bp, 41 predicted proteins | sample EBPBio282013_DNA_FD_88942 | JGI IMG/M metagenome (GOLD analysis project Ga0102832, IMG submission 88942) | Wastewater treatment Type I Accumulibacter community from EBPR Bioreactor in Madison, WI, USA - Reactor 2_5/28/2013_ DNA (Illumina Assembly) | ecosystem: Engineered > Bioreactor > EBPR >... | reverse complement strand
CACGAGGCCAAGGAGCTGGAGAACCTCGACACCGGCATCGAGATCGTCGAGCCGATCATGGGCGTCCGCTTCTGGGATCCCGCGGTCGAGATCGCCACCGAGGACGTCACGGTGAGCTTCGAGCAGGGCCGTCCGGTCGCCATCAACGGACGCGCCTTCGCCACGGCCGTCGAGTTGGTGCTCGAGGCCAACGCGATCGGCGGACGCCACGGCCTGGGCATGAGCGACCAGATCGAGAATCGCATCATCGAGGCGAAGAGCCGCGGCATCTACGAGGCCCCCGGCATGGCCCTGCTCCACATCTGCTACGAGCGCCTGGTCACCGCGATCCACAACGAGGACACCCTCGCCAACTACCAGATCGAGGGACGCAAGCTCGGTCGCCTGATGTACGAGGGACGCTGGCTCGACCCGCAGTCGCTGATGATCCGCGAGTCCCTGCAGCGCTGGGTCGGCTCGGCGGTCACCGGCTCGGTGACCCTGCGCCTGCGTCGTGGTGACGACTACTCGATCCTCGACACCGCGGGCCCCGCGTTCTCCTACCACCCGGAGAAGCTGTCGATGGAGCGCGTCGGCGACGCGGCCTTCGGCCCGCTCGACCGGATCGGCCAGCTGACGATGCGCAACCTCGACATCGCCGACTCCCGCACCCGGCTCGAGCAGTACGCGCAGCTGGGCCTGGTCGGCGGGGAGGTGTCCGCGCTCGTCGGCCAGCTCGACCAGGGACGGGCCGCGGCGATCACCGCCGGCAACGCCACCGAGCCCGACATCGAGGCCGCACAGAACCGCTCCGGCATGGAGGCCGGCGCCGACTGAGAGCCGGCTCCCGCACTTCTCAGCCGGGCAGCTCGTCCGGGCGGACGGTGTTCGGCTCGGCCCCGCCGTAGCGGCGGTCGCGTCCGGCGTACTGCTCGACCGCGCGCCACAGGTCGCGGCGGTCGAAGTCGGGCCACAGGCGGTCCATGAACACCATTTCGGCGTACGCCGACTGCCACAGCAGGAAGTTGGACGTGCGCTGCTCGCCGGACGAGCGGATGAACAGGTCGACGTCGGGGATGTCCGGCTCGTCGAGGAAGCGCCGGAACCGTTCCTCGGTGAGCCGGGACGGGTCCAGCTCGCCGCGGGCCGCTGCCGCGGCGATCGCGCGGGCGGCGTCCACGATCTCGGCACGGCCGCCGTAGTTCACGCAGAACTGGAGGGTCAGCACGTCGTTGCCCGCGCTCTGGCGCTCGGCGTCCTGGAGCTCGGAGATCACGCTGCGCCACAGCCGCGGTGCCCTCCCGGCCCACCGGATCCGGACGCCCATCGCGTCCAGCTGGTCGCGGCGGCGGTGGATCACATCGCGGTTGAAGCCCATCAGCCAGCGCACCTCATCGGGCGAGCGTCGCCAGTTCTCGGTCGAGAACGCGTACGCGGACAGGTAGGTGATGCCCACCTCGATCGCGCCCTCGATCACGTCGAACAGGGCGTCCTCTCCGCGGGCGTGGCCGGCCGTGCGCGGCAGGTTCCGGGCCTTGGCCCACCGCCCGTTGCCGTCCATCACGATCGCGACGTGGCGGGGGAGCGCCTTCGGCTCGATCGCCGGCGGCCGCGCCCCGGACGGGTGCGGTGTGGGGGGACGGATCTGCTTGCGCGTGGCCACGCCAGCAGCCTAGGGGAGGAAGGCGGATCGACACCCGCCGGGCCCGCCGAACAAACCTGAGCGTGGTCGACTCAATCCGCTTGAAAGTCCGCGGCGCCGGGGGCAGACTGGGATTGGCACTCGGGAAGGCAGAGTGCTAAGACAAGCGAGAGGAGCTAGCCGACATGGCACGCGCATTTGATCCCTTCCGTGAGATGGATCGCTGGTTCTCCGACGTCCCCCGTACGCCCGCCAGCGCCGCCATGCCCATGGACCTGTACCGCGAGGGCGACGCGTTCGTCGCCCGCATCGACCTGCCCGGCGTCGATCCCGGCACCATCGACGTCGACGTCGACGACCGCACCCTCACCGTCCGCGCCCAGCGCAAGGTGGACACCACCGACGAGCAGAAGTGGCTCGTCCGGGAGCGCCCGGCCGGCACCTTCGCCCGGCAGTTGACGCTCGGGTACGGGGTCGCCCTCGACCGGATCGGCGCCGAGTACCGCGACGGCGTGCTCGAGCTGAGGATCCCGGTGGCCGAGGAGGCCAAGCCGCGCAAGATCAGCGTCGCCCACTCCGGCGGGCCGACGCAGATCGAGGGCTCCGTCGAGAGCTGAGCACGTCCCACACGCAGGAGCGCCACCGACCCGCGGGCCGGTGGCGCTCCTGCGTGTGAAGCCGCTCAGGCGAACGACGCGGACGCCTTCGTGAGCCGGTGGGCCTGCGAGCGGGAGAGCTTCAGGTCGGCCGCCGCCATGATCGCCGGCAGCTGCTCGACAGAACTGGCGGACGCGATGGGGGCGGTGACGCCCGGCTGCTGGCGCAGCCAGGCCAGCGCGACCGTGGCCGGCTCGACGCCCAGCTCGTCGGCGACCCCGACGACCGCGTCCACCACGTCGAACCCCGCGTCGGTGGCGAAGCTGCGGACGCGCGCCGCGCGTGGGCCGTGTGCCGACTCGCCACGGGCGTACTTCCCGGTGAGGAAGCCTGCGGCCAGCCCGTAGTAGGGAACGATCGCGAGGTGGTGCTCTGCGCACAGGGCGGCCAGGCCGGAGGACTCGACCTCGGCGCGGTGTACGAGGTTGTACTGCGGCTGGACGGCGACGGGCAGTGCCAATCCCTCTGCCGTGGCCACCTCGATCACCTCCGCGACCCGCGCGGGGGTGAAGTTCGACAGGCCGTAGTGGCGCACCGCGCCCGAGCGCACGAGCTGGTCGAAGACCCCCAGCCACTCGGCGGTGGGCACGTGCGGGTCGTCCTCGTGGGCGTAGTACAGGTCGATGGTCTCCACGCCGAGGCGCCGGCGCGAGCCGTCCAGGCAGATCTTGATGTTCGCCGGACGCAGCCCGCGGTGGATCGGGTGCTTGGCGACCTTCGTGGCCACGACGATGCCGTCGCGGCCGCCGTGGTGCCGCAGCCAGCCGCCGATGATCGTCTCGGACTCACCTCCCCGGTGCCCGGGCACCCAGGAGGAGTAGACGTCGGCGGTGTCGATGAAGTTGCCACCCGCGTCCGCGAACGCGTCGAGGATCGCCTCGGAGGCCGCCGGGTCGGCCGTCCAGCCGAACACGTTGCCGCCCAGGCAGATCGGAGACACTCTCAACGTCGAGATGCGGTGCATGGGCTCAGCCTAGGAGGCCAACTCGAAATCCACGCTCAGGTGCACGCAGAGTTCGGTCGTGGCGTTCAGTTCCAGGCCGAGGTCGACCGCCTCCCGCGCCGCGCGGGGGGCTGCGGCGTAGGCCATCTCGGCCTGGGCCATCACCGGACGCGGCCCCGGCATGCTCCAGGAGTCGGACGCGTTGGCGATGCCGGAGACCTGCTGGCCGGCAGCTGCGGCGACCGCGTCCGCCTTGCGCCGGGCCATCGTCATGGCCTGCGCGGTCGCGGGGATGCTCGCCTCGAACTCGTCGTAGACCCACTCCAGGTGCTCCACGCTCACCCCGGGACGGTCGGACAGTGCCCCGAGCACCTCGGGGAGGTGGGCAGGGTCGGCGGAGACGACCAGGGAGATCTCGATGCTCTGCGAGGCGAGGAGCTTGCCCTCCCGGGTGCCGAGGCGGACGCCGGTCACCTCGATGTGGTCCTCACCCACCCCTCGTCCGGACAAGTCGGCGACGATCTCGCGCACCAGCGCCGACTTCTTGCCGGTCAGGTCGGCGGAGAAGGTGGAGGTGCCGCGCACCAGCGCGTGCACCCTGGCCGACGTGGCCGTGATCCGCACGGTGTGGTCGACGGTGATCCGCAGGATTCCCATTGCGCGAGCCTAGTGTGCGGGCGCGGCCGCGGGGGAGGCCCCGGCGGACGACGCCCGCCGGGGCCACCGCTCAGCTGTGCTCGACCGCCGCGCGCTCGATGGCCAGCCCGGCGCTGAACCGCTGCACGTAGGCGTCGAAGCCGGCGACGTCGGCCGGGTCCGGCTCGACGGTCTCCAGCCCCGCCCCGGCGAACACGCGTGCGTTCAGGTAGTCGGCCAGCGACTCGCCTTCGGCGCGGTCACGGGCGAACGCGGCCAGCACGGCGATGCCCCACGCGCCGCCCTCGCCGGCGATGTCACCGACCGACACCGGCGCGTCCACGGCTGCGGCGAGGTAGCGCTGGGCGACCCCCTTGGTCTTGAACAACCCGCCGTGGGCGAACAGCGAGTCGAGTGCCACGTTCTCGGTCTTGAGCAGCACGTTCATGCCGATCCGCAGGCTCGACAGGGCGGCGAACAGGTGCGTCCGCATGAAGTTGGCCAGGGTGAACCGGCTGTCCGGCGTGCGCACGAACAGCGGACGGCCCTCCTCCAGCCCGGTGATGTGCTCTCCCGAGAGGTAGTTGTAGGCGAGCAGGCCGCCGCAGTCGGGCTCGCCCTCCAGTGACGCGGTGAACAGGCTCTCGAAGACCGTCCCGGTGTCGACGGTGGCGCCGATGCGACCCGCGAACTCCGCGAACAGGCCCGCCCAGGCGTTCAGCTCGCTGGCACCGTTGTTGCAGTGCACCATCGCCACGAGGTCGCCGGCCGGCGTGGTCACCAGGTCCAGCTCCGGGTGCATCCGCGACAGGTCGTGCTCGAGCACGACCATCGCGAAGATCGAGGTGCCGGCGCTGACATTGCCGGTACGCCTCGCCACCGAGTTCGTCGCCACCATGCCGGTGCCGGCGTCCCCCTCGGGCGGGCAGCACAGCACGCCGGGCTGGAGGGTCCCGCTCGGGTCCAGCAGCGCGGCACCGGCGGCCGTGAGGCGGCCGGCCTCCTCACCCGCGGACAGCACGGTCGGCAGGATGCCGCCCAGCGTCCAGCCGAAGCCGTGCCCGGCGACCAGCTCGTCGAACTGGGCCAGCATGGTCTCGTTGTAGCTCCCGGTGGCCAGGTCGATCGGGAACATGCCGCTCGCGTCGCCGACACCCAGCACCTCGGTCCCGGTGAGCTGCTCGTGCACGTAGCCGGCCAGGGTGGTGAGGTGGGCGATCCGGCCGACGTGCTCCTCGCCGTTCAGGACGGCCTGGTACAGGTGCGCGATCGACCACCGCTGCGGGATGTTGTAGCCGAACAGGGCGCTCAGCTGCTCGCTCGCCGGGCCGGTGATGGTGTTGCGCCAGGTGCGGAACGGCACCAGCAGCTCGCCGGAGGCGTCGAACGCGAGGTAGCCGTGCATCATGGCCGAGACGCCGAGGGAGCCCACCGTCCGCAGCTCCACCCCGTAGCGGGCCCGGACGTCGGCGGCCAGCGAGGCGAACGCCGCCTGCAGTCCCTCGCGCACCGCGTCGAGGGAGTAGGTCCAGATGCGGTCGACGAACTGGTTCTCCCAGTCGTGGCCGCCGGTGGCGACGGGGGCGTTGTCCGGGCCGGTCAGCACGGCCTTGATCCGGGTGGAGCCGAGCTCGATGCCCAGTGCGGTGCGCCCCTGCTCGATGGCGCTGCTGATGTCAGTGATCATCGTTGATCCTTCCTTGCGGACGGCGGTCAGACCCGTCCCTGTGAGACCGTGACGCGCACATCATGACAGCCCGGTGTGTGCGCTAACAACGGCACGCCGGAGCGTGGCTCGTGATCGGCCGTCCCGAGGCGGGGGAGAATGGCCCGGTGCCGACCTACCGTGACGAGGCGGTCGTGCTGCGGACCCACAAGCTGGGCGAGGCCGACCGGATCATCACCATGCTCTCTCGGCAGCACGGGAAGGTCCGCGCGGTCGCGCGCGGGGTGCGCCGGACGTCCTCGAAATTCGGGGCGAGGCTCGAGCCGTTCAGCCACGTCGACCTCCAGTTCGCCACCGGCCGCACGCTGGACGTGATCACCCAGGCGGTGACCCTGCACCCGTACTCCGAGCCGCTGGCCCACGACTACGAGCGCTACACGACCGGCCAGGTGATGATCGAGACCGCCGACCGACTGGTGACGGAAGAGGGCGAGCCGGCGCTCCAGCAGTACCAGCTGCTGGTCGGCGCGCTGCACGCCCTCACCTCCGGCACCTCGGACGGCCCGCGCCCCCCGGCGATGGTGATGGACGCCTACCTGCTGCGGGCGGTCGCGCTCGCCGGGTACGCCCCGACCCTCACCGACTGCGCGCGCTGCGGCGCCGCCGGCCCGCACGAGGCCTTCTCCCCCCAGCTGGGCGGCATGGTGTGCCGCCGCTGCCGCCCGCCCGGTTCCGCGCATCCGGCGCCGGCGACGGTCACCTACCTCAGCGCCCTGCTGTGCGGCGACTGGCCCGCGACGCGCGGGGTCGGCGGCGCCACGATGCGGCAGGGGAGTGGCCTCGTGGCGGCGTTCATCGGGTGGCACCTGGACCGCGGGCTGCGTTCCCTCGGTCACGTCGAGCGAGGCCACACGCCCGGCTGAACGCGCCGACAGCGGCCCGGGGAGGCCGGTGTTACCGATATCAAACTGTTATCTCCACGTGCTGCACGAACGCCGGTGATACCGGTAACATCCTGCCAACGGCGTTGTTGTTGACGCTAACACTCGGACTCACAGTGAGGTGACGGATCCAGTGGCGGATGAGCCCAGGACTGACCAGGCGGATGTCTCCCGTGACGCGGCGACCGGTATCCCGGCCGAGGTGCGCGACGTCGTCGACCGGCTGAAGGCCGAGGTCGCGGCGCTGCACGCGGAACTGCCGCGCAACAACCTCGTGGTGTGGACCGCGGGCAACGTGTCGGCCCGTGTGCCCGGCGCGGACCTCCTGGTGATCAAGCCGTCCGGCGTCTCCTACGACGACCTCACCCCCGAGTCGATGGTCGTCTGCGACCTGTTCGGCACCCTCGTCGAGGGCACGCGCAGCCCGTCGTCCGACACCGCGGCGCACGCCTACGTGTACCGGCACATGCCCGAGGTCGGCGGCGTGGTGCACACGCACTCCGACTACGCCACGGCGTGGGCCGCGCGCAGGGAGCCGATCCCGTGCGTGCTCACCATGATCGGCGACGAGTTCGGCGGCGACATCCCGGTGGGCCCGTTCGCGCTGATCGGTGACGACTCGATCGGCCGCGGCATCGTGGAGACGCTGCGCACCAGCCGCTCCCGCGCGGTCCTGATGGCCAACCACGGCCCGTTCACCATCGGTTCGGACGCCCGCGACGCGGTGAAGGCCGCCGTGATGGTGGAGGACGTGGCGCGCACCGTCCACCTCGCCCGCCAGCTCGGCGAGCCGGTGCCCATCCCGCAGGACGACATCGACCGACTCTTCGACCGCTATCAGAACGTCTATGGACAAGGAAGTGCCCAATGAGCAAGCAGATCTGGTTCCTGACCGGTAGCCAGGGCCTCTACGGCGAGGACGTGCTCCTGCAGGTGCGCGACCAGTCCGCGCAGATCTCCGGCGCGCTGGCCGCGTCCGAGCTGATGCCCGCGCAGGTCGTCGCCAAGCCCGTCCTCACCGACGCGGGCGCGATCCGCCGGGTGATGCTGGACGCCAACGCCGACGACGACTGCGTGGGCGTGATCGCGTGGATGCACACCTTCTCCCCGGCGAAGATGTGGATCGGCGGCATGAACGCCCTCGACAAGCCGTTCCTGCACCTGCACACCCAGGTGAACGTCGACCTCCCGTGGTCGACCATCGACATGGACTTCATGAACCTGAACCAGGCCGCGCACGGCGACCGCGAGTTCGCGTTCATCGCCACCCGGATGGGTGTCCCCCGCAAGACCGTCGCCGGCCACGTCAGCGACGCCCGCGTGGTCGCCCGCATCGCCGCGTGGGCCCGCGCAGCGGTGGCCCGCGCCGAGCTGCGGACGCTCAAGGTCGTCCGGTTCGGCGACAACATGCGCAACGTCGCCGTCACCGAGGGCGACAAGGTCGAGGCCGAGCGGGTGTTCGGCGTGTCGGTCAACACCTACGGCGTCAACGATCTCGTCGACGTGCTGGACCAGGTGGGCGAGGGCGATGTCGACGCCCTGGTCAGCGAGTACATGGACCTCTACGACGTCGCTCCCGAGCTGCACCCGGGCGCCGACCGCCACGAGTCGCTGCGCTACGGGGCCCGGATCGAGGTCGCGCTGCGCCGGTTCGTCGTGGACGGCGGCTACGGCGCCTTCACCACCAACTTCGAGGACCTCGGCGCGCTCCGGCAGCTGCCCGGGCTGGCCGTCCAGCGGCTCGAGGGTGAGGGCATCGGCTTCGCCGGCGAGGGCGACTGGAAGACCGCGGTCCTCGGCCGGACGCTGGGCGTCATGGCCGCGGGCCTGCCCGGCGGCACCTCGTTCATGGAGGACTACACCTACCACCTGGAGCCCGGCAACGAGCTCAGCCTCGGCGCCCACATGCTCGAGGTGAGCCCCGACATCGCGCAGGGCACCCCCCGGATCGAGATCCACCCGCTGGGCATCGGTGGGCGCGAGGATCCCGTCCGCATGGTGTTCGACGCGGCCCCCGGCGACGCCGTGGTGCTCGGGCTGTCCGACCTGGGCGACCGGTTCCGGATGGTCGCGAACGAGATCACCGTCGTCCCGCCGCTGGCCGACATGCCGAAGCTGCCGGTCGCCCGCGCGGTCTGGAAGGCCAAGCCCGACTTCGCCACCTCCACCGAGTGCTGGCTGAGCGCCGGCGGCCCGCACCACACGGTGCTGTCGACCGCGCTCACCGCCGAGCACCTCACCGACCTGGCCGAGATGCTCGGTACCGAACTCGCCCTCATCGGCGGGGACACCAGGACCGGGCAGTTCCTCAAGGAACTGCGCTGGAACAACGCCTACTACCGGCTGGCGCTGGGGTTCTGAACCCCACAGCCGGCGCACCACACAACTGAATAACTGCCCGATCCGGGGACTTCCCGGGTGGGCAAGCCATCAAGACAGATCTCTGCGCAGGGGCGGGGGATCTAGAAGGAGAGCAGCAATGCGCAAATTGGTTGCCTTCGCGGCGACGGCGGCACTGGCGCTGACCGTCACCGCTTGCGGCCAGAACACCGCTTCCCCCTCGGCCTCCGGTTCTGCGTCCGGCAGCGCCGCGGCTGAGAAGGGGACGATCGGCGTCGCGATGCCGACGAAGACCTCCGAGCGGTGGATCAAGGACGGCGAGTACCTGAAGAAGACGCTGGAGGAGGCGGGCTACACCGTCAACCTGCAGTACGCCAACGACGAGATCCCGACCCAGGTCACCCAGGTGTCCGACATGGTCACCAAGAAGAACCAGCTGCTGGTCATCGCGGCCATCGACGGCGTCGCCCTCAAGGGCGCCCTCGCCGATGCCAAGGAGAACGGCATCCCGGTGATCGCGTACGACCGGCTCCTGCGTGAGACCGACGCGGTCAGCTACTACACCACCTTCGACAACTTCAAGGTCGGTGTGCAGCAGGGTGAGTCGCTGCTCGAGGGCCTGACCGCCTCCGGCGCGAAGTCCCCGTGGAACGTCGAGCTGTTCGCCGGTTCCGCCGACGACAACAACTCGAAGTTCTTCTTCAACGGCGCCATGAGCGTGCTCCAGCCGAAGATCGACGACGGCACCCTCAAGATCGTGTCCGGCGAGACCGACTTCAACAAGGTCACCACCCTGCGTTGGGACGCCGGCGTGGCCAAGAAGCGCATGGAGACCCTGCTCACCAAGTCCTACTCCGACAAGGACATCAACGGTGTGCTGGCCCCCTACGACGGCATCTCCCGCGGCATCATCGCGGCCCTGAAGGCCAACGGCTACGGCTCCGGCGGCAAGGCCATGCCGATCGTCACCGGCCAGGACGCCGAGCTCGAGTCCGTGAAGATGATCCTGTCGGGCGAGCAGTACTCGACGATCTTCAAGGACACCCGTGAGCTGGCCAAGACCACCGCTGCCATGGTGCAGGAGGTGCTCAGCGGCAAGGAGGTCACGGTGAACGACACCAAGACCTACGACAACGGCGTGAAGGTCGTCCCGACCATGCTGCTGCAGCCGGTTTCGCTGAACAAGGCCAACGTCAAGCAGGTCCTGCTCGACGCCGGCTACTACACCGAGGCCGACTTCGCCAAGTGACCGATACTGTCGTCCCGGGTGGCTTCACCGCCACCCGGGGCGGCACCCCCAACGGCGGGGGTATCAGCCGACAGGCAGACGAAGGGGTACACACGCATGGTCGACACCATCTTGTCGATGCGGAACATCACCAAGGAATTCCCGGGCGTCAAGGCCCTGGCCGACGTCAATCTCGAGGTCGCCCGTGGCGAGATCCACAGCATCTGCGGTGAGAACGGGGCCGGCAAGTCGACCCTGATGAAGGTGCTCTCCGGGGTGTACCCGTTCGGCACCTACGAAGGCGACATCATCTTCGACGGCAAGGAGGTGCGGTTCCGGACGATCCGCGAGAGCGAGGACGCCGGCATCGCGATCATCCACCAGGAACTCGCACTGATCCCCGAGCTGACCATCACCGAGAACATGTTCCTCGGCAACGAACAGGCTCGCGGCGGCGTCATCGACTGGAACGAGGCCAACGCGCGGGCCCGGGCACTGCTCGACCACGTGGGACTGGCCGAGGACCCCGACGTCCAGATCAAGAACATCGGCATCGGCAAGCAGCAACTCGTCGAGATCGCCAAGGCGCTCGGCAAGGACGTCAAGCTGCTGATCCTGGACGAGCCGACCGCAGCCCTCAACGACAGCGACTCCCGGCACCTGCTCGGCCTGCTCAAGGAGCTCAAGGCCAAGGGCATCACCTGCATCATGATCAGCCACAAGCTGAACGAGATCGAGGCGATCTCCGACTCGATTACCATCATCCGCGACGGCCGGACGATCGAGACCCTCGACATCAACGCCGAGGGCGTCAACGAGGACCGGATCATCCGCGGCATGGTGGGACGCGACCTGTCGCACCGCTACCCGGAGCACGCGCCGAACATCGGCGAGCTGCTCTTCGAGGTGCGCGACTGGACCGTCGCCCACCCCGACGACGGCGAGCGGCTCGTGGTCCGCGACGCCAGCCTGAACATCCGCCGCGGCGAGATCGTCGGCCTGGCCGGGCTGATGGGCGCCGGCCGCACGGAGCTCGCCCGCAGCGTCTTCGGGCAGACCTACGGCCAGAAGCTCTCCGGCCGGTTGTTCCTCCACGGCAAGGAACTCCACATCCGGACGGTGCAGCAGGCGATCAACGCCGGCCTCGCCTACGTCACGGAGGACCGCAAGAGCCTCGGGCTGAACCTCCTCGACACCATCCGGGAGTCGATCACCTCCGCCGGCCTGGACAAGATCCAGCAGTGGGGCGTCGTGGACGACAACGAGGAGATCGTCGCCGCGGAGCGGTACCGCCAGGCGATGCGGATCAAGACCCCCAGCATCGAGGAGGGGGTGAACAAGCTCTCCGGCGGCAACCAGCAGAAGGTCGTCCTCGGCAAGTGGCTGTTCACCGACCCCGAGGTGCTCATCCTCGACGAGCCGACGCGTGGCATCGACGTCGGCGCCAAGTACGAGATCTATGAACTGATCAACCAGATGGCCGAGGCGGGCAAGGGCGTCCTGGTCATCTCGTCGGAGCTGCCGGAACTCCTCGGCATCTGCGACCGCATCTACACCCTGAGCGCGGGCGTGATCACGGCGGACGTGCCCCGTGACGCCGCGGACCAGGAAACCCTCATGCGCTACATGACCCAGAGAAAGGCAGTGTGATCATGGCCGAGACGGACCTGGCCAAGACCCAGCCGAAGCGCGGCTTCGGCGGAATCGTGAAGGACGTGTTCTCGGGCAACGTCCGGCAGTACGGCATGCTGATCGCTCTGGTGCTGTTGATCCTGCTCTTCACCGTCCTGAGCAACGGCGGCTTCCTCGCCCCGCGCAACGTGAACTCGCTGCTCGTCCAGAACGCCTACATCCTCATCCTCGCCATCGGCATGGTGATGGTCATCATCGCCGGCCACATCGACCTCTCGGTCGGTTCGGTGTGTGCCTTCGTCGGCGCGACCGTCGCGCTGGCGATGCGTGACTGGAACTTCCCCTGGTACCTGGCGATCCTGCTCGGCCTGGTGATGGGCATCGTGGTCGGCATGTGGCAGGGCTTCTGGGTGGCCTACGTGGGCATCCCCGCGTTCATCGTCACGCTGGCCGGCATGCTGCTGTTCCGCGGCCTCGACCTGATGATCCTGAACGCCGAGTCCATCCCGGTGCCCGAGGAGTTCCAGAAGATCGCCAACGGCTACCTGCCGGCGGTCGGGCCCAACACGAACTACCACAACCTGACGTTGCTGCTGGCAGCCCTCGGCGTCGCCGCCGTGATCTGGCTGGAGATGCGTCGCCGGGCGGGCCTGAAGAAGCACAACATGAAGGTCCCGTCGATGACCCAGTCGGTGACCAAAATCGTGCTGATGAGCGCCGCGATCATCGTGGTGGCCCTGCTCCTCGCGTCCTACAAGGGCATCCCCGTGGTGGGCCTGATCCTGCTGACCCTGGTCATCATCTACAGCTTCATCACGCAGAAGACGGTCTTCGGCCGCCACATCTACGCCGTCGGCGGCAACCGCAACGCCGCCCGGCTCACCGGTGTGAACACCCGGCGGGTCGACTTCCTGGTGATGGTGAACATGTCGCTGCTGGCCGGCATCGCCGGCATGGTCTACACCGCGTACCTGAACGCGGCCAACCCCAAGGACGGCACCGGCTTCGAGCTGGACGCCATCGCGGCCGTGTTCATCGGCGGCGCGGCCGTCACCGGCGGCATCGGCACCGTGGTCGGCTCCATGATCGGTGGCCTGGTGATGGGTGTGCTCAACCTGGGCCTGGCCTACCAGTCGGTCGACCAGAACCTGATCCAGGTGATCAAGGGCCTGGTCCTGCTCACCGCGGTCGCGTTCGACGTCCTGTCCAAGATGCAGGGCAAGCCGAGCATCATCGGCATGATCCAGCGCGCGATGCGCGGCGGCGACACCAACGTCCTCGAGGACCGCACCCCGGTGCGCGCCGACGAGGCCGCCCCGCGGACCGGTGTGTCCGACGTCTCAGCCAGCACCGCGGACATCGAGCCGGGCCTGATCAGCAAGAACGACAACCAGTAGGAAACCCGCCTCAGAACCGCGAAGCCCCGGCCCCCTGCGCCGGGGCTTCGCCCTTCTCGGAGGCCGCCGGGCAGCGGCGGGACTGGCTAGCATGACCGCGTGATCGCGATCAGCAGGTTCCGGGTGCCCGGCGACGCGTCCGGCTTCGAGGCGGCGGCGCGGGCCGTGGTGGCGCAGTTCGCGTCCTCGGCGGGCAGCCTCGGGGCAGACCTCGTGCAGAACCTCGACGACCCCGGGCTGTGGGCGATCGTCAGCCGGTGGGCGGACGTCGGGTCGTACCGCAGGGCCTTCAACGGCACGGACGCGAAGCTCGTCCTGGTGCCCCTGCTGTCGCTGGCGATCGACGAGCCCAGCGCCTACGCCGAGCCCGCGTCGGTCGGCGAGAACAGGCCCCGCGGGACGGTAGGCTGAGCGGGCTGCCAGCCAGGCAGCATGTCGCGACGACGAGGGAGTTCATGGTGGCCAGCCGCCTGGAGAATGTGATCAGCCTGACCAAGCGCCGGGGGTTCGTGTACCCCTGCGGCGAGATCTACGGCGGCACGAGGGCGGCGTGGGACTACGGTCCGTTCGGCGTCGAGCTCAAGGAGAACATCAAGCGCCAGTGGTGGCGCTCGGTGGTGCAGGGCCGCGACGACGTGGTGGGCCTGGACTCCTCGATCATCCTGCCGCGCCAGGTCTGGGTCGCGTCCGGTCACGTCGGCGTGTTCTCCGACCCGCTGACCGAGTGCCTCAGCTGCCACAAGCGGTTCCGCTCCGACCAGCTGGAGGAGGCGTTCGAGTTCAAGAAGGGACGCAAGCCGTCCGGCCTGGAGGAGATCAACTGCCCCGAGTGCGGGACGCTGGGCCGCTTCACCGAGCCCCGCGACTTCAACATGATGCTGAAGACCTACCTCGGCGTCATCGAGGACGAGTCGGGCCTGCACTACCTACGTCCGGAGACCGCGCAGGGCATCTTCGTGAACTTCAAGAACGTCGAGAACACGTCCCGGATGAAGGTGCCGTTCGGCATCGGCCAGGTCGGCAAGAGCTTCCGCAACGAGATCACGCCGGGCAACTTCATCTTCCGCACCCGCGAGTTCGAGCAGATGGAGATGGAGTTCTTCGTCAAGCCCGGGACCGATGAGGAGTGGCACCAGCACTGGATCGACGCGCGCACCGCCTGGTACACCGACCTGGGCATCAGCCCGGAGAACCTGCGGCACTACGAGCACCCCAAGGAGAAGCTGTCGCACTACTCCAAGCGGACCGTCGACATCGAGTACAACTTCGGCTTCGCCGGTGGCGACGGCTGGGGTGAGCTCGAGGGCATCGCGAACCGCACCGACTTCGACCTCGGCACCCACTCGAAGCACTCGGGCACCGACCTGAGCTACTTCGAGCAGGCGACCGGCGAGCGCTACCTGCCGTACGTGATCGAGCCGGCCGCGGGCCTCACCCGGTCGCTGATGGCGTTCCTCGTCGAGGCCTACACCGAGGACGAGGCACCCAACACCAAGGGCGGCGTCGACGTGCGGACGGTCCTGAAGCTCGACCCGAGGCTGTCGCCGGTGAAGGCGGCCGTCCTTCCGCTGTCGCGCAACGCGGACCTGTCGCCGAAGGCCCGCGACCTCGCCGCGCAGCTGCGCAGGATCTGGAACGTCGAGTTCGACGACGCGCAGGCCATCGGGCGCCGCTACCGCCGCCAGGACGAGATCGGCACCCCGTTCTGCATCACCGTCGACTTCGACACCCTCACCGACGACGCTGTCACGATCCGGGAGCGCGACACGATGAGCCAGGAGCGGGTCGCCCTCGACCAGGTCCAGTCCTATCTGGGCGCGCGGCTGCTCGGCTGCTGAACGGTCACGACGGAGGAGGGGGCGGGTTCCGTCCCCTCCTTCCGTCGTCCTGGACCAGGGGGACGAAGGCGAAGCGGTAGCCGGTGACCGGCTCGCGGTGCCAGCCCTCGTGGTCGCGGTCCACCACCCACATCACGCCCGCGGCGGGCAGCACCAGCCGCCCGCCGACGGCCAGCTGAGCCTCCAGCTCGTCGGGGATGCGGCCGGCGTCCGCCGAGACCAGGATCCGGTCGAAGGGCGCTTCCTCCGGCGCTCCCGGAGTGTCGGGCGCCGCGTCGGCGATCCGGGCCCACGGCAGGTGGAAGCCGGCCAGGTTCTGCCGTCCCATCGCCACCAGCTCCGGCACCACGTCGAGGCCGAGCACCGTCCCCGCGGGACCGGTGAGGTGGGCGAGGAGGGCGGTCGTCCAGCCCGAGCCGCTGCCCACGTCGAGCACCCGTCCGGCCTCGGGCACCCGCAGCAGTTCGAGCATGAACTGGACGGTCCACGGCTGCGAGTTCGTCGCGCCGTGCCCGATCGGCAGCGGCTCGTCCAGCGCGGCGCGGTCGCGGACGGCGTCGGGCAGGAACCGCGCCCGCGGGATCGCCGCCAGCGCCGCCATCACCCGGCTGTGCTCGGTGCTCATGTGCCCCCTCCTCGCCGTCGTCCTCGCCACGCGTCCGCCCCGGTTCGCCGGCGCGCCCGTGGCGCCTGGCGTCTAGCGCACACTCCGGGCGGGTACCCGCGCAAGGGGTAGATAGGCTGTCGGGGCTCATTGCTGTCGCGAACCGGCCGCTGCGGGGTCCGCAGCGGGCACCGCGACGGCGTCGACACCGAACCTGGAGGTGGGACATGGCAGGGCCGCTGCGGCTGGTCGCCCCGTCCGGCGGGACGGTCGAGGTCGGCGTGCCGGTCGTGCTCGCACCCATGGCCGGCATCACGAACGCGTCGTTCCGCCAGTTGTGCCGCGAGCAGGCCGAGGGTGCGACGGGGTCCGCAGAGGACGTGGTCGCCGGACGGTTCGGCCGCGACGCAGTGCCGTCGCCGGCCGTCGGGACGCCGGGCCGCAGCTCCGCCCCGGGCCTGTTCGTCTGCGAGATGATCACCTCGCGCGGCATCGTCGAGCGGATCCCGAAGACCTTCGACATGCTGGCCTTCGACCCGGGCGAGAAGGTCCGCTCGGTCCAGCTCTACGGCGTCGACCCGGAGGTGATGGCCCGGGCGACCGAGATCCTGTGCGCCGAGTTCGGGGTGCACCACGTCGACCTCAACTTCGGCTGCCCGGTTCCCAAGGTCACCCGTCGCGGAGGCGGCGGGGCGCTGCCGTGGAAGCGGGACCGGCTGGCGGCCATCCTGCGGGCGACCGTCGCGGCCGCCGACCGCTACGGCGTCCCGGTCACGATGAAGACCCGGCTCGGCATCGACATCGACCACCTCACCTATCTGGACGCCGGGCGGATCGCCCAGGACGCCGGCTGTGCGGCGATCGCGCTGCACGCGCGCACCGTCCAGCAGGCGTACGCAGGCGAGGCGGCCTGGGAGACCATCGCCGCGCTGGTCGACGCCGTGGACATCCCGGTGCTGGGCAACGGCGACATCTGGGAGGCCGCCGACGCCCTCCGGATGGTGGCGGAGACCGGCTGCGCGGGCGTGGTCATCGGGCGTGGCTGCCTGGGCCGTCCCTGGCTGTTCCGTGACCTCGCCGACGCCTTCACCGGACGGCCCACGCGCACGCTGCCGTCCCTGGGCGAGGTGGCGGCCATGGTGCGACGCCACGGTGAGCTGCTCGCCGGGCTCTACGGGGAGAAGCACGGCCTCACCGACCTGCGCAAGCACATGGCGTGGTACTTCAAGGGCTTCCCGGTCGGCGGCGAGCTCCGCCGCGGACTCGCGATGGTGTCCTCCTTCGACGGGCTCGACGACCTGCTCGCGCAGCTGGACGCGTCCGTGCCGTTCCCGCGGGACGAGCTCGGCTCACCGCGCGGACGCCAGGGCACCCCGCGGGCGAAGGTCGTGCTGCCCTACGGGTGGCTCGACAGCACCGAGCTCGGGGACGAGGACCTGGCCGCCGCGGAGTCGGACGCCTCCGGAGGCTGAGCGGGCCACCGGCCGGTGCCCGCCGGGCGGCGGAGGCCTGCGGACCGGGCGGGGCGGCGCGGTGTCAGCCGACCGGGGCCGGCCGTGCCGCGCCCGACCCGGCGCGTCCCACCAGCGCCGCACCGATGGCGGCCACCGGGTAGCCGGAGGGCAGCACCACGACGCGCCCGGGCAGGTGGAGGGAGGCGAGGAAGTCCGACTCGGCTGCCCGCAGCTCCAGCATCCGGCGCACGTGGTCGACGAGCCCGGGCGTCGCGTGGATGACGCCGCCGCCGAGGACCACGCGCGCAGAGCCCTGGGTGAGCACCACCAGCTGGACGGCGGTCGCGATGCCCCCGGCGATGCGGTCCAGCTCCGCGATGGCCTCGAGGCGTCCGCGGGTGGCCTGCGCGACCAGGGTCGGCAGGGCCAGCGGAGGATCGATCAGGGCCAGGCGCGCGGCGATCCGCCCGCCGCCGACGAGCGCCTCCAGACAGCCGCGCTGCCCGCACGCGCACCGCTCGCCGTCCGGGACCACCGGGACGTGCCCGATCTCGCCGGCGAGGTTGCCCTCGCCGCGCACGACCCGTCCCGCGACCAGGGTGGCTGCGGCCACGCCCGTGCCGATGTTGACGTAGGTGAGGTCGGCGCCCTGGACGTCCAGGGCCTGTGCGGCGCCGCGGGCCGCGGCCTTCACGTCGTTGTCCACGCGCACGTCCACGCCGAGGTCGGCCGACAGGAGGGCTCCGAGCTCCAGATGGTCGATGCCCAGGTTCACGGCCGTCCGCACGACCCCGGTGAGGTGGTCGACCTGGCCGGGGACGCCCACGCCGACGCCGGCCAGCCGCGAGCGGTCGACCGCCGCCTCCCGCAGGCAGTCGTCGGCCACAGCCCTGGCCGTGGAAAGGACGCCGTCGGCGCCCTTCCTGGTCGGGCGGACCTGGTCGGCGAGCACGCGTCCGGAGGCGTCGAGCAGGACGCCGTGGGTCTTGGTGCCCCCGATGTCGATGCCGAGGCTCGGCCCCTGGCTCATCTGGTCCCCTCCGCGAGCAGCTGGATCAGGCAGGTGGCGGCGCCGCGCCCGCTGCCGTAGGTGGCGACGGCCAGCGGTGGCCCACCCCCGAACTCGGGCCAGCCGAGCTCGACGACCAGCGCGTCCGGACGTCGCTGGAGCACCATAGCGGTCGCGCTCGCCAGGAAGCCCACCCTGGCCAGATCGCGGCCCTGCAGCACGAGCGGACGGCCCTCGGCGGCGTCCATGGCCCGTGCGACCTCGTCCGGGGTGGCGGCGGTCACGCAGGTCGCGCCGGGCAACCAGCGGTCCAGTTGGGGACGCAGGTGCTCTGCGACTCCCCAGGCCGTGTCGCCGGCGGCGATGTTGGCGGTCGAGTCCAGGCGCAGGAAGACCGGCGACGGCATCGGCCGCACGGGCTCGCGCAGCCAGAAGCCCGCGGGGGAGAGTGGCGGGACGGCCGCGGGCCCGACCGGGGGCGCGGCCCGTCGCAGCGAGGCGATGGTGGCCGACAGGCCTGTGACCCGTTCGGCGGCCTCGAACACGCGGTCCTCGGTGAGCTCGCCGTCCCGCACGGCGCGGAGGACCTCCGCGCGGATCGCGTCCAGCTGGTCGGGGGTGTTGTCCGTGCCGATGCACAGCAGGTCGACCCCGGCGGCCAGGGCCAGCGCAGCTGCCGCGGGAATGCCGCGTCCCCCGCTGGCACCCGCCATGTCGAGGGCGTCGCTGACGATGACGCCGCGGAAGCCCAGGCGTCCGCGCAGCAGGCCGAGCACGGATGCGGACAGGGTCGCGGGGAGGGCCGGGTCGATCGCCGGCACGAGGATGTGGGAGGTCATCACGCCGAGCGTGCCGGCGGCGACCGCGGCCTCGAAGGGCACCAGTTCGCGCGCGGCGAGCACGTCCGGCGAGACGCCGATGGTGGGCACGGCGAGGTGGGAGTCGGTGGCGGTGTCTCCGTGGCCGGGGAAGTGCTTGGCCACCGCGCCGACGCCGGCCGACTGCAGGCCGCGGGTGTAGGCGGCGACGTGCCTCGCGACCAGGGACGCGTCCGCGCCGAAGCTGCGGATCCCGATGACCGGGTTGCGGGGGTTGGAGTTGACGTCGGCGTCGGGGGCGAGGTTCAGGTCGACGCCGGCCGCTGCCAGCTCGCGCCCGATCCCGCGTCCGGTCTCCTCGGTCACCGGCAGGTCGTCGAGGTGGCCGAGATAGGCCATCGACGGGTACGGCGAGCCCTCGTGGTGGTGCAGTCGGGTGACGTCGCCACCCTCCTCGTCGGTGGCGATCACCGCGGAGGGGTTCGCCGCGTGGATCGCCCCGGTGAGGGCGCGCACCTGGTCGGCGTCGGCGATGTTGCCGCCGAACAGGCAGGCCGAGCCCAGCCCGTCCGCGAGTTCGCGCTCGAGCCATGCGGGCAGGGTGGTCCCGGCGAAGCCCGGCATGAGCGTCGCGCTGATCGCCCGTCGGAGTGCGGAGCCGGTCATCTCAGCCCTTCACCGCCCCGGCGACGAGCCCGGAGGTCAGGCGTCCCTGGACGACGAGGAAGAAGATGATCACCGGCACCGCGACCAGGGTGGACGCGGCCATCACCTGGCCCCAGTCGGTGGCCCGGGTTGCGCTGGCCTGGACGAAGCCGCGCAGCCACAGCGGCAGCGTGCGGTACTCCTCCTTCTGGAGGATCACCAGGGCGACGGTGAACTCGTTCCACGCCTGGAGGAAGGCGTAGACGCCGGAGGCGACCAGGCCGGGGGCGAGCAGCGGGAACGTGATCCGGAAGAAGGCCTGGGTGCGGCTCAGCCCGTCCACCATCGCTGCCTCCTCCAGTTCGATCGGGACGCCGGCCACGAAGCCGCGCAGCATCCAGATCGTGAACGGCACGACCGCGGCGATGTAGAGGATCGAGACGCCGGCGACCGAGTTGAGCAGGTTGATCGAACTCATCAGCTTGTACTGGGCGATGAACAGGCCCTCCGCGGGCAGCATCTGGATGAACAGGACGGCGAGCACGAAGGACGCGCGCCCGCGGAAGCGGAAGCGGCTGATCGCCAGGGCGGCCAGGAAGGCGAACACCAGGCAGAAGGCGACCGTGGTGAGCGTGATCGCGAGGCTCATCCCGAGCGCCGGCCAGAAGGTGCCCTGGGCGATGACGGCGACGAAGTTGTCGAGCGACCCGCCGACGGGGAGGAACCGCGGGGTCGTGGACGTGAGCACGGTGTTGGGCAGGAACGAGGAGTTCAGCATCCAGTAGACCGGGAACACCCAGGCCAGCGAGACCAGGACGGCGACGACCGTGGCCGCGGCACGACCGGGGCGGAAGCGGCGGCGGTTCCGTGCCGCGGTGGTGGTGGACATCAGGAGTCCTCCTTCATCAGGTGCACGACGTAGAAGAAGCTGAGGGCGACGGTGAGCAGGAGCACGAAGATCGACAGGGCGGAGGCCATGCCGAAATCGGAGGCACCCACACCGAGGCGGTAGATGTAGGTGCCGAGCAGGTCGGTGGAGGCCGTCGGCGCCCCTGCGTCCTGGAGCATCTTGATCTGGGCGAAGACCCGCAGGTCCCAGATCACCTGGAGCAGGGCGACGATCATCAGCACGGGCCGGATCATCGGCAGGATGATCGAGAAGAACCGCTGGCGCGGCGAGGCGCCGTCAAGGGCCGCCGCCTCCATCACCTCGTCCGAGATCTGGGTGAGGCCCGCGTAGACGGAGAAGGCGACGAACGGCACCGACATCCAGACCACGATGACGGTGGCGACGAAGTAGAAGCTGAGCGGCTGCTCCAGCCAGTTGTGGTTGGTGAAGTCGAGGCCGAGCCCGGTCAGCAGCCAGTTGACGATGCCGCGGCGCCAGTCGAACAGCCAGATCCACACGGTCATGGACGCGATGACGGGCATCGCCCAGGCGAGCAGCATCGCGACCTGCAGCACGAGCCGGGTGAGGGTCCCCACCGCCTGCATGAGCAGCGCCACGAGGACGCCGATGACCACGGTCACCGCGGCGTTGACGAGGCAGAACGCGATCGAGCGTCCCACCACGGCCCAGGTCTGGGGGTCGGAGAACAGCTGCGCGTAGTTGGCCAGGCCGACGAACTCCGGCGGCCGGCCGAACTGCTGGGCGAGCCCGAACTTCTGGGTGGACGTCCAGAACTGCCACACCAGCGGGTAGCCCAGGGCGAGCAGCAGGACCGCGATCGCGGGCACCAGCAGCAGGTAGGGCGCCACCGGCGGCCGTCGGCGCCGGACCGTGCCCGGGTCGGACGCTGCCGGCTGCACGCGGGCAGGGGAGGACAACGCAGTCATGAGGGAGTATCTCCTGATCGGAAGCCGGCTGACGCCCGGATCGAGGGCCAGCCTTCCTGGCCGAGGGCCAGCGTTCGCGCCGAGGGCCAGCGCCGGGGGTCGAGCCCTCGGCGTGTTGGCTGGCCCTCGGTGAAGGGGGGGCTGGGAGGGGTGCGGGACGCCGCGGAGGGACTCGGCGCCGACGCCGGGGTCACGAGGGGTGACGAGCGGCGCGGGGGGTGACGACCGGAGCCAGGGGTGACGAGCGTCGGGAGGGGTGCCCGGGCCGGGTGTGTGGACCCGGCCCGGGCGGTTCGTGGACTACTTGGCGTTGAGCATCGGGGTGAGGAGGGCGTCGTACTCCGCGGCGAGGGCGGTGATGTCGCCACCGTCGGCCACCTTGGAGAAGAACTCCTCGAGCTTGCCCGAGGCCTCCACGCCGGCCCAGCCCGGGGCGGCCGGGGTGAGCTTGGAGTTGGACGCGGAGTCGATCAGCGCCTTGGCGAACTCATCGGAGCCCATGCTGGACACGTAGTCGGCGTTGGCCGGGCCGAGGCCGTTCTTGCCCAGCATCTGCTGGTACTCGGGGGAGAAGATGATCTTCATCAGTTCACGGGCGCCGGCCTGGTTCTTGGACGCGGCGGAGATCCCGATGTTGGAGCCGCCGGCGAAGACCGGGGCGGGCTTGCCGTCGTTGCCCGGCAGCGGGTAGACGCCGAACGTGTCGGGGTTCCACTCGCGCACCTCCTTGCCGTCCTTCTTCACCAGGTCGCCGATCGACCAGTGCGCCCAGCCCGGGGCCATGATCGTGGCCGCGGCGAGGCTGGTCTTCCCGGCCACCTTGTCGCCGTCCATGATCTTGTCCGCGTCGTTGATGTAGAGCCACGGGGACTCGTCCTTGGCGGTCTTCGGGGCGCGCGAGGCGACCTTCTGGATCTCCTGGAGCTGGGTCAGGCCCTTGATGCTGTTCGGGTCGGACAGGGTGGACGTCCAGTTGCCGCCCTCGTTCTTGGCGAGGTCGCCGCCGTTGGCGAAGATCCAGGAGATGCCGTTGCGCCAGTCCTGGCCGCCGATGAAGAAGCCGGAGAAGTCCTTGATGTTCTTGGGGTTCTTCTCCGCGATGGTCTTCACGGTCGCGTTGAACTCGTCCAGGGTCTTGGGCACCTCGACGCCGGCGGCCTTGTAGACGTCCTTGCGGTAGAACATGTAGCGCGAGCCGAAGTAGTACGGCAGCGTGTAGTTCTTGCCGTCCACCTTGCCGACCTCGACGAACGAGGGCAGCAGCTTGTCGCCACCCAGTTCGGTGTACATGTCGGAGATGTCGGCGAAGGCGCCGACGTTGGTGAAGGTCGGCGACTGGGTGTTCCCGACCTCGACGACGTCGGGGGTGTTGTTCGGGTCGGGCAGCGCCGTGGTCAGCTTCGTGACCAGATCGCCCCACGACTGCTCCTCGATGGTGAGGGTGCCGCCGGTCTTGGTGTTGTAGGTGGTCTTGAGGTAGTCACGCAGCTCCTGCGGCGTGTCACCGCCCGCCAGCCACAGCGTGATGTTCTGCGGCGCGGCCGAGGACGCGGAGGCCGCAGCGGTCGGGCTGCTCGCGGTGCCGGAGGAGCACCCCGCCAGCGCGATGGCTGAGGCGGTCACCAGCGTGAGCGCCGACAGCATCTTCTTCATTGCATTCCTTTCGGTAGGACGGACGTCAGGGAAGTCGGGTGGGTCAGTCGACGCCGAGCTCGCTCAGCAGGACGAGGGCCGCGGCGCCGAGCAGGACGGCGTCCGCACCCAGCCGGCTGGCGGTCAGGTCGAGGTCGGGACGGAACTCCGAGCGGGTGCGCTCGGCGATGCACTCGCGGGCGGCGTCCAGCAGGGGGGCGGTGGCGATCTCCGAGGGGCCGCCGATGACGATGGTGGCCAGGCCGAGCATGCCGACGACCGGGGCCAGCGCGAGCCCCAGCCGGTGGCCGGCCTCGGCGAGCAGCTCGTCGCGGCGTCCGGGCTCGGCACCGATGCGCGCGGTGAGCGCCGGCACCGAGGTCCAGGTCTCCAGGCAGCCGACCTTGCCGCAGCCGCACGGGGTGCCGCTCTCGTCGATGACGACGTGGCCGATCTCACCGGCGTCGCTGGCCGCGCCGTGCACGAGGCGGCCGCCGACCACGAGGCCGGCACCGACGCCGCGCGACAGCTGGACGCGCACCAGGTCGTCGGGGCCGCCGGCGAACCGGCGTTCGGCGAGTACCGCGACGTTGGCGTCGTTCTCGACGCGCACCGGGATGCCCAGCTCGTCGTGCAGCAGCTGCTGGAGCGGCAGGTTGTGCCAGTGGAGGTTGGGCGCCGACAGCACCGTGCCGGCGCCGTTCACGGTGCCGGGCGTGCCCACACCCAGCCCGAGCACCGGGTGGGTGGCGGACGCGACCAGCTCGCGGGCGAGGTCGAGGGCCGCGGCCAGCGCCTCGTCGCCGACCGCACCGTCGAGCGGCCGGACGGCGGTGCGCAGCAGCTCCCCGCGCAGCGAGACCACCGCGCCGCGGAGCTCGTCACGCGCCGAGAGGTCCATCACCAGGATGTCGCGTGCGGCGGCGTCGAACGCCAGCAGGGTGGACGGCTTGCCGGGACGCTGGATCTCGCTGGTGCCGGTCTCGCGCACGAGCCCGGAGGCGATGAGCTCGGCCACCAGGTCGGACACGGTCACCTTGGTGAGGCCGGTCGCCCGCGCCAGGTCGGCGCGCGAGAGCTGGGAGTCCTCGTAGATCGCCCGCAGGACGAGCGCGAGGTTGCTCCTCCGGGCGTCCTCGGGGCGCAGCTTGCGGCGCACGACCTCTCTCATGACGGTTAGTAAACCTTACTAACTTAAGAACGAACAAGAGGTGCCGGCGATGGTTATCGAAGCGTTACCTGGAGCCCGCCGGCGGCCGGAGACGCGGAACGGCCCCGGCGCGCAACCGCGGTCCGGGGCCGTCCTGCGCTGCCGGTGCGCCCTACTGGACGGCCTCCGCCGCGGGCAGGATGCCCATCATCAGGGCGGTGAACACGATGACCGGACCGAGGATCGCCAGGATGAGGGCGATCACTCCCCACAGGCGACCCCGCCGAGTGGCCATCGCGACGATGCCGAGGATCAGCGCGACCAGTCCGAGGCCGGGGCTCACGCCGAAGATCATCGTGGCCGGGCCGGCGAACTGGTCGGCCATCTGCTGGGTGATCATCGAGCTGTCGATCGTGGTGCTTCCGTTGGCGATGATGAGGTTGGACATCAACTGCACCAGCGGCTGCAGCGACACCAGGCTCACCACCAGCGCGATCGCGACGAGGGCGAACGCGACGATGCCCAGGATCGGGCTCCGCTTCTCCGGCTGGCCCGGCTGCCACCCCGACGCCGGCGGGTAGGGCTGGGTCTGGTACGGCGCCGGCGGGTAGGGCGCCTGGGTGCCCTGGGCGCCGTACTGGGCCGCGTAGTGGGTGATCTGGTAGGGGCTGTCCGCCGGCTGCTGCGGCGCGGCCGGCTGCCCGTACGCGGGCTGGGCACCGTAGCCCGGCTGCGCGGGCTGGCCGTACGCGGGGGCCGGCGGGGTGTACCCGGACGAACCCGGCTGCGGATAGGGCTGGGGAGAGCCGTAGGTGCCCGGCTGCGGGAAGCCGCCCTGCGGCGTCGGGTTGGGCGAGGTGCCCTCGGGCTGCTGGTTCGTCATGCCAGCAAGGGTAGCGTCGGCACGCACCCGGACGGCCGATTCGCGCCCGCGACACCGCGGGGGTCACCGTCGGGCAGCGGCGCGGTACGGACGCCGTCCGGCGACCCGACCGCCCTGCTCGCCGCTCGGCGTCCGGCCGGGACGGGGGGCTGCCAAGATGGACCCCATGCCGGAACTGCCACCTCGCGCGATCGCCTGGGCCCGCACGATGTCCGGGCACGCGGGCGACAGCCTCGTGCGCGCCCACGCCGAGCCGGGCGTCCGCCTCGAGCCGGGGCGGCCGGTGCTGCGCGAGGAGCGCGAGGAGCGGGAGGCCGCGGAGCTGCGCCCCGGCGCGGCGCTGGCGTCCGGGGCGGGGGAGCGGGCGATCCGGGAGGAGCCGGACCCCGAGCGCACCTGCTTCGAGCGCGACCGGGACCGCATCGTCCACTCCAGCGCGTTCCGGCGGCTGGCAGGCAAGACGCAGGTGGTCGTCTTCCCCAACGACCACCAGCGCACGCGGCTCACCCACGCCCTGGAAGTCGCGCAGGTGGCCACCTCGATCGCCCGCGGCGTCGGCGCCAACGCGACCCTCGCCGAGGCGATCGCCCTGGGCCACGACTGCGGGCACGGGCCCGGTGGTCACGCCAGCGAGGACGCCTTCGACGCGTTCCTCGCCGAGGGCTACGACCACGGGCCCTGGGGTGCTGACGTGGTGCTGACCAGCCTCAACCTCTGCGCCCAGACGCTGGACGGGATCCGCAACCACTCCTGGTCGAGGCCGGTGCCGGCGACGATCGAGGGCGAGATCGTCAGCTGGGCGGACCGGATCGCGTACTGCGCCCACGACCTGGAGGACGCCGCGAGCGCGGGCATCGTCGATCTCGACGACGTGCCCGCAGAGGTGGTGGAGGTGGCCGGCCGCAGCCGCCGGCAGCAACTGGGCACCTTCGTCCGCGCCGTCATCTCGACCGCGTCCCGCACCGGCTCGGTGGGGATGGCGGAGGACGAGGCGTCCGCCCTGGCCGCCCTGCGCGCCTTTAACTACGAGCGCATCTACACCCGCCCGGACTCGGTGGCGCAGTCGACGGCGGTGATCGCCGTCCTGCACGCGCTGGTGGAGTACTACGCCGAGCACCCCCTCGCCCTCCCGGTCGCGTTCGTCGCCCCCGACCAGGGGACGCAGGGACGCGTGCGCGCGGCGGTCACCTATGTGGCCGGCATGACCGACCGCTTCGCCTTCGGGACGGCGGTCGACCTGCTGGGGTGGGACCCGGGCCGCCTGCCCAAGGGGATCGGCCGGGACGCCTGAGCCGTCCGCGCGGGCCTCGCCCGGGGCCTAGACTGCGCGCGTGGCCGGACTGATCAACGAGGAGGACCTGGCGACCGTCCGGGAACGCTCCCGGATCGAGGACGTCATCGGGTCCTACGTCACGCTGCGCCGCTCCGGCGGTGGCTCGCTCACCGGCCTGTGCCCGTTCCACGACGAACGCACCCCGTCGTTCCACGTAACGCCCGCGCGCGGCTTCTTCCACTGCTTCGGCTGCGGCGAGGGCGGCGACGTCATCAGCTTCGTGCAGAAGATCAACCACGTCAGCTTCGCCGAGGCCGTGGAGTTCCTCGCCGACCGCGTCGGCCTCCAGTTGCGGTACTCCGACGGTGGCGGCCAGCGGGTCGAACCGGGGCTGCGGCTGCGCATCCTCGAGGCCAACCAGCTGGCCGCGGAGTTCTTCTCCGGTCACCTGCTGGCCCCGTCCGGCGTGCCGGGCCGCCAGTTCCTGGACGGCCGGGGCTTCGACAAGGACGCCGCGGAGCACTTCGGGATCGGCTTCGCCCCGACCGGGGGACGTGAGCTGGGCCAGCACCTGCGCTCGCGCGGCTTCAGCGACGACGAGCTGGTCAAGGCCGGGCTTGTGCGCGAGAACGGCTGGGACTTCTTCCAGGGCCGCGTGCTGTGGCCGATCCGCGACGCGGGCCGCTCGGTCCTCGGCTTCGGCGCCCGGAAGATCTTCGACGACGACCGCATGCCGGCCAAGTACCTGAACACCCCGGAGACCATCGTCTACAAGAAGTCGACGGTGCTCTACGGCCTCGACCTGGCCCGGGGCAACATCGCCAAGAAGAACCAGGCGGTCGTGGTGGAGGGGTACACCGACGTGATGGCCTGTCACCTCGCCGGCGTCGACACCGCCGTGGCGTCCTGCGGGACGGCCTTCGGCGACGACCACGCGCGCATGCTCCAGCGACTCCTCGGGACCGGCGACGTGTCCGGGGGAGAGGTGATCTTCACCTTCGACGGCGACGCGGCCGGGCAGGCGGCGGCGCTGAAGGTCTTCAAGGGTGACCAGAACTTCCTCGCCCAGACCTACGTCGCCGTGGAGCCCGGAGGGCTCGACCCCTGTGACCTGCGCATCCAGCAGGGCGAGGCAGCCCTGCGCGAGCTCGTCGGACGCCGGGTGCCGCTGTACCAGTTCGTGATGCGCAACGTCCTGGCCGGCTACGACCTCGACCGGGTGGACGGGCGGCTCGCCGCCCTGCGCGCCGCGGCGCCGCTGGTGAGCAGCATCCGCGACGAGAGCCTGGTGCTGGGCTACGTCCGCGAGCTGGCGAAGTGGCTGGGCATGGATCCCGAGGAGGTCCGCCGCGAGGTGAAGGTGACCGTGCAGCGCCGGTCCCGGACTGCGGAGCGCCGGCCGGAGCAGGAGGAGGCCCTCCCGATCCCCGAGCCCCGCCCGGGGCTGCCGGTGCCCGACCCGCGCGACCGCCGGCTGGAGGCGGAGCGCGGCACGCTGAGGCTGATCGTCCGCGCGCCGGAGACGTTCACCGCCGACTGGAACGGTCTGGTCGCCGACGACTTCACCCATCCCGCCTACCGCGCGCTGTTCGAGTCGGTGCTGGCCGCGGCGGAGGGCGCAGGGCAGTGGACGCAGCGGATCCTGCACGCCCGCCCCGACCCGGTGCTGGAGCAGCTCGTGGTCTCGCTGGCGGTGGAGCCGGTGCTGCGCGATCCCACCGAGGCCTACGCGCGCGAGTACGCCGCGCAGCTGCGGGTGCAGGGGCTGTCCCGGAAGATCGCCGGGCTGAAGTCGAAGCTTCAGCGGACGAACCCCCTGGACGACCAGCAGGCCTACAACCGGATGTTCGCCACGCTCGTGAACCTCGAGAAGGAGCGCAAGGAGCTGCTCGCGCTGGCCACCGGTCCCGCCCTCTGAGCGGCGGAGGCGGGTGTGAGCCCCTCCCCAGGATCGGGTGTTGCCACGGTGTTGCTGCACATTCGGGGACGCGGGGGTTCTGCGCGGCGTCCCGCGGCCGGAGGGTGGGGCCATGGAGACCCGATTCCGCACCCCGCTCATGTCGGCGCAGGAGGAGTACGCCGGCGCGCGCACCATCGAGGCGGGCGTCCTCGCCGAGCACCTGCTCGCCACCGGGGAACGGCCCGTCCCCGCCACCACCGCCGAACTCCGGGCGATCGCGGAGGCCGGCGTCCGGGCGCGCCGGCACTTCCTGCTCGCCAACCTGCGGCTGGTGCGGCGGCTGGCCGGGGTCGAGGCGCGCCGGTGCGGGCTCCCCGTCGACGACCTCTTCCAGGAGGGCTGCGTGGCGCTGGCCGTGGCGCTGCAGCGCTACGACGTCGAACGCGGCCGATTCTCGACCTTCGCCACGATGCGCATCCGCCAGCACCTGGCCGAGGTGTGCTCGCTGCGCTTCGGCGCGGTGACCCTGCCGCCCGGCCTCGCCGCGCAGCTGCGGAAGGTGCGCGGCCTGCAGGCCGAACTCGGGCAGGAGCGCGGCGTCGTCCCGGGGGCAGCGGAACTGGCCGTCCTGATCGGCCAGGACGTCTCCGCGACCCGGCGGCTGGTGGACTACCGGCCGCCGTTGGCCATCGACCAGCTGGCCGAGGGCCCGGGCCTGGCCGAGCCGTCTCCGGAGGACCTGGACGCCGGCATCTTCGCCGCGCAGGTGCGCCGGCTGCTCGCCTGCCTCGAGCCGGACCAGGCACGGGTGATCGGACTGCGTCACGGGCTCGGTGGCGGCGAGCCGCTGGAGTGCGGCGACGTGGCGCGCCGCCTCGGGCTGAGCACGAGCACCGTCCGGCGCCTGGAGAAGCGGGCCCTGGACGCATTGCGGCCGCTGGCCGCGGGCCTGGACCCCCGGCGCGACCAGCCGATGGCGGGCTAACCGTCCACAGCCGGCACACAGGGCAGCCGCACGAAACCGAAAGCGGCCGGGGCCATCCTCGAGGAGAAGAGAAGAGGAAGGCACCGCGACCATGGCAGTCCTGACCGAGGCGCCGGCCCCTGTGCGGGCGCCCGCCACAGCCCCCCGAAGACGAGTCACCACCCCGCGGTGGTGGCGGGACGCCGTGGGCGCGGCCACCTGGGCGAGCATGCTCGTGGTCGTCGCCCTCTGGGTCGCCGGCGGCGGGCTCCAGGCGATGGGTACGGCCGGTGGCGCGCTGACCAGCCTCGGCAGGATCACCGGCCTCGTCGCCGCGGACCTCCTGCTGGTGCAGGTGCTGCTGATGGCGCGGATCCCGGTGGTCGAGCGGTCGTACGGGCAGGACGAACTCGCCCGCCGTCACCGGCTGGTGGGCTTCTGGTCGTTCTCGCTGATGCTCGGCCACCTCGTGCTCATCGCGGCCGGCTACGCCGTGACCGCCGGCATCAACCCGATCGTGCAGTTCTGGGAGATGGTCGTCGACTACCCCGGAATGCTGCTCGCGACCGCCGGCACCGCCCTGATCGTGATGGTGGCCCTGACCAGCCTGCGCCGGGCACGGAGGAAGCTGCGCTACGAGTCGTGGCACCTGCTGCACCTGTACGCCTACCTCGGCGTCGGCCTGGCGATCCCGCACATGCTGTGGACCGGCCAGGAGTTCCTCGCCAGCCCGGTGGCCACGGCCTACTGGTGGACGCTGTGGACCGCGGCCGCCGGCTCGATCCTCGTCTGGCGGGTCGGCGTGCCGCTGGTCCGCAGCCTGGTGCACGACGTGCGGGTCGAGCGGGTGGTCCGGGAGGGGCCGGACGTGGTCTCTGTGGTCATGTCCGGACGGGGTCTCGACCGCCTCCCGATGGCCGCGGGCCAGTTCATGAACTGGCGCTTCCTCTCCGGCCCGGGCTGGACCCGCGCGCACCCCTACTCCCTCTCGGCCGCGCCCACGGACACCACGCTCCGGGTCACCGTGAAGGATCTCGGCGACGGCAGCCATGCCCTCGCGTCCGTCCGCCCCGGGGCCCGGGTGCTCTTCGAGGGCCCCTACGGGCGCCTGCACGCCGGGGGCCGGACGCGGCGCGGCGTGACGCTGGTGGCCAGCGGAATCGGCATCAGCCCGCTGCGGGCGCTGCTGGAGGACCTGGACCAGCGGCCGGGCGAGGTCACCCTGCTCTACCGTGCCCGCTCCGAGGCCGACCTCGTGCTGCGGGGCGAGATCGAGCGGCTGGCCGCCCGCACCGGTGCCCGGGTGTACTACCTCGTGGGACGGCGGATCGCCGGGCGCCACAGCTGGTTGCCCGAGGCCGCGGCCCACCTGAGCGACGAGCAGGCACTGCTGGCGCTCGTCCCCGACATCGCCGCCCACGACGTGTTCGTCTGTGGGGCCACCGGGTGGATGGATGCCGTCGAGAAGGCGGCTCTCGCCGCGGGCGTGCCGGCGGCCAACATCCACACCGAACGCTTCAGCTGGTAACCCGGCACAACCTGGAGGAAAGACATGCGAAGGATCGTCACGGCCGTCATGGGCACGATCAGCGGGCTGGTCCTGCTGTTCAGCTACCACACGAGCACCGCCACCGAGGTCGCGACCCCGACCACCGGTGACGGCGCGTCCGGGGAGGGCAGCACCGCGGGTGCGACGCCGAGCAGTCCTGCCAGCACCGCGCCCAGCTCGTCGGGCACCGTCGACACAGGCTCCGCCTCTGGCTCCTCGGCGTCGGGCACCTACACCGGCGACGCGGTGCAGACCCGGTGGGGCACGGTGCAGGTGCAGATCACGGTGGAGAACGGCACGATCACCTCCGCCGACGCCATCCAGTACCCGAACGAGAACGGCAAGGACCAGCAGATCAACGCCTACGCCGTGCCCCGGCTGAACGCCCAGGTGGTCGCGGCCCAGAGCGCGAAGATCGACGCGGTCTCCGGCGCCACCGTCACCAGCGACGGCTACATCACCTCGCTCCAGTCCGCGATCGACGCGGCGCACCTGTGATGACCGGGGTGCTCCGTCCCGCTCCGGGACCGCAGGACCTGCCTCGCCGGGCGTTCGTCGCCCAGGTCATGGGCCTGCCGATCAGCGTGCACGTGCGGGGGCCGCGTGCGGCGTCCGCGGAGGTGGCCGAGGCCGTCGCGACGGCGTTCGACGACCTTCGCGAGGACGAGGCCATGTTCAGCCTCTGGCGCCCGGACAGCCCCGCCAGCCGCATCCGCGACGGCCGGGACCGGCTGGCGGACGCGCACCCCCGCGTCCGCCACGTCGCGGCGCTGTGCGAGCTCGCCGGGCACCGCACCGGCGGCGCCTTCTCCGCCTGGATCCCCGGTCCCGACGGACGCCCCCGGTTCGACCCGACCGGCCTGGTCAAGGGATGGGCCGTGGAGGAGGCGTTCACGGGCCTCCAGGAGCGACTGCGGCCGCTCGGCGCGCACGACGCGCTCGTCTGTGCGGGCGGGGACATCGCCGTCGCGTGCCGCCGCACCGACACCCCCGACTGGGTGGTCGCGATCGAGGACCCGCACGACCGCACCCGCTTGCTGCGGACGCTCGCGCTGCGCTCGGGTGCCGTGGCCACGTCAGGGACGGCCGCCCGCGGTGCCCACATCCTCGACCCCGAGACCGGCGCGCCGGTGAGCGGGCTGGCCTCGGCCACGGTGATCGGCCCGGGCCTCACCTGGGCGGACGTCTACGCGACGGCGGCCTTCGTCCGTGGGCGGGCGGCGATCGGTTGGCTGGCCACGGTGCCCGACCACGCGGCGCTCCTCGTGGCCGCGGACGGCACGACGACCACCGTGGAGGGGCTGCGCAAGGCAGGCTGAGGCCGGCTCAGGCCGTCCGCGGGTCCAGCTTGAGCATCACCTGGTACGGGTCGCGCTCCAGCCGCCGGCCCGACCAGTGCAGGATCGCCCGGGCGACGACGACGGCAGCCAGGGAGAGGAAGAGCCCGGTGAGCAGGCTGCTGGTCAACCGCGAGAGCACCCACCACACGCCGCCGCCGATCCCGGCGACGGTGAAGAAGCCCATGAACCACGCGAAGACCTTCAGGAACGACCCGCGCCGCAGGCCGACCCGCGACTGGTCGCTCGGGTTGAGCACGCTGGACGCCGAGCCGACCCCGAGGCCGAGGGCGACCACGCTGAAGCCGGCGAGGATCGCGGGGAGGATCGCCTCCGGCGCCCCGCGGATGGCCGACTCGGTGAGCGCGAAGGTGGCGACCAGGGGCAGGAGGTAGAGCAGCGGGGCGAGCGCCTTGCCGGTGAGCACCCGGCGCAGCGGCGCCCCACCCAGGACCAGGTAGGTGAAGCCGGGGCCGTCGTAGCCGAACAGGTTGAAGCTGCCGGCCACCACCGACATGGCGGCGAAGGCGGCGGTCTGGGCGGCGAGGCCGTACCCGGCGAAGCTCGAGTGCGCGACCACCACGCCCATCACCGGCGGGATCACCAGGGTCTGGATGGCGCGGGGCGAGCGCAGGAAGAAGTACCGGAGCTGCTGGGACGCCGCCGCGACCCCCGGTCCCGCGGGCAGCCCCCGCAGCACGGCCGGGCGCAGCGGCAGGGGTGAGGCGGCGCGCCGGCTCCGCGCCCGCTGCTGGCCCAGCGTCGTCCCGTTCACGCGGCGGCCGAGTACCCAGGCCCAGGCCAGCAACGCCAGCACCACGGTGAGTGCGACGATGCCCAGGCGCAGCACGAACTCCAGCCACTCGCCGTCCCGTGCGGCCAGGACCGCGCGACCGGCCGCGCCCGGCGGCGTCCAGCTCAGCACGGTGCCCAGCGGTCCGGTGGCCGACTGGCCTCCGAGTGCGGCGGTCGTCGCCCGCGCCTGCTGGGCGAACAGGTAGACGCCCAGCACGAGCAGGCTCGCAGCGAAGGCGGCCAGGTCGGTGCCGCGGCGTGAGCGCAGCGCGCCGGCGAGCAGGGCCTGCGCCGAGCGTGACACCGCGACGCACATCACGGTGTAGCACATCGCCACGAGCAGGGAGGCCGCACGGACCGCGGGCGGTTCCTCGAGCGCGACCACGCCCCCCGAGGCGAACAGGAACGTGAACGTGGCCGTGGGCGCCACCAGTGCCCCCGCCAGGAGGCCGGTGACCTGCTGCCACCCGGTGAGCGGGAACTGCTCGAGCCGCTGCGGGTCGACGACGCCGTCGGCGAGCGTCGGCTCGACGATCGGGCCGATCACCCAGGGAAGGAAGACACCGCTGAAGGCGACCACCAGCAGGAGGTCGCCGGTGCCGCCTCCCGAGACCAGGACGGCGGTGACCATGCCGGCCAGCAGCCCGCCCACGCCTCCCAGCACCCACGAGGTCGCGAAGTAGAGCTGGGCACCGTTCCCGTGGCCGCGCGCGCGGCGGGCGATCGCGAGCCTCAGCCGGAGAAGGACGAGAGCCACGAGAGCTCACCCTCCTCGAGGTCGCGCCCGCCGACGAGCTCGACGAACGCGTCCTGCAGGTTCCGGCCGCCGGCGACGTCGGCCACCGTCCCCTCGGCGAGGACGCGGCCGGATCCGATCACCGCGAGCCGGTCGCACAGGCGCTGGACGACATCCATCACGTGGCTGGCGAACAGCACGGTGCCGCCGCCGCGGCGGTACAGCTGGAGGACGTCCTCCATCACCTGGGTGTTCACGGGGTCGAGCGCGCCGAAGGGCTCGTCGAGCACCAGCACCCGCGGGCCGTGCAGCAGCGCGACCGCCAGCCCGATGCGCTTGATCATGCCCAGGGAGTAGTCGGCGATGAGCTTCTCGCCCTCGTCCGCCAGGTCGAGCACGTGCAGGAGCTCGGTCGACCGCTCGGCCACCACGGCCGGGTCCATCCGCCGCAGCAGCCCCGCGTACTCGAGCATCTCGGGGGCGGTCAGGCGGTCGAACAGCACGGGGTTGTCGGGCACGAAGCCGACCTGCGCCTTGGCGGCCCGCGGGTCCGGCCACACCGGGACGCCGCCGAGGACCGCGTTGCCGGCGTCCGGACGCAGCAGTCCGGTCAGCATCCGCAGCGTGGTGGACTTGCCCGCTCCGTTCGGCCCGGCGATGCCGTAGAACGTCCCGCGCGGGATGGCGAGGTCGACGCCGTCCACGGCGCGCAGGTCGCCGAAGACCTTGACCAGGCCGTGTGCCTCCAGTGCGAACGGCACCATCCACCCCCACTCATCCGCTCCCGGCCCCGCTCCTTGGCCGTTCCGCGGCGGGTGAAGCCTACCGAGCGGCCCCGGGCGGCTGAGAAGTCCCGTTACGGGGGACCGGGTCAGCGCCCGGCGAGGAAGGGGAGCAGGTCACGGGTGACGACGTCGTAGCCCAGGCGGGCGACCAGGGCTGCGACCACCACCAGGAAGGCCGCCCGGACGAAGCCGGTCCCCCGGGCGATCGCGGTCCGCGATCCCAGGTAGCCGCCGGCCATGTTCGCCACGCCCAGCACGAGGCCCGGCCCCCACAGCACGGCGCCATGGGGGACGAAGAGCGCGAGGGCGCCGAGGTTGGTGGCGACGTTCACGATCTTCGCCTTCGCCGAGGCCTCGAGGAAGTTGTAGCCGAGCACGCCGACCAGGGCGATCACGAGGAAGCTGCCGGTGCCGGGACCGAGAAGCCCGTCGTAGGCGCCGATCAGCGCGCCGATCCCGACCGCGCTGCCGTAGTGCCGCCGGCCGGTGAACCGCAGCCGGGTGCGGGCGCCCATCGCGGGACGAGCCACGGTGAACACCGCCACGACCACCAGGGCCACCAGGATGATCGGGGTGAAGACCGCGGCGGGCAGCAGCGTCGCCAGCGCCGCGCCGCCCGCGCTGCCGGCCAGGGCGGAACCGGCCATCGGCAGCGCCGTCCGCAGGTCCGGCCGGACGCGCCGGTAGTAGGTGACCGCGCTGGTGGTCGTACCGCAGATCGAGGCGAGCTTGTTGGTGGCCAGGGCCTGGACGGGCGCGATGCCGGGCACCAGCAGCAGCGCCGGCAGCTGGAGGAGCCCGCCCCCGCCCACGACGGCGTCCACCCAGCCGGCGGCGAGCGCGACCAGCGCGAGCACCAGCATGGTCTCCCAGCCGAAGCCGGGGGGGAAGAGGGCGGACAGGTCCACGACGGGCCTCTCGGGTTGCGGGCGGACCCGGGCGAGTCTACGGCGGGCGCGGCTCGCCTCAGGCCGGGTCGGCGGGGGCCGGGCGCACCAGGCACCGCCCCGGTGCGGCGAACGGCACGAGTTCCAGAGGGTCGGCCGAGAGCGCGTCGATCAGCCCCTGGTGCATGGCGCAGACCACCTCCGGGTGCCGGAGCGCCGACGCCAGCAGCGGGCAGGTGCGCAGGGCGATGCCGTCGGCGGAGACCTCGGGGGTGAACCCCTGCGCGCCGAGCGTGCCGACGAGGGTGCGGTCGCCCGCCGGGGCGATCCGGCGTCCCCACGACCGCCCGAGGGCGAGGGCGGAGGCGACGGGGTCCTGGGCGCTGGCGAGGTGCTCCGCGACCGCCTCCACCAGGGCGCTGTGGTCGTCACGGTCGGGTTCCTCGAGCACCACCTGGCGTCCGGAGAGCGTGGGCACGAACGCCAGGGCGGGACGGCCGCGTCCCCCGCCGGTGACCGTGGTCTCTGTGGCGAATCCCTGCGCCACCAGGTGGGCGAGCTGGGCCCGCACGGTGTTGGGGTGCCCTCCGAGCAGTCCGGTGATCGTCCCGATGGTCACGGGGCCGTCCGCGGCGACCAGCCGTCGCAGCACCCTCAGCGCCGCGGGTCGGGGGCGGTCGGTGCGCACCGGGGAGGGCCCGTTCCGCGTGGTGCTGCTCATGGGGCGAATCTAGTCGAGATTTCTACAGGAGGCTATGGAGGAAAACGTCCCCCCGCGTTCACGATGTCGCAAGCCAGACCAGCAGCACGGCCAGCGCGCCCACAGCCAGCCCCAGGCCGGCGGCCAACGCGGGCATCCTCCCGTCCGGTGGCGCGACGAGGACGTCCTCGCGGTCCTGGTCGAGCGTGCGGTGGTAGCGGCGGCGCGCGGCGACGAGCAGGCCGACAGCCCCGGCGCCCACCGCGGACGCGGGCAGCAGGGCCCAGCCCCCCAGCGCGGGCCAGGCCAGCCGCGCGGAGGCGAGGGCAAGGACGAGGAAGGCCAGCGCCGTCCGCTGCCAGGCAAGGGCCGTCCGTTCGGGCTGCCTGCCGGGGTCGTCCCGCCAGCCGGGCGTCCCGCTCACGGCACCAGCAGGCCCAGCAGCACCAGCACCCCGGCGACCGCCACGACCACCGACAGCAGCGCTACCAGGGGCGGGAACGGGAGCCGGCGACCCTCGCGGAGGGCCGTCTCGACCCGCACCCAGCCGAACCAGGCCTGGACCGGGCAGGCGATCCCACCCAGGACGAGGACCACGGCGGCCGGCGCGCGGAACACGGGGTTGAGGCCGACGCCCAGCGAGGCCACGCCCACCCCGACCGAGACCAGGGCCAGCCCGGCGGAGATCCAGGCGAGGAACGTGCGCTCGTTGGCGAGCGAGAACCGGGCATCCGGGTCCGTCCCGCGCGCGTAGACGCCGCGGGGGAAGCGGTTGTGCGACATCGCCCTCCCTTCGTCCCCGACGCTAGCAAGGCGACGGTGCCCGCGGTGCGGCGTCCGTGCGCGTCGGGGGTGGCGGGACGGCGGCCGCGCCGGGCAAGAAGTGCTCACGCCCAGCGGTCGGGGTGCCCGGTGCCGCCCACCTAGGGTGTGCCCCGGAAGGGAGTGGCATGGCGAGGATTCCGGTGGTCATCGACACGGACACGGCGCAGGACGACTGCGTGACGATCCTGCTCGGCCTGATGGACGAGCGCGCGGACCTGCGCGCGATCACGATGGTGGCGGGCAACGTGTCGTTCGACCAGCAGGTCGCCAACGCGCACACGACCCTGAACGTGGCCGGCCGGCTGGGCAGCGTGCCCGTCCACGAGGGGTGCCGGCGCCCCCTGCGCAGGGAGTGGGAGTCGGCGGAGAACGTCCACGGCGACGGGTCGGGCGGCCTGTCGATGGACCTGGACGGGGTCCACCTCGACCCCGAGGACGGAGTGGACGCTCTCCTCAGGATCACCGCGGAGGACCCCGGAGAGGTGAGCATCGTGGCCATCGGCCCGCTCACCAACATCGCCTCGGCCGTCCTGCGCGACCCCGGGTTCGCCGCCCGGGTGCGCAGCCTGTACGTGATGGGTGGCTCCAACAACGGGCGCGGCAACATCACGGCGAGCGCCGAGTACAACTTCTACGTCGACCCCGAGGCTGCGCAGATCGTCATGGACGCCGGCTTCGACGACCTGGTGATCGTGCCCTGGGCTCCTCTGACGCTGCGCGACGCCACCTTCGACCGGGCCACCTACAACGGGTTGTGCTCGCTGGGCACGCCGCTGTCGGACTTCTTCCGCCGGATGTGCGACGCGACGATCGACTTCGACGAGTCGGTGGGCGTGGACGGGTCGACCCATCCGGACTCGCTGACGCTGGCGATCCTGCTGCACCCGGAACTGGTGCTCGCGTCCGCGCCCTACCGGGTGGACGTCGAGACGGCGTCCACCCTCACCCGCGGGCACTCGGTGATGGCGTGGAGCACCTTCGACCTCACCCCGAACGCGACGGTGGTGGAGGCGGTGGACAAGGCCGCTTTCCTCGGCCTCCTGCGCGGCCTGCTGGCCACCCCGACCCGTCCGGACCGTCCCGTCTCCGGGTTGTGAGCCGGGGCGCGCCCGCTCCCGGTCACCCGGATGGGTGATAGGCGTTCCTCCTAGTGGGACGCCGATTAGGCGTTCGTTGTGATGGTCGCGTAATCTCCGGGTCGTCCGGGTGTTCCGGGCCGCGAGGACGCGGTTCGGGAAGGGGAGTGGTTGGCCCGACCCGGGCGCGGTGGTCGACCCCCCGACCTCCACCACCCGGTCGCCCACGGCGGGACCCATCCCCACGACGGGCGGCGCCGCTTCCACCGCCATGGACGTGACCCGTGCCCCACCCCGATCTGCTGACCACCGACCCTCCCGGCGTGCACCGCGCGCCGGCCGACGACCGCCCGTCCTGGCAGGACCTGCTCACGGGCCGCCCCTGGCCCGCGTGGCTGGCCCGCATCGCCCTCGCCGACCAGGCCGGCCGGGAGGTGCTCACCCTGGCCGCCGAGAGCGCCAGGTCGTGCTGTGTCCCCGGGGGATGCACGGCCCTGCTCGCCCAGCTGGAGGCCGCCGGCGCCTTCGTCGAGGACGGCGCGTGCGCTGAGCCGAGCACCCTGCGCCCTGACGTCCGCGACGCGATGCTCGCCGACCTCCGGTCGACCGACCCGGACCTGGACGCCTGTCGCCGCGAGATGCTCGCCGCGGGGCTCGCCCGGCGTCTCCCGGCCCTCGCCGTGCAACTGGCCGGCTGGGCGGCGGAGGAGCACGACTGGGTCGCCCTGGAGACCCTGTGGTGCACGTACTCGCCCGGCCTGCTGCTGGCCAACGCGGTCGTGCGGGCCGCGTACGCCGAAGCCCCGCCGGAGCAGCGGGCCGTCCACCCCGGGCTCAGCTACGGGGCCGCGCTCTCGTCTGCGTTCGATCCGGTGACCGGGCGGCTCGACCTCGACGTCATGCTGAGCGCGATGATCCGCGACGGCCGTGCGCTGCACTCCCACTGGGAGACCGCAGAGGGCGCCGACGCGAAGGTCGCCGCGGGCACGCTGTGGATGCTGGCCCAGGCGACGATCCCCGAGTCGGTCGGCGACGTCCGGCTCGACGGCGCCACCCGCACCTACTCCGCGCTGCTCCAGGTGATCCGGCAACCGCCGCCGCACGGGGCGGCGGTGGGCGCGAAGTACCTCAGCTTCTTCCACTCGACGGCCTCGCTGGTCGCCTTCCTGCGTGCCGACTGGGCGCGTGCCCGGCGGGAGGCCGAGCTGGCCATGCTCCTCGCCGAGTCGTGCGGCTTCGCCGGGTTCCTGGCCGCGCTCGTGCTGGCGCTGTCGAGCAGCGCGTCCGGCAACACGCAGGCCTTCGCCACCAGCGAGCGCTACCTCGCCCGTCATGCCGAGCACCAGTGCCGGGTCGCGAACTGGATCGAGCCGGTGTTCCACCTCCGTGGGCGGACGCCGCGCTGCGTCGCCTCGACCGCCGGCTCGCCGACCGCGCGTTGCGCCTCCATGACGCGGAGGGTGCCACCCGGTGGTTCAACCTCCGGCCGATGCACGCCCACCTCGCCGCCACCTACGGCCTCATGTGGGAGGAGCCGTCGCGGGTGCTGGCACGCTTCGACGCGATCCTCGCCGACTCCGGGGAGGACGTCCAGCACGGCCCGTGGGGCCCGCTGCTGCTGCGTGCCCGGGCGGAGATCCTGATCGGGATCGGCGAGCTGAACCGCGCGGCCCAGGTGGTGGACGAGCTGCTGACCCGGGACGACCCGGCCCTCTCGACGGTGCCCGCGGCCCGGCTTCTCCTGTCCGCGGGTCGGTACGCGGAGGCGGTGGCCACGGCCGATGAGGGGATCTTCTCCCTCGAGCCGTCCCTGGGTGACCGCGCCCACCTGTACGCCATCAAGGCGGCCGCGCTGTCCCTGCTCGGGGCGCCGTCGGGCGACGTGGCCGCAGCGGCGACCGCAGCCTGCGAGGTGGGTGCCCAGGCAGACACCGTCGTGCCGTTCGCGCTGCTGCCCTCCGAGGTCCGGGGACGGCTCGTCGAGAGCCACGCTGCGCACCACGGGGAGCCGGACTGCCCGGTGGAGGCGGCCCGACGCCGCGAGGCGCTGACCACGCTGCGGGACACGTGCGCCCCCCGGCCGACCCTCGTCCGGCTGACCCGTCGCGAGGAGGTGCTGCTGCCGCTGCTCGCGACGTCCGCGACCGTGCAGGAGATCGCCGACCAGCAGTACGTCTCGGTGAACACCGTGCGCAAGCAGGTGGTCGCGCTGCGCGAGAAGTTCGGGGCTGCCACGCGCGCAGAGCTGGTCCGCCGTGCCCACGATGCCGGCCTGCTGGAGACGGGCACCCGGCGCCACCTCGCCTGAGTGGTCGGTGGCGTGGCCCGTCCCCTACGAGGTGGTACGCCAGGAAGCCATGCGGTTGGTGCACGACTTGGTCTCGTGGGGTGGCGCAGGACGGCGCGCCGGTGTCCTAGCGTGGAGATCACCTAGTCAGCGAGGACAAACCGGGCGCCACTCGTCCGGGTGACGCCCGCGAGGGCGTCGCTCGAAGGGGGTCTTACCCCCGCCATGGCGCACGCGCTCTACTCGTGGGTGGAGGTATCACGACCCGACGTGTGGCCTCCGACGTGCAGGACCGGAGGAGCCGACGATGTTGAGAACCGATACCTGGGAGAGAGTCATTCCCGGCGAGCCCACGAGACGGGTCGCCACGCTGCCGATGCGCCTGGTCCGGCACCCCGGTCAGACCCCGGCATCGCTGTCGGCGGTGCTCAGGGAGCACTGCGTCGACTTCCGCAGCCTCTACCGCACCCGCGCCTGGACCCGCGACCCCGGCGATGCCACCCACGCGCCGGCCGGCGACGCGTACGCCGTCCTCGGCTGGACGAACTCGACGATCCTGCGCACGACGCTGTCGCGGCGCCTCGACGCCCTGAACCCGGTGGCGGCCTTCCGGCTCCTCGAGCAGCCCGAGATCGAGCGCATCGAGCGGGTCAGCGCGGAGTACGTCGTGCTCCGCAGCCGCTACGGCTACGGGAACGAGTGGCCCCCGGAGCTGGCCGGCGCCATCTCCGGGCTCGACGTCGACCTGTGGATCGCGCCCGGCCCGACCGAGCTGGACGGGGCGGTGGCCCTCGAGCTGGGCACCTACCTGCAGCGCTTCGCCGCCACGGAGTTCGCCGACTGACGCGGCCCTGCGGTCGTCGACCGGACACGCGGGCCCTATCCCTGCGCGGAAGCGGGCGGGCATACTCACCGCATGGGACGCGACGTCGAGTCGGCGACATTCACCCGTGAGCAGCGCCAGCGCTACCGGGACAAGGTGAAGACCTGCCTCGACGTGTTCGAGCAGATGCTGGCCTCCCGCTCGTTCGACTTCGACGAGCCGATGACCGGCATGGAGATCGAGCTCAACCTGGTCGACAGCGACTACCGGCCGAGGATGGACAACGCCGAGGTGCTGGCCGCGATCGCCGACCCGGAGTACCAGACCGAGCTCGCCCGCTTCAACATCGAGTTCAACGTCGCCCCGCACCGGCTCCACGGCAGCAGCGCGGTGCAGCTGGAGGCTGACCTGCGCACCTCGCTCAACGAGGCCGAGCGGCGGTGCTCCGAGCGGGGCGCCCACATCATCATGATCGGCATCCTGCCGACGGTGACGCCGGAGACCTTCGAGGGCGACTGGATGAGCGCCAACACGCGCTACCAGGCGCTCAACGACGCCGTCCTGGCCGCCCGGGGCGAGGACATCCACCTCGACATCACCGGCCCGTCCGGCGAGCGGCTGCTGCGGTACAGCGACTCGCTCGCCCCCGAGGCGGCGTGCACGTCGATGCAGCTGCACCTCCAGGTGAGGCCGTCGGAGTTCGCCGCGCACTGGAACGCCGCGCAGGTGCTGGCCGGGCCGCAGCTGGCCCTCGGTGCGAACAGCCCGTACTTCATGGGCAAGGAGTTGTGGGCCGAGACGCGCATCGAGCTGTTCACGCAGGCCGCGGACACCCGTCCGGTCGAGCTGAAGAACCAGGGCGTGCGTCCCCGCGTGTTCTTCGGGGAGCGGTGGATCACCTCGATCTTCGACCTGTTCGAGGAGAACACCCGCTACTTCCCGGCCATGCTGCCCGAACTCGACGACGAGGACCCGCAGGAGGCCTTCGCCGCCGGCCGCACCCCGAGGCTGGCCGAGATGCGCCTGCACAACGGGACCATCTACCGCTGGAACCGGCCCATCTACGACATCGTGGACGGACGGCCCCACCTGCGCGTGGAGAACCGCGTCCTGCCCGCGGGGCCGACGATCGTCGACACCCTGGCGAACGCGGCGTTCTACTACGGCACGCTGCACGCGATGGTCGCGGACGACCGTCCCCTGTGGACGCGGATGTCGTTCAACACCGCAACGGAGAACTTCGCGATCGGGGCCCGCAACGGCATCGACGCCGCGCTGTTCTGGCCGGGACGCGGCGAGATCCCCGCCAGCGAGCTCGTCCTGCGCGAGCTGCTGCCGATGGCGCACGAGGGCCTGGCCGCCTGGGGGGTGGACGCCGCCGTCCGCGACCGGCTGCTCGGGGTGATCGAGGGACGCTGCCTGACCGGCCAGAACGGTGCCGACTGGCAGGTGGCCGCCGTGCGGAGGCTCGAGGCGAAGGGGCTGTCCCGGGCGGAGGCGCTGCGCGGGATGGTCGCGGCCTACGCCGCCCACATGCACGCCAACGAGCCGGTGCACACCTGGGAGCTCCCCGCGGACTGAGCCGGGTCAGGCCCGGGAGCGCAGCGACAGCTGGTGGCGCAGGGCGGCGGCGTTGCGCACGGCGTTGGCGTCCCCGTCATTGTTGAAGTAGGCCCACACGTCGCGGCCCTGGTCCAGCCACTCGCCGATCCGGTCGGCCCACCAGCCCATCGCGTCGTCGCTGTAGCTCCCGGCGTAGAGGTGGTGGTCGTCAGGGCCGTGGAACCGGACGTAGACCAATCCGGCGGTCGCCCGCAGCACGCAGGGCAGGCCGGCGCCGCTCGTCACGACGTAGGCGACGCCGTGCTCCTCCAGGGTGGCGAACACCGCGTCGTCGACCCAGCTCGGGTGGCGGAACTCGACGGCCAGCGGCAGGGCGCGTGGCCACGCCGAGAGGAAGGCGCGCAGCAGGCCGTCGTCGCGCGCGAGCGAGGGCGGGAGCTGGAGCAGCACCACGCCCAGCCGGTCGCCGAGGATCCCTGCCGCTGCGCGGATGCGTCCGACCCAGTACTGCGGTTCGCCCAGGCGGCGGGCGTGGCTCAGCGCCCGGGGAGCCTTCACCGAGAGGCGGAAGCCGTCGGGGAGCCGGCGGCGCCACGAGGCGAAGGAGCTGTCCGGCGGCCACCGGTAGAAGCTCGCGTTGAGCTCCACGGTGTCGAACAGGTGCGCGGCGTAGTGCTCGAGGCGGTCGCGGTCGGGCATGTCCGGGTAGACGCGTCCCCACCAGGAGGCGTAGGTCCAGCCGGACGTCCCGATCCACACGCGTGCCACAGCACCCTCCTTACCCCCGTCCGTCCGTCCGCGCGCGTGGCAGGCTGGAGGGGAAAGGAGCACCGATGGCCGCGTTCACCCTCCGGGCGGTCTCTTCCCGTCCCGCCGGGGAGACCTTCGACCACCTGGTCGACTGGGACGCGCACTCCGCCGCGATCCCGCTCACGACGCTGCGCCACGCCGGTGCGCCCGCGCGCGGCCAGGAGTTCGTCGCCCGCACCGGCTGGGGGAGGTGGGGGTTCGACGACACGATGCGTGTCGAGCTGTTCCGCCCGCCCTCCGGCGACGCGGAGGGGGCGCTGCCCGGCCTGGTCGAGATCGCCAAGACCGGACACGTCGTCGGCGGCCGGGTGCGCTGGACGGTGACCCCCACCGACGGCGGATCGGTCGTGGAGTGGCAGCAGGAGCTGACGATTCCCTGGCTCCCTCGCCTGGCCGACCCGGTGGTCGGCCTGGTCGGGAGGCTGGCCTACCGCGCGGGGTTGCGCCGCCTGCTGCGCTGAGCGCACGGCGGACGGCGTCCCGTCCGGTGCCGACCGGTCAGGAGCGCCGTCCGGCCGCCCGGCGGCGACGGTCGCGGTCGTGGTGGGCGTCGCGGGCCAGCCGCCGGTCGCCGTGGTAGAGGATCGCCTCCCAGTTCACCGGCGCGGACGGGTCAATGACCCGCTCGGCGGGAGCCGGCTTGTTGTCG
>Ga0102832_1000654_pt1 | contig 44031 bp, 43 predicted proteins | sample EBPBio282013_DNA_FD_88942 | JGI IMG/M metagenome (GOLD analysis project Ga0102832, IMG submission 88942) | Wastewater treatment Type I Accumulibacter community from EBPR Bioreactor in Madison, WI, USA - Reactor 2_5/28/2013_ DNA (Illumina Assembly) | ecosystem: Engineered > Bioreactor > EBPR >... | reverse complement strand
TTCGGCGGCGAGCAGGTCAACGCCGGCGAGATCATCGTCCGCCAGCGCGGCACCCACTTCCACCCGGGTGAGGGCGTGGGTCGCGGTGGCGACGACACCCTGTTCGCCCTCCGTCCCGGCAAGGTCGAGTTCGGCACCCGTCGCGGACGTCGCGTGGTGAACATCGCGATCGAGGACGCCGAGTAGGCGAACCCACAGCACGGCAAGAGGCGGTCCCACCGGGGCCGCCTCTTCTGCGTTCCCGAACGGTCCTGCCCGTGCCGGTCGGCGGACGCCCCGGGTGCCGACGGGCCGGCGGTTATGCTCGGCGACATGCTCCGCACCGGCCGGATCGGCGTCGTCGCCCTCGTGGCCGTCCTGGCGCTGGCGCTCACGGCCTGCGACGCCCGCGGGACGGTCGAGGTGCGTTCCCCGGACGAGGTGGTGCTCGACGTGACCCTCGGCGGGATCACCCGGCGCACCTGCCGCGGCATCGGGGACGCCTCCCCCAAGGTGACTGTCGACCTGCGGGCGGCGAGCGGCGGAAGCTGGGAGTGCCGGGTCACCGGGACGATCAGCCCGGCGGACCTCCTGGTGCTCGACGTTGTGGCCATGGACGACTACTACGTCGTCACAGCGAACGTCGGCGGCGACATCCAGCCCGGGGCCATCGACGTGACCCTGGAGCTGCCCGGGCGGGTGCTGGCCGCCAGCGGGGGCACGGTGGAGGGCAACACGGTCCGGTTCACCGGAGACGCGACCGACGTGTTCGCCGGAAACGTCCGCGTTCTCGCCAAGGCCGGCCCGGAGGTTCCGTGGGGGCCGGTGGGCGGTGCGATCGGCCTGCTCGTCGGCGTGCTCGGCACCCTGGTGGGACTGCGGTGGCGCAGGGCGGCGCGCACCCGCGCGGCGGAGGCGGCGACGGAACTGGCGCCGGCCGACGCCGATCCGGTCCCCGACGCGGCGGTCGACACCGCTGAGGCGTTCGCTCCACCGGCCGCCGTACCGGACGAGGCCTGGGCCCGGGTGGCGCAGGATCCGGCGACGGAAGCCCCACGGCCCGCCCGGAGACCTGTCGACCCCACCTACTGGTCGCACCCGCCCGCGGCCCCGGCGTCCGCCCCCGGGCCGGCGCCCGCGCCCCCGGGCCCGCCAGGTGCCGGCCGTCCGGACACCTCGATGTGGGCGCCGCCCGCGACGCGGGGATGAGGCCGGGCGGCCCGGCTCGGTCGCGCGCGGGGCGGGCCGATAGACTGGTCGCCGCGTGCCGTCCGTCTGGACGGTGACCGCCCGTCGCACCGAAAGCTCGCTCGTGGCCATTCCCTCCTTCATCGACCGGACCGTGCTGACCGTTGCCGCAGGCAACGGCGGGCACGGCTGCGCGTCCATCCGGCGGGAGAAGTTCAAGCCGCTGGGGGGCCCGGACGGCGGCAACGGCGGCAACGGCGGCTCGATCATCCTGCGGGTCGATCCCGGCCTGACCACGCTGGTGGAGTTCCACCGGCAGTCGGTGCGCCGGGCGAGCAACGGGCAGCCCGGACGCGGTGACTTCAACAACGGCGCCAACGGCGAGGACGTGGTCCTGGCCGTGCCCGACGGCACGGTCGTCTCCGACGCCCACACCGGTACGGTGCTGGCCGACCTCGTCGGCCCGGACGCGGAGGTCGTGATCGCCGCGGGCGGACGCGGGGGCCTGGGCAACGCTGCGCTCGCTTCGGCGGCCCGCAAGGCGCCCGGCTTCGCGCTGCTGGGTGAGGAGGGCGAGTCCCGCCAGATCACCCTGGAGCTCAAGGTCGTCGCCGATGTCGGCCTCGTCGGATTCCCCAGCGCCGGCAAGTCGTCGCTGATCGCCGCCATCTCCCGCGCGCGCCCCAAGATCGCCGACTACCCGTTCACGACCCTGGTGCCGAACCTCGGCGTCGTCGTCGCCGGGGCCACCACCTTCACCGTCGCCGACGTGCCGGGCCTGATCGAGGGCGCGAGCGAGGGACGCGGCCTCGGCCACGACTTCCTGCGCCACATCGAGCGCTGCCAGGCGATCGTCCACGTCGTCGACTGCGCGACCTACGAGCCCGGCCGCGACCCGCTGACCGACCTGGACGTGATCGAGGCGGAGCTGACCGCCCACGGCGGGCTGGAGGACCGTCCGCGGATGGTCGTGCTGAACAAGGTGGACATCCCCGATGCCGCGGAACTCGCCGCCCTGGTGACCGACGACGTCGCCGCGCGGGGGCTGCCGGTGTTCGCCGTCTCGACCAAGACCGGCGCAGGGCTCCAGGCGCTCACCTTCGCGCTGGCCGAACTGGTGGCCCAGCGGCGCAAGGAGACCGCCCGCACGCCCGCACCGCGGATCGTCATCCGCCCCGAGCCGGTCTCCTCCGGACCGGAGTTCACCATCACCCGCCAGGGCGACGGCGAGGGCGGCTTCGTCTGGCGGGTCCGCGGCGACAAGCCTGAGCGCTGGGTGCGGCAGACCGACTTCGGCAACGCAGAAGCCGTCGGGTACCTCGCCGACCGGTTCGCGCGGCTGGGGGTCGAGGAGGAACTGCTCGCCATGGGCGCCCTGGCCGGCGACGCGGTCGCGATCGGGGCGGAGAACCCGGTCGTCTTCGACTTCGCGCCGCAGGTCGAGATCGGCGCGGAGATCCTGTCGAGGCGCGGCGAGGACCAGCGCCTCACCACAGAGCGGCCCGCGGCCCAGCGGCGCCGCGTCCGCGACGCGGAGTACCACGCGGCCAAGGCTGCGGAACGCGAGGCGCAGGACTACACCCGCCTGGCAGCGGAGGGGTTCGAGGACGACGACGATGAGTAGCGCCCTCGCCCGCGACGCGCTGCGCACCGAGATCACCACCGCTCGCCGGCTGGTGGTGAAGGTCGGCTCCTCCTCGCTGACCGACGCCTCCGGTGCCCTCGACATGTCCCGGCTGGAGACCCTGGTGGACGCCCTCGCGGCCGCGCGGGCGCGCGGCCAGGACGTGGTGCTGGTGTCCTCCGGCGCCATGGCGACCGGCATGGGCCCGCTGCGGCTCAAGCACCGTCCGCGAGACCTGGCCAGCAAGCAGGCCGCGGCTGCGGTGGGGCAGAGCCTGCTGGTGGGACGGTACGGCTCACTGTTCGCCCGCTACGACCTCACCGTCGGCCAGGTGCTGCTGACCGTCGAGGACGTGGCCCGCCAGGACCACTACCGCAACGCGCTGCGCACGTTCACCCGGCTGCTCGAGCTCGGCGTGGTGCCGATCGTCAACGAGAACGACACCGTGGCCACCCACGAGATCCGCTTCGGCGACAACGACCGGCTCGCCGCCCTCGTCGCCCACCTCGTCGGTGCGGACGCCCTGGTGCTGCTCAGCGACGTGGAGTCGCTGTACACCGAGCACCCGTCCAGCCCGAACGCGCGGCCGATCGCCGTCGTGCCGGACATCGAGGAGCTCACCGTCGACACCTCCGGGCGCGGTGCCGAGATCGGCACCGGCGGCATGGCGACCAAGCTCCAGGCCGCGCGGATCGCGACCGCTTCCGGCATCCCGGTGGTGCTGGCCGCCGCGTCCCGGGTGTCGGCGGCCCTGGCCGGCGAGCCGGTCGGCACGCTGTTCGAGGCGACCGGCAAGCGGCGCGCGCGAAAGTTGATGTGGCTGGCCTACGCCTCCGTCTCCCAGGGGGAGCTGGTGCTGGACGCGGGCGCGGTGAAGGCCGTCACCGAGCGGAAGGCGTCCCTGCTCCCGGCCGGGATCATCGAGGTGCGCGGCGCCTTCCGGGCCGGCGACCCGGTCCGGCTGGTGAGCGAGGCCGGCACGGTCGTCGCGCGCGGGCTCGTCGGGTACGACTCCGCCGACCTGCCGGGCATCATCGGCCGCAGCACCCACGACCTGGTGGCCGAACGGGGGGCCGGCTTCGATCGGGAAGTGGTCCACCGTGACGACCTCATCGTGCGGGCGAGGAAGAAGAAGAGTTGACCGGCGTCGAGATCCTCGGGTGGCTGGCCGCGCTCGTCGGTACGTCCCTGGGCCTGCCGCAGCTGGTCCGCCTGGTGCGCACGCGCAGCACGGCCGGGCTGTCGCTGCTCGCGTGGCAGGCGATCCTCACCCTGAACCTGATCTGGTTCGTCCACGGGGTGAAGATCGGCGCAGCGAACATGAGCCTGCCGAACCTTCTCGCCCTCGCCACCACCGTGCCGGTGCTGGTGCTCATGAGCCGCGACCGCGGCCGTCCGCTGGCACGGGTGCTGTGGCCGAGCCTGCTGGGTGCCGCGCTGCTGATCACGATCGACCTGCTCACCACCGGCGGCGTGTTCGGGATGTTCTCCCTGGTGCCGGCGGCGCTGGCGAACCTCGGCCAGTGTGCGGAGGTGATCCGGGCCAGGGACGTCACCGGCCTGTCCCCGGTCTTCCTCGTGCTCGGCCTGGCGAACCAGCTGCTGTGGCTGTCGTGGGCGGTCGGGATCAGCGAGCCGTCCTCGATCATCTCCTCCGTGGCGATCACCGTGATCGTCACCTTCACCCTCGTCTGGTACACGCTGCGGCGTCTCGGGCTGCGCGCACTGTGGCCGTCGTCCGCGGCGTCGGTGGGCGACCTCGTCGCCGAGGCCGAACTGGCCGCGGACGATCCGGCGGGTTCCACCGCCGTATCCTGAGCGGCATGACCTTCGTTGACCAGGCCGTGCGCGCGCGCACGGCCGCCCGTGCGCTGGCCGTCCTCACCCGGGCACGCAAGGACGCCGCCCTGCACGCGATGGCCGACGCCCTGGCGGCCGCGTCCGACCCGGTGCTCGCCGCGAACGCCCTGGACGTCGACGCGGCCCGCGCCGCGGGCACCTCGGCCGCGCTGGTCGACCGGCTGACGCTGACCCCGTCCCGGCTCGACGCGATGGCGGCCGGCCTGCGGGCGCTGGCCGCCCTGCCCGACCCGGTGGGTGACGTGGTGCGCGGCTGGACGAATCCCAACGGCGTCCGCGTGCGCCAGGTGCGGGTGCCGCTCGGCGTGGTCGGCATCATCTACGAGGCGCGGCCCAACGTGACCGCCGACGCCGCCGGCATCTGCCTCAAGGCCGGCAACGCCGCGCTCCTGCGCGGCTCCTCGTCCACGATCAACTCCAACCGTGCGGTGATGGCGGCACTGCGGGCCGGGCTGGCGGCGGCGGGGCTGCCGGAGGACGCCGTGCAGCTCGTCGAGGGCGACCGCGGTGTCACCGGCGAGATGATGGCCGCCCGTGGCCTGGTCGACGTGCTGATCCCGCGCGGCGGCGCCGGCCTGATCAACGCCGTCGTCGACGGCTCCAAGGTTCCGGTCATCGAGACGGGCACCGGCAACTGCCACCTGTTCGTCGACGCGAGCGCAGACGAGGACATGGCGATCGCGATCATGCTGAACGCGAAGGTGCAGCGTCCCAGCGTCTGCAACGCGCTGGAGACCCTGCTCGTGCATGCCGACATCGCCGGCTCGTTCCTGCCCAGGGCGCTGGCGGCGCTCGCCGCGGCGGGGGTCACCGTGCACGGCACCCCGGCGGTCGCGGCGTACTCCGCGGACGTCGTCCCGGCCGGCCCGGACGAGTTCGACGACGAGTACCTCTCGCTCGACCTGGCCTGCGACGTCGTCGACGGCCTGGACGCCGCGATCGCGCACATCCGCGCCCACACCACCGGGCACTCCGAGACCATCGTCACCTCCGACCGCCGCTCGGCGGAGGTGTTCACCGCGGAGGTGGACGCTGCGGCGGTGCTGGTGAACGCGTCCTCGCGGTTCGTGGACGGGGGCGAGTTCGGGTTCGGCGCGGAGATCGGGATCTCGACCCAGAAGCTGCACGCCCGCGGTCCGATGGGACTGGTGGAGATGACCTCGACCAAGTACGTCGTCGACGGCGACGGCCAGGTCCGGGCCTGACCGTCCGGGTCGCAGGGTCGGGGGGCGCGCCGGGAAGCGGCCCGCGTGTAGGATCCGCGCCATGCATACCGTCCTCGAGGTCGTCGTCGACGTGACCAACTCGGTGGTGATCGGCGTGGGCGCCCTCGTCGTCCTGCTCGCCGGGCTCGGCTACGTCCGCCAGGTGGGAAAGAGCAGGCCACACGCCAAATGAGTGAGACCCCCATCGCCTGGGAGCAGCGGGGCACCCGCCACCAGCGGCTGGGCGTGATGGGCGGAACCTTCGACCCCATCCACCACGGGCACCTCGTGGCTGCGAGCGAGGTCCAGGCCCGGTTCGCCCTGGACGAGGTGGTCTTCGTGCCCACCGGTCAGCCCTGGCAGAAGGCCGACCGCGCTGTCTCGCAGGCCGAGGACCGGTACCTGATGACCACCATCGCGACCGCCTCCAACCCGCGGTTCTCGGTGAGCCGCGTCGACATCGAGCGTCCCGGGCCGACCTACACCGTCGACACCCTGCGCGACATCCGGCAGCTGCGCGGCCCCGGCCTCGAGCTGTTCTTCATCACCGGTGCGGACGCGCTCAGCCAGATCCTCACCTGGAAGGGCGTGGACGAGCTGTTCGACCTCGCGCACTTCGTCGGGGTGTCGCGACCGGGCGTTCCGCTGGGCGAGAACGACATCGCGCACCTGCCCGACGACAAGGTGACCCTGCTCGAGGTCCCTGCCCTGACCATCTCGTCCACCGCCTGCCGCGAGCGCGTCGCCCAGGGCCTGCCGATCTGGTACCTGGTGCCCGACGGTATCGTCCAGTACATCGCCAAGCGCGGCCTGTACCGTCCCAGAGGAGTCCGGTGACCGCTACCGAACACGCAGTCGACATCGCCCGCATCGCGGCCACGGCCGCCGTCGCCAAGCTCGCCAAGGACCCGGTGGCCTTCGACGTCTCCGAACGCCTGGCGATCACCGACGTCTTCCTGATCGTCACCGCGGGCAACGAGCGGCAGGTCGGGGCCGTCGTGGACGCCGTGGAGGAGGCCCTGCTCAAGGCGGGGATCAAGGCCGTGCGTCGCGAGGGGGACCGCGAGAACCGCTGGGTGCTGCTGGACTTCCTCGACACGGTCGTGCACGTGCAGCACTCGGAGGAGCGCGCGCTGTACGGGCTGGAGCGACTGTGGAAGGACTGCCCCCGACTCGACCTCGGCCCGCTGGAGCCGCCGCCGGCCCAGGCATGACGGCACCCACTGTCGTCCTGCTGCGGCACGGCGTCACCGACTGGAACGACGGCGGGCGCTTCCAGGGCCACGCCGACGTCCCGCTCAACGACGAGGGACGCCGTCAGGCCGCCGCTGCGGCGGAGCGGCTGGCCGGGCTCGCCCCGACCCGCGTGGTCGCCTCCGACCTGTCCCGGGCCGACGAGACGGCCCGGATCGTCGCCGGGCGGTGCGGGCTGGCCGTCACCACCGACGCCCGCCTGCGGGAGGTCAACGTCGGGTCCTGGGCGGGTCTGAGCATGGAGGAGGCCGGCCGGCTCGAGCCGGACTTCTGGCCCGCCCTGCGTGAGGGGCGTGACTTCCGTCGCTCTCCGGAAGGGGAGAGCGCCACCGAGGCCGGCCGGCGGGTCGCGCTGGCGCTGCTCGACCACGTCGAGGCCGCGAAGGAGGGTGATGTCCTCCTGGTCGTGGGGCACGGGTTGTCGTTGCGCGTCGGGGCCCTGCTGCTGATGGGCCTGGACTACTCCCACGCGCGGCTGTTCGGCGGCCTGCGCAACTGCCACTGGGCGACGATGCGGCCCGCCGGCGACTACTGGCGACTGCTGGCGTGGAACGAGGGGAGCCCGGCATGATCCGGGTCGCGCTCCTGGCCTACGACGGAGTGGAGGCGCTCGACTTCGCGGGTCCCTTCGAGGTGTTCACCACGGCCGCGCGCGTGCACGCGCGCACCACGCCGGGCGAGCCCGTGTTCGAGGTGGTCGCGGTGGCCGCCGGCCCCGGCCCGGTCCGGGCGCGCGCGGGGCTGGAGCTGCTGCCGTCCGCCACCATCGCGGACGCGGGGGTGGTGGACGTCCTGGTGGTGCCCGGCGGCGTGGTGGACGGGGTGCGCGAGGACCGGGCCGTGCTGGACTGGCTGGCCCGGGTGCACGCCACCACCCGCCTGACGGCGTCGGTGTGCACCGGCGCGTTCGTGCTGGCCGCCGCGGGGATCCTCACCGGTGGCCCGGTCACCACCCACTGGGAGGACCTCGACGACCTGGCCGCACAGTTCCCGGCACTCGAGGTGGTGGGGGATCGGCGCTGGGTGCGGCAGGGACGCGTGTTCACCTCCGCGGGGATCAGCGCGGGCATCGACCTCAGCCTCCACCTGGTCGAGGTGCTGGCCGGGAGGGAGCTCGCCGTGCGCACCGCCCGGCAGCTCGACTACCCGATGCCACCGGACGCCTGAGCCCTACGCAGCATCGGCCATGGCGGCGCCCCTCCCGCGGGAGGATCGTGGAGCCATGGTGGCCGAGGTCCCGACAGCGGCGCAGTGCGCCGACCTGCTCCTGGCCGCCTCGCGCCCGGACGGCGTCCCCGACCCGCTCCTGCTGCCGAGTGCAACTCCCGCTACCGGAATTCCGGTAGCGGGAGTTGCACTCGGGGGCGAGCGCGGGACGACGGGGCTTCCGGACGGGTACGGCGTCCTCGCGGGGGAGGCCGGGGACGTGTACTGGCCGCTCGGCGGCGACGGGCCGGTGGTGGGGGTCGAGGCGTCCCCGCCCGCGGCGGACGACCCGGACGCCGTGCTGGCCGGCCTGCTGCCGCAGTGGCGCCCGGCCAGCGCGTGGACGACGACGATGTCCGGAGTGACCGCCGGCGGCTGGCGCTTCGTCACCCTCCAGCGCGACCTGGCGCGCGGGGACGGCTACCTCACCGCGCTGGCGGCCGTTCTGGCCGGTGGGGACGCGCGGCGGGTGCTGTGGGCCCTGGGGAACCCGGCCCGCACGGTGCTCGACGGCGGCGCGGTCGTGCGCGTCCTCCACGCGCAGCCGGTGCTCGACGGCTTCGACCCGGCGGCGCTCGTCGGCACCTGGCGCTGCACCACCGGCGTCGGCGTCCTCCAGCACCGGTTCGGCGCCGACGGCACGGTGGAGTCCGGCACCGGGGCCGTGGTCACCATCGGCCCCGGCGAGTGGACGTCGACAGGCGTCCGCCACGGGACCTACCGGGTGGCGGACGGGGTGCTCGTCCTCGCCTACGCCGACGCAGAAGTGCGCTCCCTCGCCCGGGTCTACGACGAATGGGGCTACGGCGCGCAGACGCCGGTCCGCACGCTCGGACTCATGCCGGAGACGGGAGGCGACGAGGTCGACCACGCGCTCGTGCAGGAGTGAGGTCAGGCGAAGCGCACGCGGGTGTAGGCGACGACCTTCACCGTCAGCTTCACCGTGCGGGTGGTCCACAGCCGGAGCTTCCGGCCATCGCCCAGGGGCGCCCGGACGGTCACCGTCCTTCCGCTGGCGGGGAGGGCGACCCTCGTCGAGCTGGAGGTGGGCGAGGACGATGCGCCGATGTACAGCGAGCCCGTCCCCGTGCCGCCGGTGACCGTCACCGTGACCGTCACGTCACGCAGCATCGCCAGGGCCGCGTCCGGCACCGCCTTCGTGCCCACGACCTTGTACTGCTTCCGGTCGGCCCGGTAGGTGGTGTCGCTGATCGTCACCGGGGCGTCCAGTGTCGTGGTGGTGGGGTTGGGCACCGGGTTCAGGTCGATCACGCCCTCGACCAGCTCGCGGCGGCTGGTGGTCGGTGTGTCGGTGCTGAACAGCTGGAGGGGGCCGCCGTAGTGGATGGTGAACGCGCGGGCCTCCGTCCCGACCACCTCCCACGGCACCGAGTCCATCCCCTTGGCCTTGACGTAGGTGGCCAGGTAGGCCGAGGTGTACTTCATCTTGATCCCGTAGCCGCCTGCGCCCAGCTTCGCCGCGAGCCGCACCCGGTCGAGGTCCATGGTTCCGTAGTCGAGGGCCAGCACGTACATCTTCGGGGCAGCGGCGAGGATGGTCGGCAGGACGGTGTCCCACTTGAAGGAGATCACCGAGGTGCGCGAGAGCAGCCCGTGCTCCTTGACCAGCCCGATCGCCTTCTTCGCCCAGCTGCGCCGGCCGGCGGCCGACTGCCCGGTGTAGGTCTTGATGTCGAGGGTCAGCCCGACCTCGTCGTCGGCCGCGAGCGCTTCCGCCAGCTGTTCGAAGGTGGGGATGGGCACGGTGAACTGTCCGGACAGGTCCTTGCACCGCACCTCGGCCACCTGGGCCAGCGTCATCTGGTGGATCGCGCGACCGGCCTGGGTGCACCGGTCCGTGAGCGTGTCGTAGTGGCTCATCACGCCCCGGCCATCGCTGGTGAACACGATGTCGGTCTCGATCGCGTCGAAGCCCGCCGCCACGCTGTGGGTGTACGCCTCCACCGAGTTCTCCGGCCACTCCAGCCGCCCGCCGCGGTGGGAGAGGATGCCGAACGTCACCCCCGCGTCGTTGGTGACCGGGTCACCGCCCGGACCGGTCGTCCGGGCGGAGGCCGCCGGGGAGGCGGGGACGGTGAGCGCGGCGGCCACGACCAGCGCGGCCAGCGGGCGGGTGAACCGGGACCAGACGATCATCGGGGGCAGCCTTCGTCGAACACAGGGGGATCCCCACCCTAGGGCGCCGTCGCGGCCCGCCGGAAGCCCGGGGGTGACTGCCAGGAGGCGATCCTGGACCGGTACTGGAGGCTCCCACCCTCCCCGGGGCGGCCGCGGGGCCCTAGGCTGCCCGGATGATCCGCATCCCGCTCGAGGAGGCCCGCCGGATCGCCGTGCGCGCGCAACTGCTGGACGATCCTCGGCCCGACGACCTGCTGGCGACGGTCACGCACCTCACGCTCCTGCAACTCGACCCGACCGCGGCGATCGCCCCCAGCGCCGACCTGGTCGCGTGGAGCAGGCTCGGTGCGCGGCACCGGCCCGAGCACCTGGCCCAGGCCCTGGCGGGCAGGGAGCTGTTCGAGCTGGACGCCTTCCTGCGCCCCACCAGCCAGCTGGCGATCATCCTCGGCTCGCTCCAGGGCTGGCCCACCTCCGCCGCCACCCGGTCCTGGCTCGAGGCCAACGACAGCTTCCGCCGCGACCTCCTCTCCCGGCTGCGCGAGCAGGGGGCGTCCCTGTCCCGCGACCTGCCCGACACCGCGGTGGTGCCCTGGCGCTCCACCGGCTGGACGCACGAACGGAACGTCACCCAGTTGCTGGAGTGCCTGGTGCTGACCGGCGAGGTCGCGATCGCCGGACGGGTGGGTCGCCAGCGGGTCTTCGACCTGGCCGAGCGCGTGTACCCGTCCGGCCTCGCGCTGCCGCCGAAGGAGGACGCCGTGCGCCGGCGCGACGAGCTGCGGCTGCGGGCGTCCGGGATCGCGCGGGTCGGCGGACCGCTCGTGCCCGGGGAGCCGTACCAGGTGGGGGAGGCCGGCGTCGCGGCGGAGGTGGTCGATGTGCCGGGCAGCTGGCGCGTCGACCCCGACCAGCTCGACCGCCCCTTCACCGGTCGCACGGCCCTGCTGTCCCCGTTCGACCGGCTGATCCACGACCGGCGGCGCGCGGAGGCGCTGTTCGGGTTCGAGTACGTGCTGGAGATGTACAAGCCGGCGTCGGACCGGCGCTGGGGCTACTACGCCCTGCCGATCCTGCACGGCGACCGGCTGGTCGGGAAGCTGGACGCCACGGCCGACCGCAGGGCCGGCCGGCTGGTCGTCCACGCCGTGCACCAGGACGTCCCGTTCAGCCCTGCGGTGGCCGACGACGTGGACGCAGAGATCGCCGCCCTGGCCGGATGGCTGGGGCTGGAGGTCGCCCGCTGAGCTGCCGGCTGCTCAGGCGATCCCCAGGGCGGTTCCCGGGCTGAACCCCGGGAACACATCGGCGATGTTGTCGTTGCCCAGCCGCTTCGCCAGGATCTCCGACAGTGCCTGGCGGTAGTCGATGGTGATCGGCAGGTCGCCGTCGGTGAGCTGGTCGTCCGCCAGGCCCTCGATGTCGCCGTACACGCCGCCGTTGATGCCCCCGCCGAGGTAGAACGCCACGTTCCCGTGGCCGTGGTCGGTGCCGCCGTCGCCGTTCACCTCGACGCGGCGCCCGAACTCGCTCATCGTGACCACGGTGACCGAGTTCCAGCGAGAGCCGAGGTCGGTGGCGAAGGCGGCGAGGCCGCGGGCGAAGTCGGTGGCCCTCGCCGAGAACTGGCCGCCCGCGTCGGACGTCGCGCCGATGCCCTGGTGCATGTCCCAGCCGCCGTAGTCGATGCAGGCGACCTCGAGGCCGAGGTCGGCCTTGGCCAGCCGCGCGATGTCGCGCAGCCCCTCGCCCCACGTCGAGTCGGGGTAGGCCGCCCCGTTGGCGGGCGTGTAGGCCCGCGACCGCACGGTGTCGAGGCTGGTCACCGCGTCGAGGGTGGCCCGTGCCTGCGTGGCGAGGACGCCGCCGGCGTCCCCGTAGAGCCTGCCGAGGTCGGTGACCAGGCGGTCGCGGTCGTTCCAGGCCGTCTCCAGGTCGAACGAGTCCACGCTCGACATCGCCACCGACTGGTAGGCCGTGGTGGTCAGCGACAGGACGACGCGCTGGTCGCCCATGGTGATCGCGCGGAAGGTGCCCGAGGGACGGGAGGAGTACTGGATGTGCCGGCCGAGCCAGCCCGAGCGCACGTTCGCCCGGGCCGCACGCTCGCACAGGTCCTGGTCCTCGAAGTGCGACCGGGTGACGCCCGGGTGGCCGGACCCGAGGACGACGGCCAGCTGGTTGGCCTGCCACAGCGGCTTCAGCGCGGCGAACCGGGGGTTGAGCACGTACTTCTGGGAGAGCGTGAACGAGTCGTCGACGACCTTCGCCGACCCCCGCAGCTGCGCGTAGCGGGGATCCCCGGGCATCCCGAGGGCCGCCAGCCCGTCGAAGCCGCCGCGAAGGAAGACGCACACCAGCAGGTCGCCGCCGGTCGTGGCGGCGAAGGAGTAGCGCGGCGCCGCGGAGGCGGCCAGGAGCCCGCCCAGGCCGATCAGCGACCCGCGGAACAGCCCGCGGCGCCCGAAGCGTGGCCCGTCGGGGGTGTGCTCGACACCGGGGTCGTCGATCCGTCGGGTGGGTCGCAGGGTGGAGACGAGGTCGTTGGCCTGCGCGGGCGTCACGACCCGGGTGTCGCCGCCGACGGTCGCGAGGAGCCGGTTGTGCGCCTCGTCGTGGTGGTGCAGGGGCGTGATCAGGTCCTCGTGCAGCAGCGCCTCGCCCCGTCGCAGGGACGCGTCCAGCCTCGTGGTCATCGCGCGTCCTCTCAGCGGAGCCGGAAGTAGGGGGAGCAGAACACGAAGTCGAGAGCGGCCCCGAGGTTGTCGCGCAGCTGGGCGGAACTGAGCGTCGTCCCCGTCCCGTCGCCCTTCAGCCTCGCCACGACGACCTCGACGTGCTCGGGGCTCCAGGTGTAGCCGGTCAGGTCGGTGGTGATCCGGCGGGCGGCGTCGACGGCGCTGACGCCCTTCTTCAGGCCGAGCGCGCTCGCCCAGGACGAGTACGAGGACGGCCACTGGCCGTCCTTGCCCCAGTTCGTGCGCGCGTTGGCGGAGTACCACCCGCTGAGCAGGGCCTGCGTGCCCAGCCAGTCGCCGGCCTGGTCGGGGTAGCCGTCGACCACCGGCCACATCCGCGGCTGGTGGTTCTCCAGGTAGAGCAGCCACTGGACGGTCCCGGTGATGCTCCACAGGTCCTTGCGCTGGGTCTCGTTCTTCTTCGTCTTGATGGTGGACGGGCGCCGCAGCCGGATCATCGTGGCCATGGTCTCCTGCGGCCGCTTCCACTTCGTGCCGACGGACGCGGCGAACTCCTCGCTGAGCAGCAACGCGCGGAGGACGGCCGCGAGGGAGGTCTCGCTGGCCTGGTACACGTCGGCGAGCATCCCCACCAGCTCTTCGGAGGGGGTGTCGCTGACGTAGCGGACGGCGAGGCGGCGGGCGATGTGCTCGGCCGTCCCGCGGTGGCGGGCGAGGTAGCCCAGATAGGCCTTCAGCGCCGCGGGGCCGTCGTCGGCGGTGGCGTTGGGGTGGCTGAACCCCATGATGGTCAGGGCCCCGACGTGGTGCTCGCGGGGGTGGTAGGAGTAGGTGCGCGTGCGCCAGTCGTAGCCGTGCCCGGTGAGCATCAGCGCGGAGGCGCGAACGTCGTCCTCGGTGTAGTGCCCGACGCCCACCGTGTGCAGTTCGAGGAGTTCGCGGCCGAGGTTCTCGTTGGGGTTGTCGGCCGAGTTCAGCTGGTTGTCGAGGTAGACGAGCATGGCCGGGTGCCGGATGGCAGCGGTGAGCATGCTGGAGTACTTGCCGAGCGCGTACTTCCGCAGCACGGCCCAGTCGAACCACGCCACGAGGTCGCTGGCCTTGCCGTCCGCGGAGACGTACAGGTGGTCGGCCATGGTGTCGACCATCGACTCGTAGAGGTGGCGCCTGGTGAACACCTGGCGGATCGTCCGAGAGATGCTCAACGCCTTGCCCGCGCGCCACGGCTCCCCTCCGCTGGCCTTGTTGACCTGTGAGCCGGTCATCGTGGCGTAGCTCAGGTACTTCCTGACCAGGCCGTCGGCTTTCGCGTCGTCGATCTTCTTCCACGCCAGCTGGGTGTCGATCCAGGCCGTGCGCCCCCGCTTGGCGATGTCGTCCGCGATGGCCTTCGTGGGGGCGGGGCACGCGCGGCGGGCCAGGTGCCACGCGGGAGTGGAGGTGAGGTCGAGACCGGAGGCGAGGTCGCCGATGACGGCGGGCAGCACCGGTGCCAGCGGTCGGGATGGTGGTGCCGCGAAAGCCTCGGCCGCGCGTCCCGCGGCGGTGAGGGCGAAGCCGCCGGCGGCCGCGAGCCCCAGGGCAGCGCGTCGCGACGGTGCGGCAGGGGAGACGGCCGCGTCTGCGCGGGACGTGTTCGACATCGGACCACCTGGAGGCTGGGGGGACAGGGCACAGGCTGCGCGTGACGCGGCTCACCGTAGTGGATCCTGAGACGATTGTTAAGGAACAGGGGATCGTCCGGCCCGGGCGGGCGACCTAGCATGGGGAGGACGGAGGTGGTGGCTGTGATCGAGGTCAGGATCGCCAGTCTCGCCGTGGACTCCCGCGGCCAGCCCGTGGTGGTGCTGGCGCCCGCGTCGGCGGAGCAGGGCGCCCGGCGGCTCCTCCCGATCTGGATCGGGGTGCCGGAGGCGACGGCGATCATGCTGGCCGTCGCGGGGGAGGCGCCGTCGCGTCCGCAGGTGTACGACCTGATGACCACGCTCCTGGACCGGCTGGACGCCGACGTCGAGAAGGTGGTGGTCACCCGTCTGGAGGGCGGGACGTTCTTCGCGGAGATCACCCTGGCCACGCCGTCCGGGCACGAGGTCGTGGACGCCCGTCCGTCGGACTCGATCGCCCTCGCCGTCCGCACCGGGGCACCGGTGTTCGTCGCCGAGGCGGTGTTCGCAGAGGCCGGCATGCCGGACGCCGATGGCGCCGGCGACGAGCAGTCGCAACTGGCCGCCTTCCACGAGTTCCTCGACGACGTCGAGCCCGACGACTTCCGCGGCTGACGGCCCTCCGTCGTCGGCCACTCCCGGGCGAGGGTCACCCGGACGGGGTCTGACCGGCACGGCGCCCCTTGGCATAGGGTCGAGACGGCCTCTCCCGGAGGGTCCGCCAACTCCCGGGGGCACGGACACCACGCCGACGTATCGGAGGGGGCAGCCGGCTGGTGACGTTGACTGCCGTGGCGGCGCCCGCGGCATGGGGTAGTGCGCGTGGGCGCCCCGGCAGGGCCGCAGGCGGCAGGTCGTGCCTGTCCGCGGCGCCTTCCCGGGCGTTTCGGGCCCCTCGTCGCCGGGTACCCGTCGGGCAGCGACCACCCCAGGAGGGACCATGCAGAACCAGACCGAGTGCCCGGTGTGCGGCATGAGCGTCGACCAGCAGACCGCCCCGTCCACGACCTACGACGCGCAGACCTACTTCTTCTGCTCCGAGGGCTGCCGGGACGCCTTCGCCGCCGACCCGGGCCGCTACGTGGGCAACACCGGCAGCTGATGTGACCTCCCGCGGGGCTGCGGCCCCGCTCAGGCCTCTTCCGGCTCCAGCCCGGTCTCGATCACCCGGCGGGCGACCTCGCGCAGCTTGAGGTTGCGGTTCTGGCTGGCCGAGCGCAGGCGGTCGAACGCCTGGCCCGGCACCAGCCGGTGCCGCTCGACGAGGATGCCGATGGCCTGACCGATCAGGCGGTGGCTGTCCATCGCAGCCTGGAGGTTCGCCTCCCGGTCCGCGGCGCGCTGGGCCTCGATCACCCGGTCGACGGCGATCGCGAAGGCCTGCGCGAGCAGGTCGGCCACGATCATCTCGTCCGGCGGGATGCGCCGCGGACGGGGGAACTGCACCCACGCGCGGCAACCCGTGGCGCTGCTGCGGGGCACGAGCAGGATGCCGGGCCGCAGGCTCACGGTGTCGGGGCTCGGCTCGCCCGCCAGCCCGACACGCACCTGTTCGGGGAGGTCCTCCGCGGTCACGGTGTTCGGGCCGTGAAGCACGACCTCCCGCTCGTCGAGGCGCAGCTGGATGGTGCTGCCACCGTTGAAGAGCACACCGAGTCCGTGCTGAGCGACCGAGAGCAGAGTGTCCAGGTCGTCGACCGTCGCGAAGTCGGCGCTGACCTGCGCCCCGGCGACGCGGCGGTCTCGCGCCGCACGCTCGCGGGTGATGTCCCGCAGCGTGCGGACGTTGGCGCTGACCATGGCGCCCACCGGGCGCACCTGGGCGTCGGTGGCGCGCACCCACACCGGCTCGCGGTCGCGTCGGCGGAACTGCAGCTCCACGGTCTGGCTGACCCCCCGGCGCGCCCGCTCGTGCGCGGTCCTGACCTCGGCCAGCGCCTCCGCGTCCTCCTCGGCCGTCGGCCACCAGGGGTAGGGCGGGCGGAAGGGCCCGTCGTCCATGCCGTAGCCGAGCAGGTCGGTGAACGACTCGTTCAGTTCGAGCACGAGGCCGTCGGCGTCGAAGATCAGCAACCCGTCGTTGATCGCCGCCATCACCGCCCGTCGCCAGGCCGCGTCCGTGGAACGCTCGCGCGCCCGCTCGAGGTTGGCCGCGAGTCGGGCCCGCAGGTTCAGCATTGTGAAGGGCTTGGCGATGTAGTCGTCGGCGCCCTCGTCCAGCGCGATCGCGGCGGCATCCGCCCCCGATCGGGCGGACAGCAGGAGGACCGGAAGGTCCCGGATCGCCGGGTCCGCCCGGATCAGCCGGACGAGTTCCAGACCGTCGATGCCGGGCATCACGAGGTCGGTGAGCACGATGTCGGGGCGCCGGGCGCGGATCGACTCGAGCGCCGTCCCGCCGTCGGTGGCCAGGGCGACGACGTAGGAGTCGGCGAGGGCGTCGGCGAAGAAGTGCGCGAGTTGCGGATCGTCCTCCACGACGAGGAGGCGGGGCAGGCCATCCTCCGCGCTGTCGGTCCTGGTGTGCCAGGACTCGAGCTCTGCGAGGAACGAGCCGACACGGCGAGGGGTGACCGAGCGCCCCTCGGCGTGGCGGACGGCGGGCTGGAACGGCAACCGGACGGTGAACCGGCTGCCCCTGCCCGGCTCGGAGTCGAGGGCGACGCTGCCACCGAGGATCTCAGCGAGATGGCGCACCATCGCCAGGCCGATCCCGGCCCCCGGCACCTCGCGGCCCCCGGTGGCCGGCCGGAGCCGCTCGAACCGGGCGAACACCCGATCATGGTCGGACGGGTCGATGCCCGGCCCGGTGTCGGCAACCTCGACCAGGTAGCTGTCGCCCTCCTCGCGCAGCCGGACGGTGACGCTGCCCGCTTCGGTGAACTTGACTGCGTTCGACAGCAGGTTGAGCACGATCCGCTCGAAGAAGTCGGGGTCTACCTGTGCCGGCTGCGACAGGTCCGGCACGTCGGCGGAGAAGTCCAGGCCCGCCCGCTCGACGGCGGGGGCGAACGCTGCACACAGCCCGCGGGTGGCGAGCGCCACGTCCGTGGGCTGGAGGGTGGGGACGAGCCGCCCCGCCTCGATGCGGCTGAAGTCCAGCATAGCCTCGACCATGCGGGCCAGGCGGGAGGCGTTCGCGCGCATCAGCACGAGGTCGTGGCGGACGGCAGCCGGCAGGTCCGGCTCGCTCTCGAGGATGTGCTCGATCGGCGCGGCCAGCAGCGTCAGCGGCGTGGTCAGCTCGTGGCTCACGCCGGAGAAGAACTCCGACTTGGCGGCGTCGAGCGCGACGGCCCTGGCCACGCGCCGCCGCTCGGCCCACAGCTCGGCCTGGGTGAGCAACGCGCTGCCCAGCGCGGCCGCCACCAGGGCCAGGTAGCCCTCCAGGTCCGCGTCCCAGGGACGGGCCGGGTGGTGGCGGACCAGCAGGACGTGGGTCGGCGCGGCCTGCTCGGGGTCGATGACCCCGAACGCGTGCACCCCATCGTTGGGGCCCTCGGTCCCGTGCTGGGGCCCGCCCTCGGTGACGCACGCGCGCAGCAGGTCGGCGGCGGCCGTGCAGTCCGGTGGGTCGCCGAAAGAGGCGAGGACGTGCGGCGGCCGGTCGTCGCCCGGGATCCGGCACAGCACCCCGGCCGGGTGGTCGGCGGCGTTGTCGGCGAGCACCCGCATCGCGAGCTCGGCGATCTCGGTCTCCGTCGCCGTGTCGGGGAGCTCCCTGCCGAGGCGCTCGAGGGTGCGCAGGCGACGATCGGCGAGGACCTTGTCGGTCGACTCCACGAAGGTCGTCAGCACGCCCAGCGGGCGTGCGTCGTCGCCGATGACGGGGGAGTAGCAGAAGGTGAAGTAGGACTCCTGGCCGGGGACGCTGCGGTTGAGGTGGACGACCTGGTCGGTGGCGTAGAACGGCTGCCCGGTCCGTTCCACGGTGTCCAGCAAGGCCCCGATCCGGCGAGCCGTCTCGGGCCAGAAGGCGACCGTCGGGTGGCCGAGGGCACGCGCGAAGCGGTCCGGCCCGAACACCTCGCGGCAGGCGTCGTTGTAGACGGCCAGTCGCTCCGGACCTAGCCGCACGTTCATCGGGAAGAGCGAGCCGAGGGTCACCATCACCGCGTCCCGGGTGGCCCGGGGCCAGTCGGTGATCGGCCCCAGAGAGGTGGACGCCCAGTCGTGGGCGGCGACACGCGCGCCCATTTCACCCTGGCGGGCGATCCAGGCCAGCCACGGCGGATCCGCCGGCCGGCGCGGCGTCCGGCTGTCCTCGGCAGGGTCGTCGAAGGTCATTCGGCACACTCCATCGAAGGCGGTCGCCCGGAGCGGAGGCTCCCCACACGCGGGCGCGGGACAGGCGTTGTGCCGTCACGATACCCGCGCACCCCGGTGCCTGCGCCAGTGGCGGAGTACCGCGCCAGCGGGTAAGGGGGGAGTGAGGACCGCGAGGAGGACCCATGACGTCGTACTGGCTCGACACCCACCCCGTCCCGGAGCGGGGCACCCCGATCGAGGCCGGCGAACGCCACGACACCGTGGTGGTCGGCGCCGGGCTGACCGGTGTCGTCACGGCCCTGCTGCTCGCCCGCGCCGGACAACGGGTCTGCCTGCTGGAGGCACGATCGGTCGGCGCGGTGACCACCGGCAACACGTCGGCGAAGGCCAGCCTGCTCCAGGGCGCGAACCTGTCCCAGGTACGCCGGCACCACGGCGAGGAGGCGCTCGGCGCCTACGTGCACGCGAACCTCGCCGGCCAGTCCTGGCTCAGGGAGTACATGGTCGACCACGGGCTCGCCCACCAGGTGCGGACGGCCTTCAGCTACGCCGACACCCACGAGGGCGTGCGGCGGCTGGACGCGGAGGTGGACGCGGCGAACGCCGCAGGGCTCCCGGTCGACTGGGCGGCGGAGACCGGCCTGCCCTACCCCGTCGCGGGCGCCATCGCCCTTGCGGCCCAACTCCAGCTGCACCCCACGCTGCTGCTCGCCGCCCTGCTGGACGAGGCGCTGGCAACCGGTGTCGTGCTGCACACCGGCTGCCGGGTGCACGACCTCGCCGTCCGGGGAGGCTGCCAGGTGACCACCACGGCCGGCACTGTGTCCGCCGACCGGGTGGTGCTCGCCACCGGCACGCCGATCCTCGATCGCGGGGGCCACTTCGCGAGGCTCGCCGCGCAGCGTTCGTACGCGCTGGCGTTCCGCGTGCACGGCCACCTGCCGCAGGGCATGTACCTGTCGATCGACGAGCCCACGCGGTCGCTGCGCACCACGCCCTCACCGGACGGGGAGGTCCTCATCGTCGGGGGCAACGGGCACCCGGTGGGGCGCCACGGGTCCACCCGGGAGCTCGTCGCCGACCTGGAGGCGTGGACCACGGGGATCTTCCCCAGCGCGGTACGGACCCACGCCTGGTCGGCCCAGGACTACCGTCCCGCGGGGAGGCTGCCGCTGGTCGACGTGCTGCCGCTGAGCAACGGACGCGTGGTCGCCGCCACCGGCTACGCGAAGTGGGGCATGACGAACGCGGTGGCGTCCGCGCTGCGCATCGCCGGACGCTGGGCGGGGGCGGAGCACGCCTGGGCCCGGGTGCTCGACGACGTCCACGCCTCTCTCGCCGACCTGGCAGAGGGCACGCGGTCCAACGCAGAGGTCGCCCTCGCGGCCTCGCGTGGCTGGATCGCCGGGGAGGCCACCGCCCTGGAAGGTGACCCGGGCGAGGGCCGCGGTGTCGTCGGCCGGCTGGGGGGCCGGCCGGCGGCCCGCTCACGCGTGGACGGCGTGACCTGCACGGTCTCCGGGGTGTGCACGCACCTGGGCGGCGTCCTGGCCTGGAACGACCAGGAGCGCTCGTGGGACTGCCCCCTTCACGGCTCCCGCTTCGATGCGTCCGGGCGGGTCCTCGAGGGTCCGGCGGTGGACGACCTCGAGGTGCTCGGCGGCGAAAGTGGGTAGGTGTTCTTCTCGTCCAGCGGAAGGAGCGCCATGGCCCGGCGCATCGGCTACCTGATCGGCTCCCTGTCGAGCACCTCGATCAACCGGCGACTGGCGAAGTCCCTGATCGGCCTCGCGCCGGCCTCGCTGGAGTTCTTCGAGATCGGCATCCGCGACCTGCCCCTGTTCACCCCCGACCTTGAGCAGGACCTGCCGCCGACGGTCTCGGCGTTCAAGCGGGAGCTGGAGTCCGCCGACGGCATCCTGTTCGTCTCCCCGGAGTACAACCGCTCGATCCCCGGCGCGCTGAAGAACGCCATCGACTGGGGGTCGCGTCCGCGGGGGCGCAACTCCTTCGCCCGGAAGCCGTCCGCCATCATCGGCGCGTCGACCGGGGCGATCGGCACGGCCCTGATGCAGGCGTCGATGCGCAACGTCCTCAGCTTCCTCGACGCCCCGCAACTCACCTCGCCGGAGGCCTACATCACCTTCCGCCCCGAGGCCTACGCCGACGACGGGACCGTGCGCGACGACGCCACCCGGCGCTTCCTCGAGCACTGGGTGGGAGAGTACGCGGGCTTCGTCGACCGGGTGCTCGCAGTCAACGCTCCCGGCCAGTCCGGCTGACGGGAGCGCCGACCGCGCAGTCGCGGGTCCGGCTCCTGGGCTAGAACGTGGCGCGGCCGCCGGTGACGCCCAGGATGGTCCCGGAGACGTAGCCGGCCGTCCGCTCGGAGGCCAGGAACACGTAGGCAGGCGCCAATTCGGCCGGCTGGCCGGCCCGTCCGAGCGGGGTGTCGCGGCCGAAGTCCTCGATCGTTCCCGCCTCCCTGGTCGCCGGCTGGAGGGGCGTCCAGATCGGGCCGGGAGCGACCGCGTTGACGCGGATCCCGCGCGGGCCGAGCTGTTCTGCGAGGTTGGCGGTGATGCTGTTGATCGCCGCCTTCGTGGCCGCGTAGTCCAGCAGCGGGCCGGACGGCTCGTAGGCCTGGATCGAACTGGTGTTGATGATCGTCGAACCCTCGCGCAGGTGGGGGAGGGCGGCCTGGGACACCCACAGGGTGGCACCGATGTTGGTGCGGAGAACCCGGTCGACGAGTTCGGGGCGCAGCCCCTCCAGAGTGCCGTCGTTCTCGCGTGGGAAGTGGATCCCCGCGTTGTTCACGACGATGTCCAGGCCGCCGAGCGCCTCGGCCGCCTCGGCCACGACCCGGCGGCACGTCTCCGCCTCGACGAGGTCCCCGGGCACGCGGACGGCGCGGCGTCCGGCCTTCTCGATCCAGGAGCAGGTGTCGCTGGCGTCGGGCTCCTCCTCGGGGAGGTAGCTGATCGCGACGTCCGCGCCCTCCCTGGCGAAGGCGATCGCGACGGCCCGTCCGATCCCCGAGTCACCGCCGGTCACCAGGGCCTTGCGGCCGGTGAGCAGCCCCGTCCCGGTGTAGCTCGCCTCGCCGTGGTCGGGACGGGGCTCCATCCGGCCGGTGAGGCCGGGCGGCGGCTGCTCCTGGGCGGGGAAGCCTGCGTCCTCGCCGGGCCGCGGCGTGCTGGTGTGGTCCTGTTCGCTCATGGCGTCCGGTTACCCACGGCGTTCCCGGCCGAACCGCCGCTGCCCCCGGCCGGCCCGTCGAGCAGCGCGAGGACGGCCCTCTCGAGGCCGGCGCGACGGCGCGCCGGCGAGGGGTAGCGCCGTCGGGCGGCGACCGCGATGGTCTCACCGGCTTCGTAGCGGTCGACCACGCGGGGGTCGATGTAGGACGCCTTCGCGATCGCCGGGGTGTTGCCGAGGTAGGCCGCCACGTCCGCGGACGCCCGGGCGACGGCGCGGCGGCGGGAGGCGGTCGTCCGCCCGTGCTCTGCGGTGAGGGCGAGCGACTCGGCGGCGAGCACGGTGGCGTGCCAGGTGCGGAAGTCCTTTGCGGTGAACTCGCCGTCGAACAGAGAGGCGAGGTAGGCGTTCACCGCTGCGGAGGAGAGGTCGGCCCAACCGCCCGCGACCCGGTGGCCCAGCAGGCGGACGCCGCCGCGCCGCCGGCGCATGGCCACGAGGGCGGCCACTGCCTCGGGGTCGTCGACCTCGACCCGGTGGGCGATGCCGGACTTGCCGACGAACCGGAACACGAGGCGGCCGTCCTGGCGGCGCACGTGCGAGCGCTCCAGGGTGGTGAGCCCGAACGAGCCGTTCGCGTCGGCGTAGTAGTCGTTGCCGATCCGGAAGGCCCCGAGGTCGAGCAGCCGGACGGCGAGGGCCGCGGCCCGCTCGGGCGGCATGCCGGGCAGGGTGAGGTCGGCAGCCACCCGCCGGCGGACCGCCGGCAGGCGCCGGGCCGCGCGGGCGACCCGATCGAACTTCGCCCTGTCGCGCAACTCCCGCCAGGCCGGGTGGTACAGGTACTGGCGCCGGCCGGCGGTGTCCGTGCCTGTCGCCTGGAGGTGGCCGTTCGGGAACGGGCAGATCCACACGTCGCGCCAGGCGGGCGGGATCGCGAGCCGCCGGACGCGCTCCACCGCCTCGGTATCCAGCGGCGTCCCTCGCTCGTCGGTGTACCGGAACCCGCGACCGCTCCGGCGGCGGCTCCAGCCGGGGGAGGCCGGCGACACCCGGCGCAGTCGTGGCATGGTGCCGGAGTACCCGCGAGGGCCGGTGCGGCACACCCGCCCGGCGGTTGTGCGTCCGGCGTTTCCGGGTAACCCTTGGTGCACGGACCGTGCGATCACGGCCGGGACGGCGGGAGGACGCATGGAGGAGTCGACGGTCGTGGGGGCGGCTGCGTTCCTCGTCGCCCGCCCGGCGCTGCCGCTGTGGCTGCGGCGCCGTTCGTCCACCGACGCGCGGTTCGCCTAGGCATGGCCGGACCCGTCGCAGAGCTCAGGGCGTTCCTGCGCGCGTCCCTGCTCGACCCGGTCGACCAGGCCCGGACCGAGGCGCCCGGCGTCCTGCTGCGGCGCCGCTGGGTCGCCGGGGCCACCCTGCTCGCCGGCGCGGTCACGCTGGGCTGGGCGCTGCGGATCCCGCCCGGCGACCCGCTGTTCTACCCTGCGACGCTCGGCCTGGCCGCGGTCTGGGCCGTCGGTGCCGTGCTCGCCGGGCCCTTGCACCTGGGCCGTGCCCACACCAGGGCCGGGACGCGGACCAGCCGTTCCGTCGTCCAGTCCCTGGCGCTCGGCCTCCTGCTGCTCGGGGTCTTCCTCGCCGGGGCCGTGGTGGTGGCCGGCATTCCCGCGCTGCGCGACCCCGTGCAGGGGCTGCTCGACCACGCCCGGTACGGGTCGCTGGCGCTGGTCGCGGTGATCACCGCGGTCAACGGGATCGCCGAGGAGCTCTACTTCCGCGGCGCGCTGTTCGACGCCCTGCCGCGGCGCGGGGCGGTCCTGGCCACCACGCTGGTCTACGGGCTCAGCACCGTGCCCACCCTCATCCCGCTGCTGGTCTTCGCCGCTCTGGTGCTCGGCACGGTGGTCGGCCTCCAGCGGCGGGTGACCGGCGGCGTGCTCGGCCCGATCGTCACCCACCTCACCTGGAGCCTCGGGATGCTCTTCCTCCTTCCCTACACCCTCGACGTCTGGAGCTGACATGACCGCCTCCCCGTCCCCTCTGGTGCTGGTCACCGGTGCGACCGGCTACATCGGCGGGATGCTCGTGCCCGCGCTGCTCGACCGCGACCTGCCCGTCCGGGTGATCAGCCGCAGCCCGGCCAGGTTGCGGCGCCACGACTGGGCCTCCCGGGTGGAGGTGGTGGAAGGGGACGCCGGCTCGCCGGCCGACCTCGACCGTGCCCTCGCCGGGGTGGACGTGGCCTACTACCTGCTGCACTCGATGGACGGCAAGGGCGACTTCGTCACCCGCGACCGGCACCTCGCCGAGGTGTTCGCCGCGGCGGCGAAGCGGGCCGGGGTGCGCCGGATCGTGTACCTGTCGGGGCTGCACCCCTCCGGCGAGCTCTCCGCCCACCTGGGCTCCCGGGTCGAGGTCGGCAGGATCCTGATGGCGTCGGGCGTGCCGACGGTGGTGCTGCAGGCGGGCGTCGTTCTGGGCGCGGGATCGGCCAGCTTCGACATGCTGCGGCACCTCACCGAGCGGCTGCCGGCGATGGTCGCCCCGCGGTGGCTGCGCAACCGCATCCAGCCGATCGCCATCGACGACGTGCTGCACTACCTCGCCGCGGCGGCGGTCCTGCCCGGCGAGCCGAACCGAACCTTCGACATCGGCGGCCCCGACGTCCTCACCTACGCGGAGATGATCGAGGGCTACGCCAGGGTGACCGGCCTGGGCCACCGGCTGATCGTCACGGTCCCCGTGCTGACCCCGGGGCTGGCGAGCCTGTGGGTGGGTCTGGTGACGCCGGTGGTGGCGGGGATCGCCCGTCCGCTGGTGGGCAGCCTCATCCACGAGGCGGTCACCGCTGAGGACGACCTGCTCGCGCTCGTCGGACCGCCGCCGGGCGGGCGGACGGGGTTCGAGGACGCGGTGCGTCGCGCGACAGCCGGCATCGACCCGACCCGCTGGCGGCGGACGGCGACCGCGGTCGGCGCCATGACGGCCGGCTGTGCCGTGCTCGGGTCGGTGTTCACCGCCCCGGGGTCGCGCTGGTACCGCAGTCTCCGCACGCCGGCGTGGCAGCCGCCGCCCGCGGCGTTCCCGATCGTGTGGACGACCCTGTTCACCACCATCGCGCTCGCGGCCACGGCGACGATCACCGAACTGGAGGAGGACGGCCGGCCGGAGGAGGCCGAGCGGTTCACCCGTGCCTACGCCGCCAACCTCGCGGTGAACGCCGCCTGGAGCGGCCTGTTCTTCCGCGCCCACGCGACCCGCACGTCCACCGTGGTCGCGGCGCTGCTGGCCACCAGCGCCGCAGACCTGGCCCGCCGGGCCGCACCCACCGGCAGGGGCAAGGCCGCGTCGTTCGGCGCGTACGCGGCGTGGTGCGCGTTCGCCACGGCCCTGAACGCCGCGGTGGCCCGCCGCAACCCCCGGCGCTGAGCGGCTCAACCGCGCGCGAGAACCTCCGCCGCCCTGCCGATCGAGTGCCCCAGCGGGCGCCACTGCGGCGGGGCGAGCGTCTGGTGGCGTCCGCCCACCCAGAGCTGGAGGCCGGGCAGGCCGGCGAGCGCATCGGAGACGGGGGCGAGCCGGGCGACGTCCTTGCGCTGGTGGAGTGAGCTGACGGCGTGCGCAGCGCCCACCTTGGACGCCGCGTCGCGCCAGGCCTCGGCCGGCACCTGGGCGCCGAGGTAGACGGTGTCGAGGCCCGCGCGCCGGGCAGCCGTGGCGAAGGCCAGCAGTCCGAGCTCGTGGTCGACCCCCGGCGGGGCGCCGACGACGACGGTCGGTCCGGTCGCGGATCGCCCGGCAGCCTCGTAGGCGTTGGCGAGGCGGCGCATCACGATGCTGCTGGCCAGGTGCTCGCCCGCCACCGAGACCTCGCCGCGCTCCCAGCCGCGTCCCAGTTGCGACAGCGAGGGCATCAGCCAGTCGTCCACGACGGTCTCGAACGAGCCCCGGGCGAATTCCTCGTCGAGGACGCGGGCGATGGTGTCGCCGTCGAGGTCGGCTGCGGCGGCGATCAGTGCCGCGCGCGACGCCGCGCCCGCCCAGGTGGGCGGTTCGCGGCGTTGGGACTCCTCCGCGGCGGCGCGGGGCGACCAGCCCGCGCTCACGAGGTCGCGCATCGCCCGGATCCGTGCGATCGCCACGTCGTCGTACAGGCGGTAGCCGGACTCGGTGCGCGAGGGCTCGACCAGCTGGTAGCGGCGCTCCCAGGCCCGGAGGGTGTGCTCGGGCACCCCGGTGAGCTCTGCGGCCTTCTTGATCGTGTGCATGACAGGCCAATGGTAGGGGTACGGGAGCCGAAACATGTACAACATCGGCACTGAGATACGCAGTTTGTCTAAGGTTCTGAGGCCGAGCTTGTCTAAGGTTTGGCCGCATGTGACACTCAGTTGTCAAAGGTTAGTGCGGAGGAGCTGGAGAGATGTCAGATCGGATTCGCCAGGTCGTGGTCACCGCGAGCGCGGTGTTCATGGTGGTGGGCACGTTGTTCGGGATCGGCGTGATCGGGACGCGCGTGGAGGAGTCGGCGGGCGGCAGCCTTTCGGCCACGGCGACCCTGCTCGCGCCCGCCGTCCGCGCCTTCTCGATCTGGTCGGTGATCTACGCCGGCCTGGTCGCCTACGTCGTGTGGCAGTGGCTGCCGTCGCAGACCGCGTCCCCGCGCGCCCGACGCATCGGCTGGCTGGCCGCGGCGTCGATGGTCCTCAACGGCGTGTGGCTGCTGGTGACCCAGGTCGGCCAGCTGTGGCTGAGCGTGGTCGTGATCGTCGCCCTCGCGGTGGTGCTCGGGCTGCTGATGCAGCGCCTGGGCCGTCCGCGCAACGCCGGAACGGTCGAGAAGCTCGTCGTCGACGGCACCTTCGGGCTCTACCTCGGCTGGGTGTCGGTGGCGACGGCGGCGAACATCACCGCGACGCTGGTCGCCTCCGGGGTGAACCCGCCGCTCGAAATCGCCGAGCTGTGGGCGGTCGGCGTCCTCGCCGTGGCAGCCGGGATCGGTGTGCTGCTGGCGCGGGTACTGGACGCCCGTCTGGGCGTTGCGCTGGCGATGGGCTGGGGCCTCGCCTGGATCGCCGTGGGACGGCTGGCCGGTGAACCGGCCTCACCGCTCGCGGGCGCGGCCGCCGCGGTGGCCGCAGCAGTAGTGCTGACCGTGACCGGGTTGATCTGGCTGCGACGGGTCGGTCAGCTTGTTCCTGTCCATGTCCATCACTGAGGGGCGCCGCATGATCGCCGAGCCTGCAGACGACCTCGTGGTGCTCCTCGACGAGCGCGACCTCCCTGTCGGGGAGGCGCCGCGGAGGAGTATCCACACCGACCGCACGCCACGCCACCTGGCGTTCTCCTGCTACCTGTTCGACGAGCGCGGACGCGTCCTGCTCACCCGCCGTGCGCTGGAGAAGGCCACCTGGCCCGGCGTGTGGACGAACTCCTGCTGCGGGCACCCCCGGCCGGGAGAGACGGCAGAGGACGCGGTGCGCCGCCGGGTCTCCCAGGAACTCGGTGCCGGGGTCGACGGGCTCGAGCTGGTGCTCCCGGACTTCGGCTACCGCGCGGTCGACGCCTCGGGAATCGTCGAGAACGAGGCCTGTCCGGTGTGGGTCGGTCGCCTGGCGGGCGTGCTCCGTCCGGACCCGTCGGAGGTGTGCGAGCACGCCTGGGTGGAGTGGGACGACCTGGTGCGCGTCGCCGACGCCGCGCCGGCGATGATCAGCCCGTGGGCCGCGCTCCAGGTGCCGCTCCTCGATGAGGCCTTGAGCAAGGCGGGTGCGGCATGACCCTGGTGAACCCCGCCCGTCACCACACCGGGCACAGCCCCCTGACCGGCGACGACGCCACCGTGGCAGCGGTCGAGGCCGAGATCGCCCGGGTCCTCGACGCCCTCCGGGCGAACTGGACAGAGCTCGCGGCCGCCGTCGTCCCCCGGGACGGGGTGCTGCACACGGACTCCGTGCTCGACCTGCTGGAGGGCATGGTCCACTCCGGCGGCAAGCGCTTCCGCCCACGCATGGCGCACTGGGGCTGGGTGGCCGCCGGCGGACACCGCACCGGCCACGGGCACGGAGAGCTGGTGCTCGCCGGCACGGCGCTCGAGCTGCTGCACGTGTTCGCGCTGATCCACGACGACGTCATGGACGGGTCCGAGACCCGGCGCGGGCGTCCGTCCGTCCACGCCAGCGCCCGCCGCCAGCACGCCGACCTGCACGGGTCCGGCGACCCGCAGCGCTACGGGGAGAACATCGCGATCCTCGCCGGCGACCTCGCCCACAGCGAGGCCGGACTGGTGGTGGCCCGGCTGCCCCGTGAGTTGCAGGAGCTGTGGCGCACCCTCACCGTCGAACTGATGATGGGCCAGGGGCGCGACCTTGTGGGCGCGGCCAACGGCCGCCGCGACCTCGCGCACGCCCGCGAGGTCGCCCGGGCGAAGTCCGGGGCCTACACCGTGTGGCGTCCGCTCCAGCTCGGCGCGGTGGCGGCCGGCGCCTCCGCGCAGACGCTGTCCGCCCTCGAGCGCTACGGCATCGCGGTGGGGGAGGCGTTCGCCCTGCGCGACGACATCCTGGGTGTGATCGGCGACTCGCTCCAGACGGGCAAGCCCGTGGGCGACGACGTCGCCGCCGGCAAGCCCACCGTCCTGATGGCTCTCGCGGAGGAGCGGTTCTCGCCGCGCTGGCGGCGGGCGCTGAAGCGCGCGGCATCCGGCCGTGCGTCCGCGGGGCTGGTGGCGTCGTTGCAGGACGAGTTCGTGCGCTCCGGCGTGATCGGTGACGTGGAGGCGATGATCCGGGACGCCGTGGCCGCGGCCTTCGTCGCCCTCGACGACCCGTCCATCGACCGCGAAGCCGCGGCGGGGCTGGAGGCGCTCGCCCGACGCGTGGCGTGGCGGAACACGTGAGCAGGGTGGTCGTGGTCGGGGCCGGTCTCGCCGGCCTCGCAGCCGCCGCACAGCTGGTGGGGGACGGTCACGACGTCGTGGTGGTCGAACGGGGGTCCGACCCGGGCGGCCGCGCGGGCGTCCTGGAGTCGGACGGGTTCCGGTTCGACACCGGTCCCACCGTGCTGACGATGCCCCACCTGCTCGACCGGGCGTTCGGCCGGCTCGGCCGGAAGCTGGCCGACGAGGTGCCCCTGATCCGGCTCGACCCGGCCTACCGGGCGGTGTACTCCGACGGTTCAGAGCTCCTGGTGCGTTCCGACCCGGCCGACCAAGTGGCCGAACTCCGGCGGCGAGGCCTCGCGCGCGACGCACAGGCGTTCCCCGGCTTCGTCGACTGGCTGCAGGAGTTGTATGACGTTGAAGTACCGAACTTCATCGAGCGCAATTTCGACTCCGTGATCGACCTGGTGAACCGCCCGGCGGCCGCGGCGAAGCTGGTGCGCCTGGGCGGCTTCGGCAGTCTCGAGAAGGCGGTCTCGCGGAGGTTCGGGGATTCGAGGCTGGTGCGGTTGTTCACCTTCCAGGCGATGTACGCCGGCCTCGCGCCGGCCGACGCCCTGGCCATCTACGCGGTGATCACCTACATGGACTGCATCTCCGGGGTGTACTTCCCCGAGGGCGGCATGCACCAGGTGCCGAAGGCCCTGGGGTCGGCCCTCACCGGTGCCGGCGCCCAGGTGCTCTACGACCACCCGGTGAGCCGGGTGCTGACCGATCCGACCGGCAAGTTCGCCGGAGTGGTCGCCGGCGGAGAGCGGATCGCCGCCGACGCCGTGGTGATCACCCTCGACCTGCCGACGGCGTACGAGGAGCTGCTTCCGCAGCTCAGCCCGCCGAGGGCGCTCGCCAAGGCGTCCTGGTCGCCGTCCGCACTGGTGTGGCACGTGGGCGTCCGCGGCGTTCCGTCCCCGGGCGTCGGGCACCACAACATCCACTTCGCCGACGCGTGGGCGTACTCCTTCGAGCAGCTCATCACGCGCAAGGAGCTGATGAGCGACCCGTCCCGCCTGGTCACGATCCCCAGCCTTGACGCCCCCGGGATGGCCCCGCCGGGCCACAGCACGCTGTACGTGCTGGAGCCCGTGCCGCACCTGGGCGCGCGGATCGACTGGACGGCGGAGCGGGGTCCCGCCCGCGAGCGCCTGCACAGCTTCCTCGCGGCGAACGGCTACCCCGACGACATCGTCACCGACCACCTGGTGACGCCGCTGGACTGGCGCGCACAGGGCATGGCGATGGGGACGCCGTTCAGCCTCGCCCACACCTTCGCCCAGACCGGCCCGTTCCGGCCCGCGAACGTCGAGCCGAGGATCCCGGGGGTCTTCTTCGCCGGCTCCGGCACCACCCCGGGCGTCGGCGTGCCGATGGTGCTGATCAGCGGCGAGCTGGCGGCGGAACGGGTGCGTGACTACCTCGGCGGTGCCCGATGAGCGGACGCGACGAGCTGTCGGCCGGCTACGCGGAGTGCGCCCGGCTGACCCGCGCCTACGGCACGACGTACTACTGGGGTGCGGCCCTGCTGCCGGCACGGCAGCGTCGCCACGTCTACGCCGTGTACGCGCTGTGCCGGCTGGCCGACGACATCGTGGACGCCGACGGCGCCACCACGGGGGACGTGGCGGCTACGACCTCGGCGCTGGCCGCCTTCCGGGCCGGGTTCGACCGGGCACTGGCGGGCGACCCGCCGGACGCGACGCTGGCCGCGATCGCCCACACCGTCCACGAGACCGGCATCGCGACGGAGTGCTTCGACCGGTTCTTCGGCGCGATGGAGATGGACCTCACCGTCACCGGCTACCGCACGTGGGAGGACCTGCTGGGCTACATGGAGGGCTCGGCGGCGGTGATCGGGGAGATGATGCTGCCGGTCCTGGAGCCGCTCACGCCCGAGGCGACCGCGCCGGCCCGCGCGCTGGGGTTCGCCTTCCAGCTGACGAACTTCCTGCGCGACGTGGGGGAGGACCTCGACCGGGGACGCGTCTACGTGCCCGCCGACGACCTCGAGCGCTTCGGTGCCGACCCCTGGCGGCGCCGCGTCGACCCGGCCTGGCGCGAGGTGATGGCGTTCGAGATCGCGCGGAACCGGGAGCTCTACGCCCAGGCGCGCACCGGGTTGGCGATGCTGCCGCCGGCCTCGGCGCGCTGCGTCGGCACCGCGCTGACCCTGTACTCAGGGATCCTTGAACGCATCGAGGCGCGCGACTACGACGTCTTCTCCGGCCGGGCCAGGGTGCCGACCTGGCGCAAGGCCGTGACCGCGGCCACGAGCCTGGTCGCCGGCGCAGCGAAGGTGGCGTGAGCCGTGCCCGGGGAGTACCTGCTGCTGATGGCGGCGTGCCTGCTGCTGACGCTGCCCCTGGAGTTCTGGCTGCGGGCGCGGGTGTACCGGCGTCCCGTGCGCCTCGCGATCGCGCTCGCCCCGTCGCTGGTCGTCTTCTACGTCTGGGACGCCGTCGCGATCGCCCGGGGCCACTGGGGCTACAGCCCCGACCACACCGTGGGCTGGCTGCTGCCGGGCGCGGTGCCACTGGAGGAGCTCGTGTTCTTCCTGGTGATCCCGATCTGCGGGCTGCTCACCTACGAGGCCGTGGGGACGGTGCTGCGGCGCCGGCATCCCGCCGGCCGCGCCACCGAGGGGGACTGAATGCCGGAGTACACCGTCGCGACCGTCGTCGCCGTGCTGGTGGTGGTCGCCATCGAGTTGCTGTGGGCGCGGACGGGCATCTTCCGCAGCGCCCAGTACTGGCTGGCGATGGCGATCGTCTTCTTCTTCCAGGTGTGGGTGGACGGATGGCTCACCAAGTTGAGCGCGCCCATCGTGCTGTACGCCCCCGAGCACTTCCTGGGCCTGCGCTTCCCCTTCGACATCCCGATCGAGGACTTCGGCTTCGGGTTCGCCCTGGTCACAGCGGTGATCATCACCTGGGAGGTCGCCGGACGACGGGAGGTGCGCTCGTGAGGCCGTGGCGTCCGGGCCGGGACGGCAGGGCCGTCCGCCACCCGGCACCGGCGCCCGCGTGGCAGCGCACGTCCGTCGCCGGCACCACCCGAAGGGTGGTCGTGGTGGGTGGCGGCATCGCCGGCCTCGCCGCGGCCACGGGCCTGGCCGAGCGCGGTGTCGAGGTCGTGCTGGTCGAGGCGCAGCCGACCCTCGGTGGACGGGTGCGCTCCTGGCCGATCGACCTGCCCGGGGGTCACGCCGGCACGATGAGCCGCGGCTTCCACGCGTTCTTCCGGCAGTACTACAACCTGCGGGCACTGTTGCGCCGGACCGACCCCGACCTCTCCCGGCTGGTGCCGGTGGCGGACTACCCCCTCCAGCTGGCTCCCACCGATGGCGGCGAGCCGGTGGTGGACTCCTTCGCGAAGGTGCCCCGGACCCCGCCGTGGAACCTCGTGGGTTTCGTCGCGACCAGCCCCTCCTTCCACCTGCGCGACCTCGCCGGGGTGGACGTCCGCGAGGCGATGGGCCTGCTGAAGGTGCGGTTCCCCCAGACCTACTCCGACCTGGACGGCGTCAGCGCGGCCCAGGCCCTCGACCGGCTGCGGTTCCCGGAGTCGGCGCGGCACCTCGCGCTCGAGGTGTTCGCCCGCAGCTTCTTCGCCGACCCGCGGGAGTTCTCCGCCGGCGAGCTCGTGGCGATGTTCCACACCTACTTCGTCGGCTCGGCGGAGGGCCTGCTGTTCGACGTGCCCGACGACGACTACGACACCGCCCTGTGGGCCCCGCTCGGCCGCTACCTGGCTGGTCTCGGGGTGGACGTGCGCACCGGCGTCCGGGCCACCGGGCTGGGCGAGAGCGGCGAAGGGGTGGTGGTGGCGACCTCCGCCGGGGACCTCACGGCGGACGCCGTGGTCCTCGCGGTCGACACCCGCCCGCTCCAGGCCCTCGTCGCCGACGCCGGCTGGCTGGGCGACGCCGCCTGGCGCGACCGGATCGCCGCGCTGCGGACCGCGCCGCCGTTCGGGGTCGGACGACGCTGGCTGGCCGGCCCGGTGCCGTGGGCGTCGGCGTTCCTTGGGACGAGCGGCTACGGGCCGCTGGACAACCTCAGTCGGCTCGATGCCTTCGAGGACGGCGCCGCACGGTGGAGCCGCGGCACGGGAGGGACGGTGCTCGAGGTGCACGGCTACGCGCTGGCCGACACCTCCGACGCCACGCGGGAGCGGTTGTGGCACGAGGCCTCCCGGCTGCACCCCGAGATCGACGCCCTTCCCGTGGTGGCGGAGGAGTGGCTGGTGGCCGACGACTGCCCGCTGGTCGACACCTCGCCCTGGCGCGACCGTCCGGAGGTCACCACACCGGACCGCCGGGTGGTGCTGGCCGGTGACCTCGTCCGTTGCGACTTCCCGATCGCGCTGATGGAGCGTGCGGCCACCACGGGCTGGCAGGCGGCCAACACGCTGTTGTCCGGATTCGGGGCCCGCGGCCACGACCTGTGGTCGCCGCCGATGGCCGGCCTGCTCGCCGGTCGCTAGTCAGGCCAGTCGTGTCCGGAGGGCGTCCAGCTCTTCTGCGCTGATCGCGTAGGTGTGCTCCGCTGCGGGGAAGCTGCGGTCGCGCACCGCGGCGGCGTAGTCGGCCAGCCCCTGGAGCACCCGGGGCCGGAGGTCGGCGAACGTGCGGACGAAGCCCGGGAGGCGTCCGCTGCCCAGGCCGAGCAGGTCGTGCCACACCAGAACCTGGCCGTCGGTGCCCGCGCCGGCGCCGATCCCGATCGTGAGGCAGTCCAGGCGCGGCGAGATCAGCTCGGTGACCGCGGCCGGGACGGCCTCGAGCACGATGGCGAAACAGCCGGCCTCCTGCAGCCCGAGGGCGTCGGCGAGCAACCGCTCGGCCTGGGCGGCGGTGCGTCCCTGCACCTTGTAGCCGCCGAGCGAGGTGGCGGCCTGGGGGGTGAGGCCGAGGTGGCCGACCACCGGGATCCCGGCCTCCACGATCGCGCGGGCGCGGGCGATCATGGGCCCGCCCCGTTCGAGCTTCACCGCGTCGGCGCCGCCCTCCTTCACGAACCGCTGCGCGGTGTGCACCGCGTCGGCGTCGGTGGCCTCGTACGAACCGAACGGGAGGTCGGCCACCAGCAGCGCCGAGCGCAGGCCGCGGCGCACCGCGCGGGTGAGCACCAGCAGCTCGTCGACGCCGACCTGGACGGTCGAGTCGTAGCCGAGCACCACGTTGGCCGCGGAGTCACCGACCAGCACCAGGTCGATGCCGGCCTCCTCGGCCATCAGGGCGCTGGGGTGGTCGTAGGCGGTGACCATCACCACCGGCTGTCCCTCGGCCTTGAGCCGGGCGAGGGACGCGAGGGTGACGCGCGAGCGCCTGGGGTCGTGGTGTCCACCGGACATGGTCACTCCTGTCGGTCGGCCGTACGGGTGGCGGGGACGGCGCGCGGGGCGCCGCGCAGGCGGGTGGTCACGGGGTGACCACCAGGTTGTCGATGAGGCGGACGGGGCCGACGCGGACGGCGAGTGCCACCAGGGCGGGCCGGTCGACCGATGTCACCGGTGCGAAGGATCCGGGGTCCACCACGGCGATGTACTCCGCGGTGAGGCCCTCGCCGGCGAGAACCCGCTCGACGACGGCCGCGACCGCCACCGGGTCGCGCAGGCCGGCGGCGACGGCGTCCCTGGCCGTGGACAGCCCGCGGTGCAGCGCGGCCGCGCGGCGCCGGTCGTCCGGGCCGAGACGGACATTGCGGCTGCTCATCGCCAGCCCGTCCGGCTCGCGGACGGTCGGCAGCACCTCGATCTCCACCGGGAGGTCGAGGTCGGCCACCATGCGGCGGACCACGGCCACCTGCTGGGCGTCCTTCGCGCCGAAGAAGGCGACGTCGGGGCCGACCATGTTGAACATCTTGGCCACCACGGTGGCGACCCCGGCGAAGTGGCCGGGACGCTGCGCCCCCTCCAGCACGTCCGCGATCCCGGCGACGGTCACGGTGGTCGCGTAACCGGCGGGGTACACCTCCTCGACCGTCGGGGCGAACAGGATGTCCGCGCCGCACGCCGCGGCCAGTGCGGCGTCGCGCTCCTCGTCCCTGGGGTAGGCGGCGAGGTCGGCGGCCTCGTTGAACTGCGTGGGGTTCACGAACAGCCACACCACGACGAGGTCGCAGGCGGCCCGGGCCGCGCGCACCAGGGAGAGGTGCCCCTCGTGGAAGGCGCCCATCGTGGGCACCAGGCCGACCCGTCCCGCGCCGGCGACGGCCGCGCGCACCGACGCCACGTCCCGCACGATCCTCATCGACGGACCACCTCCACCATCTCGTCGTACAGCGCCAGCAGGTCCGGCACGCGGTCCCGGATGGTCTCGCGGTGCCTCTCGAGGGTCGCGAGGTCCCCGCGCGCCGCCGGCCCGGTGAGGGCGTCGGGGCCCAGGCGCGCCCAGTTCTCCACCGTCGCGCGCACCAGCGGGACGAGGTCGGCCCGGTCGAGGCCGGCGGTCCGGCCCAGACGGGTCGCCGCCTCCTCCAGCGCGACCAGGAAGTTCGACGCCATGGACGCCGCCGCGTGGTACGCGGCGCGGTCGGGGTCGGCGACCGTGATCGGCCGCATCCCCAGCCGTGCGGCGAGGCGGGCGGCGACGGGGTGGCCGGCGATCGCGCACGCCACGCCGCGAAAGTCGGCGTGCCCGTCGGCGGGCACGGTCATCAGCGGGTGCAGCGAGAAGGCCGGACGCGAGCCCAGCGGGGCGAGCGTGGTGGCCCCGGAACAGTGGCCGATCACCGGCCCGGCCGGGATCCCCGCCGCAGCCTCCGCGATCTCGCGGTCGGGGACGCACAGCAGCACGACCCCCGCGTCGGGTCCGGGGAACTCGCCGCGGCGCAGCGGGCCCTCGACCACCACGCCGTCCGCGCGCAGTGCCGCGGCGATGGCGCTGCCGAGGCGCCCGGCGCCCACGATCGACACCCGCTCGAGATCCCGCATGTTCTCCCACGTTCGCCCGCGGACGGACCGCGCCGGCGCCGTCGCGCCGCGGTCCACCAGTCTAGGGGCTGGGCCTCCCGCGGGCCCCGGGAGGGGGTGGCCTTCCGGGGCCGCTGCCGCCCCGGGCCGTCCCCACCCCGGGCGCCTGCGCGGGAGCCGGGCCACCCCTAGCATGGGGTCATGGAGCAACCCAGTGGCCGTATCGAGGAACTCCGCGAGCAGGCGGCGCAGGCGCGGGTGCGTGCGCTCGAAGCCCACCGCGGCCTGATCGAGGAACTGTCCGGCGTCTGGCGCGAGCTCAACGAGCTCGGTGGCGGTCCGGACGTGCGCAAGCTCCGCGACCGGGTGGCCGGCGACATCGCGCGGCTGGAGAAGCTGGACCTCGTCTTCGACGCCGAGTGGCTCGAGGACGTCCGGCAGGCCGCGCAGCGCGGTGCCGGGGCCTGAGCGCACGGACGCGGCCGGCACGCGGGCCCGGGCTGTCTACACTCCCGGTGTGACCACCCCCGAGACCCCGCCGGCCGTTCCCGGGGGGCGCCGGACCGGGTTCGTCATGCTCGGCGTGTCCGCAGTGCTGTGGGTGGTCGTGACCGTGCACGCCTGGCTGCCGCCACTGCTGGAGCGCGGCTTGTTCCCCCTCGCCGTGGCGAGGGTCGTCGTTCGGCCGGTCGACATCGTCGCCGTCGTGGTCACGATGTTCCTCGCCGGGCTCGCCTCGGTCTTCGCCCTCCTGCTGCTCGTGCCCCGGTGGTGGATCCTCATTCCCACGATCGTGGTCTTCATGGCGCCGCTGCTGACGCTCAAGCCGGCGGGCCTGTGGTGGTCGGCCACCCTCTACCACTCGGTCCACAGCGAGGAGTTCTCCCGGCTCGAGCAGTACCTCGCGGCCACACCGGTCGCGTCCGCGCCGGGCGGCACGGCGCTGCCGGCCGACCTCGCCCACCTCTCCGCGACGGGGAGCGTGTCCTCCTCCGGCGACGGAGTGTTCCTTCCGGTGTGGGTCGGCGTCCCCAATGGAGCGGGGGGCTTCTTCCTCACCGACTCCAGCCCGGCCGGCGCCGACCTCGGCGGCGTCGCCTGCACGGCGCCCACCCGGGTCGAGGGACGCTGGTGGGCGTGCGGGATGCCGGTGCGCTGAGCCCGCATCGGCCGGCGCGCCCGCCGGATGCGGCCGCTGCCGCTGGGCATTAGTGCGCCTTGCTGCCCCACCCGGGCGGCGGGATCCTCGCCCCAGGTGTGCTGCACGGGGGAGGTGGAGGCATGCTGCGGTCGTCGGGCAGCGGCTCCGGTGCACAGGGCGTCGAGACGTGCGACGCGCTCGTGGTGGGCTCGGGCTTCGGGGGTTCGGTGGCGGCGTACCGGCTGGCGCAGGCCGGCCGGTCGACGGTCCTGCTGGAGCGGGGCCAGCCGTACCCGCCCGGCAGTTTCGCGCGGAACCCCTACGAGATGAGCCGGGCGTTCTGGGAACCCAAGGACGGGCTGTTCGGACTCTTCGACGTCCGCTCGTTCCGCAAGCTGGAGGCGATCGTCTCCAGCGGGCTGGGGGGCGGCTCGCTCATCTACGCCAACGTCCTGCTGCGCAAGGACGAACGCTGGTTCGTCCACGACTCACCCCTGCCCGGCGGCGGCTACGAGAACTGGCCGGTCAGCAGGTCCGACCTCGACCCGCACTACGACGCCGTCGAGGCCATGCTCACGCCCGTGCCGTCCCCGTACCCGGACCTGCCCAAGGCGAAGGCCCTGCGCGAGGCCGCCCAGGCCCTGGGCCTGGAGACCTTCCATCCGCCGCTGGCGATCAGCTTCGCCCCGCCGGGCGGCGAGCCGGCGCCCAAGCAGGTCATCCCCGAACCCGCCTACGGCAACCTGCACGGCCTCACCCGGCTGACCTGCCGGCTGTGCGGGGAGTGCGACATCGGCTGCAACGAGGGCGCCAAGAACACCCTCGACCACACCTACCTCTCCGCGGCCGTCCGTGCGGGGGCGGACCTGCGCACGCTCAGCGAGGCGATCGGGATCCTCCCGCTGGCCGGCGGCGGCTACGAGGTCTCCTACGTGCAGTACGGCAGCGACCTCGACGAGACGGGGGAGCGGTCCCGCACCCGGCGAAGGATCCGCTGCGCATCGCTGTTCCTCGCCGCGGGAACGTTCGGCACGACGGCGCTCCTGCTGCGCAACCGGCTGAACCTCCCGGCGCTGGGGCGCGCGCTCGGCACGCGCTTCAGCGGCAACGGCGACCTGCTCACCTTCTGCATGGGGGCACGGGGGGAGGGTCCGGCCGGCGGCATGCGGCTGATCGACGGCAGCTACGGCCCGGTGATCACGACGGCGATGCGCGTCCCCGACGGCCTGGACGAGGGGGGCGAGCGCCGGGGCTACTACGTGCAGGAGGCGGGCTTCCCCGACTTCGCGAACTGGCTGATCGAGACGACCGCCGTCGGCTCGTCCGTCCAGCGGGCTGCCGTCGTCGCCCGCGACCTGCTGCGCTACCGGTTCGGGTCCCGCTACGAGTCGACGATCTCCGCCGAGATCGCGCGCCTGGTCGGCCAGGGCCGGCTGGGCAGCAGCGCGCTGCCCCTGCTGGGCATGGGACGCGACACCCCCGACGGCCGGATCGTGCTCCGCGACGGCGAACTGGACGTCAGCTGGACCTCGGCGACGTCCATGGCGTACTTCCGCTCGATGAGGGAGACGATGCGCGGGATCGCCGGAGCCCTGCACGCCGACTACCACGACAGCCCGCTGTGGTGGACCCGCCGGGTGGTCACCGTCCACCCGCTCGGGGGGGTCCCGATGGGCAGGGACGTCCAGGAGGGGGTCGTGGACGCACACGGCCAGGCGTTCGGCCACCCCGGGCTCTACGTCGTCGACGGGGCGCAGATGCCCGGACCGGTGGGCCCGAACCCCGCACTGACCATCGCTGCGCTCGCCGACCGGACCGTCGAGCGGGTGCTGGAGTCGGGCCGGCCGCGGCGTCCGTCGCCGGACGTCGAACCAGGGGAGGAGCCCGCCGCCGGGCCGGCCCCGGAAGAGGGGCGGAGCGTGCGCTTCACCGAGCAGATGAAGGGCTACCTCTGCCTGGGCGAGACCGACCCCCTCGAGGGCTGGCGGCGCGGACGGGTACTCGGCCACCGCTTCATGTTCGAGCTGACGATCGAGGCGCCCGACATCGACAGGTTCGTCGCCGGCGGCGACCACGAGGGCACCGCGACGGGGGTCGTCCGCTGCGAGCTCCTCGGTGGGGAGCTGCCGGTCGAGCGCGGGTGGTTCAACCTGTTCGTCGAGGAGGCCGACGGCAGCCGCCAGATGCGCTACCGGCTGTGGCTGCGCGACCTCGCCGGTGCGCCGGTCACGGTGTACGGCTACAAGGTGGTGCGGGACGACCCCGGCCTGGACGTCTGGCGCGACACCTCGACCCTGTACGTGACCCTCCTGTCCGGGCACGTGGCGCCGGGTGGTGAGGGAGAGGTCGCGGGTGCCGGCGTCCTGCGGATCCTGCCGCAGGACTTCGCCCGGCAGCTCACCACCTTCCGTTCCGGCGGCGGTGGGGCGGTCGCCTCGATGGCGAGCTTCGGGGCGTTCTTCGGCCGCTCGCTCCGAGACGTCTACCTCGCGCCGTCCGCCCCGCGGGGGGACCGGCGATGAGCGGGCCGGTGCTCGAGCGGCGGCGCACCCGTGACGAACGGCACGTCCTGCGGGCCGGCGACGGGCTCCCGCTCACCCTCATCCGGGTGCGGGGTGCCGAGGCGCCGACGAAGGGGCCGGTGCTGCTGGTCCACGGCGCCGGGGTGCGCGCCGAGCTCTTCCGGCCGCCGGTGGAGCGGACGATCGTCGACGTGCTGGTCGACGACGGCTGGGACGTCTGGCTGCTCAACTGGCGGGCGTCCATCGACCTGGACCCCGTGCCGTGGAGCCTGGACGACGCGGCAGCGTTCGACCACCCGGCCGCCGTGGGCTACATCGCCGAGCAGACCGGCGCGGAGTCGATCAGGGCAGTGGTGCACTGCCAGGGCTCGACGTCGTTCTGCATGAGCGCGGTCGCCGGCCTGCTGCCGCAGGTGGACGTCATCGTCAGCAACGCGGTGTCGCTGCACCCGGTCATCCCGCGGTTCGCGCGGTTCAAGATCCGGTCGCTGCGCCCGGCGATGCAGCAGCTGACCCCCTACCTGAACCCGGCGTGGGGGGACGGCCCGACGACCGGCTTCTCGCGGGTGGCGCGGGCCGCCGTCCTGGCCACGCACCGCGAGTGCGAGAACCCGGTCTGCCGGATGGTGAGCTTCACCTACGGCTCGGGCCGGCCGGCGCTGTGGTCGCACGAGAACCTGAACGAGGACACCCACGACTGGCTGCGGGGGGAGTTCGGTGTGGTGCCGATGAGCTTCTTCGCGCAGATGGCCGAGTGCGTCAAGGCCGGGGAGCTGGTGTCGGTGTCCCGGCGGCCGGGCCTTCCGTCCCGGTACGCCTCGGGCCCTCCCCGCACAGACGCCAGGTTCGCGCTCATCGCCGGGCTGCGCAACCGCTGCTTCCTCCCCGACAGCCAGCGCCGGTCGTTCGAGTTCCTGTCGCGCCACCGCACCGGCGACACGCTCCACCTGCTGCCGGACTACGGGCACCTGGACGTGTTCCTGGGCCGGCGGGCGGCCGAGGACGTCTTCCCGGTGATCCTGGGCGAGCTCAACCGGTGACCGGGGGCCCGGCCATCTCCCGGCGGGTCCTCAGCGCGCGGGCGGTGGTGCCGTCGTGCCTCGCACGAGCAGCTGGGTGGGGACGATCACGCGTCCTTGCGGACGCGGTCCCTCGCCGCGGATCTGTTCCAGCACGAGGCGCACCAGCTCGTGGCCCACGGCGCGGAAGTCCTGCAGGACTGTGGTGAGCGGCGGGGAGGAGAACTCGCTCAGGGCGATCGCGTCGAACCCCACGATCGACACGTCGTCGGGCACGCGGCGTCCCTTCTCGTACAGGGCGCGCATCAGGCCGAAGGCCATCTCGTCGTTGGCGGCGTAGACGGCGGTGATCGTGGGGTCGTCGGCGATCCGGAGCCCGGCCTCGTAGCCCGAGCGCGCGGTCCAGTCGCCCTGCCACGGCTGCGGGGGACGGATGCCCACCTGGGTCAGGCTGCGGTACCAGCTGGCGGAGCGGACGGCGGCCGGCTCGGAGTCCACGGGCCCGGCGATGTGGTGGACGGTGGCGTGGCCGAGTTCGAGCAGGTGCCGGGTGGCGGCCACGCTGCCCGCGACCTGGTCCGCCACCACCGAGGGGTAGTGCCCGATCAGGCGGGAGTCGGAGACGGCGACCGCCATGCCCGCAGGGAGCGCCAGCGACTCCGGGGTCGCCTGCTCGGCGCGGATGATCACCAGTCCGTCGATTGCCTGGTGGGACAGCCGGTGGGCAGCGCTCTCCCACTGGTCGGCCACCGGGTTGCGGACGCTGAGCAGCGTCACGGAGTAGTCGTGCGCCTCGGCCGCCTCGACCACCGCCTCCGTGGTCAGCGCCTCACCCGTGCGCTCGAAGCGGTAGGCGAGCAGGCCGATCGTCCCGAAGGCGCCGTTGCGCAGCGCCCGGGCCGCACGGTTGGGGGAGTAGCCGAGCTGATCCATCGCCTCGAGGACCTTGGCCCGCGTGGACTCCCGCACCGGGTCAGCTCCGGTGGACACCCGCGAGACGGTCTGCGCGGACACGCCGGCCAGGCGCGCGACGTCCTCGATCGAGGGGCCGGTCTTCTTCCGTCCGCGACCATTCGTGCTGGGCATGGGGTGATCGTATCGTTTCACCGGCGTCGAATGGGGACGTCAACATGCAGAACGCCGGATCCGGCGTTCGTTATCGATCTGTGACGCTCAATTGTGCTGACAGCAGCTCCGGCGCCTGCTACGTTTACGTAAACATTTGAGGACGGCTCAACGAAGAGCGAAGGCGACGGCGCCTTCCGGGACAGCACCGGCCCGTACTCCGGTGGACACCTCGACAGACAAGGAATGTCACTCGATGAACAAGCTCAGGAAGCTCGTCCTGGCGTCACTCGCCGTGCCGCTCAGCATCGCCCTGGCCGCGTGCAGCGGGGGGACCGGCACGCCGGCCGCCTCCTCCGACGCGTCCTCGGCCCCTGCCGGACCGAAGAGCGGCACGCTCACGGTCTGGTGCTGGGACCCGGCGTTCAACATCTACGCCATGAACGAGGCCGCCAAGATCTACAACAAGGCGAACCCCGACGTGAAGGTCGAGGTCGTGGAGACGCCCTGGGACGACCTCCAGACCAAGCTCACCACGCTCGCCCAGTCCCAGGAGACCAGCCAGCTCCCTGACATCTTCCTGATGCAGAACAACGCGTTCCAGAAGAACGTCATCAACTACCCCGACCTCTTCTCCGACTACTCCGACTCCGGGGTCGACTTCAGCCAGTTCCCCGAGGGCGTCACCGCCTACTCGATGGTCGACGGCAAGAACTACGGCCTCCCGTTCGACGCGGGCACCGCGATCACCGCCCTGCGCACCGACGTCATCGCCGAGGCCGGCATGAAGGTCTCCGACTTCACCGACATCACCTGGAGCGACTTCATCGCCAAGGGCAAGCAGGTGCTCGCCAAGACCAAGAAGCCGCTGCTCTCCGGCCAGGCCGGGTCCTCCGACCTCATCATGATGATGCTCCAGAGCGCCGGCGCGAGCCTGTTCGACGCCCAGGGGAAGCCCACGATCACCGGCAACGACGCGCTGGTGAAGTCCATCGAGGTCTACAAGGAACTGGTGAAGTCCGGCGTCCTCGTCGAGGTCAACTCCTGGGACGAGTACATCGCGAGCTTCGTGAACTCCAACGTCGCCGGCACCATCAACGGCGTGTGGATCCTCGGCTCGATCCAGACCGCCAAGGACCAGTCCGGCAAGTGGGCGCTCACCAACCTGCCGAAGCTGGACGGCGTGTCCGGCGCGACCAACTACTCCGCCAACGGCGGCTCGTCGTGGGCGATCAGCGCCAACGCCGACCACGCCCTGGCCGCCGACTTCCTGAAGTCCACCTTCGCCGGCTCCACCGAGCTCTACGACACGATCCTGCCCTCCTCGGGCGCCGTGGCGAACTGGCTGCCCGCGGCCAAGAGCGCGGTCTACGCCCAGCCGCAGGAGTTCTTCGGTGGCGAGGCCATCTTCGCCAAGGTCCTGGACTTCTCGGCGAAGGTCCCGAAGAACAACACCGGCGCGTACTACTACGAGGGGCGTGACGCGGTGAGCGCCGCGATCACCAAGATTCTCAACGGCACCGATCCCGCAGCGGCCCTCGACGAGGCGCAGAAGGCTGTCGAGTTCGCAATGAAGTGATCCGGCCGCTCCGGCTGGGAGAGTGGGGGCCGGGCGACCGGCCCCCACTCCACTGAAAGGTGGAAACCGTGTCACTGACGACCATCGCCCCGGACGGGACCAGCCCGTCCCCGGGCACGACGGACGCGCGTGCGTCCCGGCGCGCCGAACGCCGCTTCGGGATCGCGCAACGCCGCAACCTGACCGGCTGGGTGTTCCTCATCCCGGCCGCCCTGCTCATCGCGGTGATGAACTTCTGGCCGATGTTCCAGGCGTTCCTGCTGTCGATGCAGACGGGTCGCGGCACCCGGCTGAAGTGGGCCGACCCGCTCTGGTACAACTACCAGCGCCTGTTCTCCGACGAGATCTTCAAGCTCACCGTGCAGAACACCTTCATCTACCTGATCATCCAGGTCCCGATCATGCTGGTGGTCGCGATGGTGCTGGCCAACCTGCTGAACGACCCCCGGCTGAAGTTCAAGGGGCTGTGGCGCACGGCGATCTTCCTGCCCTGCGCGGTCGGCCTGGTCTCCTACTCGCTGGTCTTCCGCACGATGTTCGCCACGGACGGGATCGTGAACGACAC
>Ga0102832_1000653_pt1 | contig 44143 bp, 39 predicted proteins | sample EBPBio282013_DNA_FD_88942 | JGI IMG/M metagenome (GOLD analysis project Ga0102832, IMG submission 88942) | Wastewater treatment Type I Accumulibacter community from EBPR Bioreactor in Madison, WI, USA - Reactor 2_5/28/2013_ DNA (Illumina Assembly) | ecosystem: Engineered > Bioreactor > EBPR >... | reverse complement strand
AAGCTGAAGGCTGCGCAAGCGGCCCGCGAGCGGCGAGAGGCAGAAGCGCCTTCAGCACGCGAGCAGCCGGATCCGGTTCTGCGCCACCGCAAATGGTCGGTGACCATCATTCCTGAACCCATCGGACGACCGGACGCCCGCTGGCGTGAAGAAGGGGGCGCTGTCTTGGCCGGGGCCCGCCGTCTCGATGGCCGCATGAGTTTGGGGGCGGGCTCGGTGCGAGCGGGCACGGCCGTGAAGCGCTGGGCGATGCGGTAGATGAGCTGGAAGGTGCCGGCGGTGGCGTTGATGCCGCGTTCGTAGCCGACGTACCAGCGCCGCGAGAGCTGCTTGCCCAGGGTGATGACGGTCTCGCGCACGTCGGTGTCGCTCTGGCGCACGCTCAGGGTGTCGAGGCCCAGGTTGCGGATCAGCGCGTCGGTCGGCGCTTCGCCGTCGCCGGCCAGCAGGGCGACCGCGGCGCGCTGCAGCAGCGCGGTGTCGGCGCGGCCCAGGCCGTCGGAGGCGCGGCCCAGCACCAGCCAGCTCAGCTTGTCGGTGTCGCTCATCTCCGGGCTGGAGTACAGGCGCACGCGCGGCGCGTTGGCGCTGCCGGTGATGGCCACGCCGACCTCCACGTCGAGGTTGGGCCGCAGCGCCAGCACGTCGAGCGCGGGGTTCTCCATGTCGCCGCTGAAGACGACCATGCCGCGCTCGATCTCGAGCTTCTGGCCGTAGGCGGCGTAGGTGCCGCCGGCGGCGCTGACGATGCCGTTGAGCGTGAGCTTGTTGTTGGCGCTGCCGAGGCGCAGCTTGCCGCTGAGTTTGCCGTCCAGGCCGCGGCCGCGCACCCGCAGCTGCTCGCCGAGGTCGACCTCCACCGCCACCTGCTGGCTGCGCCGCGGACGCGGCGGCGGCGCGGCCTGCGCCTGCGCCGGCGCGGGCCCGGCCTGGCGGATGATGACGTCGTCGTCGAGCGAGGGCGCGTCGCTGCGGCTCACGTCGAACAGGCCTTCGTCGACGTGCAGCTTGCCGTCCAGGCGGATCAGGTTCTCGGTCAGCGCCACGTCGAGCGCGCCGCTGACGATGAGCTGGCGGTCGACGCGGCCCAGCACGCGAAAGCGGTCGGCGCGCAGCTGCAGCCGCGTGTCGGGCTTGTCGGCCAGGCGGGCGTTGCCGCTGACGTTGACGGTGCCGTCGCCGCCGTGCAGCGTGAACCGTTCGATTTCAGCGTTAGCACCCTTCAGCCGGATCAGCGCCTCGCCCTGGCGCAGGTCGACGCCGAGCAGCAGGTTGCGCACGGCCACGTTGCTGGCGCTGATCTCGCCGGCGTAGTCGGGGTCGCCGACGCGGCCGGTCACGCTCGCGCTGGTGCTGAGGGCGCCCGAGAGCCGCCAGCCCGGCGGCACCCAGGTGCTCCAGACGCCGAGGTTGGCCACGTGGCCCTGGATCAGGCCGTCGATCGGCGTGTCGGCGGTCGGCCAGCGCTGCTCGGGCCGCGGCCGCAGGTTCAGCCGCGCCGAGGCCTGGCCCAGCGACTGGCCGGCGAAGCCGGCGGCAATCTGCCACAGCCCGTCGTGCGCGCTGGCCACGGCGCGCAGCTCGCTCAGGCCGAGCGAGGTGCTGACGCTGTCTTCGGTGACGCGCAGGTCGCCGCCGCGGCGCTCGAACACGATGTCGGCGTCGACCTTGTCGCCGACGCGCAGCTCGGCCTTGCCGGCCAGGCGCAGGTCGCCCTGCCAGCCCATCGTCGGCTGCGCGCGGGCGAGCAGCGGCGCCAGCTCGAAGGGCTCCAGCTCGGCGCGCAGCGCGAAGGCCGGATGGGCGCCGCGCAGGTCCACGCGCACCTCGTCCCAGCGCAGCGTGGTGGCTTCGGCCAGGCGCAAGGCGCCGGCGTCGGCCTGGATTTCGGCCAGGCCGTCGGCGGCGTCGAAGCGCACTTCGGCGCGCAGGTCGCGGGCGTCCAGCCAGGCGGTGCCGGGGCCGGTGGGCGCGGCGCCGCCGCCGGCGCCGCCCCAGGGGCCCAGCGTCAACTGCTCGACGCGGCCGGCCCAGCGGCCGCCGCCGCCGCTGTCGGCCGTCCAGCCGCCGTCGGCGCGCAGTTGCGCCAGCGTGCCGGCGGCGGTGCGCAGGCCGAGCACGGTGTCCAGCCCCGGCGGCGGGCCTTGCGGCAGCGCCGCCGTCAGCTCCAGCCGGTGCTGGCGGCCGGTGCCGCGCAGGTCGACCTGCAACCGCTCCACCTGCTGCTTGCCGGAGACCAGGCCTTGCAGCTCGGCCTGCAGCAGCAGCGGCTGGTCGGCGGCGGTGTCCAGCCGCCAGTCGGCCTGCACGTTGCGCGCCTGCAGCGTGCCCAGCTGCAGGCCTTGCAGCCGCGCCTTGCCGTTGCTGCGCGCCTTGGGCCAGCGGCCCTGTATGTCCAGGCTGGCCTGGGCCTGGCCGGCGCGCGGCACCCAGGCGGCCAGCTCGGGGTCCAGCCGCGCCAGCGGCGCCAGCGCGGCCAGCTGGCCGGCCTGCAGGTCGAGGTGCACCTGGTCGGCGCGGCCGTCGCCCAGCGGGTTGCCGCGGCCTTCCAGCTGCAGCCGGTTGCCGCCCAGGTTGAGCTCGCCGACCACGGTGCTGGGCGTGTCGCCGCCGCTGCGATGGCCGAGTTCGAGCGTCAGCGCCAGCGGCACGCCGGCGAGCAGCGAGCGGTCGATCTGCAGCTTGCCGCTGCCCACGGTGCCTTGCGCCAGCGCCAGCGGCGTCACGCCGGGCTTCAGCGGCGGCAGCGTGACGTCGAGCGACCAGTTGCCCGACAGGCGGTGCTTGCCGGCGCGCCAGGCCGAGGCTTCTTCGCCGGGCCACCAGGGCAGGGGGTCGAAGTCGGCCAGCCGGCCGTTGCTGCGCAACTGCCAGCTGCCGGCGCCGCTGCCACCGGCAACCCGCTGCGCCTGCAGCGCCAGCACCGCCTGGGCGGCGCCGGCCTCGGCGCGCAGCTCGCGCAGGTTGACGCGCTGCAGGTCGGCGCTGCCGTCGATGGCCACCTTCACCGGGTGCGGGCTGCCGGTGATCTGGCCTTCCAGCGTGGTCTTCAGGTCGAGCGTTAGCGCGCGGGGGTTGAAAGCGGCGGCGGCGGTCGACGTGGCGGGGGCAGCGGCCGAGGCCGCCGAGGCTGCCGACACGCCGGCGCTCGGCGCCGGCAGGCCGTGGACGATGAAGTTCAGCGGGCCCGACAGCTGCATCGTGGCGGCGCGGCTGTCCAGCAGTTGCGGCCGCAGATCGTCGATGCGGCTGTCCACCTGCAGCTTGTTGCCCAGCCACTGGCCGTTGCCGCGCCAGCGGCCGGCGCTGTCGCTGCCGCGGGCCAGCTGCAGGTCGAAGTCTTCGATCAGCAGGCGCCGGCGGTCGGCGTCGGGGCTGCGCAGCCGCGCCTGCAGCCGGCGTACCGGCACGCGGCCTTCGTTCCAGCGGCCGGGACTGGCGTTGTCCAGCTCGATGGCGGCGCCGAACGGGCCGTCGAGCGAACGGCTGTCGATGTCGACGCGGCCGCTGACGGCGGTGCGCGGCGCCGCGGCCGACAGCGCCGAGAGGTCCAGCGCCTGCGTGCGCAAGCGCAGGCGGGCCAGCGGCCAGGGGTCGAGCGGCGTGATCTGCGCTTCCACGTCCAGCGCCGGCGGCGCGGCGCCGGCGCGTGCCGGCTGGCCGCGCAGCGTGCCGTTGAAGTCGAAGCGCGCCAGCGGCCCGGTGGCGCGCAGCTCGGCCGACCAGGGCGGGCCGCCGGCGTCGGTGGCCACGCGCACCTGCGCCTGCACCTGCAGCGTGAACGGCGGGTGGGCGCCGAGCGCGAGCGCGCCTTCGAGGTGGGCGCGCTCCCAGTCCAGGCTGAGCGCGCGCAGCTCGTACTCGCGGCCGCCGGGCTCCCACAGGCGCAGCTCGCGGCCGTCGACCTTGCGCAGCGGCGCCAGCTGGTCGATCTGCAGCTCGGCCACCTGCAGGCGGTCGATCTGCACGCGCAGCGGCGCGTCCAGCGTCGGCGGCAGCTTGGGCGGCTGCGGGCTCGGCGGGCCGGTCTGCACGTCGATGCGGCGCGCCTGCAGGCTGGCGGCCTGCAGCCCCAGCCAGGCGCCGGGCGCCGGGTGCCAGCGCCAGTGCACGCCCTCGGCGCGCAGGCCGTCGATGGTGATCGACTGCTGGCCGCCGCCCCAGCGGATGGCCAGCCGCTCGGCAGCGAAGCGCTCCGACAGCAGCGCGCCTTGCAGGCCTTGCAGCTCGACGCCGGGCACGCGCGCCAGCAGCCAGCGGCTGCCGTCCTCGCTGCGCAGCAGCCAGGCGGCGGCGCCGGCGAGGGCGGCCACCACCACGGCCAGAAGCAGCGCCACCAGCAGCACCGGCTGCAGCAGGTGCCACAGCACGCGTGGCTTGCCGGGCGGCAGCGGCGGCGGCACCACGGGCGGCACCACGGCGGTCGCCGGGTCGGCGGGGGTGGGGTCGACGTCGGCCATCAGAAGGCGATGCCCACGCTGAAGTGCAGGCGCAGCTTGCGCACCTCCTGGCCCCAGGCCAGGTCCAGGCGCAGCGGGCCCACGGGGCTGCGCCAGCGCACGCCGACGCCGTAGCCGACGGCGGGCTTGAGGCCGCCGAAGCTGTTGCCGGCGCGGCCGGCATCGATGAACAGCGCGCCCCACAGCGAGGGCATGGAAGCGAGGAAGGGCCGCGCCACCTCCAGGCTGGTGGTCAGGATCACCGGGCCGCTGGTGACGCTGCCGTCGACGATGGGCCCCAGGCTGCGGTAGGCGTAGCCGCGCACCGAGTCGTCGCCGCCGGCGCGCCAGAGCTGCGAGTCGGGCGCCGCCACGCCGTTGGGCAGGAAGACCTGGCCGACCTCGATGCGGCCCTGGCCGTACCAGCTTTGCCCCAGCGGGCGGTAGTAGGTGAGCCGCCCGTAGGCGCGCTGGAACCAGCCGCTTTCCGAGGCGTTGCCGTGCGAGCGGCCGAGCCCGCCCTGCAGCGACAGCGTGTAGCCGTCGGTGGGCAGCAGCACGCTGTCGAGCTGGCGCAGCACGACGTGCACGTTGCCGGAGATCGCGAAGGTCGACACGTCGCTGATGTCGGTGGTTCGGCGGCCGCGTTCGACCTCGGCGAACACCAGGCGTTCCAGCTCGCGCGTTTCCTGAGCGCGGCCGGCGCGCAGGCGCTGCGACATCACCACGTCGTCGTCGGAGACCTGGCGCTCGATGGTGCCGCCGAGCAGCCAGCGGCGCGAGCGCTCGCCCGGGTGGGTGCTGATCTCGCCGGTCCAGGCCTGGCGCAGCTGGCCCAGCTCGAACTTGTTGGTCGACGACACCGGGTAGCCGAACACGCGGCGGTAGACATGCTCCAGCGAAGCCCGCGGCCCGTTGTTGGCGCTGAAGCCCACGCCCACGGTGTAGACCTGCGCCGGCTGCTCGTGCAGCCGCACGTGGATGGTGGCGGCGCCGGCCTGCTCGGGGTCGGGGTCGAGCGTGACGGTGACGTTCTCGTAGAGGCCCGCCTTCTGCAGCCGCTCCTGGTAGTCGAGCAGCAGCGCCTCGGTCACCGGGGTGCCGGGCGTGAAGCCGGCCAGCGCGCGCACGGTGGCCGGCTCCTGGCGCTCGAGCCCTTCGACGTCGATCGTGCCGCTCTTGAACAGCGGGCCGCTGTCGGCCACCAGGAACAAGCGCACCTCGTTGCTGTCGCGGTCGACCTCGGCCGAGGTGCCGCTCCACGCGGCGGCGGCGTAGCCGGCGCTGCGCAGCCGCGTCAGCGCCGAGACCTTGGCGTCGCTCCAGTCGGCGTTGCGGAAGTTGCTGCCGGTGTGCAGCGGCCAGGCGGCGCGCCACTCGGCCAGCACGTTGCGGGCGTGCACGTCGCCGGCGGCCTGCGCCTGTTCCAGCGCGCCTTCGGCTTCGAGCGTGACGCGCGAGATGTGCGCGCGCGGCCCCGGCTTCACCTGCAGCAGCACGCTCTCGGCCTGGCCGGCGGCGCTCGGCGGCACGCGGCGCACCGTCAGCTCGGGCTTGAAGTAGCCCTCGGTCTGCAGCAGCTCGCGCACCTGCGCCGGCGCGGCGTCCACCAGGCGCTGCAGTTCGTCGCCGGTGACGGCGTCGCCGCGCGTCAGGCTGGCCAGGCGCACGAGGTCGAGGTTGCGCTGCAGCAGCTCGCGCAGCGGCGACGGCGCGTCGATCACCACGTTGACCACCGGCGCACCGGCCGCCGCCGCGCTGGCGGCGCTGGCCGCACTGGCCGCACTGTCAGGGCCGGCCGCCTTGCCGCCGCCGAACAGCGCCGCGCAGCCCTGCAGCGCCAGGGCCAGCCACAGCAGGCCCAGCACCGACAGCAGCCGCAGGCCGCCGCGCGGTGCCAGCCTCTTCATTTGCTGAGCAGCCGCATGGCCCCTTCGAGCCCGGCCAGCGACAGCGGGAACATGCGCTGGTTCATCAACTGCTGGACGATGGCGATGCTCTGCCGGTACTGCCACACGCCCTGCGGCTCGGGGTTGATCCAGGCGTACTTGGGGAAGGCGTGGGTCAGCCGCTGCAGCCATTCGGCGCCCGGTTCCTCGTTGTTGTATTCGACGCTGCCGCCGGGCTGCAGGATCTCGTAGGGGCTCATCGTGGCGTCGCCGACGAAGACCAGCTTGTAGTCCTTGTTGTACTTGCGGATCACGTCCCAGGTGGGGAACTTCTCGCTGAAGCGGCGGCGGTTGTTCTTCCACATGAAGTCGTAGACGCAGTTGTGGAAGTAATAGAACTCGAGGTGCTTGAACTCGGTCTTGGCGGCGCTGAAAAGTTCCTCCACGCGGTGGATGTGCTCGTCCATCGTGCCGCCCACGTCCATCAGCAGCAGCACCTTCACCTTGTTGTGGCGCTCGGGCACCATCTTGATGTCCAGCAGCCCGGCGTTGGCCGCGGTGCTGTGGATGGTGTCGTCGATGTCGAGCTCGAGTTCCGAGCCCTCGCGCGCGAAGCGGCGCAGCCGCCGCAGCGCCACCTTGATGTTGCGGGTGCCGAGTTCCTTGGTGTCGTCGTAGTCCTTGTAGGCGCGCTGGTCCCACACCTTCACGGCGCTGCGGTTGCGCCCCTTGTCCTGGCCGATGCGCACGCCCTGCGGGTTGAAGCCGTAGGCGCCGAAGGGGCTGGTGCCGCCGGTGCCGATCATCTTGCTGCCGCCCTGGTGGCGCTCTTTCTGCTCTTCGAAGCGCTTCTTCAGCGTGGCCATCAGCTCGTCCCAGCCCATCTTCTCGATGGCCGCCTTCTCCTCGGGGCTGAGCTCCAGCTCCAGCGTCTTGCGCAGCCACTCCAGCGGAATGTCCTTGGTGAAGTCGGTCAGCAGCTCCACGCCCTTGAAGTAGGCGCCGAAGGCGCGGTCGAACTTGTCGAAATGCGCCTCGTCCTTGACCAGCGCGCTGCGCGCCAGGAAATAAAAGTCGTCGACCGAGCGGTCGATGACGCCGGCTTGCAGCGCCTCCAGCAGCGTCAGGTACTCCTTCACGGAGACCGGCAGCTTGGCGGCCCGCAGGGTGAAAAAGAAGTTGATCAGCATGGCTTCGCGTCCGAAGCCGCTATTGTGGTCCCATCGCACGAAGGGCCGAGCCGTCGCCGTTCATGAACCAGGCCCCGTTGCTGCTTGCCGTCATCCTGTTCCAGCAGTCGCTGTTCGGCGGCCTGTGGCTGATGGCGGCATCGCTGCAGCTGGCGCGCCGCGCCGCGCTGCACTGGTCGGCCGCCACGCTGATGGTGGCCGCCGGCATGGCGCTGGTGCTGGTGCGCGCCAGCATCGACCCCTGGCTCGGCGTGGTGTTGGCCAACGCGCTGCTGGTGCTGAGCTTCGTGGCGATGCGCCGCGGCATCCAGATCTTCGGGCGCCTGCCGCCGAGCGACCGCGAGCATGCCGCGGTGGCCGCGCTGGTGGTGGCCGGCAACGCGGCGTCGACGCTGCTCGGCGGCAACATGCTGCTGACGGTGGGCCTGTCGTCGACGCTGATCGGCTGGACCCTGCTGCGCGCGGCGCACGAGGTGATGCTGTCGCTGTCGGACGAGTTCGGCCGCTCGGCAGCGCGCTGGTGCGCGGCCCCGGCGGCGCTGATCGGCGCGCTGTTCGCGCTGCGCCCGGTGGTGGGGCTCTTCATCGGCATGGCCAGCGTCGGCGCCATCGACGCGCCCGGCAACGGCAACCTGGCGACGGCCTTTGCCTCGATGGTGTTCGGCATGCTGATCAACACCGCGCTGCTGGCCATGGTGGTGCTGCGCCTGGTGCGACGGCTGCAGCACCAGTCAGACCACGACGCGCTGACCGGGCTGCTCGGCCGGCGCCCGATGCAGCGGCTGTTGAACGCCGAGGCGCGCCGCCAGCGCCGCTTCGGCAGCGGCTACGCGATGCTGTCGCTCGACATCGACCACTTCAAGGCCATCAACGACAGCCACGGCCACGCCGCCGGCGACGCCGTGCTGGTGCGAGTGGCGCAGGCCTTGCGCAGCCACGTGCGCGAGGTGGACCGCGTCGCGCGCATGGGCGGCGAGGAGTTCTGCGTGCTGCTGCCCGGCACCGACGAGGCCGGTGCCCGGCGCAGCGCCGAGCGGCTGCTGGCCGCCGTGCGCGCGCTGCGGCACCCGGAAGGCGGCGGCCTGCAGGTGACCATCAGCATCGGGCTGGCGGTGGTGAAGGGCGGCGGCGAGCCGCTGGCATCGCTGACGCGCCGGCTCGACCGCGCGCTGTACGCGGCCAAGGCGCGCGGGCGCGACCGCATCGAGCAGGCCGAGCCTTCAGTGCTGGCTTGAGCGCTTGCGCGCCGCCTTGGCGCCGCCGGCGCCGGGGTCGTAGCGTTTGAGCCAGGCGAAGAACTCGCCGTACCACTGCCGGCTGTTGCGCGGCTTCAGGATCCAGTGGTTCTCGTCGGCGAACCACAGCAGCCGCGCCGGCACGCCGCGCGCCTTCAGCGTGTTGTAGTAGGCCAGGCCCTGGCCGTCGGGCACGCGGTAGTCCAGCGCGCCGTGGATCACCAGCGTGGGCGTGCGCATCGCGCCGGCAAAGGCGTGCGGGCTCTGGCTGAGCACCAGCGCCGGGTCGTCCCAGTAGTAGGCGCCCAGCTCCTTGACGTGCCAGCTGAAGGCGTCGTCGGCGAACATCGCCGTCCAGTCGAAGCAGCCGGCGTGGCAGACGTAGGCCGCATAACGCCCGGGTTCGACGTGTCCGTTCATCCAGGCGACCATGAAGCCGCCGTACGAGCCGCCGGTGGCGAAGACGCGGCGCGCGTCGGCCCAGGGCTTGGTCAGCAGCCAGGCGGTGGCGGCCTCGATGTCCTGCAGCTCCAGCGCGCCCCAGCGGTGGGTGATGCTGTCGAGGAAGGCATAGCCGAAGCCGCTGGAGCCGTGGTAGTTGACGCAGGCCACCACGTAGCCCTGGGCGGCGAAGGCCTGCACGTTCCAGCGGTAGTGGAAGGCGTCGCCGAAGGCGGTGTGCGGGCCGCCGTGGATGACGTGCAGGATGGGGTATTTCTTCTTCGCGTCGAAGCCGGGCGGGTAGGTCAGCCACATCTGCACCGGGTCGCCGGGCCCGTCAGGCGGGCCTTCGGCCGCGCGGGCTCCGTTGAACCACACCTCCTCGGTGCGGCCCATGGTCAGCGGCGCCAGCAACCGGTCGTTGAACGACTCGATGCGCCGCGGCGCTTGCGCCGGCAAATGAGCGGTCAACTGCGGCGGGTGGTCGACGGCGTCGGCCAGCGTCAGCAGCACGCCGGCGCGCTTGTCGAAGCCCTGCACGGTGCCGCCGGACACCACGCGCTCGGCGCGGCGGTCGTGCAGGTCGAAGCGCCACAGGTGGCGGCGGCCTTCCTGCTCGGCCATCAGCAGCAGCGCCAGGCCGTCGTCCTCCCACAGCAGCGGCGCCTGCACCGCGTGGTCCCACTCGGCGCTGACCACGTCCCAGCGGCCGCTTTCGCGGTCCCACACCGCCAGGTGCTCGGGCTGCGTGTGCTTGAGCGCGTCGTGCTGGGCGAGAAAGGCGATGCGGTTGCCGTCGGGGGCGTAGCGCGGCGAATCCAGGTGCCAGTCGGCGTCGCGCACGAGGGTCGCAATGCGCCCGCTCTTGAGGTCGAGCTCGGCCAGCGCCAGGCGGTTCTCGATGCGCTTCTCGGGCGCCGGGTCGTAGGCGAAGGCGACGCGGCGGCCGTCGGGCGAGACGTCGAAGCTGTCGGCATCGGGGTCGGCGCGCTGCAGCGCGAAGCCGCGGCCTTCGAACAGGTTCTTCACGCGGCCGGGCTTGCCGTCGCGGCCCAGTTCCAGCAGGTGCAGCTGCGGCTCGCGGCCCATCGGCAGGTTGTGGTCCCAGAAGCGGTACTGCATCTCGCTGGTGGCGTAGCCGCTTTCCTTGCGCTTCTTGAACTCGGCCATCCGCTTGGCCTGCGCCTTTTCGCCCTTCAGCTCGGGCCAGACCCAGGAGACGAAGACGATGCGCCGGCCGTCGGGCAGCCAGCGGAAGGCGTCGACGCCGGTGGCCACGGTGGCGGCGCGCACCGCCTCGCCGCCGTCGGGCGCGATCAGGTAGAGCTGCGCTTCCTCGTCCTTGGCGCCTTGCTGCTCGCGCTTGGCGACGAAGGCGATGAGGTCGCCGCGCGGGCTCCATTGCGGCTGCCCGTCCTTGGGCCCGCACTGCGTCAGCGCGCGCGGCCGCCCGCCCAGCGTGGACAGCAGCCACAGCGAACTGCGGCTCGTGTTGTCGTCCATCGAGTAGCGGGTGAGCGCGGCGACGGCCTGCGCGCCGTCGGGCGCCAGGCTGGGCGTGCCCAGGCGCTCGATCTGCCACAGGGTGTCGACGTCGAGAAGTTGGTGCTTGGCCATGGAAGGGCCGCGTTCAGCGCGGCTTGACGAGCTGCCAGTCGAGGTGGGCGCGCACGGCGGGCCATTCGGCCGCGGTGATGCTGTAGACCGCGGTGTCGCGCAGGCTGCCGTTAGCGCTGATCTGGTGCGCGCGCAGGATGCCGTCGAACTGCGCGCCCAGCCGCTCGATGGCGCGCCGGCTCTGCGTGTTGAGGCGGTGCGTGCGGAACTCCACCGCAATGGCGTCCAGCGCCTCGAAGGCGTGGCCCAGCAGCAGCCGCTTGCATTGCGTGTTGAGCGCGCCGCGCTGCGCCGAGCGCGCATACCAGGTGCTGCCGATCTCGACGCGGCGGTTGGCGGCGTCGACGTTCATGTAGGTCGTCATGCCGACGATGCGGCCCGCGGCGTCGAAAACCGTCCACGGCAGCATCAGGCCTTTGTCCTGCAGGCCCAGGCGGCGCTCGATCTCGGCGGCCATGCCTTCGGGCGAGGGTACGGCTGTGTACCACAGCTGCCACAGCTCGCCGTCGCGCGTGGCCTCGCGCAGGCCTTCGGCGTGCGCTTGCGACAGCGGTTCCAGCCGTGCGTGCGGGCCTTGCAGCGTGACCGGCGCTAACCAACTCATCGGTTATGCCTTTGCATGAAGACCAGCTTCTCGAACAGCGTCACGTCCTGCTCGTTCTTCAGCAGCGCGCCCACCAGCGGCGGCACGGCCACCTTCTCGTCCTTGCTCTGCAGCGCTTCGAGCGGGATGTCTTCGGCCACCAGCAGCTTCAGCCAGTCCAGCAGCTCGCTGGTGCTGGGCTTCTTCTTCAGCCCGGGCAGGTTGCGCACGTCGTAGAAGGTCTTCAGCGCCGAGGCCAGCAGTTCCTTCTTCAGGCCGGGGAAGTGCACGTCGACGATCTTCTGCATCGTCTCGGCGTCGGGGAACTTGATGTAGTGGAAGAAGCAGCGGCGCAGGAAGGCGTCGGGCAGCTCCTTCTCGTTGTTGGACGTGATGAAGACGATCGGCCGGTGCCGCGCCTTGACCAGCTCGCGCGTCTCGTAGACGTAGAACTCCATGCGGTCGAGTTCGCGCAGCAGGTCGTTGGGGAACTCGATGTCGGCCTTGTCGATCTCGTCGATCAGCAGCACCGTCGGCCGCTCGGCCGTGAAGGCCTGCCACAGCACGCCTTGCACGATGTAGTTGCGGATGTCGCGCACGCGCTCGGCGCCGTCGGCGCCGGCGAGCTGGCTGTCGCGCAGGCGGCTCACGGCGTCGTACTCGTACAGCCCTTGCTGGGCCTTGGTGGTGCTCTTGATGTGCCACTGCAGCAGCGGCATCTGCAGCGCGGCGGCCACTTCTTCGGCCAGCATCGTCTTGCCGGTGCCGGGCTCGCCCTTGACGAGCAGCGGGCGCTGCAGCGTGACGGCCGCGTTGACGGCCAGCATCAGGTCCTGGGTGGCGACGTACTGGTCCGAGCCCTGGAATTTCATGGGTGAAATGGCGGCAAGAGGCCTGAGCGAAAGGGGGTTCGAGCCAGTATAAGCGGCCCCTATAATCGTGAGCTGCATCAAACATCGCGCAGAAAACGGCTGGCGCTTTTTCTGCAGGCGACGACCCATCACCCCAACGTGGCCGACATGACTACAGCCAAAGTGCTCACCCTCCTGCTGGCGCTGGCCGGCACTGCTTCCGTGGCCCAGGCGCAGGATGCCGCGGCCGGCCAGAAGAAGGCCGCCATGTGCATCGGCTGCCACGGGATCCAGGGCTACCAGGCCAGCTTCCCCGAAGTGCACAAGGTGCCGCGCATCGCCGGGCAGAACGCCAAGTACATCGCCGCCTCGCTGGCCGCGTACAAGAAGGGCGAGCGCAAGCACCCCACGATGATGGCGATCGCCACCACGCTGTCCGACCAGGACATGGCCGACCTCTCGGCCTTCTACGAAAAGCTGGGCCAGCGCTCGGTGAAGACGGTGGCCGACACGCCGGCCGTCACGCCCGCGGCCGACGTGGCCGCGCTGCTGGCCAAGGGCAACTGCGCTTCTTGCCACGGCGCCAACTTCAGCAAGCCCATCGACCCCAGCTACCCGAAGATCGCCGGCCAGTACGCCGACTACCTGTACGTCGCGCTCAAGGCCTACCAGATCGAAGGCAACCCGCAGATCGGCCGCAGCAACGCCATCATGGCCGGCCAGGTCAAGCAGTTCAAGCGCTCGGAGCTGAAGGCCATTGCCGGCTACCTGGCCGCGCTGCCGGGCGAAGTGCAGACGGTGTCGGAACCCGAGTTCCGCTGATCCAGCGCAAACGCCTCGGCAAAGCCGCTGCCCCGCAGCGGCTTTTTGCATGGTGCGGCGGGCTCAATTTCGGCATGCTGCGGCCGATAAGCAGACAACCCGGCGCCCCAGGCCGGCCGTTGACGCCCCATGCTCAAGAAGATCCCCGTTGATCAGGCCCGCCTCGGCATGCATTTGCATGCCATGGAAGGGGCGTGGATCAACCACCCGTTCTGGAAGACGCGCTTCGTGATCAACGATCCCGAAGACCTGCGCAAGCTGGCGAGCAGCAGCGTGCGCGAGGTCTGGATCGACATCACCAAGGGCCTGGACGTCGCCCCGCCCGAGGAATCGCTGCCGACGCCGTTGCCGGCGGCGGCCTCACACGCATCGCACGCACCGCACGCGCCGCATGCGCCACACGTACCGCACACGCCGCACGCATCACACGCATCACACGCATCACACGCATCACACGCATCACACGCGCCGCACCCGCCCGCGCCGGCGCAGTCGCGGCCGGCGCAGCGCTCGATGGCCGATGAACTGCACGAGGCCGCCGCCATCTGCAACCGCAGCAAGACGGCGGTGCTGTCGATGTTCCGCGAGGCGCGGCTGGGCCATGCGGTCGACGCCGAAAGCTGCCTGCCGCTGGTGGAAGAGATCAGCAACTCGGTGACGCGCAACCCCGGCGCGCTGGTCAGCCTGGCGCGCCTGAAGTCGCAGGACGAGTACACCTACATGCACTCGGTGGCGGTGTGCGCGCTGATGGTGGCGCTGGGGCGCGAGGTCGGCATGGACGACGACGCCTGCCGCAGCGCCGGCCTCGCCGGCCTGATGCACGACCTGGGCAAGGCGGCGATGCCGATGGAGGTGCTGAACAAGCCCGGCAAGCTGACCGACGAGGAGTTCGCGCTCATCAAGGGCCACCCCGAGCGCGGCCACGAGATGCTGCTGGAAGGCCGCGGCGCCAACGCCGACGTGCTGGAGGTCTGCCTGCACCACCACGAGAAGGTGGACGGCAGCGGCTACCCGCACCAGCTGGCCGGCGACCAGATCCTGCCGCTGGCGCGCATGGGCGCGATCTGCGATGTCTACGACGCCATCACCTCCAACCGCCCGTACAAGGCGGGCTGGGACCCGGCCGAGTCGATCGCCCGCATGGCCTCGTGGCAGGGCCACTTCGATGCCGCGCTGTTCAACCGCTTCGTCAAGAGCCTGGGCATCTACCCGGTGGGCTCGCTGGTGCGCCTGCACTCGGGACGGCTGGGCGTCGTCGTCGAGCAGAACGCGGCGGCGCTGACGGCGCCCGTCATCAAGGTGTTCTTCTCGACCAAGAGCAACATGCCGATCAGCGTGCAGCGGCTCGACCTGACCGGCGGCAGCGATCGCATCGTCGGCCGCGAGTCGGTGGCCAAGTGGGGCTTCAAGAACCTCGACGCGCTGTGGGTCGACGGCGCGATGCCGTTGAAGGGCTGAAGCAGCCGCTTCAGCCGTCGGCCGTGGCGCGCCGGCGCACCGCGTCCAAGTAGGCCTGGCCGTCGGGCGGCAGCCCGCTGCGCTGGCTGGCCCAGATCATCTCGCCCAGGCATTCCATCACCTCGTGGTGCGCCGCGTGCAGCGAGCCGCGGCGCGCGGCCAGCAACTGCACCGCCTGGCGGATGCCGTGCGGCTGGTCGATGCCGCATTGCTCGTCGATGGTCAGGTGCATCGACAGGTGCAGGAAGGGGTTGCTGCGCCCGCCCTCCACCGTGTAGACGGCGGCCAGCGCGGCGGCTTCGTCGGCCAGGTCGGCGTGGTACTCGGGGTGCTGTTCGATCCAGTCGATGGCGCGCGCGTCCATCGGCGACAGCGGCTCGCCGGCGCCGTGGCGGCGCCAGGCGGCGCAGAAGAAGCGCCGCACGTCGTTCTGCGAGGGTTGGAACATCGGCAGAATTGTCGCCGTCTCCGGCCAACCCTCTTCGCCCGCACCATGAACGTCACGACCGAACAACTCTTCACGCACGCCCGCACGCAGAACGGCTACCTCGACCAGCCGGTGTCGGACGACACGCTGCGCGAGATCTACGAGCTGATGAAGTGGGGCCCCACGGCGGCCAACGGCACGCCGGCGCGGCTGATCTTCGTGCGCACGCCCGCAGCGCGCGAGAAGCTGCTGGCCTGCATGAGCCCCGGCAACGTGCCCAAGGTGACGCAGGCGCCGGTGACGGTGATCGTCGGCATGGACCTGGCGTTCCACCACCACCTGCCGCGGCTGTTTCCGCATGCCGACGCGCGCTCGTGGTTCGAGGGCAAGCCGGCGCTGATCGAGGCCAGCGCGTTCCGCAACTCCAGCCTGCAAGGCGGCTACCTGATCATGGCCGCGCGCGCGCTCGGCCTGGACTGCGGCCCGATGAGCGGCTTCGACGCCGCCAAGGTCGATGCCGAGTTCTGGGCCGGCACGGCGGTGAAGACCAACTTCATCTGCACGCTGGGCAAGGGCGACCCTTCGAAGGTGTTCACGCGCAACCCGCGGCTGCCGTTCGAGGAAGCCTGCCAGCTGGTGTGATCACCGGCTGGGCCTTCTATGCCGCGGCGGTGCCCGCGGTCTTGCTGATCGGCTTGTCCAAGAGCGGCTTTGCCAGCGGCTTCGGCGCGCTGGCGGTGCCGTTGCTGGCGCTGACCGTGCCGGTGCCGCAGGCGGCGGCCATCCTGCTGCCGGTGCTGTGCGTGGCCGACGTGCTGGGCCTGACGCAGTTGCTGCGCGAGCGCGACCGCGATCTCGTGCGGCTGCTGCTGCCGGCCGGGCTGGCCGGCATCGTGCTGGGCGCGCTGAGCTTCGGCCTGCTGCCGGTGCCCGTGGTGTCGGGCGTGGTGGGCGCCATCACGCTGGCCTTCCTGGCCGTGCGCACCGTGTTCCCGCCGCATGCCGACGCGCCGCCGCCGCCGCGCTGGCTGGGCCGCGTGCTGGCCGTGGTGTCGGGCTACACCAGCTTCGTGGCGCACGCCGGCTCGCCGCCGATCGCGTTCTACGTGCTGCCCTTGAAGCTCAAGCCGGTGACCTTCGCGGCGACGATGGCGGTGTTCTTCGCTGCCATCAACCTGTCGAAGTGGCTGCCTTATGCGTGGCTGGGGCTGATCGACTGGCGCAACCTGTCGACCTCGGCCGTGCTGCTGCCGCTGACGCCGTTGGGCGTGTGGATCGGCGTCAAGTTCGTGCGCCGCGTGCCGCAGGCGCTGTTCTACCGGCTGTTCAACCTGGGCCTGCTGCTCACCGGCAGCAAGCTGCTGTGGGACGCCTGGCGCTGACGCCGGCTGCCGTCGCTGCACATCCTTTGGTGTGGGCCTGCTCCTACAGGCATTCGGCATCGAGGACGATGGAGCGCGCCGGCCCCGGCGGGCACAAAGGGAACCCCGGGGCGGCGACTCCCGCCGCCCGATCGACAAGGAGTTCCGACATGTCCAACCCCGTGATCTCTTCCGACAAGGTGAACGGCACCAAGGTCTACAACCCGCAGGGCGACCGGCTGGGCTCGATCGATGACCTGGTCATCGACAAGCGCTCGGGCCTGGTGCGCTACGCGCTGCTCGAGTTCGGCGGCTTCCTCGGCATGGGTACGGACCACTATCCGCTGCCCTGGAGCATGCTGAAGTACGACGTCGAGCGCGACGGCTACGTGGTGCCGCTGGACAAGGCGCAGCTCGAATCGGCGCCGCACCATCCGGTGGACGAGCGGCCGCCCTACAGCGACGAGTACGGCCGCAAGGTGTACGACTACTACGGTGTCGGCTGGATGTGAGGAATCCGGCCACCGGCAGGACTCGTCATCGGCCCTCGATGGGCCGATGATGGAGGCCCTGCCGAATCACCGTAGAGAGCCGCGCCGATGACCGTTCGCCTTGCTACCCTGTTGCTGCTGGCTTGCGGCCTTGCCGGCAACGCCGCCGCCCAGCGCGTCTACCGCTGCGACGTGGGCGGCAAGGCCACCTACCAGTCAACGCCTTGCAATGAAGGCAAGGCCAGCTCGGTCAGCATCGTCGGCGGGCCGACCGCCGCCGACGCGTCGGCGGCACGCATGCGTGCGCAGCGCGACCAGCAAGACGCCGACCAGCTCAGCCGCAAGAAGGCCGGTCCGCAGGCGGCTTCCGGCTTCAGCAACGGCGACAAGGCGCCGGCCGCGGCGGCCGGCGATTGCGAACGCCTGGCGCGCCAGCGCGAAGACGCCTACAGCCGCCGCAACGCGGCGCTGAACCGGGCGCGGCGCGGCACCATGGGCGTGGCCGCCGGCAGCAACCAGGACCAGGCCATCGGCCAGATGAACGCCGACATCTCGGGCCTGGAAGCCGGCATGCAAAGCCGCGGCTGCAAGCTCGACTGAGGTTCGATCGCGGCGCTCAGTCGGACGCCGCGGGGCGCGGTGTGACGGGCGTGGCGGTTGCGGCGGCCGTGGCGGACACGGCGTCCAACGGCGTCGGCCGTGCCGCGGCGGCCGCTTCGCGTTCGGCGCGTTCGTGCGCCCAGGTTTCCTCGAACTGCTGGCGTCCGACCTTGGCCAGCGCGATCAGCCGCGCCTCGTCGCCCTGGTGCGGCGCCATCTGCTCGATCAACTCGACGCTGTGCGCGCGAAAGCGCTCGGCCGCGGCCTGCGCCGACAGCGGGTCGAGCCCCAGCGTTTCCAGCACGCTGCGCGCCGACAGCAGCGCCGAGTCGAGCGTCTCGCGCTCGATGAGCGTCACGCCGAGTTTCCTCAAACGGTAGTAGTGGTCGACGTTGCGGGCGCGCGCCACCAGCGTGAGCTGCGGGAAGTGCTCCTTCACCAGCCGCGCGCAGTCCAGGCTTTGCTCGACGTCGTCGATCGCCAGCACGAAGACCTTCGCCTCGTCGGCGCCGGCGGTGCGCAGCAGGTCGAGCCGCGTCGCGTCGCCGTAGAAGGCCGGCCAGCCGAAACGGCGCACGGCCTCGACCTGCTCGACGTCGTGGTCCAGCACCGTGGCCGACCAGCCGTTGGCGCTGAGCAGCCGGCCGATGATCTGCCCGTAGCGGCCGAAGCCGGCGATGATCACCGGCGCGTGCTGCGGCTCGGTGAGCTGCGGCAGCCCCGCGGGCAGCGGCTGGCGCGCCAGCGCGCGCGCCGCCCAGCGCTCGGCCAGCAGCAGCAGCAGCGGCGTCAGCAGCATCGAGATGGCGACCGCGGCCACCAGCAGCGACGAGGTGGCCGCGTCGATCACGCCGGCGCCCTGCGCCGCCTGGAACACGACGAAGCCGAACTCGCCGCCCTGCGCCAGCAGGATGATGTACACCGGCCGTTCGGCCACCGCCAGCGGGATGCGCGCGGCCAGCAGCGCCAGCACCAGCGCCTTCAGCAGCAGGAACACGGCGACCACCGCCAGCGTCAGCAGCGGCTGGCGCAGCACCGCCGCGAAGTCGATGCTCATGCCCACGGCGATGAAGAAAAGGCCCAGCAGCAGGCCCTTGAAGGGCTCGAGGTCGGTCTCCAGCTCGCGCCGGTACTCGCTCTCGGCCAGCAGCACGCCGGCCAGGAAGGCGCCCAGCGCCATCGACAAGCCCACGCTTTGCATCAGCGCCGCGGTGGCCACCACCAGCAGCAGCGAGGCGGCGGTGAAGATCTCCGGCGTGTCGCTGCGCGCGATCCAGCGCAAGGCCGGCCGCAGCAGCAGCCGGCCGCCGAAGACGATGGCGACGATCATCGCCAGCGCCTTGGCGGCGACGAGCCAGCCGTTGCCGCCGCCGTCTTGCGCGCCGCCGAGCGCCAGCAGCGGAATCACCGCCAGCACCGGAATGGCGGCGATGTCCTGCAGCAGCGACACGCTCAGCACGCCCTGGCCGGCGCCGGTGCCCATCAGGTTGCGCTCGTTCAGCACGGCCAGGCCGATGGCGGTCGACGACATCGCCAGCCCCAGCCCGGCGACGACGGCCAGCCGCCAGTCGATGCCGAAGGCCAGCGCGGCCGCCGCGATCAGCGCCGCCGAGCACAGGTACTGCAGGCTGCCGCCGCCGAAGATCGGCCGCCGCAGCGCCCACAGCCGCCGCGGCTCCAGCTCCAGCCCCACCATGAACAGCATCAGCACGACGCCGAACTCGGCGAAGTGCAGCATCGTCTGCGCATCGGTCACCAGGCGCAGCCCGAAAGGGCCGATGGCGATGCCGGCGGCCAGGTAGCCGATGATGGCCCCCAGGCCCAGCAAGCGCGCCAACGGCACCGCCAGCACGGCGGCGCTCAGGTAGATCAGGCTGGCGTGGATCCAGCTCGGGCCGTGTTCCATGGCCGCATGCTAGCGGCTGCGTCGGGGTTGCCCGGCCTGCGCTTCACGCCGGATGACGGCTCGCGCCGGTGCATCAAGCGCCGAGCGCGGCCAGGGCGTCCACGCAGGCGGCGCGCAGATCGTCGTCGGGCATGGCGGCGAGCAGGGTGCGCATCTGGCGCTGGTGTTCGGCCGCGCCCTCGCCGTTGCCCAGCGCTTGGTGCGCGCGCGCCAGCACCTCGTGCGCGAAGAATCGCTCCACCGCATCGGCACCCTCGGCTTCGCAGCGCGCCAGGCAGGCCTGGGCATGGCGCAGCGCCGGCTCGCCCTGGCCCAGCACGGCGTGGCAGCGCGCGAGCTGGTAGTCGGCGCGCTCGATGTTCAGCCAGGCGCCGGTGGCCGACCACAAGCGATGGGCCAGCGCCGCGGCTTCCAGCATCAGCGCGTCGCGCGCGGGCTCGCGCGGCAGCAGATCGCAGATGTCGTTGGAGGTGTTGTGCGCGGTGGCGGCATAACCGCGCAATGCGTCGGCATCGGCATCGGCATCGGCATCGGCTTTGGTGTCGGCATCGTCATCGTTGTCGGCCGCCGCGCGGCCCAGCATGGCGGCCTCGTCGGCCAGCAGCAGGCGGCGTGCGCCGGCCGTGTCGCCGCGGTGCAGCAGCACCATCACCACGCTGTGCAGGCCGCGCAGGCGCGAGGCCTCGGGCAGCGCGGCGGCGGGGCGAGCGGCCAGCGTGTCCAGCACCCATTGCGTGCGCCGGCGCTGCGCCGCCAGCGCGGCATGGGCCGGCACCTGCGGCAGCAGCGCCTGCAGGCCCGCCGCATCGCCCTGGTGCACCAGCCACAGGTGCTCGGCCAGGCGCAGCGCGTCGGCGCCGTCGGCGCTGTCGGGCAGTTGCGGCGCGCGCCGGCGCAATTCGGCCATCGCTGCGTCGGGCGTGTCGGCGTGGGTCTGCCAGGCCTGTTGCAGCCAGGTCTTGAAGTCGGCATCGGCAGCCGGTTCGATGCTCATCTCGGGGTGCCTCCGGTCATTGACGTCCAGCGTTCGAGCATTTCAATTGCGCTGGCAACTACGCACATCCCTCGCCCAACCCTTTCCCGCACGCGGCGGAGGAAGCCTGCTTCGCCAGGGCAGCAGTCCAGCATGCAGCATGCTAGCGTCGGCTTCGTCCCCTCGGGGACAGGTCGTCGCAGACGACCAGGGGCAACGGCGGCGTTAGCGCCCTGAGCCCGATCCGGCTCTGCCGGTCGGGCTCAGCAGCCCCCTTGGGGGGCGGCCGCCCCAGCGGCCGGGGGCGCCATCAGCTCTGCGCGTACGCCAGCCGCACGTAGATGGGCGCGAAGGCCTCGGCCTGGGTGATTTCGATCAGGCTCTCGCGCGACAGCTCGAGCATCGCGACGAAGGTCACCACCACCACGGGCATGCCGCGCGACGGGTCGAACAGGTGCTGGAACTCCAGGAAGCGGCGGCCCTGCAGCCGGCGCAGCACGATGCTCATGTGCTCGCGCACCGACAACTGCTCGCGGCTGATGGTGTGATGCTGGTTGAGCCGCGCGCGCTGCAGGATCTCGGCCCAGGCCTGGCGCAGGTCGTCGGCATTCACGTCGGGCAGGCGCGGCGTCAGGCTTTGCTCGACGTAGACCTGGGCGCGCAGGAAGTCGCGGCCCAGCAGCGGCAGCGTGTCCAGCCGCGCGGCGGCCAGCTTGATCTGCTCGTACTCGACCAGGCGGCGCACGAGGTCGGCGCGCGGGTCGTCGCCTTCGCGGCCGTCGTCGCGCGGCTTGGGCGGCAGCAGCATGCGCGACTTGATCTCGATGAGCATGGCCGCCATCAGCAGGTACTCGCTGGCCAGTTCGAGGTTGCGCTTGCGGATCTGCTCGACGTAGTCGAGGTACTGGCGCGTCAGGTCGGCCAGCGGGATGTCGAGGATGTTGAAGTTCTGCTTGCGGATCAGGTACAGCAGCAGGTCCAGCGGGCCTTCGAAGGCTTCGAGAAAGACCTCCAGCGCGTCCGGCGGGATGTACAGGTCCTGCGGCATCCGGAACAGCGGCTCGCCGTACAGGCGCGCCACGGCCACCTGGTCGACGACCTGCGGTTCCAGTTCGCCGGCGGCCAGCGCCGCGGTCTCGCTCACTTCGTCTGGTACACGTAGGGCTGCTGCGGCACGCGTGCGGCGCGCCAGCGGGCCTGGGCCTCGCGGTCGATCGAGCGGTCCCACAGCAAGGCGCGGCCGGCGCGCTGCTCGGCCTCCAGCGTGGGCTTCTTGGCCTTCAGCTCGTCGATGAACTGGGTGACGTCGGACTTGTAGGGCTTCCAGAAGAGCGGCATGGCAGGGATGGGCAGCGGCACAATGCGAGCCGTCCATTTTATCGGGGAGATCTGATGCGGACCTTGCTTGCCTTGCTGGGCGCTGCGGCCGCGCTGGTGGGCTGTGACCCGGCGCGCGTGGCCAAGCTCGAAGAAGGGGTTTCGACCGAGGCCCAGGTGCGCCAGGAGTTCGGCGAGCCGGTGACGGTGACCGTGCTGCCCGACGGCCAGCGCGTGCTGGACTACCCGCGCCAGCCCGAGGGCTGGACCAACTACCGCATCACGATCGGCACCGACGGCAAGATGAGCTCGCTGCGCCAGCTGCTCAACGCCGACAACTTCGCGCGCGTGCAGCCGGGCCTGACCGAGATGCAGGTGCGCGAGCTGCTCGGCCGGCCGGCGAAGAGCCAGCCGTGGCCGCTGAAGAGCGAGACCGAGTTGCTGTGGCGCTTTCGGCCCGATGCCAACGCCTCGAAGATCTTCAGCGTCTACTTCGACACGCAAGGCCGCGCGCTCCGCACCACCATCACCGACGACCCGCGCACGCAGGCGCAGATGGGGAACTAGGTTCCCCGCCCGCGCACTGCAAGCTGCGCGCTGCGCGCCGCGGCGTCAGTCGTCCTTGTAGATGTCGACGTCCTTGGTTTCCTTGAGGAACAGCGTGCCCACCACGAAGGTGATGGCCGCGATGACGATGGGATACCACAGGCCGCTGTAGATGTTGCCCTGGGCGGCGACGATCGAGAACGACACCGCCGGCAGGAAGCCGCCGAACCAGCCGTTGCCGATGTGGTACGGCAGGCTCATCGAGGTGTAGCGGATGCGCGTGGGGAACAGCTCGACCAGCATCGCCGCGATCGGCCCGTACACCATGGTCACGTAGATCACCATGATGGTGAGGATCAGGATGATCATCCACCAGTTGGCGCTGCCCATCGGGATGGGGTCGGCCTTGGCCGGGTAGCCGGCGGCGTTGAGCGCCTCGCGCACTTCCTTCTCGAAGCGCGGCTTGGCGTCCTTGGCGTCGGGCTGGTTGGCGGCGTAGGTGGGGATCTGCTTGTCGCCCACCTTCACGTAGCCCTGCTGCAGCGAGGCGTCTTCCACCAGGTCGTAGTTGACGCCCGAGTTCGACAGGTAGGTGCGGCTGAGGTCGCAGCCGGTGGTGAACTTGGCGGTGCCCGTCAGGTTGAGGATCAGCCCGCAGTTCTTGGGCGGCGCCACCACCGTCACCGGCGAGGTCTGGATCGCCGCGGCCAGCTTCGGGTTGGCGTACAGCGTCAGCGCCTTGAACAGCGGGAAGTAGGTCAGCACCGCCAGCAGGCAGCCGGCCATGATGATGGGCTTGCGGCCGATGCGGTCCGACAGCGAGCCGAACAGCAGGAAGAACGGCGTGCCGATGATCAGCGAGATGGCGATCAGCACGTTGGCCGTCGGCCCGTCGACCTTCAGGAACGACTGCAGGAAGAACAGCGTGTAGAACTGGCCCGTGTACCAGACCACCGCCTGGCCGGCGGTGCCGCCCAGCAGCGCCAGGATCACGATCTTCAGGTTGCTCCACTGGCCGAACGATTCGGTCAGCGGCGCCTTCGAGGTCTTGCCCTCGGACTTCATGCGCGCGAAGGCGGGCGATTCCGACAGCTTCAGCCGGATCCACACCGACACCGCCAGCAGGATGCCCGAGACCGCGTACGGGATGCGCCAGCCCCAGTCGGCGAACTCTTTCTCGCCGACGTACAGCCGCGTGCCCAGGATCACCATCAGCGCCAGCATCAGGCCGACGGTGGCGGTGGTCTGGATCCACGCCGTGTAGGCGCCGCGCCGGCCGTGCGGCGCGTGCTCGGCCACGTAGGTGGCGGCGCCGCCGTACTCGCCGCCGAGCGCCAGGCCCTGCAGCAGCCGCAGCGCGATCAGCACGATCGGCGCCGCGATGCCCCAGGTCTTGTAGGTGGGCAGGAAGGCGACCAGGAAGGTCGACAAGCCCATGATCAGGATGGTGATCAGGAAGGTGTACTTGCGCCCGACCAGGTCGCCCAGCCGCCCGAAGACGATGGCGCCGAAAGGCCGCACCGCGAAGCCGGCGGCAAAGGCCAGCAGCGTGAAGATGTCGCGCGTGGCCGGGTCCAGCGCGGTGAAGAAGCTGTTGGCGATGATGCCGGCCATCACCCCGAACAGGTAAAAGTCGTACCACTCGAAAACGGTGCCCAGCGACGACGCGAAGATGACGCGCTTTTCTTCCGCGCTCATGGGCCGCGGTTCGGCTGCCCGGTGATGCTGGCTTCCAGCCATTGCCATGGTGTTGTCTCCTATTGTGTTCAGCGCTTGAGATGACGGGCCCGTGACGTGCCCACGCGCCAAGCGTGTTTGTCAGCGGCCCGTCAGCCACTGTTGGCGCCTTGGCTGAACGTTGGCTGACAACGCGGGCAGCCGGGCTTCTTCCGGCGGCCCGCTTCGCGGGTTTCCCCAGGTATGAAAAACCCGGCCGGGGTGGGTGCAAAGCGGCCGCGGCGCCGCCTGCGGCCTTTCGGAGCTGGGCGAGAATCGGCGCGTGAGCAGTGCCGGCGACACTCCCGCTGCGTCGACCGCGAGCCCGGACGCCCGGCTGCATCGCCGTTACCTGGTGTTCGCCGTCTGCCTGGGCCTGTTCATCGTGGCCACCGGCGTGCTGGAACGCATGGGCATGCCGCGGCTGTGGATCGGCGTGGCCTTCATGGCCGGCACGGTGCTCATCTACGCCGGCATCGGCTTCCTGTCGCGCACCTCCGACGAGGCCGAGTACTACGTCGCCGGGCGCCGCGTGCCGGCGGTCTACAACGGCATGGCGACGGCGGCCGACTGGATGTCGGTGGCCTCCTTCATCGGCACCGCCGGCGTGCTCTACCTCAACGGCTTCGGCGGCCTGGCCTACATCCTGGGCTGGACCGGCGGCTACTGCCTGGTGGCGCTGCTGCTGGCGCCCTACCTGCGGCGGCTGGGCCAGTACACGGTGGCCGACTTCCTCGGCGCGCGCTACGGCGGCGCGGCGCCGCGGCTGATCGGCGCGCTGTCGACCATCATGGTGTCGTTCGTCTACGTCGTCGCGCAGATGTACGGCGTCGGGCTCATCGCCTCGCACCTGCTGGGGCTCGGCTTCGAGGTCGGCATCTTCATCGGCCTGGGCGGCGTGCTGGTGTGCTCGTTCCTCGGCGGCATGCGCGCCGTCACCTGGACGCAGGTGGCGCAGTACATCGTGCTGATCGTCGCCTACCTCGTGCCGGTGGTCTGGCTCGGCTTCAAGCAGCCGGCGATGCAGGCGCCGGTGCTCGGCTACGGCGGCGCGCTGGCCATGGTGAGCGAGCGCGAGCAGGCCCTGCTGGCCGACCCGCGCGAGCGCGAGGTGATGGCGCTGTGGCAGGCGCGCGCCGCCGCCGCCACCGCGCAGCTGCGCGACGTGCCCACCGCGATGCGGCGCGAGGCGCGCGAACTGGCCGCCGAGGCGGCGCGGCTGCGCGCCGAGGGCGCGCCGCTGGCGCGCATCCAGCAGGTCGACCGCCAGCTGCGGCTGCTGCCCAAGACCGAGGCGCAGGCGCGGTTGCGCTACGAGCAGGCGCGCGACGACGCCCTGCAGCGCGCGCGCCCGCTGGGCGGCATGGCGCCGCAGGCCCAGCCCTTCGCCCGCGGCGACCCCGACGGCAACGCCGAGCAGCGCGCCACCTACCGCAGCGAGCGCATGAACTTCGTCGCGCTGGTGTTCTGCCTGATGCTGGGCACCGCGGCGATGCCGCACGTGCTGACGCGCTACTACACCACCACCTCGCCGCAGGCGGCGCGGCGCTCGGTGGGCTGGTCGCTGTTCTTCATCACGGTGCTGTACCTGGCGGCGCCGGCGCTGGCGGTGCTGGTCAAGGCCGAGGTGCTGGTCGACCTGATCGGCATGCCCTTCGACCAGTTGCCGACGTGGGTGCGGCGCTGGTCGCGGCTCGACGGCAGCCTGGTCTCGGTGGAAGACATCAACGGCGACGGCGTGCTGCAGCTCGGCGAACTGCGCCTGGGCAGCGACGTGATCGTGCTGCTGGCCCCCGAAATCGGCGGACTGCCCTTCGTCGTCAGCTACCTGGTGGCCGCCGGCGGCCTGGCGGCCGCGCTGTCCACCGCCGACGGGCTGCTGCTGTCGATCAGCAGCGCGCTGTCGCACGACGTGTACTACCGCGTGCTCGACCCGCAGGCGCCGGCCATGCGCCGCGTCATCATCTCCAAGGCGCTGGTGCTGCTGGTGGCGGTGTCGGCGGCCACCGTGGCCTCGCTGAAGGTGGCCAACGTCGTGCACCTGGTGGCCGCGGCGTTCTCGATCGCCGCCTCGGCGCTGTTCGCGCCGCTGGTGCTGGGCGTGTTCTGGCGCCGCGCCACGCGCTGGGGCGCGGTGGCCGGCATGGCCGCCGGGCTGGTGACCTGCATCTACTACATGCTGGTCAACCTGCCGTGGAGCCGCCAGTGGCTGGGCGTGGCGTGGCCGCTGGCCGAGATGCGCTGGTGGGACGTCGACCCCACCTCGGCCGGCTTCTTCGGCGTGCCGGCCAGCCTGGCCGCGATGGCGCTGGCCAGCCTGCTGACCCAGCGCGACGGCCCGGCGCAGATGGCGGTGGTCGACCGCCTGCGCCGGCCCTGACGGACGCCTGCCTTGACGCTGGCTATGATCGGGCCCCTGCGCTGGGGACCCACGTTGTTGCAGTTCATGAACCCGGGCGATCTGGTCGACAAGACCGACAGTGGCTTGCAGGAGTTGCGCACGCGCACCGCAGGCCTGCCGCCGCGCTTGCGCAGCCTGCTGATCCTGGTCGACGGCCGCCGCACGCTGGCGCAATTGCAGGCCGCGGCCGGGCAGATCGGCGCGCCGGCCGACGCCATCGAACAACTGCTGCAGCGTGGCCTGGTGGCCGTGCGCCCGCCGGCCGCGGCCAGCATGATGCCGGCCTCGGCGCTGGCCGACGGCACCGAGCACGTCGATTTGCCGCTGGACGCCGCCGCCGCCGCGGTCGATCGCTTTCGCGGCGCGCTCAAGCTGATGAACGACAGCGTGGTCGACGCGATCGGCATGCGCGCCTTCTTCTTCACGCTCAAGCTCGAACGCTGCGCCACGCTCGACGACCTGCGCGCGCTGCTGCCCGAATACCGGCGGCTGCTGGCCAAGGCCGCCCATCCGGCGCGCGCGCTGGCCGCCGAGCAGCGCGTGGAGGGCTTGCTGTCATGAGCGATGAAGCATGAGCGACGAAGCGCCAACCACCAGCGCCGCCGTCACCGAGACGCCGTACTGGCAGCGCACGCGCCGCTTCAGCGCCTGGCTGCTGCTGCTGTGGTTCGGCGTGACCTTCGTCGCGGCTTTCTTCGCGCGCGAGATCGACTTCAGCTTCTTCGGCTGGCCCTTCAGCTTCTGGTTCGGCGCCCAGGGCGCGCTGCTGCTGTACCTGCTGGTGGTGGCGGGCTATGCCGGCTGGATGGAGTGGCTGGAGCGGCGCGCCGACGACGAGGCTTGACGGGCCAGCCCGCGGCGCGGGCGGCCCGGCTCAGAACGGAAACACCGCGCGCAGCCAGAGCGAATCGCCGGCCGCGCGGTTGCGCACGCCGGTTTCCTTGTAGAGCTTCAGCGTGAGGAACCAGCCCTTGCCGCCGTCGTAGCGGATCGACGGCCCGATCGCGAAAGCGCGCCCCTTGTTGTCCGCCACCGCGACGCCGGCGTGCTGGTCGTTGCTCGTTTGTCGGTAGGCATAGCCGCCCACGCCCAGCGTCCAGCCGTTGCCGAAGGCCCAGCCCGCGGCGTAGTCGACGATGAACTCGTCGCCATCGCGATAGCCGGTGTCCTTGTTGCGCGCATTCAGCGCATACATCAGCTTCGCATCGGCGTTGAAGCCCGCGCCCTGGATGTACGAAGCGCCGCCGACGAGGTGCGTCGCCCAGTGGTTGCGGCCGATGTTGGCGATGCCGTTCTGGTCGTAGGCCCCGGTGGGCGCGAAGAAGTCGATCGCCGCCACCGTGTGCAGTTGCGGGCTGTGATGCCAGCCCAGCGCCGGGCCGAACACCACGTCGCCCACGCCGGTCTTGCTCTGCGACGCGCCGGGAACGCTGACGTCGAGGTTCACCACCGGCACGATGGCGTGCACGGCCAGCGCGCCGCCCAGCACCTGTTGCGGGGTCACCCAGATGAAGCGCGGCGCGATCGCGTCGGCGCGCACCTTGAAGCCGGGAATGGGCAGCGTGTGGCCGCTGTTGTCCTTGACCTCGTCGGCGCGGTAGTGCTGGGCGTCGACCATCAGGTAAGTGCCCGGCGGCGGCAGCGCGCAGCAGCTGAAGCCGGTCACGCCCACGGGGTAAACGCTGCCGCCGCCTTCGGTGGCCTGCGCGGCGCCTGGATGGGCCAGGGCCAGCACGGTGGCGGCGGTGCTAACGAATATAATGAACGTCTTCATCGGAATGATCCTGGTGGGGTTGCGGCGAATGGGGTCCTGCGGCGCTCGCGCGCTGCATGGCGTTTTGGAAAGCAAGGGGCGGGCTCGGCGCCCGCGAAGCGTCAGCCGCTGGCGTACAGCGGCGACATGTCGGGCAGCGGCGCGGGCTGCAGCAGCCGCACCTCGCTGGCCACCGCCAGCGGCGCCAGCGTGCGCAGGAAGCTCAGCCAGGCCGGGTGCCCACGCAGGCGCTCGCGGTGCGCTTCGAGCGCGGCGCCGCTGGCGAACTGGCGCAGCAGCAGCACCTGGTTGAGCGGCCCGACCACCGTGTTGAAGGCGCCGAGCAGGCCGTCGACCGCCGCCGGCTCGTCGCCCAGCGCGTGCTGGCGCCACGCTTCCCAGCAGGCCGGCACGCCGCCCGCGGCGAAGCGCAGCACGGTCTCTTCGACCACGCTGCCCTGCGCCGGCTGGCGCAGCAATGGACCATCCACGGGCAGCCAGTCGCGGCCATTGCCCCAGTGCGGTGTCAGGCCCGGCAGCGGTGCCGGCGCCAGCAGGCAGTTGTCCTGGCGTGCGATCAAGGGCCTAACGACGCGGAAGTACGGCTGCAGCCGGCTCTGGCCATAGAGGCCCATCAGCCGCGACTGCCAGTCGTCGAAACCGTCGTAGCGGTAGAGGCTGACGATCTGGTCGTGCGCCCCGCTGCGGGTGGCGAAGCTGCCGATCAGCCGGTCGAGGATGGGCCGCAGGCCGTCCGGCCCGCGCTCCTTCTGCGCCTCCCAGAAGCGGGCCTCGGCGCCCAGGTGCAGCGTGTAGGCGCGGTGTTCGATCAGCATCGTTGCCTCACGTCAGGTCACTGCGGCTGTGCGCCGTCGAACGCACGCTGCAGCAGCGCGCGCACGGCGCCGCGCTCCAGCGGACGCGGGTTGGGATAGGGCGCGGCGGTGACGAGGTCGGCGGCGCGGTCGAGCCCGTCGGCCGGCATGCCGATCGCACGCAGCGACGTGGGCACGCCCAAGCCGCGTTGCAGTTCGGCAAGACGGTTCACCGCATCCGCCGCGTCCGCGCTGCCCAGCGCTGCCGCCAGGCGCGCCATCGCCTGCGGCGCCGCCGCGGCGTTGTAGGCCAGCGCATGCGGCAGCATCACCGTGTGCAGCTCGGCGTGCGGCAGGTTGAAGCTGCCGCCCAGCACGTGGCACAGCTTGTGGTGCAGGCCCATCTGCACCTGGCCCAGCACGCTGCCGCACAGCCAGGCGCCGACCAGCGCGTCGTCGCGCGCCGATGCGTCGCGGCCATCCAGCTTCAGGCGCGGCAGCGCGCCGGCCAGCGCACGGATGCCTTCTGCCGCCATCAGCTGGTGGATCGGGCTGGCGTCGGCCGCGTACAGGCCTTCGGCAGCATGGGCGATGGCATTCATGCCGCTGGTCAGGCTGATCGCGACCGGCAGGCCGAGCGTCAGATCGGGGTCGTAGACCACCGTGCGCGGCAGCACGCGCCAGTCGCGGCCGGTGCGCTTTTCGCCCCCATCGGTGATGCCGTAGAGCGGCGTCATCTCCGAGCCGGCATAGGTCGTCGGCAAGGCCAGGATGGGCAGGCCGGACTCCAGCGCGATGGCCTTGGCCAGGCCGATCGTCGAACCGCCGCCGGCAGCGATGCAGGCCTGCGCACCGGCGTCCCGTGCGGCCTGGATCGCCGCGCGCGCCGCGGCGATCGGCACGTGCATCACCGCGCCGGCATGCACGCCGGCGCAGCGCGACGCGCCGAGCAGGCCCGCCACCTCGTCGCCCAGCGCGCGCTGCTCGGGCGTGGTCAAGACCAGCGCGCGCTTCACACCCAGCGCATCCAGCTCGGCCGGCAATTGCGCCCGCCGGCCGCGGCCGAACACCACGCGCGAAGGCCGCGCCTCGTGCACGAACGAAGGCATCGTCATCATCAGCTCCCTTGCGGCACGGCGGCCGCGGCCAGCAGGGCGCGCGCCTGTGCAATTTCGTCATCGCGGATGCCGTGCGCCTCGGCCGCGCCGACGTGCAGCCGCACCTCGGCGCCGGCCTGGCGAAACCACTCCGCGCTCTCCTGCACCGAGGCCAGCGGCACGTGCGGATCGGCGTCCCAGGTCGACAGCAGCACCGGCAGGCCGGCCAGCGCCGCTGCCGACGCCGGCGGCACACGCGGCGCGCCGGGCTCGCCGATCAGGCCGCCGGTGAAGGCCACCAGCGCGTGGTAGCGCTGCGCGCTGCGCCAGGCGAACTCGCTGGCCAGGCAGGCGCCCTGCGAAAAGCCCATCAGCACCTGGCGCGAGGTCGGAATGCCCTGGTCCTGCAGCGCCTGCGACAGCCGCGCCAGCGCTTCGAGTGCCTGGCCCAGGCGCGGCTCGTTGTGCTCGGCGGGCGCGATGAAGCGCTGCGGATACCACGAGGCGCCGTCGGCCGCCGGCGCATGCCAGGACAGGCGTGCGTCGCCGAAGCGCTCGACCACCTGCTCGCGCATCCAGTCGGGCGACTGGCCGCGGCCGTGGACGAGGATCACCGCCAGCGCGGCCGACGCGGCGGGCGCGCCATAGACCGCCGGCGGCGCGGCCCGATGCGGGTGGTGCAGGGGGTCCATGTCGAAGCCTCAGCGTCGCTTCGATAACTCAGTACTTCAACGGTTCGAGCGACTTCAGGATCTGCTCGCGCTGGCTGCGGAACTGCGGTGCGATCTGCAGCTCCGAGCCCATCGCCTCGTAGTTCTCGTCGACCAGGAAGCCTTCGGGCTTGGACACCGTGGCCTCGAACATCGCGCCGGCCGGCGTGCGCACGTAGATCGACTCGAAGTAGCCGCGGTCCTTGCGCTCGGAGGTGTCGGTGAAGCCCATGCCTTCGAGGTGGGCCTTGACCAGGTCCTGCACCGTATGGTCGGCAACCTGGAAGGCGCAGTGGTGCACGATGCCTTCGCCATAGGTCCAGCTGGCCTGCGGCAGGTCGTTCTCCAGCGCGTAGTCCACCAGCTTGCCCGAGCTACCGTCGCCGAAGGCAAAGCGCGTGTGCTTGCCGTCGCGCGCCACTTCGCGCGACGACCAGCCGCCTTGCATGAACTCCTGCGTCGGCTCCATCGCCGGCGTGTTGACGACGATGGTGTGCAGGCCGCGGATCGCCAGGTCGCCCGGCACCTCGCCGTTGGACCAGGCCTTGCGGTCGTCGTCGGCGATGCCGATCAGCTCGTAGGGAATGCCGCAGGGGTGGGCGAAGCTCAGCAGCTTCTCGCCGAAGCGCTCCGAGCGCTTGACCTTCAAGCCGCTGGCAGCCAGGCGCTGGGCCCAGAAGTCCAGCGACGACACCGGCACCGACAGGCTGACGGTGTTGATCTGGCCGTTGCCGCGCTGGCCCTTCTTGCCGAAGTGCGCGACCGGGAAGCAGGTCAGCAGCGTGCTCTCCTCGCCCAGGTCGTTGCCGTAGTACAGGTGGTAGAACGGCGTGCCGCCGTCGTAGATCAGCGTCTTCTTGACGCTCTTCAGCGACAGCAGCTTGGTGTGGAAGTCGTAGTCCTGCTGCGCCGAGCCGACGCACAGGGTGATGTGGTGGTGGCGCTCGATCGCGCTGGCGGTGGGGTTCATGGAGGTCTCCGGTGGAAGTCGCCAATCGGTGGATGTCGCTCGGAAGGCTTGGCGTGGCCTTCAGGCGGCGGGCTTGGAAGCCGGGGATGCGAGCGAAGCGGGCGGCGCCTCGCCCGGGGACATGGAACGATCGACCAGGTCCCAGATGAAGCGCAGCGACGGGTCGCGCTGTTCTTCGGCGATGTGCGCCACCAGGCCGGCGGCGCGGCTCAGCACCGCGAAGCCGCGCATCAGGCGCACGGGGATGCCGATGTCGCCCAGCAGCGCCGCGACGGCGCCGGTGGCGTTGATGGTGATGTGGCGTCCGGCCGCCGCATCGACCGCCTGCGCCAGCAGTTCCAGTGCGGCGCAGCGCGGGCCGTGGCGGCCGACTTCGCGCGCCAGCTGCAGCAGCGCCAAGGCGCGCGGGTCGTCGGGCTTGTGCAGGTGGTGGCCGAAGCCGGGCACCGGCTCACGGCGGGCCCGGTGCTCGGCGGCGATGGCCTGCGCTTCGGCCCGGGCCGCGTCGGGGCCTTGCGCCGTAGCGGCGACCAGCCTGTCCAACAGCTCGGCCGCCGGCTCCATGGTGCCGACGAAGCGGCTGGCCACCGCCAGCAGGCCGGCGGCGACGCCCGCCTGCAGGTTCTCCGGCGAGCTGGAATAGACCATGCGCGCGGCGATCACGCTGGGCGTCATGCCGTGCTCCATCAGCGTGACCAGCACCGCGTCGACGATGCGCCGCTGGCCGGCGTCGAGCTCGATGCCGAAGGCCTGCAGCATGAAGACCTCGACGAAGCTGCGCTGGCCGAGCAGGTCGCCCACCAGGTCGGCGTCGCGGTAGTGCACCGCCGTTTCGCTGTAGCGGCACAGAGCGGTTTGCGGCGTCGGGTTCATGCGGCCCCCTGCTGGTCGAGGATGGCCTGGCGCACGGCCGGCTTGAGCACCTTGCCCACCGGGCTGCGCGGCAGGGTCTCGAACACGTGCACCTGCTTGGGCGTCTTCACCGAGCCCAGTTCGCGCTTGATCAGGCCGATCAACTCGTCTTCGCTGGCCTGCATGCCGGCGCGCCATTGCACGGCCGCATGCACCGCCTCGCCCCACTTCGCGTCGGGGATGCCGACCACGCTGCAATCGGCCACCGCCGGGTGGGCCGACAGCACCACCTCGACGTCGCTGGGGTAGACGTTGAAGCCGCCGGTGATGATCACGTCGCGCAGGCGGTCGCGCAGGTAGAGGAAGCCTTGCGCGTCGAAGACCCCCGCGTCGCCGGTGCGCAGCCAGCCGTCCACCAGCGTCTTGCTGGTCTCCTCCGGGGCGTCGAGGTAGCCGCCCATCACCAGGTCGCCGCGCACGGCGATCTCGCCTTCCTCGCCCGGCGGCAAGGGCTTGCCCTGGCGGTCGACGATGGCCACTTGCGTCAGCAGCGTGGGCCGGCCGACCGACTGCAGGCGCTCGCCGTGCATTTCCTGCGGCGGCAGGAAGGTGATGATCTGCGGCGCCTCGGTCTGGCCGAACGAGGTGCACAGCACGGGGCCGAAGACGCTTTGCGCGTCGCGGATCTGCTCGGGCCGCATCGGCGCACCGCCATAGACCAGGTAGCGCAGGCTGGCCAGCCGGCGCGGCTGGCCGCGCTGTTCTTCGACCAGGGCCTGGATCAGCGTCGGCGGCGCGAAGAAGAGGCTGCAGTCGTGGTCCTGCGCGGCGTCCAGCAGGTACGACGGCTTGGCGCCGGCCGGGAACACCAGCGCGCCGCCCACGCCCAGCAGCGGCAGCATGTACGTGGAAGTGCCGTGCGTGATCGGCGCGGCGACGAGGTAGCGATCGGCCTCGGTCAGGCCGAGTTCGTGGATCTGCGTGGCGATGTTGGTGTTCCAGGTGCGCAGGGTCTGGATCACGCCCTTGGGGAAGCCGGTGGTCCCGCCGGTGAACTTGATGGCCTGCGGGCTGTCCAGGCCGGCGGTCAGGCGCGCGTGCGGGCCCATCGCGATCTCGGTCGGCCCGGCGTCGAGCACGGACCGCTCGGCCCGTTCGGCCAGCCCGGCCAAGGTCAGCACCGGCGGCTCGATGCCTTGCAGGCGCTCGCGCATCGGCGCGTCGACCAGCACCAGCGAAGGCTTGACGAACTCGACGATGCGGCGCAGCTCGGGGTCGCCATTGCGCGGGTTCAGCGGCACCCACACCTTGCCGGCGGCCAGCACCGCGAGCAGCGCCACCAGGTGGTCGACGCTGTTGGCCGCGCCGATGGCCACGCGGCCGCCGGGCTGCGGATCGCGTTGCGTCAGCGCCGCCGCGCGCCGCTGCACGAGTTCGGCCAGCGCCGCAAAGCTCAGCGTGCCTTCCGGCGCGATGACGGCCGCGCGCTCGGGGAATCGGCGCGCCGCGCGCCACAGGTAGTTGATCGGGACCATGTTCGACCTCGTTGCCAGGTGCGACGGCAGCGCCATCGCGTGGCAGGAAATCTCCTATTTGTCCGAACATTTGAACATTCGTAGAAACCCGATGGCGTTTGCGGCGGCCTGCAGGCCGACCTGGGGCAACATCGGCACTGAGCTGCTCATCCGCCGCACCCGCCATGCCTGAACCGACCGATGCCTCCCACGCCGACGCGCTGGCGCCCAGCACGCCGCGCCACCTCGACCTCGCGCGCAGCCTGATGCAGGAGATCCGCAACGGCCATCCGCCCGTCGGCGGCCTGCTGCCGCCGGAGCTGGAACTGTGCGAACGGCTCGGCATGAGCCGCTATGCCGTGCGGCAGGCCGTGCAGAAGCTGTGTTCGCTGGGCATGCTGACGCGGCAGGCCGGCGTCGGCACGCGCGTGGTGTCGGCGACGCCGGTGTCGCGCTACGTGCAGAGCATGGACGACCTGGGCGACCTGGCGCGCTACGCGCAAGGCACGCGGCTGGCGGTGTCGACGCGGGCCCGGATCACCCCGGGCGACGATCTCTCCGAGCTGCTGCGCAGCGCGCCTGGCGAGAAATGGCTGCACATCGCCGGCGTGCGCCACGGCCGCGAGCGCAAGGACGAGCCCATCGCGCTGGTCGACATGTACGTCGCCGCGCCCTACAGCAAGCTGCCCAAGCTGGCCGAGGAGCTGACCGTGCCGATCTACACGCTGATCGAGGAGCAGTTCGGCGTCAAGGTCACGCGCGTGGAGCAGGAAATCCAGGGGCTGACCATCGACGGCGACAACGCCGAGGCGCTGCGCGTCCCTGCGGGCAGCGCGGGCCTGCGCATCGTGCGCAGCTACTACGTGGGGCCCACGCTCGTCGAGGTCACCACCGGCATCCACCCGGCCAGCCGCTTCAGCTACCGGATGAGTTTCCAGCTCGCGCGCGCCGGCGGCTGAGGCCGCCGCGCCGGTCCGCGCGTCGCCTCAGCGCCTGGCCCGCTGGGCGCCCCTCACCGCGAATTTCGGCGCCGCGGTTTCGAGCATGCGCTGCAGCAGGCCGAGCAGTTGCCGCTGATCGGCGGCATCGAGATGGGCGGTGAGCGGCGCCAGCGCCTGCTGCGTCTGCGCCCGCAAGCGCTTGACGAGCCGGGCGCCCTCGCTGGTCAGGAAGACGTCGGTCGCGCGGCCGTCGTCGGCGTTCGGCGCGCGCGCCACGAGGCCGCGCTTCTCGGCCCGCGCAATCAGCCCCGACATCGTCTGCTTCTCCAGGCCGAGGTAGTCGGCCAGCTCGGCCATGCGCGGGCGCCGGTCGAACAGGATGCCCAGCACGCGGATCAGCGTCAGCGACAAGTCGTTCTCGGCGCCGATGCGGTTGAGGACGGCCATCGTCACGAAGGCGGTCGGCGCCAGCGCATCGACCAAGGCTTCGTCGGTGGCGGCAGCTTGCTTCGCGGATCCTGGCTTCTTCATCGTGGCCGCGATCTTGACATGGTACGTATCACGCACCAATAATAGATCGTATCACGAACTTGATGCGCGGCCTTTGCCGCTGCCGGAGCCCCTCATGCAAGCCGCCATCGTCACCGCGTTCGACCAGCCGCCGCACTACGGCACCGTCGCCGAGCCGGTGTCCCAAGGCCCCGGCGAAATGTTGGTCGACGTGCTCGCCGCCGGGCTGCACCGGCTGACCCGCGCACGCGCGTCGGGCGTGCACTACTCCAGCCGCGGCGGCCTGCCGCTGGTGCCGGGGGTCGATGGCGTCGGGCGCGGCAGCGACGGCAAGCTGCGCTACTTCGTGCAGGCGCCGGGCCCGATGGGCACGATGGCCGAGCGCACGGTGATCGAGCTCGACCACAGCATCGAACTGCCGGCCGACAGCGACCCGGTCACCCTGGCCGGCGCGATGAATCCGGCCATGGCGTCGTGGCTGGCGCTGCGTTGCCGCGTGCCGTTTCGCAGCGGCCAGAAGCTGCTGATCCTCGGCGCCACCGGCAGCTCGGGCCGCATGGCGGTGCAGATCGCGCGGCACCTGGGCGCCGCGCAAGTCATCGCCGCGGGCCGCGACGAACGCAAGCTGGCCCAGCTGCCCGCGCTCGGCGCCACCGAGACCGTCACGCTGGCCGATGCGCGGCTCGGCGGCCTGGCCGGCGAGGTCGACGTGGTGCTCGATTTCCTCTGGGGCGAGAGCGCCGTGCGCGTCATGGAGGCCGTGCTGCGGCAGCGCGCCGATCGCAGCCGCCCGCTCGGCTGGATCCACCTCGGCTCGATGGCGGGCGAGGTCGCCGCCATTCCCGGCGCCTTCCTGCGCAGCGCGAATGTGCAGATCATGGGCAGCGGGCTCGGCGCCGTGTCGGCCGGCGACATCCTCGGCGCGCTGCCGGCGCTGGCGCAGGAAATCGCGCGCGGCCGTTTGCGCATCGACCTCAAGGCCGTGCCGCTGCGCGACGTGGCGCAGGCCTGGCCGGCGGCCGCCGACGGCGGCGAACGCATCGTCTTCACGCCGTGAAGGTGAAGGCGATCAGGCCGGCGCCTGCTCCTCGAACGCCGCCGCCACCGTCGGCACGATCTGGTCGGGGCCCAGGCGCTGCTCGAAGCCCGAGCGGCGGATCAGCGACAGCGGCTGCTCGTTGACGTTGGCCAGCACCAGCGCCTGGCCCTGGCGCTGCAGCGTGCGGTGCAACTGCTCCAGCGCGTCCAGGCCCGAGGTGTCCATCGAGATTAGGCGGTGCATCTCCAGCACCACGGCGCGCGTGTCGGGCGGCAGTTGCGCGGGCAGCGTCTCGATCTTGCCCACCGCGCCGAAGAACAGCGAGCCGAACAGCTCGAACACCTGCACGCCCTCGGGCAGCGCGCCGCGCGGCAGCGGCTGCACGCGGAACAGCGTGCCCATGCGGTAGATGAAGAAGGCGCAGGCCAGGATGAGGCCGACCTCCACCGCCACCGTGAGGTCGAAGATAACCGTTAGCAAGAACGTACCGACGAGGATGGTGCGGTACTGCACGCTGAACTGCTTGAGGCGCACGAACTCGCGCCACTCGCCCATGTTCCAGGCCACGAAGGCCAGGATGCCGGCCAGCGCGGCCAGCGGCACGTTCATCGCCAGCGGCGCCGCCAGCAGCACCACCAGCAGGATGGTGCCCGCGTGCACCAGGCCGGCCACCGGCGTGCGCGCGCCGGCGCGCACGTTGGTCACGGTGCGGGCGATGGTGCCGGTGGCCGGGATGCCGCCGAACAGCGGGCTGACGAAGTTGGCCACGCCCTGCGCCATCAACTCCTGGTTGGGGTCGTGGCGCGGGAATTCGGTCATGTTGTCGGCCACGCGCGCGCACAGCAGCGACTCGATGGCGCCGAGCAGCGCGATGGTGATGGTCGGGATCACCAGCTGCTTGGCGGTGGCCCAGCTGAACTCGGGCAGCGCCAGCGCCGGCAGCGCCTGCGGGATGCCGCCGAAGCGCGTGCCGATGGTCTCCACCGGCAGCTTGAACAGCGACACCGCCAGCGTGGCCAGCACCAGCACGATGATGGTGCCCGGCACGTGCGCGGCCAGCCGCCGCAGCCGCGCCACCAGCCCCAGCGGCCCGGTGGGCATGGCGTAGCTCTTGGGCCAGACCACCACCAGCAGCAGGCTGGCGCAGGCGATCAGCACCGCCCAGGGGTTGACGGTGTGCGCGTGGCGGACCAGCACCTCCAGCAGCGCGAAGAAGTCGCCCGGCAGCTTGGGCGTGGTGAGGCCGAAGAAGTCCTTCACCTGCGACAGCCCGATCAGCACCGCGATGCCGTTGGTGAAGCCGATGACGATGGCCACCGGCACGTAGCGCACCAGCGCGCCCAGCTTGAACAGGCCCATCAGGAACAGCAGCACGCCGGCCATCGCGGTGCTGATCAGCAAGTTGGCCAGGCCGTAGCGCTCGACGATGCCGTAGACGATGACGATGAAGGCGCCGGCCGGGCCGCCGATCTGCACGTTGGAGCCGCCCAGCGCGGCGATCAGCGCGCCGGCGATGATGGCGGTGAACAAGCCCTGCTCGGGCTTGACGCCCGAGGCGATGGCAAAGGCCATGGCCAGCGGCAGCGCGACGACGCCCACCGTCAGCCCGGCGCCGATGTCGGCCATCAGCGCGGCGCGCCCGTAGCCGGGCACGGTGTCCATCAACCGGGGGTGAAAGCGGTGGAAGCGGTTGGAAAGCATGCGGTCTCCTGAAGGGCGGCGGGGCGGGCGAAGCCGCTGCCGGGAGGACCGCAGTGGTGGGCGCGCACGATGAAGCGCCGGCGCCGCGACGGCAGGCACACGCGGGGATCGACGATCCACCGCAACACGCTGACGGCGCTCACCGGCATGACCGTCATCATGCCAGCCGGCGGCGGCGCGAACTTGGCAAAGATCAAGACAAGCCCGGGGGCGGCCATCAAGACCAGCGCAGCAGCCAGTCCTGCACGATGGGCAGCTTGAGGCCCCAGCGCACCGCCAGCACCGCGACCGCCAGCAGCAGCGCAATGCCCAGCAGCCACGCCAGCGGCTTGAAGCGCCTGGCCTTCAGCCGCCAGCGCAGCGCGCGGTTGGGCTTCAGCGCCGGCGGCAGGCCTTCGCCGTGCTCGCCTTTTAACGCGCGGTGCAACTCGGCCACGCTTTGCGGGCGCGCGGCCGGCGGCACCGCCAGCATCCAGTCGAGCAGCGCCAGCAGTTCCAGCGAATAGCGCTTGTCGCTGCGGTACAGCGACAGCGCCACGCGGTCGCCGGCGCGCGCGCGCTCCGGGGCCGGCGGCGGCGGCCGGCCGGTCATCATGTAGAACAGCGTCGCGCCGAGTGCGTAGAAGTCGGTCCAGGGGCCTTTCTCCAGCGCCTTGGCCTCGCCCTTGGCGGCGCGGTTGCCGTACAGCTCGACCGGCGCGAAGCCGTCGCGCGGGCCGGTGGGCCCGGTCTCACCGAGCGCCGAGGTGACGCGGCGCGCGGCGCCCAGGTCCATCAGCACGAGGCGGCCGTCGGGCTCGACCATGATGGTCTGCGGCGAGATGTCGCGGTGCTGCAGGCCGCCCTTGTGCAAGGCGTCGATCGGCCCCAGCAGCGCGGCCAGGATGTTGCGCAGCCCCGGCTCGCGCGGCGTGCGCCAGCGCGTGGACATGGTGTCCTGCAGGTCGCGCCCGGTGTAGAGGTCCATCGCCAGGAAGGCGGTGCCGCGCTCCTGCCAGATTTCGTGCACCTTCACGAGGTTGGGGTGGTCGATCTGCAGCAGCAGCTTGGCCTCGTTGACGAAGAAGCGCAGGCCATGCTCGAAGACCTCGGCATCGGCCGCCGAGCGCGGCACCACGCTGCCGTCGGCGGCGCGCTGCGCCAGGCTGCCGGGCAGGTATTCGCGCAGCGCGAATTCGAGGTCCGACTCGGGCTCGATCGCGCGGTAGACGATGCTGAAGGCGCCGATGCCCAGCACCGAGCGCAACTCGTAGCGGCCCAGCCGCGTGCCGATGACCAGCGGCGTGGGCGGCGGCAGCTTGCGGCGCGGCTTCGGCGTCGGGGTGGGGGTGGACGGCATGTCAGCGCACGCGCAACCCCGGCACGGCGCCGGCGCCGGGCTCCAGCAGGTACAGGCCCGGCGCAGCCTTTTCGTCGGCATGGCTGGCGGCCAGCACCATGCCTTCGGAGACGCCGAACTTCATCTTGCGCGGCGCCAGGTTGGCCACCAGCACGGTGTGGCGGCCGACCAGGTCTTCGGGCTTGAAGGCGCCGGCGATGCCGCTGAAGACGTTGCGCAGCCTGGGGCGACCTTCAGGGTCGCGGCCTTCGCCGGCGTCCAGCGTCAGCCGCAGCAGCTTGACCGAGCCTTCCACGCGCTCGGCGGCGACGATCTTGGCGATGCGCAGGTCGACCTTGGCGAAGTCGGCGATGCCGATCTCGGCGGCCAGCGCTTCGCCGCCGGGCAGGGCCGGCGGCGGCGGCGCGGCGTCGGCCGGCGGCTCGAACAACGCGTCCAGCAGCTTCGGGTCGACGCGCTGCATCAGGTGCTGATACGTGCCGATGGTGTGCGCGCCCATCGCGCGCTGGGCATCGGCCCATTGCAGCGGCGCGATGCGCAGAAAGCCTTCCACCTGCGCGGCCAGCGCCGGCAGCACCGGCTTGAGGTACAGCGTGAGCAGCCGGAAGGCCTCGATGCAGGTGCTGCAGACGTCGTGCAGCGCCGCGTCCTGCCCGGCCTGCTTGGCAATCTCCCAGGGCTTGTGCGCGTCGACGTATTCGTTGACCTTGTCGGCCAGCAGCATCACCTCGCGCAGCGCCTTGCCGAACTCGCGCTCCTCGTACAGCGTGGCGATGGTCTCGGCGTGCGCGCGCAAGGCGTCGAGCACGATGCGGCCTTCGACGCCGACGTCGGCCGACAACCGGCCGCCGAAGCGCTTGCCGATGAAGCCGGCCGCGCGGCTGGCGATGTTGATGTACTTGCCCACCAGGTCGGCGTTGACGCGGGCGGCAAAGTCGTCGGGGTTGAAGTCGAGGTCTTCGACGCGCGCATTGAGCTTGGCGGCGATGTAGTAGCGCAGCCATTCGGCGTTGAGCCCCAGCTCCAGGTAGCGCAGCGGGCTGATGCCGGTGCCGCGGCTCTTGCTCATCTTGGCGCCGCTCACCGTCAGGTGGCCATGGACATAGATGCGGTCCGGCGTCTTGCGGCCGCTGAACTTGAGCATCGCCGGCCAGAACAGCGTGTGGAAGGTGACGATGTCCTTGCCGATGAAGTGAATCTGCTCGACCTCGGGCTGCGCCAGGTAGGCGTCCATGTCCAGGCCCAGCTGGCCCAGCCGGTTCTTCAGGCTGGCCAGGTAGCCGACCGGCGCGTCGAGCCAGACGTAGAAGTACTTGCCCGGTGCGCCGGGGATCTCGATGCCGAAGTACGGCGCATCGCGGCTGATGTCCCAGTCGTTCAGCGCGACGCGGCCGGCGTCGTCGCGCGTGAACCATTCGCGCACCTTGTTGGCCACCTCGGGCTGCAGGCGGCCATCCTGCGTCCAGGCTTCGAGGAATTCCACGCAGCGCGGGTCCGACAGGCGGAAGAAGAAGTGCTCGCTGCTCTTGAGCACCGGCGTCGCGCCCGACAGCGCCGAGTACGGGTTCTTCAGGTCGGTGGGGGCGTAGACCGCGCCGCAGACCTCGCAGTTGTCGCCGTACTGGTCGGGCGAGCCGCATTTCGGGCACTCGCCCTTGATGAAGCGGTCGGGCAGGAACATGCCCTTCTCGGGGTCGAAGAACTGCTCGATCGTGCGCGTCTCGATCAGCCGGTTCTCGCGCAGCGCCAGGTAGATGCGGCGCGCCAGCTCGTGGTTCTCCGGCGCGTCGGTGCTGTGCCAGTTGTCGAAGCCGATGTGAAAGCCGTCGAGGTAGCGCGCACGGCCGGCGGCGATCTGCGCGACGAAGTCCTGCGGGCTCAGCCCGGCCTTGTCGGCGGCGATCATGATCGGCGCGCCATGCGCATCGTCGGCACAGACGAACTGCACCTCGTGCCCGCGCATGCGCTGGAAGCGCACCCAGGTGTCGGCCTGGATGTACTCCATCATGTGGCCGATGTGGAAGGCGGCGTTGGCGTAGGGCAGCGCGGTGGTGACGAAGAGCTTGCGGGTCATTGACGGCTTTGCAGTTGATCCGCCTTGGCCGGGCAACTTGATCCCCCGCGGGGCGGCGGGCCGGGCGGGCCCGGCCCTTTTTGGGGTGCACGGAAAGCGAGACCAATTCTAGGGGGGGCCTCCTATGATGGAAGCCATGGCACACCACCTGGATCCGGGGTCCTGGCCGCGCCGCGCGACCTTCGACCACTTTCGTCACTTCGACAACCCGTACTTCAACGTCTGCACCCGGCTCGACCTGACGGCGCTGGTGGCCTTGAAGGCGCGGCTGCCGGGCAGCCTGAGCCTGGCCTACCACCACCTGGTGCTGCGCCTGGCCAACGAGCTGGAGCCCTTGCGCCACCGGCTGGACGGCGAGCGCGTGCGCGTGTTCGATACGGTGCACGGCAGCACGACGGTGCTGCGCGCCGACGACAGCATCGCCTTCGCCGACCTCGTGTGGCAGCGCGACTTCGGCCGCTTCGCGGCGCAGGCGGCCGAGCGCATCCGCGCCGTGCGCAGCGGCGAACTGCCGTTCGACGCCACGCCCGATCGCCAGGACGTGCTGCACTTCACCACGCTGCCGTGGCTGGACTTCACCAGCTTCTCGCACGCCCGCAACTGGGGCCGCGACGACGCCGTGCCGAAGATCGCCTTCGGCCGCCTGCAGGCCGAAGCCGGCGGCCGCTGGCGCATGGCGATGGCCATCGAGGTGCACCACGCGCTGATGGACGGCCTGCACGTCGGCCGCCTCGTGCAACTGCTGCAGGCGCGGCTGGACGACCCGGCGCCGTGGTTGCTGTGACGCCGCGCTGACCCTACCGCCAGGGCTGCCGCACCCCAGCGGCTAGACTGCGCGCGCCTCATTTCCCAGCGCACCCGAAAGCCAGCCGCCCGCCATGCCCGCCGTCACCGAAGCCGCCCTCAACGCCGCCCTGCAGACCGTCGTCGACCCGCAAACCGGGCGCGACTTCGTCAGCACCCGCCAGTTGCGCAACCTGCGCGTCGACGGCGGCGACGTGTCCTTCGACGTCGAGCTGGGCTACCCCGCCAACAGCCAGCACGGCGCGTTGCGCAAGGCGCTGATCGCCGCGGCGCGCAGCGTGCCCGGCGTCGGCAACGTCAGCGTCAACCTGACGACCAGGATCACCGCCCACGCCGTGCAGCGCGGCGTGGCGCTGCTGCCCAAGGTGAAGAACATCATCGCCGTGGCCTCGGGCAAGGGCGGCGTCGGCAAGAGCACCACCACCGCCAACCTGGCGCTGGCGCTGGCCGCCGAGGGCGCCAGCGTGGGCGTGCTCGACGCCGACATCTACGGCCCCAGCCAGCCGATGATGATGGGCATCGAAGGCCGCCCCGAAAGCCACGACGGCAAGACCATGGAGCCGCTGGAGAACCACGGCGTGCAGGTGATGTCGATCGGCTTCCTGGTCGACCCCGACCAGGCGATGATCTGGCGCGGCCCGATGGCCACGCAGGCGCTCGACCAGTTGCTCAACCAGACCAACTGGCGCGAGCTGGACTACCTGCTGGTCGACATGCCGCCGGGCACCGGCGACATCGCGCTGACGCTGAGCCAGCGCGTGCCGCTGACCGGCGCGGTGATCGTCACCACGCCGCAGGACATCGCGCTGCTCGACGCGCGCAAGGGCCTCAAGATGTTCGAGAAGGTCGGCGTGCCCATCCTCGGCATCGTCGAGAACATGGCTGTCTACTGCTGCCCGAACTGCGGCCACGTCGAGCACATCTTCGGCGCCGACGGCGGCAAGAAGATGGCCGCCGACTACGGCGTGGACTACCTCGGTGGCCTGCCGCTGACCATGGCCATCCGCCAGCAGGCCGACAGCGGCCGCCCGACCGTGGTGGCCGAGCCCGAGGGCCGCGTGGCCGAGCTGTACAAGGGCATCGCCCGCCAGGTGGCGATCGCGATCGCCGAGCGCCAGAAGGACATGAGCCACAAGTTCCCCAGCATTGTGGTTCAAAACACGTGAGCGCCGCGGTCTGGCTGAAGCGGGCCGCGATCCTGACGGCCTGCGTCGCAGGCCTGTCGGGCTGCGTGGTGGGCACGGTGGTGGGAACGGCCGTGGATGTGGGGGTCGAGGTGGTGAAGATCCCGTTCAAGGTGGGCAAGGGCGTCTACGATGCGGTCAAGGACGACGACGAGCCGAAAAAGAACTGAGCTGCGTGCGTTGTCCGCACGTTGTCCCTTGACTTGTCTTAGAATGCGCGTTTTTTGGGCAGGGGCGCAGCGTGAGCATCAAATCGGATAAATGGATCCGCCGCATGGCAGAGGGCGAGCACAAGATGATCGAGCCCTTCGCCCCTGAACTGGTGCGTCACAACGAAGGCGGCAAGATCGTGTCCTACGGCACCTCGAGCTACGGCTACGATGTGCGCGTCGCCAACGAATTCAAGATCTTCACCAACATCAACTCCACCATCGTCGATCCCAAGAGCTTCGATTCGGGCAGCTTCGTCGACGTGCGTTCGGAGGTCTGCATCATTCCGCCGAATTCTTTCGCGCTGGCGCGCACGGTGGAGTATTTCCGCATCCCGCGCAGCGTGCTGACGGTGTGCCTGGGCAAG
>Ga0102832_1000651_pt1 | contig 44203 bp, 28 predicted proteins | sample EBPBio282013_DNA_FD_88942 | JGI IMG/M metagenome (GOLD analysis project Ga0102832, IMG submission 88942) | Wastewater treatment Type I Accumulibacter community from EBPR Bioreactor in Madison, WI, USA - Reactor 2_5/28/2013_ DNA (Illumina Assembly) | ecosystem: Engineered > Bioreactor > EBPR >... | reverse complement strand
TATTAAAATATTGACTTTAATAATATTCTTAAAAATCATATATAAAATCTGTAAAATTCATAAAGAACTTTTTATTTAATCTGAAGGTTTAATTGAATCCAATATTTTGGTAAAGTGTTTTGATACTGGAGTCCATTGTTGAGTAATTTTATTAACTTATGGAATTTTCTAAACTTATTTGTACCATTGGGTAACAAACTTGAAGTCTTAGAATTTTTCATTGTAACACCACATGTTTGTCAATTCAAAATATATTAGCAAGTCAGCAATGTTCGGGAGATCCCCAGTTGTAAATTTCTTTCCTCCAATCTTAAGCAATTAATCAAAAGTTTTGATCGCTTCAAACATTTATTTTTTAGCACTTGTAACTTGATAGGCTTTGAAAGGTATTTTTTTTCTTAAGCCTCCATAAACTTTAATTTTGATGATTTTAAACAAAGCTGGTCTGAAATAATATTGATACCAAGAAAGGAATTGATTGGTTTTGGCCCTTTATTAAGGAGTAGAGCCATAGTAATGCTTTGGAATCGAATCGAATACTTCACATAAATAAACCATGATGGCATTGCTTTAACCAATCTTAACGTCGCCATGCACCAAGAATGGAATCTGACCAAGTGGATTCATTTAAAGATATTCTTTAGTTCTGGTTTATTATTTGACAACATCTTTTGTCACCAATTCATGAGGAATTTTTCCGATTTATAGTAACGCTTTTACAGCCCGAGCAGGTTGACTTCCGAGATTCCAATAAAGGATGACTTTTTGTTCCATTTTGAGTAATCTTAAAAAAAATAAAAGATATTTATACTTTGAGGGTATATCTAGATCTGTAAATATAAATCGATTCATAAAAATTAAAATTTATAATTCAAGCCAATAATAAAAAAGTAATTTTTACGTAGCAAAAATGTCCAACATAGATGACGATAAAAATATTGACAAGTAATTATTCCAGTAATTTAGAAACGCAGCCAATTATTCAAGATTCCTCCCTATCGCTAACATTGGAAGAATCATGAAAAAATCTCTTCCTTAAAATGCCAAAATAGCCAAAGACGCTAAAGAAACTGTTCAGTAATGTGTCTCTGAGTTTATCTCATTCATAACAAGTGAGGCTTGTGAAAAATGTAAAAATTAAAAAAGAAAAACAATTAATGGGGAAGACATCTTGTCATCAATCCAAGTTCTTGGATTTGAAGGGTATGGTGAAATCTTAAAACTTTACTTAAATAAGTATCGAGAAAGTGTAAAAGCCACAGGAGGTGACCTTGATTTGGGTATGATTGGAAAAGAAGAGAATGAGTCTGACAGCGATGAGGATGATGATGACGATATGAATGGAGACGATGGCGATCAAGATTGAAAAAGCGCCATTTTAAAAGTTTGTAAGATTAGTCTCATCAATTTATAACTTTTTTTGTAGAAAATTTCTCTTCAAACTCAATTAAAGATTATCGTACATCATTTATCGTAATAAATAAAAGTATTTAAATAAAATAATAGGAAAATATAAAATCAAAATTGAAAGAAAGGTCATCGTTTATGGTAGCTGGAGGCTATTTTGATGGTTTTTGTGTCAAATTTATCGAACGGCTCCTGTTAATTGGAGTTACGACTGTTATTATCTGGAATTTTATCTCCATATTACCTTTAACAACTTCGCACTTGAGATTATTCAATCATCTTCGAACTTTGTTGTCTTGATAAATTTTTTATCTGACTTGATGGTCTTAAATGATTTTTTTCAATCATTTTTTAGTTTTGAGGTTCTTAATGCAGGTTTTTCCTTGAACTGCTCGGTGCATACAATGGATTTTCGTTTCCACCCATTTCAAGTTAGGTTTACAAAGAAATGTATTTTTCATAAACATTTTGCAAACAATCCAAAGGAATTCTTTTATTAGGGTCCTACAAGAGTAATAGTTTTATTAAATGTTTCAAGTCATCTGAAAACTTTTAAGATGCCTCAATTTTATTTTAATACAACGAGTTAAGGACCATTATTTTAATTCTTTTTTATCCGCTTGCTCGATTGACTCCATAACAGGTTTTTATTGGATTTGTCAAAGTAATACAGTAAAGCAAAATCATTCCTAAACGGAAAGAATTGGCTCTTGTAAAGTTAATGTTCATGGTCTCCTATCTTGATGACAAATGTTTTACCTTTTTTAAATGCCTTAAATTTCTTATGGTGAAAAGAAGAAGTTATCTTGATCTGATTCATCGAAAAATCTTAACTTACGGTTTTCTTCTTATTAAGAAGAGTTTCTCCTGTTTCTAATTTGTTTCACTTTTTGATAGTATCTTAAGTGACTGTTGTCGAGTTATAAATGATGCCAATAAATCTTTATTTTCTTTTCAGGGATTACCATCATATGGTTTAAGTCCAAATCCAATACTAAATTGTGGTAATTAAACAGAGCAAAACTTTCGCAACATGCCTTTATTATTAACCAGAGTTATTTTTCTGAAAACTGAATTCTTTTCAAAAATCGCATTCTCAAAAATTCTTCAAATGGATAATTGTAGTATTCCCAAAATGAAGTTATTTTTTAGTCAATTCTGCCTGTAAAATATTTTTCTCTTGTTATTTCAAATGCATGCAAAGAAGCAAGACTTTGTAGTTGACTGTTTTATATTTTTTAGAAAATGTTGTATATTTTTGAATTTTATATCACTTTTTATACTTTTGCAATGAATGAGGATGGTCTTTTCGTTGATGTGTAAATTGAAACCTTTCCGAATTGGTGATCATCGACAACAGTGTAAAAAACCAAGTCTTCAGGAGGGCTGTAAGAAGGTTTAAAAAGATTTTGACAGGGAATCTGAGGATTATTTTGCTGACCCATGAAATAATAAGAAAACTTAATTAATGCTAACATATCAGTTTGTTATAAAAATTGATATCTAATTTTTTATTACCCTTGTATTTTCAGTTTTTATAATTATTTTTTAGATCATAATTGTTTATTTGTTTTTTAATAATTGAAGTTATAAAGATTAGGCAATAAGATATAAAAAAAGAATAGGATTCAAATTAATGTATTGATATTAAGTTTGTAATTTGATATTTTTTTAAAAAGGTTTTAAATGTTTGCTACTCAAGCTCATTCAGAAAGCAATCCAATTGGAAACGTCGTCAGCCCAATGGTCGTAGGAGGTGCCATCATCGCAGTCAAATGTAAAGAAGGTATAATCATTGCTAATGACACTCTTTTGTCTTACGGAGGACTTTTAAGTAACACATTCATCAAATTCAGAATATCCTGATGTTAACAGGGTCGAAAAGTTGACTGAAGGAATCGTATTGGCTGCAACTGGAGAGTATGCTGACTTCCAAGAAGCAACCAGAAAAATGAACGAACTCACAAGAGAATCAGAATCTTACGATGACAATATTCACTTCACCGTTAAAGATTATGCCAATTATTTGGGAAGAATCTGTTATGAAAGAAGAAACAACCAAAATCCTTACTACAACAACTTTGTCATTGCTGGATTCTAAAACGGAGAATCTTTCTTGGCAACTGTTGACCTTTACGGCAGCTACATTAAAAACGATTATGTTGCAATTGGATTTGCTAAACACTTCGGTCTTGCTTTAGTAGCCAATGAATGGAATCCTAATAAAACTTATGAAGAATGTAAAGAAATTCTTAAACAATGTTTCTCAGTTCTTTACGTTAGAGCTTGTCAAGCCCTCGATAGAGTCCAATTCACATTTGTTGGAAAGGATGGAGCTGTTGTACATGCTCCTGAAAAGATTGAATCAAAATGGGACTTCAAAGAATTCAGATAAAGAAAGAATGAAAAACTCTGGCAATGATCATACTGATCTTCATTCAACGTATATTTCTGCATATTTATTACCTTCTTATCAATCCAATTTATTATTTATCAATTCAGTTTGTTATATAAAAGTAGATTTTAGTCTAAAAAAGAAACAATACAGGATATTAAGTCATTTCATTATGTTAAGTTTGACCATAGCTTTACCTAAAATAGAGACGATAGACTACCTATTTGTCCAATCCATTGTTATTTTTATGTATTCGAAGAAGAACTGATGAAAAAAGTTCCTTATTTTGTGTCCATTTTCTTTATTAGTAAAATTTTTACAAATGAAAATTATTTATGAGTTTATTCGTCGCATGATTTTATTGATATGATGTCCTTCAAAGCAATTACTTCAGTAGGAGATCCGTATTATTTTCGTTCCTTAAAAGTCATCAAGGCTTGCTGGGTGAGAACAAACCATCGTCTTTTTATTTAAAAAAAAGATACTTTCTCCAAGTTTTTAGGAAGCGGGATTACTTTTCGAGGAAACCTTCTTTTAGTATGGTTTCGAGTTATTTTTTAACGTTAATATTTGACATGATGATTTTTTTTTAAAAAGGTCAGGAATAAAAATGATTCTTTATAAAATTTTGAAGAATCAAATAAATTTGGTATGACTATATATGCTTTTGGATTAAATTATTTAATTTTTGATGGAATTTATTTATTTTTGCCTTTAATAAGAGTTGATGTTACAAAGAATCTCATTTATATAAAGAATCTAATTTTATATAAAAGTAAATAACAACCAAAATGGATCTAAGCGGAGAAAGGATATAATTGACTCCTGACGAGTTCATTGTATCAATAAAAGAATTCAGTTTCTAGGAGAGATTTTTCAAGTGGTAATCGTATATTAAGCAGTTGAAATAAACGCAATCAAGCTACTTTTAAGTCGCACTCTAAAAATTCATTGAACATTATCCCTTCAACCATACTTACTGGATGATGCTCATTCAACACATCTTATCGAAACCCAAATCCAAAGCATTAGCTGTTAAAACGTAATTATTTTCATTAAATCTAAGCTATCAGTTGGCGCTATTGAAAAATTCCAGATCCATTACTTTGTGGAAAAATTATCTTACATGGCTAAGAGACAATATTTCAAAGTCAGATCCCAACTATTTGAGAGGATAATATGAAAAAGCTACAAAAATTATTGGTACTCATTACGATGCAGATTTTGTATTCGAAGAGTATTTTAATTTGTAGACAGATGTCATAAAAAAGTACCAAGCCATGAAAAAAGCCCTCGTCAGTCCATTGAAATAAATCGATAGAATTTACGATATTATAGCCACCTACATTGACGAAAGTGAGTAATTGAGAGTATAAATACTTGAAAATATAGCCAAACTGGAATAATTAACCATTAATGAACCCAAGAACTCAGAAAAGTATCCTCAGGAAGTGAAAGAAAAACTCAAAACTTTGTTGAGAAAACTGTATGAACCCACAAAAATGCACGTTGAGCAAAGGTATCAATTTTAGTCCAAGGTATGCTGTAATATTAAACAAGATTGTTTCAGATGAGTACAGACCTTACGAAGGATGTTACTAAGTTTGGAAAAATTACTTATACTTTATCAAAAACTCAGGAAATGTATAATTCGTGTACCCTTTGTACGAAAGGGCATTAATCGCTTTGTGTGACAAGTAAAGTTTATGGGAGGACTACTTTTTGATTTTATAAAGTGAAGGTAACTACAACAGAGCTTTGTATTTATTGCGTTCCCATGCAACTTTCTTTTAAAACTTATCAAGGGAAATCACATATTACTGGCTGGAGATTTAAGAACGAGAGAGTCCTTAAAGAGCGAGATAACTCTACATTGAGCTGTAGAAACAATAAAGTACTTGAATTTTTTAATTTAGAACATTTGTAAGCCTTCATGAGACATATTCAATTGGAATTGAGAGCTAAAGAGTACAACAATGCTAAAAGCCTTTATGAAACCATTTTGACTGTTTTCACTGCCAACATTGATATTATTGCTTACGTCGTTGTTTAGTATGCTGAGTTCATTATCAAGTATTTCAGAGATGTCTAATTTTCTAAAAAAGTGCTTAAAAATTACTTTCACTCTTCACCTTATAACCAGTATCTTTTCTTGAACTACCTTCAATTTTTTATCAACCATGTCGAATATAAATAAAACTCCAAAGATGCCAAATAAATTTATGAAGATTTTCTTAATATTGTGACAACTGGACTCACCAGAACTCTTTAAAATACACCCCAAAAATATAAAACGATAAAAAAGATCGCATTAAATTATCTCAGAAATTACATTACGAGTATTTACTCAATAAAAGCAGCATAAAAAAAGATCAAATAAGCTTAAATAAATGTTAAAAACAGCAACTAATCTCTTAAAAGACCACTACCAGTTTAATGATTTATTCTCATATGATTTCTTACGAATTTATAACCCTTATGATTATTTAAAAAAGACTTAAAATCATTTATGACTCATTTGAAGTTTGAGGCTCTCCAGTCTTCAAACAAGGCACCCTGACAGTCAACAATGTATGGGTCAATATTAACACTGTCTGTCTCGAAAGTTACCATAAAAGGTCTTCCGAACATTTTTCTCTCGCTTTCAGAAACATCGACCAATAAAGGTTCATAAAAACAATTGAAACCATAAATCTGTTTTTTCTGATACTATTTGACTCTTTCCATGAATTTAAAATTGGGATTTACTTTAATAAATCTATTTGATGTAACGGGTCTAATATCTTGCCAAAGTTTTTCGCTTTAAATTCTTGGTCTAAAATCTTCACCGAAGATAACGTAAGGAGAAATGTAAAAAGCCTCAGCTGAATCAAAGTGGTACTTTTGTAATTGAAAAGTTTGAACCAAATCTTGTTATCTATATTGTTAAAGATCTTGGACTATTCTCTCACCTAAAGATCGGGAAGTGACTTGTCTTACAAATTATGAATCTTTGTTAAGTAAACCCTTAATGAATTACTTGCTTGAATCTCTCAAGTTTTAGTATAAATTTGGTGATACTTCATTTATGACGTTGGCTGGTTTTTATATTTTACGCAACAAGAAAGGTAACGATGTGAAAAACTTTTGGATTATTGACATTTTTTTATTATAATTCTGTTTATCTTAATCTCAAATCTTTTTTGAAATTCTAAATTTTAGACTTGATAAAAACATAAATTGATATTTAATAATTTCATAAAATTACATTTTCCAATGTCTTCAATCAATCTTTAATTTCACTTCGAAGTTCCAAGAAAAGTCATCTATGAAGCTTTGACTGATCAAATGTAAGAAATATCAATAATTTAGGAAAGTAATGCAGTACACCAGAGCACCCGCCCATGTCAGAAATGAAGAGAATACTTAATTCTCAATGCTGGATGGAAAAATCGTAGGAAAGTTTTTGAAATTAAAGCCTGATGAGTACATAAAAATGGAATGGAAATTTAACGATTGGAAAGAGTTTTCTACTGTTTAGATCATTCTACAAGATCCAGAAGAAGATTAATGCGATTTGTATGTCAATCATACTCAAATTCCACCAAAAGAAGCCAAGTAAAAGATTGAAGGAGGATGGAAAAACCATATTTTCCAACCAATGAGTCAAATTTTAGGATATCCTTTAAAAGACTGATTGTATTTTATTTCTTTGTTATAAATTTGAAGATTTTGAACCCGTTTGAACATTATAATCGGAAAGGTTTATAAAAATAATATTAACCATACAAAATCATGGAGATTACCGAAAGAAAAAAATTCGATTTCCTTTTGGCCAATCACTGCATCAACAGAATTGGCTGGAACGCTAACGATGATCAAGATGAGCTTAAAAGTAAATTCGCTCAATGCATTCACTTAGTATCAAGAGCATAAACCATTTTCAGAGGACATTTGCTCAACCCAAGACCAGGAGAAGTCAAATATTACCCAAGTGGATTGGATGAATAATGATAAAGCAATGATCTTAAAAACCCATTCAAATTTATTAACTTCTCTTTGAAACTTTAATAATATCGTGCATTTTTGTCTTTCTTATCAATCGCAATCTAATTTTAATTTTAGCATCATTCAAAATCATTTTACTGTTCTTATACAAAACTTAACTGCTATACTCTTATCAAAACATCACTATTTTACATTATTTAAACAAAAATTGAGTAAAAATTATAATATTGAGTGATATCTATTGACTTCTACAGAATATTTCAAGAGGACCTTCAAATTGAGAAGGAAATAATCTCCTAAACTAAGCTTTTTTGCTCTGTTATTGCAGTATTAATAAAAGATTAAAAATAATATTTTATAAAAATATTGGAAATATTTAATGTCACAAGTTCAACTTAAAAACAGAAAGAGAAAACACATCTCAGACGGTATCTTCAAGGCTGAATTACACGGATTCTTCTCCAGAGCCCTCCCAGACTCAGGTTATTCAGGATTCGAATTGACCAACACCCTCCCAAAACCAGAAATCATCTTGAGAATCACCAACACCAAGCCACTCCTCGATGACAACCAAAGAAAAATCAGAGAATTGGAATCAATGATCCAAAAGAGATTCGATTATAAACAAGACGGTATCCACATTAAAGTCCAAAGATTGAAACAAAAGGGACTTTGTGCTGCTGCCATGGCTTAATCAATCAAACTTAAATTGTTGGCTCAAATCCCAGTTAGAATCGCTGTCAGCTCAGTCATTAGAACCTGTGTTGATAAGGAAAAAGCTAAAGGTTGTGAAGTCATCATTTCAGGAAAATTGTCTCAACAAAGAGCCAAATCCATGAAATTCAAAAAGGGATATTTGATCTCATCAGGTCAAGCCAGAGACGACTATATGGAAACCGCCATCAGACACGTCATGCTCAAGCAAGGTGTCATGGGTGTTAAGGTTAACATCATGAAGGAATACGACCCTAAGAACATCCAATGTGCTAGCGTCCCACTCCCAGACTTCATCGAATTCCTCGATACCAAGAAGGACGAAAAAGATCAACAAAAAATCACCACCAAGGCTGCCGATGTCCAATGATGATCATAAATTTTATTTCAAGCTTCCCAATATTTTTTTTAAAATACAAAACATTAATACTTTTAACTCTATCCACATTTAGCATTAATTCAAAAGATGGAATGAAAGAATAAGAATCAAAATATTTTTAATATCAATTATTTAGCTGTTCAAGAGGCACTTTAAGAATGTGTCCATAAGAAGAAAGTTATTTTATTTATTTTTGAGCAACATCTTTAAGAATGGTAACGTATTATTTTCCCCTTTTGGTTTTGTAAGATTTGATTTCGTAATGGCAAGCAGCATTCATAAGTGGAATCAATCCATTGAAGTTTTCAATTTCAGCATCAAGATCAGCAATTTATTTTTCTAATTTCTCGATTTTTTGTTACTTATTTCCTGAAGTGAAGAAAGATTTAAGAGTGGATTTACCAGATTGAAGTTTATCAAGTTCTTATTTCGATTAAATTCTTTTTCTCTCGAGTTTTTGTCTCATTTATTAAATTTTCTTTCTGGATTCAACGGCTTCAATGAATGCTCTTGATTCTCTCAGTTAATAAGAAATCATCTCCACATAATCTTCGAGAGGATTATGATTTGCTAATGATTGATATTCTTTGATTTGGACCTTTACTTGTTCTTTGTTTATAATGAGTTTTTCTCTATCTTTTCCAACATGATGGAGTAAAAATTTTTCCTCATATTCAGGGAGAACATCATGGAAAATATGGACAAATTGATTTGCATAATTTTTCTTTGTTTATGCTACAGCTTTGAATTCCTCTCGAATACTGTCGTACTTTTTCTAAACTCTCTTCAAATAATCATAATCAGTTTCATTCATAAGTAAAATTTCTGCCTCGCTCATATTTTCACAACAGTTTTTAAAATAAGTTTGATAAACTTCCAATCTGTCCTTGTAATCAACTGGAGGTAATTACTTGAATGCCTATAATTTGAATAAGTAGTACCTTCTGAAGGTCAACATTATTTCTTAAAAAGAGCTGGAATTCATCTGAGTAAAACAAATATGGTCTTTATGAGATTTTAACGCAAAAATAATGAAGAAACCTTTTTCTTTACTCGACAAATTTTTATTATTTGTTTCCCTTAATAACAAAATACTTACTGTAGCTTTTTTGGATGAAATTGGTGGGATATAAAGTCCCATCCATCTCTCAACTAATTGTTATCTGAGAATATAAAACTCATTGTATCTTCTTCTTACTGAAAATTATCCATTTTTATCTTTACCCCGAATCAGGTAAGTGACATATTACTGGCCTGTTGTATTGATTTACGGCTCTTCAACAAATATTAAAATTTCGTTTTGAACTCCTTTTTCCATCCTTTAGATATTATTAATATTGAATCAAATAAATTAAAAACTTACTTATTAAAAGATTTAAATTTATAAAAAAGTTTAGTTTTAAGATAAAAATAATTTAAAAAAACAATAAATGATAGAATCACATAAAGGAAGCAGTTGAGGCAATTCCTTCAGGGGGACTACCAAGTTCTTGCATCTTTTCAAAAAGTTAAATGAGTTTTTATTTCTATTCAGGAGTCTTATCAAGAATTGAAATGATTTGATTAAGAATTTAATATTGTTTTTTGAATCTTTCTTCATCTTACTTAGCAATTTTTCCTTCTTGTTTTTTGAAAAATTAATCGTAATTTTACTTAGCTTCAACTAAAGGTTCGTAAAGAAGACCTTTGTCCATAAACTGGTTTAGTAATTTACCTGCAGCTTATTCAAGGTTATCTTATTTTAAATTTTTGAACATTTATTCGAATCCTTTGCCAATTTAGCTTGAATCCTACAGATATTTTAAAAATTTACGCCTTCCATTCCAGATTAAGCAGCGAGATTTTTAAGAAGCCCTCCAAGCATATTTGTGAGACTATCAAGACCTTCATCTTAACCGCCCATCATGCCAAAGTTTTTCATTTCGTTCATGAACTTATCGTACTCTTATTTGATTTTTGCTGCCATTTCAGGATCTTCATCGATTTAAGGTTTGACTTACTCTCCAGTAAGATTTAAATTTTCATTATCGAATTCATCAAGAGCCTAATCGAGGTCTTTGTCATCAAATTACTTTTTTTCCATTTTACTTAAATTATAAATACTTAGTTTTTAATAAACAGTGTTGAAATAAAACAAAAGAATCCTTATAATTATAAATTGTGATTGATTGTTTATAAATATGACAGAACCACGCAAAATAAAAACTCTTAAAGATACCGATTATTTCGCTCATGGAACATACAAGAGTTAGTTTAAAGATTACATGACCAATATTGGTCTTGCTAACATAGCCACCAGATTCGTACTCGCTCCTCTTTAAAGATGGAGAATCATCAAACAAACTCAAGTCGCTTACCCTTTGAGACCAGTTGTATTCAAAAACAGTATTGATTACATCTCCAGTATCTTAATTTTTATTCAGGAATCCCAAAATAACAAGGATTTTCCGCTTTTTGGAGAGGAAATCTTGCAGGAATCTGGCTTTATATCACACAGACCGTAATTCAAGTCGGTCTTTATGATAACTTGAAAAGTTTACAAAAATAACTTACACTCGAATAATAACAAGGAAGCTTTTTCAGAATTTTGACAGAAAGAATGTTCATTCCATTGATTTCAACCTTTTTCACTCAAGTAATCACTTTCCCAGTCGATACTGCCAGAGTTAGAATAACAATGAATTACAACAAATAAAAAAAGAACTTCCCTTTTCATGGTATCAGAACTTGTCTGAAACATTTGAGAGGAGAATAAAGTACAGTTTAATAATAAAAAAGATTTTAGCGCCATGTACAAAGGATTCTTGTTGTCAAATGCAATTTCATTGATTAACTTCAATCTGTATTTAGCATTTGCATCAGTAGCTTCAGATATCGATTTGGGAGCTGATTATAAGAATTACATCAATGCCGACACAATCGCTGCTGTTGGAGCTTTGATGTTGGTTCACCCTTTGGATACTTTAAAGTAAAAGTTATTTTTATTCAGAAAAATCGTACAACTTAATAACTTGTCATCACCTTCAATTTTCAAAAACGCACGGACTGCAGTAGATTTCTTGAAGAGAGAAGCCTCTTTAGGAGCCCTTTATAACGGAATTTTAGTTTCAACATTAAAATCTTTCCTGTTTTTGCCAACATTTTACCTGGCTCAACAGGGTATCAAGGAAAGTAAAAAATTGACAAGATAATGATCGATTATAATGTTTTATATTTTTTGTAACTAAAATATGACAATGTCTCAGTATTTTAAAAAGATAAATCTATAATTTTTAGATTTCATAGCATAAAGTATATGAATTAAAAGTATTAATAAAAAAGATATTTTATAAAATGCTTTTTGAAGTAAACTGAAAAATTGAAAAAGATTTAATTAAATTAGTATTTAAAACTCGAGATTTTTCACAATGGATTAGGAGTTCAAGGATCAATAAGTTATTTGTTAATAATACCCAATCGATGAATAAGAAACTTTCCCAACTGCTGAAGATGCAGCCTCTCTCATTCACGAAGCTAAAAACTTCAAGATACTTCAAGATTAGTTGAGAAAGTAACCTTTCCTCTCAAGGCCTTATTATTACATTCTCTCGACCAAATGGTAATCATTTTTTTATTCCAAGGCTAAGAAGATGGAAAATATACGTAAGCTACGATTCTTGCATCTCTGCAGCCCCTCCAAACAAAGTATGTCTCAATTTATTTCAGTTTTTAGGAAGAGGGACTCTTCCAAAAATTAATGAGGATATCATTTAATCTGATTCTAAGATCACTGCCTGTTTTGAATCCCTTTATGAACATCTTAATATTAAACTGAAAAATGGACTTCAAGAATAAAAAGATTTCATATTTTTAAGCGAATAAATGTGGGAAATCTTTAAGAAATACGATTTTATTGAAGTGAAAAGATTCGTTTAGCAAACAGACGATGGTAAGAAAATTTAACTTTACTTCCAATAAGTTACTTTCGTCCCAGTTTATAATTAATTCTTGCGGTAAGTAGAAAGATAAAAGAGTAATAAAATCATGCACATCAAGTTCCAAGTACCACATTACATTTCGGTTTAAAATTTGGAAAATCTTGTCAAAAATAAGTTGAAAGATTTTGTCAGTGCAAGTTCTTGGATTGATTTCCCGAATGATGTGCCTGTAAGAATGTGGCTGTTACCAGAAGATACGCAACCAAACATTTTAATTAACGTTTTAGTAACAGGATGCAAAGCAAATCCAACTTTTAATTATAAACTCTTCACTGACGGTTAGTTTATGAATCCTTAAAAAAGAGTTTGTGATTATGATATTTTGAACACTTCATTGATAATGGTTGAAATGAGATAAAACAAACAAAACTGGATTTTCTGGAATCAAAAGAAGCCTTTTGTAGGATAATGCGGAAATTGTAAATCCTTTGAAGAATTGAGGTATGTTTGCAGTTGTAAATTCGCATTGTATTGTTCTAAAAACTGCAAATCTCGAGACAAAAGTCATCATAAGTTCAGATGTCCAAATGATTGTGAATCAGATTAAGAAGAAGTTTAAATGAAATTTAACGATCATTCCCGTTATGGTTTGGTTGGTTTGAGAAATTTAGGAAATACATGTTTCATGAATTCAGGCCTTCAATGTTTGTCTCATGTTGTTGAGCTCACAGATTATTTTTTGAATGACAAATACATTGATGAAATCAACAAGTAAAATAACTTGGGAACAAAAGGATAATTATCAACAGCTTATGCCAAGTTATTGAAACAGTTATGGATGGGAAGCGACAGTTCCGTTTCTCCAACACAATTAAAAAGAGCCATCGGAAAGTATCAAACAATGTTCATGGGTTACAATCAGCATGACTCAGGAGAACTTGTTTCCTATTTACTTGATGGTATCCACGAGGATTTGAACAGAATCAAAAAGAAACCTTACATCGAAACTAAAGATTATGATGGAAGACCAGATTTCGTTGTTGCCAAAGAGGCATGGGAAAATTATCTGCAAAGAAATTCATCCGTTATTGTGGATTTGATGTTTGGTCAGTTCAAGTCGATCGTTGACTGTCCAAAATGTTAATTTGAGTCAATCCAATTTGATCCTTTCCTGATGTGTACTCTTCCAATTGTCAATGACAATCTTAAGAAACTTGAAGTTAATTTCTTGAAGGATCATTTTGGTATTACTTCATTGACAATTTGTTACGATGCTACGTGGGGATGGAAAGTACATGATTTACTTCAATAAGTGAAAAAGAAATTAAGTCTTGATTAAGATTAAAAACTTATCGCTTACATAACTTCATATTCAGCCTGTTAGCCTCTCAGTCTCAACGACACGATTTCATTTGTTGAAGATGAAAGCAAATACAGGAACATTTATGTGAGAAAACAATATGAATGGGAAAAACCAGCAACTGATGTCTCCATAGTTTTGGCCAACGTTATTTGTCACTCTTATTACGGAAATTAAAGTTACAGAAAAAATATCACTCCATATCGACTTTACTATTTCCCTCCTTCAGCTACCTTCAAGGATGTTCATGACAAAATTTATTCATTCTACAAAGATATTTATCCAGTAATTGATTATCAGGAGGAAATTATAAACGTCCCTGAAAAATAACAACCTTTTAGACTCCTTACTATTCCAGCCTCAAGATTCAGTAAATGTCATTATTGTTTGATTAAAGGATGTGAAGGCTGTGTTTTCCCTTATGATTCAGAAAAAACCCTTCATGACATCACTACTGACGAAAGAAAGAAAATTTAAATGGAATTTTATTGGAGAAAAAAAGACAAGGAAATTGAAAAAATATTTGATAATCTCAAAAACTCCAGTATGACTGATTAAAATGATAAATTTACAAAGAAAAAGGCAGGCACCACAATTCAAGATTGCTTTAAACTTTTTGAAGAACCTGAAATATTGGGAGAAGAAAACGCCTGGTATTGTCCAAAATGTAAAGATTTTGTTTTGGCCAAAAAACAGATGCAAATTTACAAGGCACCTAAAATCTTAATTTTGTGTCTTAAAAGATTCAAGAGAAAAGAGTATTATGCCTAAAAATTCAACATGTAATTTTTTATTGATTCAGAATGGTTGATTTCCCTATAAAAGATTTCGATATTTCTCAGTATGTTTTGAACCATAACTTACCTGAAGATTATTTCAAAGGCGAGAATGAGAATATGGCAAAACAGGAATCTTTGGTTTATGACTTGATAGGAATTACCAATCATTTTGGTGGTACAGGAGGTGGCCATTACACTGCATACTGTGAGTAAGAATTTTTTTAATTTTAGGGATCCAAGAAGCAAAAAATGGTATGATTTTGATGATAGTTGTGTTGATGAACTCAAAAGCCCTGAAGATGCAATTACATAAAGTGCTTATATGCTTTATTACAAAAGGAGAAAATGAGGTTGAATTTTTCATTAATTTTGATTTCAATAAGACAATATAAAGTAAAGGAAAGTATTTTTAGTATCTGATCTCAATATTGTTTATATTGACACAAAATATTAAAAAAATTGACGTAAAAGACTAAAAATATTGACGAAATATATTTAAAAGACAAAAAAAATCAAAATAAAGTAAATTGTAGATTTTAATTGAAAGATAATTGTATCAATTCATTTTTCATTTTATAAAAAACTTACTTCAATTAATAAAAAATTGATAATTTTTCAGCTTTGACAATTATAAATAACGCTAAATTAATAAATTCTAAAAAGCTTAGAAAATGAGAAAGTCATGCATTCAAATCAGAAGACAATCAAGGTTAAGCTCACTTGATCGATCCAATGGGTCAACAAACGATGTCAGTTCTGACAGGTTTGTTAAAAGTCAGCTTGGAGAACGTATCACCTTACGCACTCTCGGTCGTGTAGCAACTTAAAAAAACTTACCCACTTTTCATTAAGACAAAATCCTTACTGAACCTTCATTCCATTATGAATCATAAAAACAATTAAAAATCGACAGTTCCTGCAAAATACCTTAATACTAGTTCTTGAAAAACAAAGAAGAAGTTCACGCTGATCCTTTTTTAAAAGCTAAAATGAAATATTTAGTTGAAAAGGAAAAGCCTAATCTAATTAACCAAATGCCAAAAATAAAAATCTCTTTTAACGAGAAGAAAAACACAACAAAAGTAATCAATGAAGTCAAATAGTTCACCACATTAAAAAGCCAGTATCAAAAATAAAACAATAAAAAACTTTACCTTTTAGTAAATGCAAACTCAAACTCATTGAAAGTGAGTCTTTGATTTAAATTGCATTAAAAAAAATAAGTAACTGTTTTCAATAATGATTTTTTATACTCATTTGATTCACTATTTTCATGATAACATTTTTAATTAATTTAAAATTCAAATAAGGATGCGAATTTTCATGTAAAAAGAGAAAGACTTGGATTTATCATTGCAGCTTTTTATCTTTTTATGAAGCATTTTTATTATAATTTTTTTATGAGAAAATAAAAAGAAATCATGAATCGAAAAACGTAATACCAACTCAAAAATCGAATAAAAAAATGATTTTCATTTTTCAAGAAAGAAAATCATTAATAAAATTATTTATGATTTTTAAAAAACAATTATACAAAGTAAAATTTAATTAAAAATATATGGTTTGAATGACTAATTTGATAACTTTTTAATAAACATGAGAATAAAAATGTTATATTTTTCATTTTCCAAACTCATTTAAATATTGTAACTTTAATCATCTCAATACCTTAAAATAAATCATGTCCAGACCTTAACACGAAGATAATTTCGAATACTTGGCAGCTGACGATCCACTCTATGCTCCCATGCAGGAGCTCTTCAATAAGCAGCTCCTTGAAAAAGAAGAAGCGCTCGAATTGGAATTGCAATAAGCCAAAATAAAAAAGAAAAACATTTAAAAAAGCAAATAAGAAATCGGTGTCCGTCTTTACACTGCGCAGCAACAACTTGCTGCCAACCAAATGGATTACTAAAAAGCACATGACAATTACAATATCGCACAAAGACTCAGAATTTAATCTGAACAAAAACTTAACCAAATCAATGAAATCTACAACTCCAAAAAATAATAAACAAACATTCTCAAAGGCAAAGTCACCAAAGCACAAAAGTAACTCGAAAATCTCATGAGACATTACCATTAAATTTAAACTTACAATATTCAGCTCAAATCTGATATTGCTGTCACTAAAATTTAAACTTTCACTGCTTAAGATAATGTTGCCAATCTCGAAAAAATTAAAAAGAAACAAGATCTCCTTATTGACTCTATGAATGAGTAAAGTAAAAGATTGGAAGAACAGAAAAACATTCTTGCTGCTCAAATCATATCACAAAAAGATTAGACATAAGAAGCCAGAAAAATTCTTAAATAAGCACAGGCTTAAATGGAAAAAGTTGTTGCAAGTAAAAAGAATCTTCTGGAAAGATGGCAAAAATCAATCATGTTGATGCAAAAGAAAGACTCAACAGTTCAAACATTAAGGGAGAGAGTCAATGATGAAAATGAAAAGAATGTTTTACTTGAAAGCGAAATCTCAGGAATTAGAACTGAAATTCGTAAAGAATAAGAATTGACTGAAAAATTAGGTTACCAAGCTGATTATATTGCAAAAGTCAAGGCTTCACTGGAAGCAAAAAGAAACCAACTGATTCAAGAGGAGGAAAAGATTTCTGCTCAGTTAATGATGCTTAAAGAGTCTCTTGGTAGAACTGAAGAAGATATCAAGATGACTGAAACAGAGTAAAGACAAGTTCAAAATAGTATGGATCTCATTGAAAATAATATTATGAAATTGCATCAGGAAACTAAAAAGATTTATGAAAATTTAGTCGACCAAAAAAGTTAACATACAACAATTGAAAAGACAGCATCAAACTTACTCAAACAAGCCAATAAAATTTCAATTTAAATTGAATAAAAATAAATGTAACTTTAAAACCTTCTTAATGAAATCGCAAGAGTTAAAATTGATCAATTGAATACAAAATCACAAATTTAACTTCTTGAACAAAAAAAGAATGAAGCTCTTGCTTAACAAAACTAAAAGAAATATCTTGTAATCACCTACTAAGTCCAAATCAGACAAGGACATGATATCAACTAAAAGAAACAACATTAGGTTGGAAGACTTAATAAATTACATGATTAACTCATGTCAAAAGCCAACGATGAAGGAAAAAATCCTCTCGAAAATAAACTTATCAACTTAGTTCGTTAAACTTAAGAATTCTAAAAAAATTGCAACTAACTTTATCGTTAATGGATCAAAAAACAAACTGTCTTGGTTCATGAAAACAACAAACTTCAAGAATTTAAAGATACAGTAACGAACTTATAAAATAAAAAAACCATCATGGAACAAAAGAAATCACGACTTAACGATAATTACAGAGCTTTTGAAAGAGAAATTAAAGAAATTTAAATCAATCTCAAAGGTCTTCAACAATAAATGAACAAATTAAACGATAATATTGCCGTAAATGGCGACAAGAAAAGTAAACTTTAAAATTAAAACATTAACCTTGAAAGTGAGTTTATTGAAAAACTTAAATAAATGGAAAGATAAGCCATTAAGTTAGAAATTAACATCGATAAAATCAGATAAGAAAAAGCTTAACTGATGAATGAAATCGTTGAATGTTAAAGACAAATTCTTTTATGGGAAAGGAAATATCAACTCGAAAGTGAAATGCAGGAGGCACTCGATCCCAACGTTGGTCAATCTTAAATTGAAGAATTGAAGAAAGAGCTTCATAGAATGGAACTAAAATACAACTCTTTAATTAAGGAACAGGATAAAATCACAACTGAAATGTTAAGGGCAGTCAATAAAAAAGCTGATATTTAACTCAAGCATACAGCCAGCGTTAAAAAGTAAGTCGCCAAAAAGAATCAACCTGAAACATCAAACCAGTTGAAAAACACAATTAAAAGAACAAGATAAACAGAAGCAAAAATTATGAAATCTTTACAAGAGGCTGAGAAAAAAATTGCTCTCAAAGAAGGGTAATTATAGCAAATTAGTCAAGCACTTGACCAATAAACTGATGGATTGAGGTCTCTTGAAAATCAAAATCATCAACTTGAAACCTAAAAAGTCTTGGCTAAAATCAGGAAAAATGCTGATGTATTAAAAATTGCAGCTTTACAAAAGAAATATAAAAAACTTTAATAAATTTCTAATAGAACAGCCAAACTTATGTATCAAGAACCTATTTTAAGAGAAAAACTTGAAGAAACCAAATCTAAAAATGGTGACCTTTACAGAGCAATTGAACAATTATCCTAAAAATACGTCCAATATTCTGAGCTTTTAAATCCGCTTTTGGAAATAAACAGTATAACTCACCATATCTGAAATATTTTTTAATGGTTTATTTTTTTTGAATCTTATGTTATCAATTTTTATTTGCTTTATAAATCTGCAAGTTGATCTATTTTCGTTAAAGTATCCATTTTTTAAGAATCATTCGGTAATTTCTCAAAAAACGACATTACTCTTAAGAAGACGAAACTTTTTGAATCATTTCTGAATCGATTTTTTTCTATCAAAAGAAAACAAAAAATAATTTTATTTGCCTCACTTTATTTAATTTTCTGGAAATTTCTTTATCTTCTTTTTAGGTAACAAGTCAAATGTGATTTAAAATGAAATTTAAGGTATAATTAAGAGTTTTTTGTTCAGAATTGATCCAAACTTAGATTTTCTACCATCTTTTTAATTTTTTATTGACACTTGAAAAAATTCAAGTAATTAAAGAAGATATCAAGAAAAGATTACATCAGAAGAAAGAAGATTAGATGTTGGTTAAAGTTTGAAGTCTTTTAAAAAGAAAGATCGTAAAGATAAATGCTTTTTATATAATTTTTTGGATGAAAAAATGGGGTATGAATTATTTCACGAAAAAAGAAGCATGGTTCAACGTAATGTTTTTTAGAGATACGATTGCAGAAGTTGACAAAATAGTATGAACTAAAAATGAAACAAAGATAATAAAAAGTAATTGTTGAATGATGTTATGGATTGCTTATGTGGTTAGAAAAAGCGAGAGGCTTACTAAGCTTGGATGGTCATAATCAACAATCTAAAGCCTATGGACCTCATTATTAATCAAGGAGCAAAAATTATCGCTTAATAATAATTAAAACTTCAGAATTGAATTATGTAAGCAGAAGGAGAAAATTTCAGAGTGGAAAATGTTCAGCAGTCATCCCAAAACGATTAAGGGGAAAAGATTGAGATGGAAAATTATAAACTGGAACTAAGCGTTAAAGAGGCAACATATCTGTTGAAATTTCTTCCACCTGGTTATTCCCTCCAAATTTAATCTAAAATTCAAAAGCGGCCATCGACAGTCGCAGCTACCAAAACACCAAGAACTGCTTTGGTTAAAAAAAAGTCTGTTGACTCTCGTTTACTTAATGAGGTAAAAAATTCCATTATCAAGAATTAACAACAAGACTCATAATTGAACCGTCTTCCTTCTATAAGAGCTAAAAAATCAGCCAACATCAGATATAATGATGAAATTGAGATTGGTTATGGAAAATATGTCCCCGTTTATACAACTCCTTAAGTGACCCGAAGAAATACTTATGAAGGTTTAGATGAATCCTTGAAACCTTGCGTGAAAATATTGAATTTGTTGAAGAACAGTAAGACTTCTTGGGCTTTTAGAGAGCCTGTAGATCCAATAGCAATGGGCATTCCTCATTATTTGGAAATCGTTAAGTAGCCTATGGATTTATCAAAAATCTAACAAAATCTTAAAACAGGTCAGTACGCAACACCAACCCAATTTCATGCAGATATCAACAAGATTATCCGTAACAGCTACACTTTCAACCAAGGAAATCCTGATTTCTCTCGGGTTACTGAAGAATTTTAACAATATTACTTCAAAATTATTGCCGAACCTAACCTCGACCAAAGAAGCGTAACTACATACAATTAACCTTCAAAAATATCCAAACCAATGACCCAAGTATCTTCTTCAGTTCAAATAAAAAAGAAAAAGCCAGAAAAACCATACTCCATGGACAACCCAATTTCCTTAGCCGAGAAAAAAGAATTAAGCATAAATATAAGAAAACTTCCAAGAGAACATATGAAAGGTATTGTCTAAATCGTCAAAAAAGAAGGCGATAGCAAGATAAAAGATGAATTTGACCTTTAAGATCTCAGACCATAAACAATCAGGGAATTACAGAACTATGTAAGATCAAAGTTGATGGAGCCTACTCAACGCTTAGCTGAGGGAAGAGGTCAAGGTGCCAAAGATGCGAACGAAGAATCAGATTTTTCCATTGAGTCTGAGTAAGACAGTTGATTGAAGATTTTTCATATTAGATTTGTATGATCATTTTATCCAATTTTATTGCTTGAAAACATTATATTTGAAAAGTTATACAATAAATCTATCAATTTAATTATCTTCAAGAAATGTAAGGGCCAGGCGCTAAATTGCTCCCATTATAGTTGGACAAAAGAGCTTATCGATTCTTCCCTAAAAGTACTTTTCTACTTATTCAGATTAATAACAAAAGACAACTTTCGATAAAAAAGGAACCAGATTTTATTTCTATGGGCAAATCGAACATGATGATTACGAAAAGAAAAAACTCAAAGAATTTCATGCCTACTGTCTGTAAAAGAAAATTAATTACAATACTGATTATTTTGATTAACAAAAAGTCCTCCTTTTCCTTGTAGGAAATAAGTACAAACCTAAAAAAGCCCTCAAAGCAATGATGGAACACATCAAGTTCCAAATTTAATTCCTTCCCATTGCTTTTGATAAAGTTGAACACATTATTGTACTCATTTTTAATTAAATCAGAAAAAAGGATACTTCTACCCTTCAGGAAGAGACCTCCATTTTAGACCTGTACTTGTCTACAACGCTACACTTATCGACATGAAAGACTTTGATACCAGTCTTAAAGCCACATGCTTTGTACTTTAATAAATGAAAAAAACAGTTTTTCTTCCAGGTCAAGTTTAATGCTGGAATTTGATTTACGATTTGGGGGGAATGGGATTGAGTTAAATTCCCACAACTTTATTGAAAAACGTCCTCAAAAAAATCAGTCTTAATTATGGAGGAAGATTGTTCAAATTATGGATTGTCAATGCTCCCTCAAGCGTTTCCATGTCATGGAAAATAGTCTCAGCATTTTTGGATGATGTGACTGTCAATAAAGTCAAAATTGTAAAGAAAAACACCGATAAAAGCATCTTCTAAATTTGTGATCCTTCACAAGTTGAAGAAAAATACGGCGGAACTCAACCAAACAGAAAATAATTTTGGTATTTTTTTTATAATTCAGGCCATTTACAGTTCCATAAGGAGTCTTTGAAACTAAAAGATTGGTTTCTGATGAGGAGTATAAAAAAATGTTATTAAGTGACAAGTTGATGAGAAATAAAATTGATCCTCAATTTGCAGATATTGCAAAAGGACATGTCATTGAGACAAGAGACCAATCAGCTGCCCTTTTGGCTCAAGGCATGGGAGACTTGAAACTGGATGATGGATAAAAAGACAGCGACTAAGAATAAGAATCAAAGAAATGAAGAAAATAAATGCCCCAAGGCGAGTGATAGAATATTATCATTTTTAACATTGTAAGTTTCATTGTTATCTGAGCATTCTGTCTGTGTCTCTGTTGGCATTTTTGTCTTATTCGGAGTACACAGAGGGAATATTATTTGTCCTTTCGAGTGAGGCTTTGTGTTTGAGTTAAAGTGCGTGTTATTTTTCCTTGTTGATTTTGTTTAATCTATAAAGAGTCCAGATGAAGAAAATGAGGTAAATCTGTGTTAAAAACGAAATACTAATGCCGATACGATACAACTGAGACGGGTTTATTATTTGTTTGGGATGTGGAATTCGAAGAAAGTGAATTGCCTTTCAAATATGATCCACATGAGAACCTTGAAATTTAGCGATATAAATTACGAAATAAATGACTCCCAGAATGGAAATGATATTGCAGCAGATAGTTCCCGGTTACGATAAGCAACATTTTTGTAGACAGCCTCCCATTTTTGTTAAAACTAAAATAATATTTGCAGATAGATATTTAACTGAGTTTATAAAATATTTTCTATCAATATTTACTGCATACTACATATAATTGGAATCATTTTTTTATAAATTGCTCAAATATAAATTTCACACTGTCGCCAAAGCCTTACATTTTATCTCGCTTATTTTCTCTTTTTATTACTCGCTTTCAATTAGTTAGCCGATCATTACTATCATGTCGCCACGAATGAAATATGTACCCAACTCGTGAATTTTTGTACCTTATTCGCCATACTCACGTTACTCGGCTTATGAAAGTATACAATTCAATGCCTGATCCAATCCTCTTAATAGGCCGACAAATATGCGCCCTTATGTTGTTATTACTTTCGCTACTTTCTACATCAGATCTTACAATGGATGCTGAACTGTTTATTATTTTTCTTACATTTTTATCTTTTTTTAATTTTACTTTATAAATTATGAATAAAAACTTCCTTATTTGGCTCATATCTGTCCTTGATCTTTTTATTTAATCCCCGAAATCAAACTAAATTGCAAAATTAATTGTCAAAAAAAGCTCTTATTAAAAGGTTATTAGATTTTCATAAAATTCGGAGAGATTTTTTGATAACGATGCAGTTTATTTTCTTATTAAATACTTTACCCTTTGAACTAAACGAAAGAGAACTTCAGGATTAAAATTCTCTGCAAAAAGAAGTATTTTTTCGATAAAGGAAATTAAAATTTTTAAGAAAAGTTCTTCTGAGAAATGAGGATATAAATGTGGATTTTTTTGAAAATTGATGATAATTTGAATTATTATGCTTAATTGATCTTTTTATTTTAGGGCTTGATGTAGAAAAACTACATTCCTGTGTAAGAAATGCTTGAGGACTTGGAAATTGATCCTAAAGCAAGTGAGAAAGAATTGATAGTTGACTTCACAGTGAGTTTCGCTTAAAAATTGGTTCGAAAATGTATTTAGCAAAAGATTGGTCTGTCGACAACTAAGAAAATAAAGCCTGAAGACGTAAAGTACAGAATAAAATGATTTTAGATACACTCATGAAGCTATGAAGATGGTACGATCTCCATAAATGACAGAGAAAATATAAGAAAAAAAGAGAGCTATCATATAAAGTTCGAAAAACCATCAATTGGAGTAAGAAATGGTATCAAGAGTCAACACAGTAAAACTGCTTTTGAGTACCGAGCTTGAACATATGATGACTCACAAATAATATCAACTGACATTTTAATGAGGCATTTTGATCTCAATTTCATCTTATTTACAAATACCTCCACTAATTTCCTAACCAATAAATAAAGCCTGATATTAAAACTAAATTTGAGTCGAATATTAAAATAAAAAAATAGTGACTTCATAATAATACACTTTAATAAAAAAGTAAAATTGGTAAAAGTAAAAATAGATTGTTGATTTATGTAAATGAATTTTAAAGTGATTTTAATGAATTTATAAGGGTGGAGAAAGTAAAAAAATACATCCGAGATGGGACTCGAACCCACAACCCTTAGATTAGAAGTCTAATGCTCTACCATTGAGCCACCCGGACAGGATGTTATCTTCGATTCTACAAAATACAAAAATCCCTCCTTTCATCACATTCTTTTCTTTTTATTTTTTATAATCTTCATTTTTTTCATTTTTATGTTAATTTTACTTACTCTATATAATGTTCATTTGTTTACTTAATAAATTTCATAACTTCTCGATCCCAAATGAATGAAACTAATAAAGACAAATATGATGGAGGACCCAAATCGTTTGGACTTTCTGTCAGAAGTAATTTTCATTACATTCAGATTCCTGGTTTGATAGTGGCGACAAATCCATCCCTGGACCAGGCGCTCATGAGTCTGTACGAATGAACAAAACCAATCCTCCAGGATGGAAGATAGGTACCTCAATAGAAAGAGACACATTTCTGGATAAGTTTCATTTCCCTAATCCACCTTCTAATAATTACGATCCTAAATTCTAGGCGATTCATGTAACTCCTTGATAATAAAGCCGAAATTACCAAACTACTCAATACCTCAAGCAAACGATTCACATTAATAAAAACATAAGGATGAGAACAATTCGCTTCTGTACCAGCCTGATTATAACGCAGGCAAACTAAATGCACCAAAATTTTCAATGGGTTACTTTGAATAAAGAGATTACAGTACACCAACTCCTGCGCCAAATTAGTACCAAAGAGAAACACAAAAATCTTTCTTTAACAGGTACCATAAGTTTTATAAAGAACCCAAAAATCTTTCTCTGTCTCTCAAAGGCCTCCACCTTATGGATAATAAGGAAAATTCCCTGGCCCTACCAAATATAACATTTAAAACTATAAACATCCTTCTATCGGCTTTTCGATCGGCAACGCATAAAGGCCTGAAGTAATCGTTGGTAAAGATGCTCCTGGTGTCTTCTACTAAATTAGAGGCAACATGTCAAAAACCAACACGGTAAAATCCATTATGAAACCTTACTTTCCCCAAGATTCTGATCCTTCAAAAATAAAAAATGATTTCCCTTCTCCTGATAAATACACTCCCCTCTACCAAACAACTAAACGCAATATTATCGTAACTTATGGGAATCGGGCGCCACTTTAAAATACGTCAGTTTTAAAGTATCCAAGTCCTCAAAAGTACAATACACAAACTGATTTTTATAAAAGAAAATCTTACTCTTTTACAAAAGATGTCAAAGACAGATCATATTTGTTTGAAACTCCTGGACCTGGAACACATTAAGTAACAACTGCCCTCGGCACAAAATCAGGAGTAATGGGGAAAAAGTTAAAGCAAGATGTAAAATTCATCACTCCTGGTGCTGATCATTATCAACCCAAAATAAGCTTCTCAAAGCAATCTTCACCAAGAGTCATAAACTTTTACAGCAATCGAGTTGACTTTAGTAAATCATTGACAGGCGAGAAAATAGGTCCTGGATCTTATCAGGTAGAGAAGTAGGCTCGGGCTTAAATGGGTAAGATAAGCCGAAGCTAAAAGTTTCCTAAAGACCCAAATAAGAACGTAAATTAAATCTTAATTTTAGCCTGGACCAGGTTCATATTAAATTTCGAGCGGAATAGGAAAACTACCTCAGTATTATTCGGGATCTAAAAAACTTACAAGATAAGGATTCACGACGTTTACGATGCTAAAATGGGACAAATAAAAAAGGTAAAGATCAAGACTGTAATAGGTCCAAACAAAGAAGGCTTAATAAGAAAATTAAAAAGAAGCCTCAAACAGTTGATTTTAATAATAATGATTTTCACTTTTCTTTATTTCATTAATCTAATCAAAAAAAATTATATTGTGTAAAAAATATCCAAATTAAAGTTTGAGACAAATATTAAAATCAGTATAAAATGTGATTTAAAAAGGTTTTTGAATAAAAATAAAGATAACTTTACAGTTATAAAAATCGAAATGTTTAAAAGGTTGACAGTACAATAAATTGAAAAAATAAAGCCGCCTTTTCTTGTAAAGGAATCAGACATTCGAAAGGCATATTTCACAAAAGAGCATATTTTTATTATTTAAGAGTCTCAGCCTGAATTTCTACAGAAGATCACTTATAATGATTTTTAGATTGTGGAGTCAATAAAATTGCCAGAAAATGTTCAAAAAGGGACATTAAAATCTTTGATATAATTTGACGATCTGATCGTGTTCGCAGTTTAAGGTCACAATTAATTATTTTTCATCAACTCTGAGAGAAAGACATTTCAACTGGCATCTCATCTTCAACCAATTAACCACGTGATTTACTTTTCTTTGGAGAAACAAATCATCACATGTTCTGATGATTTTACTGTCAGAGTATGGTAGTGTAAAAAAAATAACATAATTCCGAGCAAAATTAAACATATTTATTCTGGACATCAGGATAAAGTAATGGTACTTTGTTCTATCAGTTCTCATAATCTCTTTTCTAGTGCCTCAAAAGATAACTGTCTCATTTTCTGGAAAAATAGTCGCATTCAATTATCAATAAAATTGCCTTCATGTATAAAAGGGCTGCTTTATTGCTAAAAAAGCCATCAATGCCTCATATTTTGTGATAATTAGGAAATATTTGGAGTCTAATTACGTTAAATCTTGAAATATCCAAAACAAGTCCAACTACAAAGAATATTGAACAAATAACCTCAATAAATTCAAATGTTTCGACCAAAAAATTGTTCTTAGATTGATGACAGTTTTGTTGTTTTTTTAGAAAATTCACATTTAGTTTTTGTCTAAAAAAATATTGGTTAAATCATTAAAAAGATTGAGTTAAGATAACAAAAATAAGAAGTTCTCGAAATGATACAAGTTCTTAGAATGGTAATATTTGCCAGCAGAAAAGGAATTTACTTACTAAAATTTTGACAAAAAATACTAAATCCAAAAGATATTCATTGATATTTTTACTTTTATACTTTTCTTTAAAACGAATTAGATTTTTGGAATAAAGAATAGATAAGTTTAATAAAGAAAATAATTTTTTATAAGTTTAAATTAGATAAAAGAAAAAGAATTATTTTTTCGTTTTGAAAAAAAAAGGTAATTTTTAAGTATTTCCATTCTTTTTCGTTCCAATGTAAGGAAAGAAGACAAAATATGATATAAAGAAAAGGGAAGTTTATTGTAATTAAAAAGTAAAACAACAAAGGTTTTTAGAGTTGAGTTGATGAAGAGGCAAAAAGCGACACCTGTGGGATTTGAACCCACGCTCCTTACGGAATTAACTTAGCAGGCTAACGCCTTAACCACTCGGCCAAAGTGTCTTATCTAACATTAATGAGTCAACTTCATATATGTGCAGTTTTGAGATCGACGAGAAAGGTATTTTTTTTGCTTGTGTTAATTTTAGTAGCATTTTAATTGATAAAGTAAAAGAATTAAAATCGGTTTTAATAATAAAGATGTATAAAATATCGGTAATGTAACAAATTTTATAATTTAACGAATATAACACTCCATGTTAGAAACCTCTCAAAGAACCAAATTCCACTTGGATCGTTTTATCTCATCCAAACCCAAGTCATCCGTTTCTTTAGCGCCCTCCCTTTTCAATCTCTAAAGCATGGATACCGAATAAAAGACTCCATACGAGATGCTCATTTCAGGTGAGATCTTTCAGACATAAATGATGCAAGAAACATATTAATAATCTGATAACCTCCTTAATAACAATCTTTACATGAATGATATTCGTCAGCTAATGACTAAAAAAGTAGAACAAGCTCCAAAAGTCCAAGTTAAAAAAAATATCAAACCATAACCCTAAAAAATACTGGACGCACCAGAACTTAAAGACGACTATTATTTGAATTTATTAGATTGGAGTGCCAAAGGACAGTTAGCAATCGGATTGGAAGGAAAAGTTTATTTGTACTCTCCCGAAGGCATAAATTTACTCTGTTAAAAATAATAAGACAATTATATTTGTTCACTTTCTTTCCATCCTCAAGGTGACCAACTTGCCGTCGGTATCGACAATGGAAAAACAGAAATCTACGATGTTGAGACACAAACTCTCCTCAGAACTCTCAAAGGTCATACCAGCAGAGTCTCATCTTCAGCATTTACTTATGGTCTCCTATTTACCGGATCAAGAGATACGAAAATTATTGCACATGATACCCGCTCTGCTCACAATGTCGTTTTAAAATTAGAAGGACACAGGGGAGAAGTTTGTGGACTTAAACACGATGCTTGTGGGCTTGCATCGGGAAGTAATGACAACCTTTCAATGATCTGGGATATCACTGCCGCTAAAATGAGACATCAACTTCAGGGTCATAAAGCTGCAGTCAAAGCCCTTGCTTGGTGTCCATGGCAGAGAAACCTTCTCGCCACAGGAGGAGGTTCTTCTGATAAAACTATGAAATTCTGGAACATTGAAACAGGAAAATTAATTAATTCAGTTAATACGCAAAGTCAGGTTTGTTCACTTGTTTGGAACAAAAATGACAAGTAAATTCTGAGCTCTCATGGATTTTCTTAAAACCAACTTTGTCTTTGGAAGGTAATTTTTATATAAATTTTAGTATCCTGAATGCACAAAAGTGGTTGAGCTTTATGGACATACTCAGAGAGTTCTTCATATGAGTTTAGCGCCAGATAATTCTACGATTTGCACAGCCTCAGCTGATGAGACATTGAGATTCTGGAAAGTATTCGAGTCGGGTTCAAGTCCATTTTATGATGGGAAACAAATTAACAAGCTCAATCTTAAAGAATACAGTTTGAGATGACCCAATTTTTCATTTTTTTTAATATAATGATGTGTATATGCTTATATTTTACATAAAATTAGTATTTACAACAATAAATAAAAAAAGTAATAACTCTTAAAATATATTTCTTGACTTTATTTCTAATTTTGAATTCATCTTCGATTGGAATTTAATGATGCTTGGTGAAATGATTGTACTTTTTTATGATTGATTGACATCGATTCATTCATTTTTTCATTTTTGACAACTTAATGAGTATTTTTTTATTTACTTTCAGGAATGTAACAAAAATTCACATTCAAAAACTTCTTTTTTCTTTCTTCCATTCTTTTGATGTCATGCTTTATCATGTTCATGATTTCTGGCTTTGTGAATAAATTTTCTTTGTTCAAAGGAGAAAAAATCGCTCCTGAAGATAAATTATGTTGGTGAGATTGATTTTATTTTGATTACTTTATTTTTATATCATTGAAAAGCTGATTGTTTTTGTAATTGAAGTTTCTTTATAAGTTGTGTTAATAATCAGTTTTTGATCTTCTGTGAGAATTATTTGTATTTTGATGCAAATCATTTAAGTTTTCATAATGAGTTGTATGAAATTAATGATCTTTTTTAATAAGTTTTTATTTGATTTATTTGGGTTTGTTCAATCTTTTACTTTTTTAAAATGACTTTACCATGGAATCCTCAATGAAAAGGGAACTGTTTTATGAAAATTCAGAACTTTCATTAATTGGCGATTAGGTAAATTGAGAGTTTGAAGGATAAAATTTAAGATGTCCTTGTTAAAGTTAAAAACTTGAGTTATTTTGATGTTGATCTTCAAATCGAATGTATTAAGTTTACAAAATGTCAATGTTTTATTTTTCACTGTATTCTTACATTTGTATCATTTAATTGGGTACATCTTCTTAGTCAGGGATTGCTGATTAAAGTTTTCCAAAATCATTGTTTGAAATTTAAAACATTTTGTTTACTTGAGCCAAAATTTGTTAAAATGAAGGTCTTTATTAAGGATCAAAATTAAGCATTGATCCAATAAGTTCACAAAATGCTTCCGAATACAGATCCTTGATTTATGTGAAGCAAATCTGCAAAATATTTTCATCGTAATCGTAAAGTTCCATTTTCAGCAAAGCACATTGAAGCATCAATAAACCTAAAACAAAAACATCAGATTTGAACATATTAATTTGGTCGTAATTTGACTAAGAGCCGATAAGTTATGGCGAATACAATCTATTTCCCATTATTTCATACGGATCGACACCTGTGCTGCTGGGGTCCATAATAGCAATCGTATCATTATCTAAAAAAACTCTTGAAGAATCGAGAACTCCATAAATGATACTTTTTTGCTACAAATAAGAAAGGGGAGAGACTAATGAGAAAAGTAGACTCCAAAGGGCGTCTTAATCAAAATTTTAATCTGAATCTTTTCTTTACTAAATTTACTTAGAAAGTGGTCTACGACCATAATTATAAATGGCTCTGATTTGGCTTTAGGTTTTAGTTTTATTAAAAATGATGTCAAAATTAACGAGTGGCAGAATATTTTTGCAGTTAAAAGATTGATGTGTTGATAAAGTCATTATGATTTAATTCAATTACTGTTGTTTTTGGTGTTCATCTGAACTTGAAATGTCAATATTTCTGATCAAATAAGTGTTGTTTTAAGAACCCAATATTGTGGATCCTTATGAATGTTATATTATGTTGAATGAAGACAAAAATTTATTGATTTCTTTGTACTCTGAGGTTTTTTTATTCATTTTTAAGGGTTTTCGAGGTGAGACTTTACTTTTGATTCGGATCTGATAATCTTTTTATCGATATGAAGAATGATTTGAATTTAAATAACGAAGTTAGTTTTAGTATTATAAACTTTATCGGATTAATAAATTTACTTCTCTTTGATAAACAATTTAATGTACCAAATTTGTTTACTTTTCATGGAGCAAATAAAAACTTATAAACGATCCGATATAATAAATTTGTCGCGACATGAAATAAGCCGAACACACAAATTGGAAGGCGACTTTTGATATACGGAGACGTCCCATCAATGCCAAACGTATTTCCTCTTTTTTATTCCAGTTTTTCAAAATTAAAAGATACCCATCCAATAATTAGCAGCAAAAAAAAGTATGGGCAAAAAGTACATGCAGGAACCAAATATTTTTAAACAAAAGTTTTAATAACCCAAAAAGTAACATCGTTAAATTGTCATGTCAGAGTAATTTATACGCTCTTCCAAAATATATCGTCTTCTCAAGTAAAAAATGGATCGTTGCGACTCAATGTACATTAAATAAGTCAATGCTTTGAATGAGGTAAAGATTTAATAACAAAGCAAAAATTAAAACTAAAATAAGACATTATGGGCCTTAAATCATAAAATTATCAGTAGAAAATAGAACTGTGGGAGTTGAAAAATAAACTTATGGAACTTAAAACAATGTATCATGAGTAATAAGAGTAAAGCCGAAGACTGGGGGAAGCCAATTATGAAGAATATGAGGGTGAAATGTAAGAAGGAGAAGATCAAATTGAAGAAAGAGATCAAAATTAGTAACAAAGATAAAATGGAGAATATTACTCAGATACAGGATCAGAACAAAATGATAGGAAAGATGAGCAAATCAGAAACTCAATACCGTAGTCGGCATCTTTTGATAAATTCAGCAATCATGTTGAAGACAAAAATCAGTTTTCTGAGATTTTGGAGGAGCTGATGAGTCTCAAAGCTTAAAGGAACAGAATGGAAAAGGAATTCTCCTAAAAATAAGTTGAAATGCCGCCCGAAAAGGAATCATCAAGTTTGTTTCATTCAAAAGAATAACACAGTTAAAATAATTTGGAAGATAACTGACTCTTGAATTAAAAAAATGGCTTTCTTTTAGTTCGCTCTTTTTCTCAAAACTCATTAAGACATCTCTATCTCAGCTATTTTGATATTTATTACATTAAAGTATTCTATGTTTGTGATTCCTAATTCATTTACATAAGTTGAATCAGATTAAATATCTCCCAAATATTGTATTTTTTCATGTAATAAAAGTTTAAAAATATCATTTCAAAGATCCTCACATCCGTAGATTCCTTTCTTTTTAAAAATCTTTATTTGTTCTTTCAACAAGTTTGTCAAATTCACTGTGTTTACCAAAAGATTTTTAAGTTATTGCTGACGATCAGCTTTGCGTGCATTTTTCATTTTGAGACTGTGAATAGCCTTGGTATCTTTTTAATCAGGTTCGTTTGGTAAAACCCAATCTTTTTTATCTTTGGTATTTTTCTTGAAACTTTTGTAAATACGATCAAACTCTTTCAAGTTAATTTCCCTGATAAATTTGTTTAATTCGAAAACTCTTACTCGGATGATGCCTTCTGCTGATTTATACGCTCGATAGGTTTCATTTGAGTTTTTTTATCTGTTATTTTAGTTTAATTCGCTCATCTTTAAGAGCATACTGTATTCGTACTAATTTTTTGTCTTGTCAATCGTTTCTGCAAGTTGTTTTTACAAGAGTTCTTATTTTTATTTGTGTCTCTGCAAATATTTTAATGAATTGTTTTGATTATATTTTTGCGTTTATCCCTCTTTTTTCATTTTTGATAATGAACTTTGTCTCGAGTATTTTGTATCGAAAGCTGTAAATTGAGTGCTGACCTTACTTCTTGCAAAGTTACTGCTTTTTGGGCGCTTTTTTTATTTTGATTGTAGCTGTTAAATAAGAAGCTATGATCTCTTCTTCAGGAAGTCTGATACCATTTACTTACCTTTTTACTTCCAGAAAGGAATTAATTCACAAAATTCGTAAATGGAAATAATTTCTCTGTCTTTAAAAATTTCAGCTTTCATATTGATTTCATCATGTATTCCGATCTTAAGCCCGGAAGATGAACAAAAAGAAATAATGTCCTGAGGAGAGGCATAGTTTCTATTGGTCAACCAAAATTATTGAATGGAGATGTTTTTCATTTCCAAGAAATTGGATATTTTGTTCATGGGGGAAGATGTTATTGGATTTGAGGAGAGTGCAGACTCATTTCGATACTCATTTTCCTCATTGAATGATAATTGCATTGATAAAAAGCCGATTTCGATATTTTTAAAAGAATTTAAAGTATTTATTGTTATTAAGTTTCTAATTGGTAAAAATAGGGACAGGTATTAAATAAAGTAATTATTCATTTTTTATTTTTTTAGTTGGCTGCTTTTTTAGCTGCTGCTTCTTGGGCTTCCTTTGCTTTTCTACCGTATGGGTCTTCTACGACTTCTTCGTCTTCTTCTGGCAAGTCCTCATCGGCTAGAATTCTGTATTCTTCCATTTTTCTTGCCTTTCTTTCGTCTTTAATGTAAAGATAACCCTTATCTTGAAGGTTCTTATCTTTATAAGGAGCACTGACTCTTTTGTATCTATCAAGGTGACGTTGTTATTTTCTTTTGAGTTTTTAGACCTCTGTTGGTGTAAAGTTAAGAGTTTGTCTGGTTTATGGAGATTTTTTATGGAGTTTAGAGGTGTCTTCTGATTGTTCATACAAAGTTTGTTCCTCTCTTTCAGCTTGTTCAGTTGTTTTGGTGTATTCGAAGGGTCTTCCATATTGTTCTGAATACTTAAAAAAATTCTACGTTCAGCGAGACCAGGAGTTGATTAAGTAACAACCTTAACTTCAGGGTTGAGTCTGATGTATTCTTAAAGGTTGGCTTCTGGAAGATATTCATAAATGTTTCTGTCAGGAGCAAATTGAGGCAAATGAGGAATTGAGTGAGTTGGGCCTCTGAAAATCTTTACATTTTCCATGTAAGTTCCGCTTAATTTATTCTTTGGCATGAATTTTCTCAACAAGTAGTAATACTGAGTTATTTCAAAATTACCAAAAGTTCAGGTTTATGGTTCAAAACATGTTTATAAGAGTAAGTTTTTAAGTTACCAACAAAACCTGTGTGATACTTGAGGTTTTTGAATAAAAGCTTTTTGCCTGTAAAAAGTGGATCTGCTGCATTGACGATAACACAGACGTCTCCGTTCTTTACATTGGCTTGCTCATTTCGATACAAGGGAGAGTTCTTTCCTCTGATTGCTGTTGCAATTTTACCGATCATTCTTCCCATTGGCTTTGATTATTGGATTTTTTACGTAATAATAAGCGTTAAAGACATGGTAAATTCTATTTTTATATTCCAATGCGTAATATCTACATCTTGGGGGACGATCCTTTCTCAAATAATCTTGAAAAAATAAGGAAAGATTTACTGTTGAGGTCGTAAAATAATTTTTTGGAAAAACGATCTTCATGTTCTGCTTTGCCTCTGACTGGTAATTATACATTTGGAAGTTCAGAGACTACAGTTTTGCCGTCTCTTACCAACTTGGAAAACCAAAAAGTATTGAGTTGTCCCTGCAATAATTTCTGGGCTGTTATCTTTGTGATCATAATTTATTTATTATTCTGTGTTATAATAACATCAAGCAGCCTTCATTTCATCATTATTTAATTTTAAATTCAAACTAATAAAAAATTATAAAATTATCAGAACCAAATGAAAAAAGACTTTAATAATTTTAAGATTAAAGAAAGAACAGATAAATAAAAATAAAACATGACTTGGAAGGGTTCATCAATCTCAAAATTGTTAGTTAAGTACATTCAAAAATTCTCCCAAAGTGTATTTGCATCCTCTGAATTAATCGTATTTTTATGCATAAAAATTCATGTAAAAAGTCTTTTAGTTATGTGTGCCTTAACCACATCTTACCACATATAAAGGAATCCATCCCCACATTTTTTGTCTAATTTTAACCAATATTTTACTCTCTTAAAACTCGAATAAGGTTCGTTACTTGTTCGGCGAAAATATTGTTTGTCATGAAATTTTATTCACCCAAATGGTCAGTCTTGGCTAACTTTTATTTCCCATACAGCATTTTCAAAAGATGAGGGTCACATGTTTTTGCAATGTACAAATAAAGTGACAACCCATTGTCAAGTAAAAACATCCCATCTTTTACAGAATTGAATTTTAATTCACATACATCAGGGTAAACAAAATTCTCTTCATCTCTGCACATTTACTCAGTCATCGAAGATAAATTAAAAAGATAAGGGCAGAAAAAATTTTGAATTTCATTTAGTCCACAGCCTTGAAGGATGTTTCTTTGATGAACAACAATATCCAAAGGTTGAGTGTCATTGATAGCATCCAATTGAAAATGTTGGCTTTTCAAAAGACCGAGCTGACTGAGAATCACGTTGGACACTTAAGGTGTGACTTTCTTAATTACGATTAAAATACCTTTTTGTAGAATTAATTTGCACATTTCCAGATGGCTCCAAGGTTTCTTATAAACTTGTTTCTTAAAACATTGATTTACTCCAACCTGAGAGCGGAAATGGCAGCTCTTGATAGGGAAGCGCTTGTAAGAGAATAATCTTGATTCGAGTATAGTTTTTAGAGACTTGTGGTCAAAGGCAAAACGACTGTGTTGACACATACAAAATGTTGTCTGTTGTAAATGTAGTTGGTGACAACCTGTAAAGCAAAGTAAGGTAGTTGGTAGCTATCCAGAGGATGGAGAACAACAAATGTTCTTTTCGACGGTTAAGTGTAAAGAACCTTAAAGGAAATGTAATCTTTGATTCGATAAACATTTCCATAGACTGCTGCTATCATCCATCCCGGTGAAATCATCATTTCCATGATTGCATTTTTATAGTAAGGACATCCTAACAAGTAACTCAGGTCATAATAAAACTTGTTCAAATCTTCAGGGTTCTATTTTTTGTAGACAAGAATTTAGGATGATGTCAACTTTCCAAAATCACTAATAATTCTGATGTTCTTAATTAAAATCAAGATACTTTATAATTTTTTTCAAAGATGAAAAAGGAAAATGAGATCCCATGTTGTAAGGTTTGTGTTGTAAATGCATTAAAAAATTGCTTGTTTCTCGTTTATACAAAACTTCTAGGCTTCATTTCAACTTCATTATTGGCATTTTTTAAATATTAATTCGCAAAGTTTTACCCAGCGATTGCTTCATTTGCTTGCAAAATGAACATTTTACCTCCTGTATGCTTTATAGCTTCGAAAACATAAGCAAAAGACTGGTAAAAGTTGCTGGATTGTTTTTTATTTTGTTCTGCCATTTATTCAAGATTATCGAGTAACTCGAATAATTTTTCCTAATTTTGATAAAAAAAGTACTCTGATATTGGATAAAAAGTTTTATTGAACTCGACTGCCGGAGTCATGAATCGATGGATCGAAAGCTGTACATTTTACTTCTTATCCTGAGAAATCATACTCATGAAGCACATCGTCATAAGTGTAAAAATAAATTTGAGTTTAATCGAATTATTATTTGCCCAAAATTTCCTTTACTGCAGCAACAAAATAATAAAGCATTTTGGACTGTGCAGCTGAGGAGTTAACATCGACCATAAAAATAAAGGCGTTTTCTGGTGGCGATTGCATATACACACTTTATTAATGAAAAGTTTACTTTTATCCTCCTAAAACGTGATATGAGGGCTGGGAAGTCTCAATACTTTCAGTATCGATTTGGTAATCGCTCATAAAACTATTTTATCGACCACATATAAAACAAACAAAACTGTTTTTCTTGACTTGATTGTAGTAATTCATGTAGGCTCTGCAAGAGGCACAACGTGGAATCTTGTCAATCGATTTTTAAACAGGATCCATGTCATATGAAACGGGTGGAATGACCATACTGACAGGCATCTTGAAACGATTATAAAGGGATGCAGTATAAGGCATGTGAGTGTTTGAATAACTATATCCACTGGGGTTGTACTGAGAATAATCTGCATACTTCTCGAATTATTATTATAACAGGGTCTCTTACTTTGTCATTTTTACTGTTTAGGACATGAATTGTGGTACTCCTGTACTTTAAACATTATTAGGTTCGCTTACCCCGTGGGCTTATTGTTGTCTCTTCTTTAGTAATCGGTTCACTGACATTTTTATTCTTAAGATCCAAATTTATAATCTTATCTTTTATTCCAATTTATAACATTAGTTTTTAATTTTATAAAAACTGCAAATAATTATGAAAAAAATATTTATTTGGTTTCTTCAAATCTGGTGCTTGCCGGAAATGTTTAAAATTTGTTGTTTAGTGATTGTTCCATCTTATTTTTAAATTATCTGTTCAGATTTATTTGCAGTTATTTGGGTTTTTTTTATTACTGAGAGAGGCTGAGTTTAAATTAAAAATTACTGGTTAAGAATTTTCATATGAACTGAGAAATTATTAGCTTTTATCTTTAAATCGAGGTACCATTGATTTTTGAAGATTTTAAGTTGGATTAAGAAGTTTTTAATTCGTTGGACCTGAAATGAACCTGAAAACATTTTTGAGACAAAAGTTTCTAAATTATGGAGATAATACTTTTTAAAAGGATTTCCTGAAACAGAGTCCCATGTCTGCTTACAAAGTTAATTTGTGGTGAGATTATTTATTATTAAGTAGGCGTGAAAGCCACCAAGACTTGCTACAAAAATAATCGCAATTAAACTGAAGAGAACTAAATTTTTTCAAAAGTTACATAGAACTACTGCGAAATACAGCTCAGGTTTTTCAAAAGCAACCTCGTGATTATTTTAAAATAGCCTCACGATCAAAATTATTAGCTGACTCATTATTAAAATTAGTTTGCAACCCAATGATGTAACAAAACAAAAAAATATCTGATAATTCCCTTTTCCTACACAATTTCCAATAAAAGGGCAGTGATGATCCATTTTTTATACACAAGCGTTACAAATCCAACAGTGGACTGTACGTGGAGGCTTATAAATAAGACATTATGGACAAAACTTCAAAGTGATAAAGTGAGATTTGAGGGGGAAAGTGTATGATTTTGCCATTTAATTGACCGCAGGTTTAGAATCTCGATCAAAAGGAATGTGAATTTTGGTTTGGCTGTCAAAATCCTCACTAATTTTGAGTATGATTCCAGGATTTTTGAATCCCAAAATTAGTAACAAAATGAATACGATAATGTGTAAAGCTACAATAGCATAATTGAGTTAAAGAACGATAAGCCCCGTTACGAAACTTAGAACGTAAAAGTAAATCATGCCGCATATAACAACTGCATGAAGTGCAAAATATTTGTGTGGCTCTGAGACAAGCATTTTGAGAGAGGCATAATACTGAAAATTATTAGTGTTTTAAATGAGGTATCTTTTTTTCTTTGATTTTGACTGATTTTTGTTATTTTAGACATTTTACTTATTTCCAATACAGCTGCTTTTCATTCTTATAATATCATTCTTAAATTTCTATAATCTAAATTGGGCAAAATATAAAAATTAAATACCCCCTATGTAACTCATTCACAAGCAGGCTTAAAATACCATAAAAAGTGATCCTTTAATTATCCATAAAATGAAAATCGTTGATTAAAGAATGGACAAAGGTATGAATGAAAAATTTCGGCCTCCTAAAAACCTGATGTATCTTCAAAAAATTCTGTAACAAAAAAATCAAAAGATAAGCAATTAATTGAATGAAAAAAACTTTGCCTTAGAAAGTGTTATCAATTTTAAAAGGAACATCGTCAAATAGATTCAAAGGCTTCCTCATCAAGAATATGAGATATTAAAAAAAAACTCTTATTAGCGGGATTTTAATACTAAATATTTTAATACTACAGATGAGTCAGATCTTAATTTAGCATAAAATACAGTTGATTTGTATAGAATGGAAAACTAATTAAGGGATGTTATTCTATAATCAAATTTATTCGAAATGAGAAAAAGATAGCAAATAGCTTGGGGTTTGTAGTGGATTAAAATACGAGAATTACCTCCAAAGGAAGCGGAGCCTTGGTTTAAAGATACTAAAATATAACTTCTTAAAAATATAAAAAAAAAAATCGATAAAAATATTCCATAGAAAACCTAAAATAAGAAGAAAAATAAGAAGAATAAATTAAAAGAAACTACAGGCTAAAAATAAGTTTATGATTGTTTCAAAAATTGCTTTTCAAGAACGGATTCTTCAGGTAACTAATTGAATAACCTTCTTGATATGACCTACCTAATGAATTTAAAAAAAATGAAATTCAGCAAATAAAAAGTATTTTGGATTTTTGTTAACGTACTAATTAAAAAGTTTCTGAAAGATAAATAAACTGATGGAGATTTATTTGAAGCTACTTTACAGTTGACATCACAAATCTATTTTAGCGTATATCGGGGACCTTCTTAATTCAAAAATCACTGTACGAGAAGACCAATCCTACTAATAACTGGTCATTATAAATAAAAAATTAATTCCTTACAATAAAATGCTGATATTCCAAAAAGTATTTAAGAAAAATAAAGAATTTAGAAATTAGAATCTTTTTGGGTCAAATGTTTAATGTCTTTCGTTTCTTATTAAGCTGCAAAGGATAAATTATATTAATACCTCAGGTAAAAAGGCCATGAATTTTTAATCAATGCTCTTTAAAAGTTTTACTTAAATTAAGACATCCAAAATAAAGATTAACTCAAATAAAAAAGTTAGTTTTCTAATTCTTACTATTACCGTATACTTACAAAAATCATTCTTAATTAACCTTTAGTTTAATCCTAATAAGTGTTACTCTCAGAGGATGAAAAAAATATCATTACCATGATAAAGCTAAGACATATTCCAGAATTTTATAGAACAATGGAATTCAAATAAAAATAGTAACTTTACATTGAAAAAATTAAGCAGATGATTTCTCAAGATAAGGACTACGATATTCAGCAAACTTTTTAGATTTTCGTCAAAAGATATTCTTTCGATCATATTTTCTGGGATTTAATCCTTTCATATCGAGAATATTTGCAAGAATTTCAATTGCTTCTGGTGTTTTAAATCTTATTATCAAACAAGAATTACCTCAGATTCTCAGTTTATTCATAAAAATAATGGGTTTATAAATGTTTCTAAATACTCGAGTCATTCTTAAAGAAAAAAACAATTCTAAATGATTAAGAATCCTTGAGATTATTGGTAAGGATTATGAGTTTATGCCGCAAAAATCTCAATGAATATTAGTTTGTAAAAAAACTTTAATATTTTTTAATGTTAAGGAGAGACTTAATGTTATTACTTTTTGAGTAGGAATCTTATTGGATAAAAACATTCACTAAAGATTTCTCTTTGGATATGAACTGCTTATCGAAGATCATTCCAAAATTGATGCAGAACAATCAAGATTACGAATATTTCTACAAAAAGTTCCTTTCTACTTATGTCTTTTTCAGCAGACTATAAAATCCAACGATAATTAATACCCTTAAAAATCCTCGAATCAACTCGTCAATCGATATCAACACGCTATTTATCCATATCAATACGAATCTCTTCCGGGTTTATGAATAGTAGCTATTTTAAGAGTAAATTTAGAAGTTGAAAAAGAAAAATGAAATCTTTATTCTTGGATTAAAAATTTTAATTCGCTTTTTGTTCAAACTTACAGGTCAATAACTCTCTGAATATCAAACCTAAAAAACTTAGTAATATGTTTTCCAATCCAAATATCTGTTGCAAATAATTTTTAAAGTTGTCAACCATATCAAATCCTTTCTGAGTAATGAAAAATAATTGAGATCATAAAATCAATAATTTTTTTTTATCAATCAAGAAAGGGCTTTCTCGACTTTACTCAATTAATGGGATTCTTTAATTCCTTCAATCATTTAGATTCTTGAAATTGGAAATATTTTCAGATATTTTGTTAATTTAAACCTTTACTTCAAAAGCGAAAATAAAGTCATTCTCTATAACTTTGTCGAATACTTGCAATCACTCTAAAAAAAATATCATGGTACTAAAAACGGATTAAAAGCTTTTTGTTAAAATATATAAAAGAATTAAATCGCAGATCAAACTTTTGGAAAATATCTTCTTATCAAAACTTGTTAACTTTTTAAAAAGCCAATTTAAGATATCAATCTTAAAAAATCCAGAAAAACTTCATTTTTAGCACCAGATTTCAGCTTCCATGATGTTCAAAATTACGTTAATTATCTGTAAAGAGTTCTTAAATAGTTTTGAAGAATGAAAGAAAAAGTGTACTATGCAGCTAAAAAAGCATTATTTTTAGAGATTGGCAATTGATGATAAATTTTTTTTTTAAGTATTTAATAAAACATGAGTTTAAAAATTAAAAGAAAGAAGGAAGAAAAATTATAAATTTTTGAAAGGATGAATCATTTAAAACAATTAATAATTAATATTTTTATATAAAATCACCACAAATGAAGACTCACGCATAAGTCACAAGCAGCAGAAGAAAATCCAGAAGAGCTCATTTCACAGCTCCTTCACACATTAGATACACCATCTTGTCAGCCACCTTGTCAAAGGATCTTAGAAAAAAGCACGGTCTTAGATCCCTTCCTGTCAGAAAAGATGATTAAGTCGTCGTCTTGAGAGGAAACCATAAAGGACACAAGGGAAAAATCATCCAAGTCTTCAGAAAGAAATGGGTCATTCACATCGATAAACTTACTAAAAATAAAGCTAACGGCGCCCCATATCAAATTCCAGTCCACCCATCAAAGGTTGCCATCATTAAACTTAAAGAAGGTAAAGACAGAATGGCCAGAGTCACCAAAGTTGCCGCTGGAGTCGCTGACAGAAAAGGTAAAGCCGAAAAGAAAGTCAGAACTACCAACTGATTTTGTTCTTTATTTAACATTTCAATTCTCAAATGTTTTTTTATTGATTACATTTTAATATTTGAACACTTAAATTATAAGCCTTGATTTATAACTTATTCAATAATCAAACTTTTGAACTTAAAAAATGGAAGGAGCAGAATAAGGCTTCCTTGTCTACGATACAGAATGGATTTAACTTTCAGAGGAGTAACTTTTAAACAATCAGTTTTATAAGAGCAAAGCCATCTTTAATCCGATCTCAGCAGCTGATTTAGATCCAAAAGATCCCAGTATTTTAAATAAAATGTTTTAGCCTTACATTTTCGAACATGATGGCAAGTTTTTCAGACTTAACGTCAGTCCAAATTAAACAAGCAGAAAATAACTCGACATTTTATAAAATATTTTTCAATAAAAACTCAGATAAAAACAGGCAAGAAAAGGAGGAATTTGTCCCATACGATAATAATTGCATGTTCAGCTTTTCGATGAAATTATTCGTCAAGCAACAATAAATTTACCCGAAAGAGGGATTCTTTTAATGAAGATTAGAGATCACTTAAAAATGACTTTTGCTGCATATCAAACTCTGTACGAAGGGTCTTTAGTCTTCGGAAACCGAAAGGCTCATGTAGCTGAACAAGGAGTTTCTGAGATATAGGAAAAGTTGTAGAAATTACGTAAGAAAAAGATAGAACTGTAAAATAAGGTAAGAATTTATTAATTCAGAAAATTTTATTGGAGACAGAGCTTGAATCAGTGGCACAAAGTTACAAGTAAATAAATTAAATTGAAGATAAGTCTCAAAATGAGGAAATTCAATACCTTAATAATCAGACGAAAAGACTTTAAGATTACCTTAATGAATTGTATGGCGATTGATTTACTTTTTTGTATGATATTTTTTACTAATAAAATCGCATTAAAAATAGTTTATTGAGTCTTATCATTTATAATTTGGTTCAAACTTGATATTTTTTATAAATGAACAAAGAAGTATCACACCAACATAAAAATTGGACATTCAAATTCAGGGATGGAGGACTTTCATCATCAGCGGTCATCGACAAAATTGCTGATGATTGCCACCTCTTCAGACCTCCAACCATGATATTCGCCGATAATTAATGTGTTATAAAAAATTAAATCATCAATTTCGCCCTCAAGTACAATGCTGAAGAAGCCTTAAAATACATCAATCATGAGTATAGAAAAATGAATTACTGTGGCCCTGAATAATAAGCAAATGCATCTTCAATTTCCTACATTCCTGAAAGATTGTACATAAAACATGCATAAAAATGGAAAAACTTAACAGGACCAAAAGATATTGAAATCAGTGAAATCCAGTAAAGTTCTGATTGTTTCTTCATCTCACCATTTAAGGGTCATATTTAGGGACAAGTAAAAATTGAAAGAACAAAATAAAACGTCATTCCGGTCAATAAACTTGGCCCATAAAATCCAATTGAGTTTTATCATCAAGGTTCACTTTATGAGGATTAACTTGACGACAACGGTCTTGTTGTATACGATTACAAATTCAGGTCAATGAAGAGTAGCTGGTTCGGATTGATAAGAATGTATGCCCGAATCGATGAAGTTGCAATTTTAATATTGGATACAAGAATTTATTGGGAAGAAGGATGGGATAAAGTAGCAAGGCAATTCATGGTGAAGCAGAACACATGGAACGAACTGAAATAAAAGAATTTTGAATTTAAAGCAGGATGGACATTGGACCCAAATCAATCCCATCACATTTATGCTTCTTTGGATTAAAGATTCGTCGATAATTAATACATTCATTTCAAATGATATCATGTCTTTAGTTATATTCATTAATTTCATTACTTTTATTATAATCTCTAAATTCTATATCTAAAAGTTTCATGGAGAGCTAAATAAATAAAAATCATATTGACATGACAATTTCTTGAGTAATTTTGATTTTTAAATCATCAAGGTCTTTTGTATTATTTTTGTACACGTTGTGTTTTACATAACCCCAAAGAAAAAAATCCAAAAGTGTCATATCAGGTAATCTCGAAGCCCAGGAGATCGATCCTCCTCTTCCTATCCACCGATTATCGAATTTTTCGTTTAACCAAGAACGAACTGACTTCAGTAATTGCTATTAATACGCCACCTATTTATCGAACGTTTCTCTGCATTAGCACTTGGTCAATATAGAGGATAATTCTATCCTTGGAGTATCTAAAGGAATGAACCCATTCAGAACCCATTCATTTCGAATAAGAGAAATGGCTCTTGACGAAGATTTGAAAGTCAGAATTGTTCTTGCAATAGCTAAGCTGGAATATCGAAAGCTGGTCACACGAAATTT
>Ga0102832_1000650_pt1 | contig 44262 bp, 39 predicted proteins | sample EBPBio282013_DNA_FD_88942 | JGI IMG/M metagenome (GOLD analysis project Ga0102832, IMG submission 88942) | Wastewater treatment Type I Accumulibacter community from EBPR Bioreactor in Madison, WI, USA - Reactor 2_5/28/2013_ DNA (Illumina Assembly) | ecosystem: Engineered > Bioreactor > EBPR >... | reverse complement strand
TCGCGCTGGACGAGCGAGCGGAACACCGCGCGGTGCGCCTCGACGAGGTGCGAGGTGATCGCCGGCTCGCGGAAGGTGTCGCGGCGGCGCTCGACGTGGCTGCGCATCAGGAGCGGCGAGATCGCCTCGTAGATCTTCATCAGCGCGCCCGAGCAGCTCGCCTTCACGATGGCGAGGTGGAAGGCGTAGTCGGCGCCGCCGCCGCGCTCCGGGTCGTCGAGCGAATCGACCAGCGTGTCGAGCGTGCCGGCCAGCGCCTGCAGGTCGCGCGCGCTGGCGCGCTCGCAGGCCAGCCGGATGGCCTGGGCCTCGATGGCGATGCGCGCCTGCAGCACGTCGTCGAGGATGTGCGGCTCGGGCGCGAGGCACAGCGTCAGCGCCTGGCCCAGCACCGAGGCGTCGGCGGCGCGCACGAAAGCGCCGCGGCCATGCTGGATGTCGAGCAGGCCGAGCATGGCCAGCGAGCGCAACGCCTCGCGCAGCGCCGGCCGGCTGACGCCCAGCGCCAGCGCCAGCTCGCGCTCGGCCAGCAGGCGGTCGCCGGCCTTGAGCTCGCCGGACAGGAGACGGTCGCGAAAGAACGTGAAGACGCGCGCCGCCGCGCTCTGCGTCGTTTCCTCGTCCCCCCGCACGATATCGGCTGCCGCTGTTCTGTTCATTTGGTCAGTCCGTGGTCTGACCACTATGGCAAGCCGGTGTCCCGGCCGCATCCGGAATCGTTCCCGCGCGACCTGCGAATTCCGGTCTCCGGATCGCCGAGGTGGCCGGCTAGCGCAGTTGCGGCGGCGCGATGGTGACGCAGGCCGGGTCGATGGCGGCGCGGGCCACCGCCACGAACTTCTCGAGCGGACAGGCGTTGAGGGTCAGGTCGCCGGCGCAGGCCGGGATCGCGACCTCGACCATGCCCGGCCGCACCGCCTGGTCGAGCGGCGTGGCGTTGCGCAGCTGGTCGAGGGTTTGCGCGAGGTAGATCACGCGCACGTAGCGGCGGCCGCTCTGGGTGTCGCGCAGGAGCTCGAACGACAGCGCGCCGCCCGGCGAGGGATCGTTGGCCTCGAAGCCGGCGACCTGCCAGCCGAGGTTCAAGAGGCGCGCGACGTTGGCGATGTTGGTGTCGTGCCCGACGAGGAAGCCGAGGCGCACCGGCTCGGCGCGGCGCTGCAGGCCGGGGAAGTCGTGGCCGTCCTGCAGGGCGCCGACGATCTGGGCCAGCATGTTCGAGCCGTGCTGGCGGGCGATCGGCAGGGTCTTCTGCAGCAGGTCCATCTGCAGGCGGTTGACCTTGAGCAGGCTGCGCAGCTGGCCCTCGCCCGACAGCCGGCCCCACGCGACCTCGCTCCACGGCTTGCCCTCGGCGGCCTCCATCAGGAACGACTCGGCGGCGAAGGCGGCGGTGCCGATCGGCCCCTTGAGGTGCAGGCGCCCGGGCTCGCGCGACGGCTCGACCACGGTCAGGCGCCGGCCGAGCCCGCAGTGGCGGCCGTCCGCGGCCGACGGCGGGCACAGCGTCTGCTGCATCAGCGACAGCTCGCCCTCGTACTCGCCGGTCACCGCCGCGAAGCTGCCGCCGAGCCGCTCGAGGATCTCGGCGGTGTCGGAAGCGGCGTCCATCGGGCACGACGCGGTCGGCTGCGGATGGAACAGCGGGTCGGGCTTCGACAGGTCGGCCTGGTGGGTCAGGATCGGGTTGGGACAGCGCGGGTAGAGGCCCGCCAGCAACGCCGCGCCGGACTGGCGCGTGCGCTGCAGGACGTCGGTCCAGGCGACGACGATGTTGGGCGGCGGGCAGATGTTGGCCTCGACCAGGCCGCTGCCGCCGTAAAGGACGCGGTAGTAGCGGCCCATGATGGTCATCAGGTCGTAGCCGCGCGGCGTCAGGTCGCCTGCCGGCACCGGCCATTCGGGCCACGGCGTCGCCGCCTCGCGGTCGATCTCGCTGTTGGGCTTGGTCGGCGGCCGCACGCCGTGGCGCGACAGCACGACCGCCCGTTCGAGCTGCCAGCCGCGCGGCACCGGCGCCACCTGGGCCTCGGCGGGCGACGCCACCGACAGCGACAGCGGCAACGCCGCGAGCAAGGACAGGACGGCGGCGGCGAACACTCGGATCTGCATGCAACTCCCCCGAGGGGGAGACTAGCCGCCGCCACGGTCGCACGGAAGGCCGGCGCGCGGCCGCGGATGGCGCCGTCGCGTCGGTTCAGCGCGCCACGGCGCCCGTTGCTGCAACGCGGCAGGGAGGTGACCCGCGCCGGCCGCCGCGCTAGGGTCCGGCCCGCGAATGACCCCGTTCCACGCCCAGACCCTGCAGCTGGTCAGCATGATCGTCGCCGTGACGGCGGCCGGCATCTCGCTGCTGTGCTGGTACAACCACCGCGGCGGCCCGGGCCTGCGCGGCTGGGCGGCGGCCCTGCTGATGAGCAGCATCGGCTACGTCCTGTTCAGCCTGCGCGGCGCCGACACCTCGTTCCGCTTCATCCTGCTGGGCAACGCGGTGTTCGTGGCCGGCTACACCTGCATGTGGATGGGGATGCGGCGGTTCAACGACGCGACCCTGTCGACCGAGCTGATGGCCTCGGTCGTGGTCGCCTTCACCATCGTCTTCTCGGCGCTGTTCACCATGGCGTGGCAGGTCGACCCGACGCGCGGCCAGTCGATGGTGTTCTCGCTGGTGATCGCCCTGCTGGCCGGCGCCGCCGGCTGGGAGGCGTGGCGCGGCGGCCGGATCGACGGCCTGCGCAGCCGCAAGGTCGTCGCCTACGGCCTCGCCACCATCGCGCTGGCGCGCCTCGTCCGCGCCGCCTCGCTGCTGGCCCAGAACCTCGGCTGGATCCAGGTGCCCGACGGCCGCGCGATCCGCGGGCTGATGGACTACGGCGTGACCGTCGCGATCGTGGTCGTGACCTTCGGGCTGGTCCTGCTGACCAACGAGCGCTTCGAGCGCGAGCACGCCCGGTCGATCGACCCCACTCTCGACCCCTCCCTCGACCCACCTCTCGACGAGCCCGAGCCCTCGTCCTAAGACGGCGGGAGACCGGCCGCCAAGGCCGGCACCGACCGGGAGGATCGCATGAAGAGGCGCACGCTCGTTGCCGCGAGCCTGCTGCTGCCGGCATTGCCGGCGGCGGCGCAGGAGGCCTGGCCGTCGAAGCCGGTCCAGCTGTTCGTTCCCTTCCCGCCCGGCGGCGTCGCCGACATCACCGCGCGGCCGCTGGCCCACGTGATGGGCCGCCTCGCCCGCCAGTCGGTGGTGGTGGTCAACAAGCCGGGCGCCGGCGGCGCCGTCGGCACCGCGCAGGCCGCCCGGGCGACGCCCGACGGCTACACGCTGCTGGTCGCGCTGTCGTCGATCTCGGTGCTGCCGGTCGCCGATCGCCTGCAGGGCCGCCCGCCCGCCTACGAACTCGACCAGCTGGCGCCGGTGGCGCTGCTGAGCGCCGACCCGACCGTGCTGGTGGTGCGGGCCGACGGTCCCTACCGCACGCTGGCCGACCTCGTGGCCGCCGCCAGGGCACGCCCCGGCACGATCAACTACGGCTCGTCCGGCGTGTACGGCACGCTGCATGTCGCGATGGAGATCTTCGCGGGTGCCGCCGACATCAAGCTGTTCCACGTGCCCTACCAGGGCGGCGGACCGGCGGTGGCGGCGCTGCTCGGCGGCCAGGTCGACGCCCTGGCCTCGGGCCCGGCGGCGGCGATCGGCCAGATCAAGGCGGGCAAGATGCGGGCCCTGGCGGTGTGGGGCGACAAGCGGCTGGCGTCGCTGCCCGACGTGCCCAGCATGAAGGAACTGGGCTACGACGCCACCTTCTCCATCTGGTCCGGCGTGTTCGCGCCGGCCGGCACGCCACCCGCCGTCCTGCAGGCGATCCGCGACGCCGTGCGGCGCACCGTCGAGGATCCCGAGTTCAGGGACGCGATGGCCAAGGTCGAGACGCCGATCGCCTACCTCGACGCACCGGCCTTCGCCGAGTTCGTGGCCGCCGACGCCCGGCGGCTCACGGTCGCCGTCGAGCGCATCGGCAAGGTGCCCGAGAACTGACGCCTCGTTCCGGCCGGGCGTGCACAGGCGCAGGACCCCGGCGCGCCGAGCCCGGTGGCGGCTATTCCTTGACCGCGCCGGTCAGCGACGAGACGTAGTAGTCGACGAAGAACGAGTAGAAGATCGCGACCGGCAGCGAGCCGAGCAGCGAGCCGGCCATCAGCGCGCCCCACTGGTAGACGTCGCCCGATACCAGCTCGGTCAGGATCGCGACCGGCACGGTCTTCTTCTCGCTGCTCTGGATGAAGGCCAGGGCGTAGATGAACTCGTTCCACGACAGGGTGAACGAGAAGATGCCGGCCGAGATCAGGCCCGGCACGGCCAGCGGCAGCGTGATGCGACGCAGGATCTGCAGGCGCGTCGCCCCGTCGATCAGGGCGCACTCCTCCAGCTCGTAGGGGATCGACTTGAAGTAGCCGATCAGCAGCCAGGTGCAGAACGGCACCAGGAAGGTCGGGTAGGTCAGGATCAGCGCCAGCGGCGTGTCGAACAGGCCCAGCTGGTAGACCGTGGTCGCCAGCGGGATGAACAGGATCGACGGCGGCACCAGGTAGGCGAGGTAGATGCCCAGCCCGACATACTGGCTGCCCTTGAAGCGCAGACGCTGGATCGCATAGGCCGCCAGCACGCTCGACAGCAGCGACAGGAAGGTCGCGCCGACGGCGACGCTCATGGTCGTCACCAGCCAGCGCGGGTAGGCCGTCTCGAACAGCAGCTTGTAGATGTGGTCGAGGGTCGGGCTGGTGATCAGGAACGGGTTGTGGGTCTTGAAGTCGTAGAGCTCGGCGTTCGGTTTGAACGACGTGATCGCCATCCAGTAGAACGGGAACAGCAGGATGATCACGAAGCAGGCCAGCGGCAGGTAGAGCGTCACCACCCGCCGGGCTTTGCTGTCCCACGCCATTTGCTCGGCCGGCGCGGTCGCCGACGAGGGAGTGTCGCTTGCCGCCTGGTCAGTCATTGGCCTCTCCCTGCTGCCACTTGCGGCGGGCCAGCGCGAAATAGCTGAACAAGGTGGCGAACACGAGGAACGGGATCATCGACACCGCGATCGCCGCGCCCTCGCCCAGTTCGCCGCCGGCGATGCCGCGCTGGAAGGCCAGCGTCGCCATCAGGTGGGTCGAGTTCACCGGGCCGCCGCGGGTGATCGCGTAGACCAGCTGGAAGTCGGTGAAGGTGAAGATGATCGAGAAGGTCATGACGATCGCCAGGATCGGCATCAGCAGCGGGAAGGTGATGTAGCGGAAGCGCTGCCACGCCGTGGACCCGTCGAGCAGGGCCGCCTCGTAGAGCGAGGGCGAGATGGTCTGCAGGCCGGCCAGCAGCGAGATCGCGACGAACGGGATGCCGCGCCAGATGTTGGCGGCGATCAGCGACCAGCGCGCCGGCCACACCGTCGACAGGAAGTCGAAGTTGGTGGTGCGAATGCCCAGCACGTCGACCGCGAGGTAGGACAGGATCGAGAACTGCGGGTCGTAGATCCACCAGAAGGCGATCGCCGACAAGACGGTCGGCACGATCCACGGCAGCAGGATGATGGCGCGCAGCAGGCTCTTGAACGGCAGGTGGTTGTTGAGCAGCAGCGCCAGCCACAGGCCGAGCGCGAACTTACCGAAGGTCGCGACCGCGGTGTAGAACACGCTGTAGAACACCGCCTTCCAGAACAGCGGGTCCTCGAGCAGGTACTCGAAGTTCTCCAGCCCGATCCACTGGCCGGTGCGGCCGATCTTGGTGTCGGTGAAGGCGAGCCAGATGCCCAGCCCCAGCGGGTAGGTCAGGAACACCGTCAGCAGGCCGGCCGCCGGCAACAGGCACACCAGGATCAGGAGCGGCTTGTAGTCGAGGGCGCGCATGAACCAGCCCGGTTGCGGGCGGCTGCGGCTCCAGTCGGTGACGGTGGCGACGGTCATGCGATCCTCGGATGAGGGCTCGGGGGCGAAGGCTCGGGCGGGTGCCCTGGATGGCTGCCCTGGAGGGGCGCGGACCGCTGTCCGCGCCCCCGGCAGGAGATCAGCGGTAGTAGCGGCGGGTGCGACGCTCGGCTTCCTTGGCCGCGTCCTCCGGCGTCGCCTGGCCCGAGGCCACCGCGGCGCACATCTGCACCAGGATGTACTCGGCCGCGACGGTGCCGGCCGCCTGCGTGATCGGTCCCTTGTAGCCGGTCCAGAACTTGTTGTTCATGCCGTTCTTGTAGACCGCCAGCTTGGGATCGCTGGCCCACACCTTGCTGTTGCCGTAGGCGTTCAGCGGGTGCGCCCAGTAGCCGAGGCAACCGACCAGCCACGGGTCGTACTGCTCGGCTTCCATCATGTAGGTCAGGTACGCCTTGGCGGCGTTCTGGTTCTTCGAGTGCTTGAACAGCATGGCGTTCAGGATCGTCGCCGACTGCGGCTCGCTCGGCGCCACGCCCTGCACCAGCGGCGCGTGGTTGGTGTCGTCGGCGATCGCCTTGGTCGCGGGATCGTTCTTGACCGCGAAGTAGAGCGACACGCCGTTGGCCGTCAGGAACAGCTCGTTGGCGGCGAAGGCGCGGTTGTTGCTGACGTCGCCCCACGACAGCGTGCCCGGCACGAAGGTCGGGTACAGCTCCTTGAGGTACTTCAGCGCGTTGATCGTCTCCTTGCTGTTGATCGCGACCTTGCCACCCTCGTCGACGAGGAAGCCGCCGTGCGACCAGATCAGCCAGTTGGCGAAGCCGTTGCCGTCGCCCACCGCGTTGCCCAGCGCGAAGCCCGCCGGCTTGTTGTTCTTCTTGAGGTTCTGGCAGAGCTTGAGGAAGTCGGCGTGTGTGGTCGGCACCTTGTCGAAGCCGGCTTCCTTGACCGCCGACTCGCGGTAGACCAGCGGCCCGGTCGTGCCGCCCATCGGCAGGCCGATCCAGTTGTTGGTGCCGGCCTTCTTGCCGTACTTCTCGCCGAGGAACATCCAGCCGCCGTACTTCTTGCCGAGGTACTCGGCGACGTCGCTGAGCTCGGACACCTTGTCGGCGTAGATGTGCGGGTCCTCGGCCCAGCCGAGCACGATGTCCGGGCCGGCGCCGGTGTTGGCCGACACGGCGGCCTGCTGGCGCAGGTCCTCCCAGCCGACGAAGTCGACGCGGACGTCGATGCCGGTGTCCTTGGTGAACTTGGCGGTGTTGGCGCGGAAGATCACCTCGTCGGGCTCGACGAAGCGGGCCGGGCGCAGCACGCGCAGGCTCGCGCCCTTCTCCGGGTCGAACTTGGGAGCCGCCACGTCGGCCTTGGGAATGGTCTGGCCGTTGGCCCCGCGCGACAGCGCGAGGGCGGTTGCGGCCGCGCCGATGAGGGCCTCGCGGCGCCGGATGATGAACACCATTTTCGTTTCCTCCGTTTGACGTCTTGTTGCCTCTACTCCCCGAACTCTGACGGCCGTCGCTACAGTCTCTGGCCGGTCTGCTGGTCGAACAGGTGAACCAGTCCCGCCTCGGGACGCACCGGCAGGATCTCGCCGGGCTTCGCGGTCACGCGCTCGCGGAAGGCGCCGATCATGGTCTGGCCGCCGACCTTCATCATCACCTGGGTCTCCGAGCCGGTCGGCTCGACCACCTGCACGGTGGCCGGGATGCCGCCGGAATCGAGCCGCAGGTGCTCGGGCCGCACGCCGTACACCGCCGGCCCTTCCTTGACCCGCGCGCCGTTGGTCGGCAGCGGCCACATCGTGCCGTCATCGGTGCGCAGCGCGCCGCCGGTCACCGTGCCCTTCAGCAGGTTCATGGCCGGCGAGCCGATGAAGCCCGCGACGAACATGTTGGCCGGCCGGTCGTAGAGCTCGAGCGGCGGGCCGGCCTGCTCGATGTTGCCGTTGTTCATGACGACGATCTTGTCGGCCATGGTCATGGCCTCGATCTGGTCGTGGGTGACGTAGACCGTGGTCACCTTGAGCCGCTGGTGCAGCTCCTTGATCTCCGAGCGCATCTGCACGCGCAGCTTGGCGTCGAGGTTGCTGAGCGGCTCGTCGAACAGGAAGACCTGCGGGTTGCGCACGATGGCGCGGCCCATCGCGACGCGCTGGCGCTGGCCGCCCGACAGCTGGCGCGGGAAGCGCTGCAGCAGCTGCTCGAGGCCGAGGATCTTGGCCGCTCGCCCGACCTCCTGGTCCATCAGCGCCTTGGGCGCCTTGGCCAGCGTCAGGGAGAACGCCATGTTGTCGTACACCGTCATGTGCGGGTACAGCGCGTAGTTCTGGAACACCATCGCGATGTCGCGGTCCTTGGGCGGCACCGCGTTGACGACCTTGCCGCCGATTGCGATCTCGCCCGACGTGATGTTCTCGAGACCGGCCAGCATGCGCAGCAACGTCGACTTGCCGCAGCCCGACGGCCCGACCAGCACCACGAACTCGCCATCGGCGATGTCGACGCTCACGCCATGCAGGATCTCGACCGGACCGAACGCCTTCCGCACGTCGCGGATCTCGACCGTCGCCATCTTTCCTCCACTCGCAGACGGCCGCGACCGTCCCGTTCTTATTGGTTTGCCGGCTCTGGCGGCCGGTCAATTGGCCGCGACTATAGCAAACACCGCGGCCGGGGCGAGGGCTAGCTTACGGAACCGTGATCGGGTTACGACCGCGGTGGCTTGTCGGGAAGCTGGGCGCCCCACAAGATCGACGCCAGACAAAGGGGAGACTTCGATGTTCGAATCCATCTGCGCGGCCCTGCGGGGGCCGCTGCTCAGCGTCATGCGCATCATGTCGGGGCTCCTGCTGCTGCAGCATGGCACCGGCAAGATCCTGAAGTTCCCCGCCAACGTCGTTCCGGGCAACTTCAACATCTGGACGCTGCCGGGCTACGCCGGGATCATCGAGCTGGTGTGCGGCGGCCTGCTGGTGATCGGGCTGTTCAGCCGCAGCGCCGCCTTCATCGCCTCGGGCATGACCGCGGTCGCCTACTTCATGGTCCACGCCCCGCAGGGCTTCTTCCCGCTCCTGAACAAGGGCGAGCTGGCGGCCCTCTACTCCTTCGTCTTCCTCTACCTCGCGGTCGCCGGGCCGGGCCCGCTGAGCGTCGACGCGTTCCGCCGCACGGACAAGAAGTAGGGGCTTAACGCCCTCCTCCCGGGCCTGTATCAACGGGTCCAGGTTCTGGGAGGAACACACCGTGTTGCAGCGTCGTCGATTCGCCGGTCTTGCCGGCGCCACCCTGCTGGCCGCGCCGATGGTGGCGCGGGGCCAGGCCCGCTGGAAGCCGGACCGTCCGGTCACCGTCTACAACCCGTTCGCCGCCGGCGGCGTGACCGACGTCCACATCCGCATGCTGGGCGAGACCGTGTCGAAGGTGCTGGGCCAGCAGGTCCTGGTCGACGTCAAGGCCGGCGCGGCCGGCACGCTGGCGCCGGCCATGCTGCTCAACGCCAAGCCGGACGGCAGCGCGCTGGCCTGCATGAGCATCAACAGCCTGCGCTACCCGCACTACCAGAAGACCAACTGGGACCCGCTCAAGGACTTCACCTACATCTGCGGACTGTCGGGCTACACGATGGGCATCGTGGTGAAGTCGACCGCGCCGTGGCAGACGCTCGAGGAGCTGATCGCCGCCGGCAAGAAGGAGCCGGAGAAGTTCAACTACGGCACTTCCGGCATCGGCGGCACCGGCCAGCTGACCATGATCGAGGTCGAGCAGGTGACCGGCGCGAAGTTCACCCACGTCCCCTACAAGGGCGGCGCGGAGTGGATGCAGGCGCTGCTCAGCGACCAGGTCCACTTCCTGTGCGACGCCGCGCAATGGGCGCCGTTCGTCGACAACGGCCAGTGCCGCATCCTCGCCATGGCGACCGAGCAGCGCATCCCGAAGTACAAGGACGCGCCGACCCTGGTGGAGCGCGGCATCAACGTCGTCGGCCAGAGCCCCTACGGCATCGTCGGCCCCAAGGGCATGGCCCCCGAGGTCGTCGAGGCGATCTACCTCGCCTACAAGGAGGCGATGGGCGACCCGAAGGTCAACGAGTACCTCGAGAAGTTCCTCCAGTTGCCGTGGTACAAGAACCCGGCCGAGTACCGCGCCTTCGCGGAGAAATACTACGTCGACGTCAAGCCGCTGCTGATCAAGGCCGGCCTGGCACAGCAGGGCTGAACAGGAGGTCCGTCATGGCGCTGAAACGAGTGGCGCTCGAGATCGGCATGGGCACCGACATCCGCGGCGGCGACTACACCAAGGCCGCCGTCCGCGCCCTGCGCGACGCGCTGTGGCACAACTCGCTGACCGTCGCGACGGCGGTCGGCAAGTCGGCCGACGACATGACCGTCGAGGTGCTGATCGGCGTGCCGAGGCCCGAGCTGGTCGACAAGGCAGAGGTGCTGGCGGTGCTGCCGCACGGCACCGGCACCGTCACGGTGGTCGAGGGCGGCCTCGAGATCCCCAACGAAGCGGGCACGGACCGCACGGTGATCGCCCAGGCGGCGGCCGTCGTCCGGCTCGACCTGTAGGAGCCCGCCATGCCCGCGAAGCGCGTCATCCTCGAGCTCGGCACCGGCAACGACCTGCACGGTGGCGACTATACCAAGGCCGCCCTGCGCGCCGTCCAGGACTGCCTGCACCACAGCTCGCTCAGCATGATCCGGACGCTCAAGGTCAACCCGAAGACCGGCATGTTCGTCGACGTCACGATCGGCGTGCAGCAGCCCGACAAGGTCGACCTCGACAAGGTCAAGGCGTCCCTGCCCTACGGCATCGTCACGGTGAAGGCGGTGAAGGGCGGGCTCGACATTCCCGACCCCGAGAACAACGACCCGGCGGTGATCGCCAGCGCCGCGGTCTGCGTCAGCCTGGAATTGCCGTAGGCAAAGAAGAAGGGTCCTGGGACCGCGCGCGTCCCGCGCGCTCACGAGCGGGCCGGAGGCCCGCGGTCCCGGAAGACCCTTCACTTCACCAGCATCGGCACGCCCTGCTCGAGCGCGGCACGGGCAAAGCGTTCGAGCTCGGCGTCGGTCGCGCTGCTGACCGGGTGACCGATGCGGGCATAGGCGTAGCCGGGATAGCCCAGCACGCGGCTCATCAGGTCGGCGGCGCTGGCGAAGCGCTCGGTCATCACGCTGAAGGCGGGGATCAGCAGGCGTTCGGCGGTCACGGAGTCGTGCAGACTGCACGATGAGCAGGACCCTCAATCCCCGATGCCGGAGATCATGGCGTCCCAGTTGCGGATCTCGTCGGCGATGTCGGGATCGGCCGGGGCGCTGTAGTTCGACTTGGTGCGCATCACCACCTTCGCCACGCCGTGCTCCTCGCGCAGCAGCCGGTCGAGGTGGGCGAAGAAGCCCTTGGTGCCCTTCTTGCCGTTCGAGATGAAGCCGACCGTCTTGCCGGCCAGCCTGTCGAGGCGCGGCGCGAGGCGGCCGGTCGCCGAGGCGGCGCCGGGCGTGGGATCGAGGACCTGGTACGTCACGGGGCGTCTCCGGAAGGAAGGGCGGGCGGTTCGCAGTCGACGCAGGCGCCGATCGCGACGGTGGCGGCGTAGCTCTTGTTGCCGAGCCACGGCGGGATGACGGCGCCGAAGCCGCCGGCCGGGCCGCCGGCGGCGATCACCAGCAGCTGGTCGGGCGATTCCATCGCGGGATAGACCTTGTCGCCGCGGTCGCGCACCACGGCGCCCTTGCCGACCTCGGTCCACTCGCTGCGCCGGATGCGGGCACGCTCGTGGATGAAGCGGGCGATGTCGGCCTTGGTCCAGCCGGCGCCCTGCAGGTGCTCGCGCAACTGCTTGGGGATCACGATCGCGTAGTTGCCGGGATGGATCGAGTAGTGCCGCATGTTGGCGCGGATCTCGGCGGCGAAGGTCTCGAGGATCTCCTCGGGCTTCGTCGTCCACTCGTTCATGATCTGGCGCGGCGCGCCCGAGGCGAACACGGTGACCGCCGAGGCCTCGCGCGGGATGCCGCGCGTCTCGGCCAGCGTCTGCCACGTCGTGTCCTCCTCGTCCTCGGCCAGGCAGTAGGAGAACTTGCCGGGATGGCCGAGCGTCGAGCGATCGATCGCGCCGGGACGGACATCCATCAGGTTGATCAGGCAGAGCCGGATGGCGCGCCCGATGACCGCGGTGGCGCGGTCGCTGTTGCCCAGCGCGTTGAAGCCGCCGCTGGCGCCGATCTCCAGCCGGATCGGCCCGTTCAGCACGACCAGCACGGCGCAGCCGCCGGTGCTGGCGGTGGCGCCATGCATCAGGAACTCTTCCTTCATCATCGCCGTCCAGGCGGCGACGACGACCGGGAAGTGCATCGGCAGGCAGCCGGCCATCACCGCGTTGATCGCCAGCTTCTCGGCGGTGATGGCGAGCCCGCGCACCGGCTCGACGCCGATCAGCTGGCCCGCCGGCATCATCGCCCAGTCGAGGCAGGCCCGCACCGCGTCGGGCGTCGGCGGCACGATCGGCAGCCCGTCGGTCCAGCCGTTGGCGTGGTACATCTCCTGCACCGCGCCGATGTCGGCGAGATCGTAGACGCGGGACGAGAAGGACATGGTGTCGACTCCCGTCAGGCCGCGAGCATGCGCTCGCGGTTGCGCTCGCGCAGGATCGGCATCACCCACTTGCCGAAGCGCTCGGCTTCCTCGTCGTGCAGGTAGCCCGACAGGCAGAACGAGTGGCAGCCGAGGTCGATGTAGTCCTGCAGCGTGTCGGCGACCTGCTCGGGCGTGCCGACGATGGCGATGCCGGCGCCCGGCCGGACCTGCGTGATGCCGGTCCACAGGTTGCGCTCGATCACCTCGCCCTGCTGCGCCAGCTCGCGCACCCGGCGGTTGGCCTCGGAGGTGGCGAAGCGTTCCTTCACGAACGCCTTCTGGCTCTCGCTGGCGTGGCCGACCAGCTCGTGGGCGAACTCCCACGCTTCCTTCTCGGTCGGCCGGCAGATCACCTGCAGGCGCATGCCGAAGCCGATCGCGTCGCCGCGCCCGTGGCGCGCCGCCATGGCGCGGATCTCGGCCATGTTGGCGCGGATGCGGTCATAGGTGTCGCCCCAGAACAGGTGGACGTCGGAGTGCTTCGCCGACACTTCCCAGGCATCCTTCGAGCCGCCGCCCAGGTAGAAGCGCGGGTGCGGCTGCTGCAGCGGGTGGGGGCGGATCTGGGCGCCCCTGATCTGGTGGTACTTGCCCTCGTAGGTCACCGGTCCCTTGGTGGTCCACAGCGCCTTCAGGATCGCGACCTCCTCGTCCATGATCTCGTAGCGCGCTTCCTTGCCCCAGCGGATGCCTTCGGACTGGTTCTCGGCCTCGCTCTGGCCGGCGATCAGGTTGATGCAGATGCGGCCACCCGACAGCTGGTCGAAGGTCGCGATCATCTTCGCCAGCAGCACCGGGTTGATGTAGGACGGCCGCGCCGCGACCAGCATGCGGATCGACTTCGAGCGCGCCACCATCATGGCGCTGGTGATCCATGCCTCCCAGCACGCGGTCTGGACCGGCACCAGCATGTATTCGAAGCCGTTCGCCTCGGCGGCGGCGACGATCTTGTCGAACAGGGGCAGCGACGACGGCACCTGGGCGCTGGCGAGGCCGTAGGCGGTGGTGTCGCCGGCGGTCGGCAGGAACCACCCGAATTCGAGATTGCGCATGGCGCGATTGTCGCGCCGTCGGTGCGTCCGCGCAATTGCCGCTGGCCGCCTCGCGGCAGGCGAGGCACCATCGCGCGCCCCGTCGGGGCCTCTTGGGGGAGTTCTCATGTTGCAGCACGGAAAGCGTCCGACAATCGCATCGCGGCACGGCATGGTGGCCGCCGCCCATCCCCTCGCGGCCGCGGCGGGCGCGCGCATCCTGGCCAACGGCGGCAACGCGTTCGACGCCGCCGCCGCGACCGCGGCGATGCTGAACGTGGTCGAGCCCTACATGTCGGGCCTCGCCGGCATGGGCATGGCGACCTGCTACGTCGCGCGCGAGAAGCGCGTGCGCTCGCTGAACTTCATGGCGCGCATCCCGCGGGCCTTCCCGCTCGACAGGCTGGAGCGCCGCGAGCAGGTGCTGCGCGGCCCGGTCGCGGTCGGCGCGCCGGGCAACCTCGCCGGCTGGTGCGAGATGGTCTCGTCCTATGGCACGCGGAAGCTGCCCGAACTGTTCGCGCCGGCGATCGCGGTGGCGCGCGACGGCTTCGGCCTGCTCGAGTTCAACGTCGAGGAGATCGCCGGGGTCACGCCCGAGCTGCGTGGCCGCGACGCGCTGTATCCCGAGTGGTCGAAGACGTACCTCGACGGCATTTCCGGCGGCCGGCCGGCGCTGGGCGCGGTGCTGCGCCAGCCCGACCTCGCGCGCACGCTGGAGGCGCTGGGCAACGAGGGCCCGAAGCTGCTGTACGGCGGCGCACTCGGCGCGAAGATCATCGCCCGCTTGGCCGAGCTGGGCGGCACCCTCACCATGGAGGACCTGCTCGACCTCAAGCCCGAGTGGATCGACCCGGTGGCGGTGGACTACCGCGGGCGCACCGTGCACGTGCCGCCGCCGCCCTGCGAGGGCTTCCAGTACCTGCTGACGCTGCGCATCCTCGAGGGCTTCGACCTCGCGAAGATGGCGCGCAACGGCACCGAGCACATCGACACCGTGTTGCGGGCGATCCGGCTCGCCGCCGGCGTGCGCATCGCCAACAGCCAGCCGTCGGCGCAGAAGCTGGCCGAACTGCTGTCCGACGGGGCGGTCGAGGCGCTGCGCACCCGGGTGCGCGACGGCAAGCCCGTGACCGGCCCGACCGAGCAGTGGACCCCGCCCGCAAGCGAGGGCCACACCACCTCGTTCTCGATCGGCGACCGCGACGGCAACATGGTGTGCGTGACCCAGAGCCTCGGCAGCGTGTTCGGCTCGGGCGTCGTCGTGCCAGGCACCGGGCTCTGCATGAACAACTTCCTGTACTGGGCCGACGTCACGCCGGGCAGCCCCAACCGCGTCGAGCGCGGCGACGCCATGCCGATCTGCGTCGCGCCGTCGATCGTCACCGAGGGCGACCGGCCGGTGCTGGCGCTCGGCACGCCGGGCAGCTACGGCATCCTGCAGACCCAGCCGCAGGCCTTCGTTCAGTACGTCGACTTCGGCCTGCCGCTGCAGCAGGCGATCGAGGCACCGCGCGCCCGCCTGACCGACGGCCGCGCCGTGCTGCTGGAATCGCGGGTCGATGCCGACGTGCGCGCGGCGCTGCGCACGCGCGGCCACGACCTGTCGGACGGCCCGGACTGGACGATGAAGGTCGGCGGCATGCAGGGCGTCGCCCTGAAGGACGGCACCTATACCGGCGGCTGCGACCCGCGGCGCGACGGCTACTGCGTCCCGGCCTGAGCGCCGTCGCCTGTAAGTGGTAAAACGCACGCTGGGCGCGAACTAAAGGATTTGCGCCCGGGTCCTGCGCGGCACAACCTGCGGTGTCAGTCCCGACAGGAGAGCGCGCCATGATCCCGGTTGATGCCCACACCATGTTCGAGATCGCGCCGCGCTTCGGCGGCGAGAACGGCGAGCGCCAGGCCGCGATCATCCGTGGCGTCGGCGAGGTCCTCGCCGCGACGCTCGACCGATACGCGATCAACACGCCGCTGCGCGTCGCCCACTTCCTCGGCCAGACCTGCCACGAATCGGCCGGCTACCGCACCACCGAGGAATTCGCCAGCGGCGACGAGTACGAGGGCCGCGTCGACCTCGGCAACACGATGCCGGGCGACGGGCGGCGTTACAAGGGACGCGGGCTGATCCAGCTGACCGGGCGCGCGAACTACAAGGACGTCGGGGCCCGGCTCGACCTGCCGCTCGAGGCCGAGCCGGCCCGGGCCGCCGCCCCGGTGCTGTCGCTGACCATCGCCTGCGAGTTCTGGAAGGCCAACAAGCTCAACCCGCTGTGCGACGCCGACGACCTCGACCGCGTGACGCGGCGCATCAACGGCGGCACCAACGGCATCGACGAGCGCCGGCTCTATACCTCGAAGGCCAAGAACGCGATCGCCCGCCTGCTCGGCCTGCAACTGTCCGGGCTGCAGGTGCCGACCGGCAAGAAGTCCGACGCGATGCCGGTCCTGCATCGTGGCGCCAGCGGCGAGGCGGTGGTGGAACTCCAGAAGCGGCTGCGCAAGTTCTTCCCGTCGCTGGCAATCGATGGCGATTTCGGCGCCGCCACCGAGGTCGCGGTCAGCCGCTTCCAGGCCGACAAGGGCCTCGATCCCGACGGCATCGTCGGCTCCAAGACCTGGGCGGCGCTGTAAGGGCTGCCCGCCAGGATCCCTGCGCCGCGCTCGGCTTCTCCTCGCTAGCAGCGGAGCGCGCATCGCTTCCTTCCGGGCGAGGGCCCGCCGTCAAGGCGGCATTGCTCTTGCAGGAAGCCTCCCGGCACGGTGGAATGCGCCCCTCGGGGGACCTGCTCAGGGAGTCATCATGCGAAAATTGTTGAGCCTCGTTGCCGTTGCGGCCATCGCCGGCGCGGGCGCCGCCTCGGCCCAGGAAACGCCGCGCAAGGGTGGCACGATCCGGATGACCGCGCCCTATGCCGCGAGCTTCGGCAGCCTCGACCCGCACACCACGCCGCGGGCCCAGGACGACATCATCAACAAGGCGCTGCACCGCACCCTCTACAACTGGGATTCCAAGGACAACAAGCTGGTGCTCGAGCTGGCGACCGCGGCGACGCCGTCGGCCGACGGCCTGACCTACACCTTCAAGCTGCGCGACGACGCCTACTTCCATAACGGCCGCAAGATGACGGCGGACGACGTGATCTGGTCGTTCAACCGCATCATGGACGGCAGCAAGGGCTACCCGGCGGCGCGCTACGTCCGCATCATCAAGGGAGCGGTCGAGGTCGAGAAGGGCCAGGCCAAGGAGATCTCGGGTCTCAAGAAGATCGACGACAAGACCTTCGAGATGACGCTGACCTCCAACGTCGACCCCGGCTACTACTTCTTCTCCGGCACCACCGCGATCCTGCCGAAGGAAGAGGTCGAGAAGGGCAACTTCGCCGCCAACCCGGTCGGCCTCGGCCCGTTCAAGTTCAAGGAACACATCCCGGGCTCGCGCGTCGTCGCCGAGCGCTTCGACAAGTTCTACAAGCCGGGCAAGCCCTACGCCGACAAGGTCGAGGTGCTGATCATGGCCGAGGCGGCGGCCCGCGACGTCGCCTTCCGCAACAAGGAGATCGACACCTCGATCCTCGGCCCGGCGCAGTACGTCGCCTACCGCGAGGATGCGAACCTCAAAAACGGCATCCTCGAGGTGCCCGAGATGTTCACCCGCGCGGTGACCTTCAACCACTCCTTCAAGCCGTTCGCCGACAAGAAGGTGCGCCAGGCGTTCAACCACGCCATCGACACCGACCTGATCATCAAGCGGCTGGTCAAGGACAAGGCCTACCGCGCCGTGAGCTGGCTGCCGCTCGCCTCGTCGGCGTTCGACAAGTCGGCCAAGCCCTACGCCTTCGATCCCGAGAAGGCGAAGAAGCTGCTGGCCGAGGCCGGCTATCCCAACGGCTTCGAGTTCGAGCTGACGACCAGCCAGAACGAGAGCTGGGGCCTGCCGATCGTCGAGGCGATCATCCCGATGCTGGCCAAGGTCGGGATCAAGGTGAAGCCGAAGCTGGTCGAGGTCACGGTGCTGACCGACATCGCGATGAAGGGCGAGCACCAGGCCTACATCGGCTCGAACCTGACCGGCCCGGACTCGCTGGCCACCCTGCGCTGCTACTACTCGCAGACGCCGCGGACGGCCTGCAACTACACCGGATACAACAACCCGGCCTACGACAAGCTGCTCGACGAGGCCGCGGCCTCGACCGACCCGGCCAAGCGCAACGACCTGCTGCGCCAGGCCAACAACATGCTGCTCGACGAGGCCCCGGTGTGGTTCTTCAACTACAACAAGGCGGTGCTCGCCTACCAGCCGTGGATCCACGGCCTGCAGGCCAACCCGACCGAGATCACGCACCAGTATCCCGAGGATATCTGGGTCGACCAGCGTTCGCCGGCGAAGTGATCTGAGGCTGTCCCCGCCCTCCTCGCGCGGCGCGCGCGGAGGGCGGGTCTTTCCCGAGTACCCATGCTCCTCGTCCTCGCCCGTCGTCTCGGCAACGTCATCCCCACCCTGCTCGCGGTCGTGGCGCTGGTGTTCCTGCTGTTCAGCGTCCTGCCCGGCAGCTTCATCTCCGGCATGAACGAGGACGGCCGCTCGCCGATCGACCCGGCGGTGATGGAGCGCATGCGCAAGGAGATGGGTCTCGACGACCCCCTGCACGAGCGCTTCGGCAAGTACGTCGCCAAGGTCGCGACCGGCGACCTCGGCATCTCCTTCCGCACCCGCGAGCCGGTCACCAAGCTGATCGGCGCCCGCCTTTGGCCGTCGCTCAAGCTGGTCCTGGCGGCGATGTCCTTCGCCATCCTGGTCGGCGTCACGCTGGGCTTCCTGGCGGCGCTGCGGCCGGGAAGCCTGATCGACACCGCGTCGATGGTGATGGCGATCTCCGGCCTCAGCCTGTCGCAGTTCTGGTTCGGGCTGATGCTGATGTACCTGTTCGCGCTGACGCTCGGCTGGCTGCCGAGCTTCGGCTACGGCGACGGCGGCATCGTCAACCTGATCCTGCCGGCGATGGCGCTGGGCGTCGGCCCGATGGCCCTGCTGGCGCGGACCACGCGCGCCGCCGTGCTCGACGTGCTGAACGCCGACTTCGTGCGCACCGCCCGCAGCAAGGGCATGAGCGAGAAGCGCGTCATCGAGTGGCACGTGCTGCGCAACGCGCTGGTCCTGGTCATCACCATCGTCGGCCTGCAGTTCGGCTCGCTGATGGGCCAGGCGGTGGTGGTCGAGAAGCTGTTCGCCTGGCCGGGCGTCGGGTCGCTGATGGTCGACTCGGTGTTCCAGCGCGACATGCCGGCGGTCCAGGGCTGCATCCTGATGATCGTGCTGTTCTTCCTGTTCATCAACACGCTGGTCGACATCGCCTACGTCGTGATCGATCCGCGTATCCGGTACGGTTGATCGATGCGTTCGAAGTGGGGGGCGAGTACCTGGGTGGGCGGCAGCCTGGTCGCGATCGCGATTGGTGTCGCGGTGTTCGCGCCATGGATCGCGCTGACCGACCCGGTGATGGACGCCAACCTGATGGACGCCGAGCTGCCGCCGTCGTGGGAGCACCCGTTCGGCACCGACGCGCAGGGTCGCGACATCTTCTCGCGCATCTGCTACGGCGCCCGCATCTCGCTGACGGTCGGCGTGTTCAGCCAGCTGTGCAACAGCCTGATCGGCGTCACACTGGGCCTCACCGCCGGCTTCTGGGGCGGCTGGTGGGACGACGTGGTGAGCGGCCTCACCAACCTGATGCTGGCGATCCCCTCGCTGGTCTTCGCGCTGGCCATCATGGCGATCCTCGGCCCCGGCCTGGTCAGCCTGGTGATCGCGCTCGGCCTCACCAGCTGGTCCTACTCCTGCCGCATCGCGCGCGCCCAGGTGCTGTCGCTCAAGAGCCAGGGCTACGTGCAGGCGGCCCGCATCCTGGGCTACGGCGACCTGCGCATCATGTTCACCCAGGTGCTGCCCAACATCCTCGGGCCCCTGATCGTCATCGCCACGCTGGGCATGGGCGGCGCGATCCTGTCCGAGGCGGCGCTGTCGTTCCTCGGCCTCGGCATCCGGCCGCCCTTCCCGAGCTGGGGCAGCATGCTGTCCGAGGCGCGCGACCAGATCCGCGCCGCGCCGTGGCTGTCGGTGTTCCCGGGACTCGCGATCTTCTTCACCGTGCTCGGGCTCAACCTGCTGGGCGACGGCCTGCGCGACCTGCTCGACCCGCAGTCGACGACGAGGCGCACGTGACCGCCGCCCCGGCGAACGACGCGCCGCTGCTGCGGGTCGACGACCTGCACATCGCGCTGCAGGCCGACGGCCGGACCTTCAACGCGGTCGAGAACGTGTCGTTCGAGATCGGCCGCGGCGAAGCCTTCGGCCTCGTGGGCGAATCCGGCTGCGGCAAGAGCATCACCGCGCTGTCGGTCATGGGCCTGCTGCGACGGCCGCTGTCGCTCGGCTCGGGCCGCATCGTGCTCGACGGCGAGGAGATCCAGAACGCCTCGGCGGCGCGCTGGCGCGAGCTGCGCGGGCCACGCATCGGCATGATCTTCCAGGAGCCGATGACGGCGCTCAACCCGCTGTCGCCGGTCGGCCGCCAGATCGCCGAGATGTTCGTGCTGCACGAGGGCGCGTCGTGGAACGAGGCGATGGACCGCGCCGAGGATGCGCTGCGCCAGGTCCGCGTGCCCTCGCCCGAGCGCCGCATCAAGGACTACCCGCACCAGCTGTCGGGCGGCATGCGCCAGCGCGTCATGATCGCCATCGCGCTGGCCTGCCGGCCCGACCTGCTGATCGCCGACGAGCCGACCACCGCGCTCGACGTCACGGTGCAGGCCGAGATCATCGACCTGATGAGCGAGCTGTGCGCCGCCAAGGGCACCGCCATCCTGATGATCAGCCACGACCTCGGCCTGGTCTCCAACATGTGCCGCCGGGTCGCCGTGATGTATGCCGGCCGGATCGTCGAGAGCCAGCCGGCCGAGGCGATCTTCGCGACGCCGCGCCATCCCTACACGCGCGGCCTGGTCGACTCGCTGCCGCGGCTGGGCGAACGCGCCAGGCGCGGCCGCCAGAAGCTGCGCGAGATCACCGGCGTCGTGCCGTCGATCGTCGCCTACCCGGCGGGCTGCCGCTTCAACCCGCGCTGCCCGCAGGCGACCGACCTCTGCCGCACCACCGCCCCGCCGGCGACGGCGCTGCCCGGCGGCCTCGTCCGGTGCCACCACCATGACTGAACCGTTGCTCGCCCTCGACGACCTCGCGGTCCACTTCAAGGTCGGCAGCGCGCTGAAGGGCGGCATACGCACCCTGAAGGCGGTCGACGGCGTGACGCTGGCCGTGAAGCCCGGCGAATGCCTGGGCCTGGTGGGCGAGTCGGGCTGCGGCAAGTCCACGCTCGCCCTGTCGATCATGGGCCTCGTCGAGCCGACGCGCGGCGAGGTCCGGCTGAACGGCACGTCGCTGGCGGCGCGCGACCGCATGGAGACCGCGCGCACCGTCCAGATGGTGTTCCAGGACCCCTACGCCTCGCTCAACCCGCGCCAGACCGTGCGCCGCACGCTGGCCGACCCGCTGCGCCTGCACGGTGTCACCGACAAGGCCGAGGTCGAGCACCGGGTGATCGACATGATGACCAAGGTCGGGCTGCGGCCCGACCAGGCCGACCGCTACCCGCACGAGTTCTCGGGCGGCCAGCGCCAGCGCATCGGCATCGCCCGCGCCCTGATCCTCAAGCCCCAGCTGGTGATCTGCGACGAGCCGGTGTCGGCGCTCGACGTCTCGATCCGCGCCCAGATCATCAACCTGCTGCTCGACCTGAAGGACGAGATGGGCCTGTCCTACATCCTGATCAGCCACGACCTCGGCGTCGTCGAGCATGTCAGCGACCGCGTCGCCGTCATGTATCTCGGCCGCATCGTCGAGCAGGGCGGCTGGCAGGAGATCTTCGAGGACCCGCGCCACCCCTACACGCGCGCCCTGATCGCCGCGATCCCCGACCCGTTCCTGCGCGCCGACCCCGGCCTGGCGCGCGCCAAGGCCAAGGGCGAGATCGCCAGCGCGCTGAACCCGCCGTCGGGCTGCCACTTCCACCCGCGCTGCCCGATGCGCAGAGAGCGCTGCAGCACGGACGTGCCGGTGCTCGAGCCGGTCTCGACCGCGGCCGGCGTCGACGCCGCACACGTCGCGGCCTGTCACTTCCGCGACCGCACTGCCTAGCGAAGGGGGCGCGCATGGACGCCGCCGACATCGACCGCCTGCTCGACTGGATCGTGCGCCGCGGCCTCGCCGGCATTTCCGAGGCCGACCTGGTGCGGACGTTCTGCGAGAAGGTCAACGCCGCCGGCCTGGCGCTGTCGCGCGGGCTGGTGCTGATCGACACCCTGCACCCGGTACACGAGGGCACGGTGTTCCGCTGGCGCAACGACGACGTCGCGGAAGAACCGACCGCCCGCTACGGCCCGAGCAACGAGGGCGAGATCGCCGAATCGTGGCAGCGCAGCCCGTTCTTCCACCTGCTGCAGACCGGGGCCGAGGAACTGCGCCGCCGCGTCGGCGCCGGCGAGCCGGCCGACTTTTCGGTGATCGAGGAGGCGCGGGCCAACGGCGCCACCGACTACGTCGTGTTCGTCCACCGCTTCGCCGCCGAGGCCACGATCGGCGACATGGACTGCGTCTACTCGTCGTGGGTGACCCGCGCGCCGGGCGGCTTCGACGATACCCACCTCGCCGCGCTGCGGCGCCTGGTGCCGGCGCTGGGGCTGGCGATCAAGGGCGCGGCGCTGGCGCGCGTCGCCGACACGCTGGTCGAGGTCTACCTCGGGCGCGATGCCGGCCGGCGCGTGCTGGAGGGCCGCATCCGGCGCGGCGTCGCCGACCGCATCGAGGCGGCGCTGTGGTTCTCCGACCTGCGCGGCTTCACGACCATCACCGACACCGCGCCGCCGGGCGAGATCATCCCGCTGCTGAACGACTACGCCGAGGCGGTCATCACCGGCATCCACGAGGCCGGCGGCGACGTCCTGAAACTGATCGGCGACGGCACGCTGGCGGTGTTCCGCGGCGACACCCCGTCCGACGCCTGCCGCCGCGCGCTGCGGGCCGAGGGCATCGTGCGCCGCCGCGTCGCCGAGCTGAACGAGCGCCGCCGCGCCGAGGAACGGCCGACGACCGGCGTCTATGTCGGGCTGCACCTCGGCGAGGTGTTCTACGGCAACATCGGCAGCGTCGACCGGCTCGACTTCACGGTGGTCGGACCGGCGGTCAACGAGGCGAGCCGCATCGCCTCGATGTGCCGTTCGGTCGATCGGCCGGTGCTGGTCTCCTCCGGGTTCGCCGCCGCCCTGCCGGCCGGCGAGCGCGGCGGGCTGGTCTCGGTCGGGCGCTACGCGCTGCGCGGGGTCGGCCACGCCGAGGAACTGTTCACCCTCGACCCGGCGCTGCTGTGATCCGCCGGCGCACGACCGCGCGCGGCCTCGCCGCGCTCGTGGCGGCCGGCGCCGGCCCGGCGCTGGCGCGCCAGCGCAGCGTGCACTGGGTGAAATGGGTCGACTTCGTGCCCGAGACCGACCTGCTGTTCCGCGACGAGCTGCTGCCGCGGGCCGAGAAGGAGCTCGGCCTGCGGATCGTGCTCGAGACGGTCAACGGCAACGACCTGCTGCCGCGAATGCGCGGCGCGATCCGCGCCGGCAACGGCCCCGACCTGTTCATGGCGTTCAACGAGCAGCCGTGGCTCGCCGCCGACGCCACCGTCGACCTCGCGGACCTCGCCGCGCGCATCGCGGCGCGCGACGGCGGGTGGACCGAGGCCGCGCGGGCGCAGTGCAGCGACGGGCGGCGCTTCATGGCGTTGCCCTGGGTGACGATCGGCAGCCTCGGCACGTGGCGCCGGTCGTGGCTGCAGGAGGCCGGCGGCGCGAGCCCGCCCGCGACCTGGGACTCGTACCGCGCGGTCGGCCGGGCCCTGAAGCAGGGCGGCCGGCCGATCGGCCAGACGCTCGGCCGCGCGTTCGGCGATGCGCCGGGCTTCGCCTATCCCTACCTGTGGTCGTGGGGCGGCAAGGAAGTCGAGGCGGACGGCCGCACCGTGGCGATCCACGCGCCCGAGACGATCGAGTCGGTGCGCTTCTTCCAGGGCCTGTGGGCCGACGCGATGGATCCCCGGGGGTTCGACTGGGACGACACCGGCAACAACCGCGCCTTCCTCGCCCAGGAGATCGGCGGGACGCTCAACGGCGCCTCGATCTACCTGGCGGCGCGGCGCCAGCCCGAGCGCTACCGCACGGCGACGGGCGCGCCGCTGGCGGACGACATCGTCCACGCGCCGCTGCCCGCCGGGCCGGGCGGCGCGCCCGGCCTGCACCTGCTGCAGTCGCTCGTGCTGATGCGCTACGCGCCCGACCCCGCGGCCGCGAAGGACTTCCTGGAGTGGCTATATGCGCCGGAGGCCTATGGCCGGTTCTTCCGCTCGCAGCAGGGCTTCTCGACGCCCTGCACGGGGCGCTGGGAAGGCGACCCGGCGTGGGACGCCGACCCGGTGCTGGCGCCGTTCCGCGCCGCCGCCCGCACCGGCCGCACGCCCGGCTGGCCCGGCCCGCCGCATGCCGGGGCCGCCCGCAGCCTGTCGCGCTTCGTCGTGCCGCAGATGTATGCCCGCGCGGTGCGTGGCCAGTCCGCCGCCGAGGCGGTGGCGTGGGCCGACGGCGCGTTGCGCGCCGCCTACGCCGGCTGAGCGACGGCGGCCCTACTTCGGCCCCGACCAGCCCTCGATCGCGTCCCACTTGGCCTTGCGCTGCTCGGCCAGCGGCTTCTTGAAGTCGTGGCCGTAGGTCGCCGTGTCGAACGAGCCGTAGGTCGGGTTGGGCAGCATCAGCCACTGCTTGCCCCAGTAGGCGCTGTCGGACTCGTAGGCCTTGATGCGGTCGGCCTCGCCGCTGCGATAGCGGTCGTCGAAGTCGCCGAAATTGTCGCCGAGGTTCAGCAGGATCCGGTAGTCCTTGGCGATCGCGGCGCGGCGCGTGCTCTTGGCGCTGCCCCAGCCTTCCTTCTCGTTCTGCATCAGGAAGGTGTCGACGTTGCCGCCCATCGGGAAGCCGAGCTTCTCCATGTTGGCGCGCGTGTCCTTCTCGGTCTCGGCGCCGCGGTTGGTGACGTAGAACACCTTCACGCCCTTCGAGTCGGCGTACTTCGTGAACTCGACGGCGCCCGGGATGGCACGCGACACCTGGTCGGCGCAGAACTGGTTCCAGGTCTTCACGCTGAAGGTCTGGTCATTCTTCATCATCCAGGCCTGGTAGAGCGAGTTGTCGAGCACCGTCTCGTCGACGTCGAGCACCACGGCCGGCGGCAGCGCGGCGAAGTCGCCCTTCTGCTCGCCGGGCGCCGCGGTCCAGGTCTTGTCGGCCAGCGCCTCGTCGAGCCGCAGCCGGGCCAGCGCGTACACGGTGAGGGCATTGGCCTTGTACTCGACCGCGCGCTGGGTCCACAGGGTGGCCAGCAAGAGGTCGTGCGGCGGCGGCGCCTGGGCGAGCGCGGGCGCGGTCGCCAGGGTCACGGTCGCCAGGGTCACCGTCGACAGCGTCGCGGTCGACGCGAGGGCCAGCAGCGCGCCGGCCGACAGCAGCTTTCTCAGAATCACGGGCCGATCTCCTCGAGCAGTTTCGTCTTGGTCGCCGCGTCGGCGAACGAGGCCGCGATCGCCGTGCGCGTGATGCCGCGCAACGTGCGCTCGTCCAGCCCGGCCTTGGCATATTCCGTGCCGAGCGTGGTGTGGAAGAACGGCGGATCGTCGGAATTGAGCGTCAATGGAACGCCGGCCGCGATCAGCCGGTGCAGCGGGTGCGCGGCGCGGTCGGGGTAGAGGCCGAGCGCGACGTTGCTGCCGGGACAGACCTCCAGCACGATGTTGCGCCGGGCCAGCGTCTCCATCAGGCGCGGGTCGTCGGCCGAGCGCACGCCGTGGCCGATGCGGGTCACCGGCAGGTCGTCGATCGCCGCCCACACGCTCTCCGGACCGACCACCTCGCCGGCATGGATGGTGCAGCCGTAACCCTTGTCGTGCGCCAGCCGGTAGGCCGGCGCGAAGTCGGCCGGCCGGAACTTGGCCTCGTCGCCGCCCATGCCGAAGCCGACCACGTAGTGGTGCGGCTCGGCCAGCATGGTGCGCACGACCGCCAGGGCGCGCTCCGGGCCGAGGTGGCGGATGCAGACGACGATGATGCGTCCCTCGATGCCGAACTCGGCCCGCGCCCGGTCGATCGCCTGCTCGAGCGCATCGAGCCAGGCGCCGTACGAGATGCCGAGCGCCGCCGGCCGCTCGGGCGAGCAGAACATCTCGACGTAGACCGCGCCCTCGCGGGCGGCGCTGGCGAGGTAGCCATACATCACGTCGCCGAAGTCGCGCGCCGTGCGCAGCGTCGTGCAGACGCGGTCGTAGGCGTCGAGGAAGCTCAGGAAGTCGGTCATGGCGTAGAAGCCGTCGGCCGTGAACAACCCATCCGGCAGGTCGAGCCCGTTGCGCCGCGCGAGGTCGCGGGCCAGCGCCGTCGGGATCGATCCCTCGAGGTGGACGTGCAGTTCGGCCTTGGGAATCACGCAAAACCTCGCGGTGGCCGGTTCGGCCTTTGCAACCAATTGTCGGTCGCATAATCGGCCTTTCCGTCCACCACGTGCAAGGCATAGGCGTGGCGCGGCCGGCCCGAGCGGTTGGGCGCGCTGGCATGCGGCAAGAGCCCGTGCAGCACGACCAGCGTGCCGCGCGGCGCCTCCAGAGCGACCGGTGGCGTGTCGGGCCACGGCGTCGCATCGACCGTCTCGCTGACCAGCGCCTCGCCGCGGCGGCGGAAGCGCTGGCGCAGCGGGCCGCGATGGCCGCCCGGCAGCGCCACCAGGCAACCGTTGTCGCGGTCGGCGTCGTCCAGCGCGATCCAGAAGCCGGTGACCGTCGAGGGCCGCGTGTAGAGGTAGGTCGCGTCCTGGTGCCAGCCGACCTCGCCGCCGATGTGCGGCTGCTTGAACAGGTACATCGACTGCACGAGCAGCGGCCGTTCGAGGCCCAGCGCCCCGGCCAGCGCCGCCAGTTCGGGTCGGCGCGACACCCGGTCGAACACGGGATCGAGGTCGTGCAGAGCGTGGCCGATCTTGTTCAGCGCCAGCGGCACCGGCTGGTCGGTCGCCTCCTCCTCGAAGAAGAAGCGGATGGCGTCGCCCGACTCGCGGAAGGTGCGGTCGCGGGCATGGCCCTGGTCGCGGGTCGAGAACACCGTGCGTGCCGGTCCGGGATCGTAGCCGGCGACCAGCTCGGCCGCCCTTTCCTGCAGCGCGTCGCAGTCGGCGGCCGGCAGGAAGCCCGGCAGCACCAGGAAGCCGTCGCGCTGCCAGGCGGCGAGGTCGACGCTCACCGCGCCACCCGCTCCATCACCACCGGGACCTCGGGCAGCGCGGAGTCGGCGATGTAGATCGCCTGCCGCACGATCGCGATGGCCCGGTCGGCGTCGGCCTCGCTGGCGGCATGGACGAGGCACAGCGGATCGCCGGTGCGCACCGCGCGGCCGACCTCGACCATGCCGGTCAGCCCGACCGCGGGATCGATCGTGTCGGCGGCGTTGGTGCGGCCGCCGCCCAGCGTCACCACGGCGATGCCGACCTGGCGCGCATCCATGCCGGCGACGTGGCCGGCGTGCTGCGCGGTACAGGCCCGCACCACCGGCGCGGTCGGCAGGTAGCGGTCGGAGCGTTCCATGAAGTCGGCCGGACCGCCCAGCGCCGTCACCATGCGCGCGAAGGTCGCCGCGGCCCGGCCGTCGTCGAGCGCCGCCTCGGCGCGCGCCCGGCCGGCGGCGGCGCTCGGCGCCAGGCCGCCCAGCGCCAGCATCTCGCCGGCCAGCGCCAGCGTGACGTCGTGCAGGCGCGGCTCGCGCGGCCCCTCGCCCTTCAGGTAGGCGACGGTCTCGGCGATCTCGAGCGCGTTGCCGACGCTGTCGCCCAGCACGCGGTCCATGTCGGTGATCAGCGCCACGGTCGGCAGGCCGGCCTGGTTGGCCACCGCGACCAGGCTCTGCGCGAGGTCGCGCGCCATCTCCTCGGTATCGCAGAACGCGCCCGAGCCGCACTTCACGTCCATCACCAGCCCGTCGAGCCCGGCCGCGATCTTCTTCGACAGGATCGAGCTGACCAGCAGCGGGATCGACTCGACCGTCGCGGTGACGTCGCGGATCGCGTAGAGGCGGCGGTCGGCCGGGGCGAGGTCGTCTGTCTGGCCGATGATGGCGCAGCCGACCTCGCGCACCACGCGGCGGAAGGTGTCGATATCGGGCTGGGTGACGTAGCCCGGGATCGCCGTCAGCTTGTCGAGCGTGCCGCCGGTGTGGCCCAGCCCGCGGCCCGAGATCATCGGCACGAAGCCGCCGCAGGCGGCGACCAGCGGCGCCAGCATCAGGCTGACCTTGTCGCCGACGCCGCCGCTCGAATGCTTGTCGATCACCGGCCCCGGCAGGCCGAGGCTCTTCCACTCCAGCACGCGGCCCGAGCGGGTCAGGCCGAGCGTCAGCGCCACCCGCTCCTCGGTCGTCATGCCGCGGAAGAATACCGCCATCGCGAAGGCCGCGACCTGGCCCTCGCCCAGGCTGCCGTCGTGGATGCCCCGCGTGACGAAGGCGATCTCGTCGGCCGAGAGCTCGTTCCCGTCGCGCTTCTTGCGGATGATTTCCTGCGGCAGCATCGCGCGACAATAACCCAGGATGCCGGCGACGCCAGCCGGCTCGCTGTACGCCGCGCCGGTCGCGCGGTATGCTGTCGGCACGACGGGGAGCTGGTCAGCGAAGAGGGTAAGGCAGGATGGCCAGCACCATCTGGGTCGCGGTCGATGGCAGTCCCTTCGGCGACGGCAGCCGCGACAATCCCTTCGACAGCATCGAGGCCGCGCAGCAGGCGGTCCGCGACATCCTCGCGGCCGGGCCGCAGGCCGACGACATCACGGTCCGGATCGGCGGCGGCACCTACCAGCTGTCGGCCCCCCTCACCTTCACCGCGGCCGACTCGGGCACCAACGGTCACGTGGTCCGCTACGAGGCGGTCGCGGGCGAGACGCCGATCCTCTCGGGCGGCGAGGCGGTCACCGGCTGGACGGCGGTGAGCCATCCCGGCCTCGACCTCGCGGCCGGCGCGAGCCTGTGGAAGGCCCATGTCGGGACCGGCATCGACACCCGCCAGCTCTACGTCGATGGCGACCGCGCGACCCGGGCGGAAAGCAACCCGGCCGGCACGACCGACAACCCGGTCTACCCCGAGGGCTTTCGCCCGACCTCCAACATGTCGGACAACCTCGACGGCATCAGCTACGCGGTGACCACCGCGAACGGTGCCAACTGGCGCGACCCGACGACCTGGACCAACCTCTCCGACATCGAGGCGGTGGTCTACGACCAGTGGAAGATGATGTCGGTGCCGCTGCAGTCGGTGACGCCGCAGGTCGGCCTCGTTCCCGGGCTGCTGCGGCTCGACGATTCGGCCTCGGCCTGGACCAACGCCAACCTGTCGCGCGCCGCGCCGACCGCGACGCTGGTCGAGGGCGTCCCGATCGCGCTCCTGAACGGCGAGCACTCGACGCAGGGCATCGAGGTCGGGATGAACGTCACCGGGATCGGCGTGCAGGCCGGCACGACGATCACCGCCGTCGACACCAGCTACAACCTGGTCACGCTCAGCCAGCCCATCGACCTGCCGGGCAGCGCGACCATCCAGTCGAACGTCTCGCTCACGATCACCGACCCGACGACCGGCCAGCCGGTGGTCGAGGGCCCGGGCATCTGGAGCTTCTGGCGGGTGACCAAGTTCGAGAACGCCTACCAGTTCCTCGACCAGCCGCGCGAATGGTACCTCGATCGCGGCACCGGCGATCTCTACCTGGTGGGCGAGGCGGGCTTCGATCCCAACGCGCACGACGTGCAGATGCCGCGGCTGGAGCAGTTGCTGGTCGGCCAAGGCACGGCGGCGTCACCGGTCTCCAACCTGGTGTTCGACGGCCTCGACTTCCGCTACGCCACCTGGCTCGCGCCCAACGGGGCGGACGGCTACGTGTCGGACCAGAGCGGCTTCCGCGTGGTCGGCGGCGGCCATCCGACCAACCTCATCGGCCACGTCCAGGACCTCGAGCGCACGCCGGGCAACATCTCGATCGACCACGGCGTCAACATCGTCTTCTCGGACAGCCGGTTCAGCCACCTCGGCGGCGTCGGTATCGATTTCCTGCCCGGCGCGCAGGGCAACGCCATCTACAACAGCATCTTCGACGACATCTCGTCGGCGGCGATCCAGTTCGGCGGCATCTCGGCGGCCGACGCGCGGCCCGCCACGGATGCCGGGATCACCCGCGACAACACGATCTCCGGCAACGTCATCGGCCACGCCGGCGCCGAGTTCGTCGACGCCGCGGGCATCTTCATCGGCTTCGCGCAGAACACCGAGATCTCCGACAACTACATCGCCGACGTGCCGTGGGCGGGCATCGCCATGGGGTGGGGCTGGGGCCTGATGGACGCGGGCGGCTTCGCCGGGCTGCCCGGCGCCGACCCCGGCATGTGGGGGCCCGGGCTGGCGCCCTACCCGTCGAACGACCCGACCATCATGCAGGGCAACCGGATCGTCTCGAACACCATCACGCGCTTCCTGCAGACGCTGTGGGACGGCGGCGCCGTCTACACGACCGGCTTCCAGGGCACCAGCCTCGCCAACGGCACCGAGATCCGCGACAACTACTTCTACGACAAGCGCGCCGGCGGCGGCGGCAACGTGATCTACACCGACGGCGGCACCCGCTACGTCACCGCCGAGGGCAACATCCTGCTCGACAACGCGCAGGGCCACATGGACCTCGGTCCCGCCTTCTCCGACCTCGACCCCCTGAACGGCCTGCTGTCGGGCAACCCGTTCACCATCTTCCCGCTGGTCAACAGCGCCAAGTACGGCGGCGAGATCGGCGGCTGCGTCACCTATGGCGACATCACCTACATCGGCAACCTCTGGCAGAACCTGTGGACGACCAACCCGTTCTCGGCCAGCGGCTTCAACCCGGCCAACTGGCCGACCAACCCGCTGTTCTACGACCCGGCGCCGCAGGAATGGACGCCGGCGCTCAGCTTCCTCGGCAACAAGATCGTGGACGGCACCCTGGTCGACAACCTGCTGGTGCTGACCCGCGCCAGCGCCACCGCCGTGACGCGCATGGACGATCACGCGGGCGCCGTGACCTTCGGCCTGCAATCGATGCGCGACGGCCACTCGATCTCGCTGCTGTCCGACGCCACGGGGCGCGAGGCAGGCGCCCTGCCCTACGGCACCTTCTCGACCGCCGCGTGGCTCGCGTCCGAACACAAGGCCCTTGGCAGCATCGGCGCGGCCAACGGGCTGATCGATGAGGGCGTATGGCTGCCGACCGCGATGATCGGCGGCCATGCGCTCGCCCTGACCGACATGCAGGTCGGCGCCAACAGCGTGCTCGCGACCTTCGAGGGCGGCTACCAGGCCAACTACATGCTGGGCGGAACCCGTTCCATCCTGCAGGGCATCTCGGGCGACCATCCCGCGATCGTGGTGCTCCGGCTGGCCAGCCAGCAGAACGGCCTCGCGCTCTACGAGGCCGACCGCGCCAGCGGCGCGGTGGACGCGCAGGGCACCACGCTGGCGCCCGGCGACGCCGGCTACCTGCGGGCGGCGCTCGACAAGGCGCAGGCCGCCGGGCTGGTGTTCGGGCCGCAGGAACTGCCGGGCTACGGCCAGCAGGCCGTGCTGCGCGATATCTCGATCGATCCGGCCAAGAACTACGGCCTGCTGCTGATCGTGAACAACAACCCGGCGACGATGTTCTCGTCCTACGCGGCCGCCAACCCGCACGGTGACGTGCAGATCGTGACGCTTGGCCAGGCCGATCGCGGCGTCACCTTCGGCATCGAGGACCTGTCGGTGAGCGGCGGCCACTCGGACCGCGACTACAACGACCTGATCGTGACCTTCAATTTCAACGCCCACGACCCGGTCTGAAGCGGCTCACGCCGCGAAGGCCTCGAGGAAGCGGCGCAGCAGCCGACGCACGCCCGCCGATGCCTCGCCGGCGACCGCCAGCGTCTGCTCGTGCGCCAGCGCGCCGGGCACCAGCCCGGCGGCGTAGTTGGTCATCAGCGACAGCGCCGCGACCTTCATCCCGGCATGCCGCGCCAGGATCGTCTCGGGCACGGTCGACATGCCGACCGCGTCGGCGCCCAGCACGCGCGCGGCGGCGATCTCGGCCGGCGTCTCGAAGCTCGGGCCGCTGAAGAAGACGTAGACGCCCTCGTGGCAACGCACGTCGGCGGCGCGCGCGGCGTCCATCAGCTGGCGGCGCAGGGCGGGATCGTAGGCGTCGACCATGTCGACGAAGCGGCCGTCGCCCTGGGTGCCGAACAGCGGGTTCTGGCCGGTGAAGTTCACGTGGTCGCTGATCGCCATGACCGAGCCCGGCGGCATGTCGAGCCGCAGGCTGCCGGCGGCGTTGGTCAGCAGCACCGCCTCGCAGCCCGCCGCGGCGAGGGCGCGGACCGGCACCGCCATCTCGTCGATCCGGCCGCGCTCGTAGTAGTGCGCCCGGCCCTGCAGCACGGCGACCGGCGTCGGCCCGACCGTGCCCAGCACCAGTCGGCCGGCATGGCTGCCGACCGTGGTCGCCGGGAAGCCCGCGAGCTCGGCGTAGGGAATGGTGGCGACCGCCGCGACCTCGTCGGCGAAGGCGCCGAGGCCGGAGCCCAGCACCACCCCGACGCGCGGCCTGAAGCCGCCGGCCCGCTCGACGATGACCGAACTCATGGCGTCTCCAGGTGGGAGGGTCCGAACGACAGCGGCAACAGCTGGCCCAGCGTCACGGTGCGGTGCAGCCCGTCCGGCCCGCACAGGTGAATGGGCAGGTCGTCGGACGCGAACTCGCGCAACTTCTGGCGGCAGCCGCCGCACGGCGTGATGACCTCGGGGCCCGGCCCGACCACGACGCATTCGAGGATGCGGCGCTGGCCCGCCGCCACCATCGCGGCGATCGCGCCGGCCTCGGCGCAGAGGCCCTGCGGGTAGGCCGCGTTCTCGACGTTGCAGCCGCCGTGGAGCGAGCCGTCGGCGGCGCGCAGCGCGGCGCCGACGTGGAACTTCGAGTAGGGCGCGTGGGCGCGCAGCATCAGGCGACGCGCCAGGCCGAGCAGGTCGTCCATCAATGCTCCTTCTCGTAGGGCACGCCCGCGGCGCGCGGCGCCACGGCGCGGCCGATGAAACCGGCCAGCAGGAAGATGGTGAGAAGATACGGCATCGCCTGCACGAGTTGCACCGGCACCTCGCCGATCCCCGGCACCTTGACGCCCTGCAGGCGGATCGCCACGGCGTCGAGCAGGCCGAACAGCAGGCAGGCGCCGAAGGTCGGGCCGGGCCGCCACTTGCCGAAGATCACGGCGGCCAGCGCGATGAAGCCCTGCCCCGCCGTCATGTCGCGACTGAAGCCGGCGTTCTGGCCGATCGACAGGTAGGCGCCGGCGAGGCCCGCGAACACGCCGCACAGCAACACCGCGCGGTAGCGCAGGCCGTTCACCGAGATGCCGGCGGCATCGACCGCCAGCGGCATCTCGCCGACCGCGCGCAGTCGCAGCCCGAAGCGGGTGCGCGCGACGATCCACCACGACAGCGGCACCGCGGCCAGCGCGGCATAGACCAGGATGTTGTCACCGGCCTCGGGCAGGAACAGCGGCCGCAGCCGCTGGGCGCCGTCGAGCGGCGGCGTCTGGCCACCGCGGTTGAACCACGCGGTGCCCAGCACGACGGTCAGGCCGGCCGCCACGATGTTCAGCGCGACGCCGCTCACCACCTGGTTGCCGCGATGGGTGATGCAGGCGAAGCCGTGCAGCAGCGCCAGCACCAGCGACGCCGCGATGCCGGCCGCCACGCCGGCCCACGCCGAGCCGGCGACCGCGGCGGTGGCGGCGGCGGCGAAGGCCGCCACCAGCATCTTGCCTTCCAGCCCGACATCGATGATGCCGGCCTTCTCGGAGAACAGGCCGCCCATCGCGCACAGCACCAGCGGCGTGGCGACCCGCAGCGTGGCGGCCAGCGTCAGCAGGACGAAGGTGAGAGCCTCCTCCACCTAGGCCCCTCCCTTGCCGGCCGACGCCGGGAACAGGGAAAGCAGGCGCTGCAGCCACGGCCGCGGCATGTTGAGCAGCGCGCCCGAGAACAGGATGATCAGGCCCTGGATCACCACCGTCATCTCGCGGGTGATCGCCGGGATCTCGAAGGCGAGCTCGGCGCCGCCCTGCTGCAGCGCGCCGAACAGCAGCGCCGCCAGCAGGATGCCGAGCGGGTGGCCGCGCCCCATCAGCGCCACCGCGATGCCGGCGAAGCCGTAGCCGGCCGGGAAATCGAGCACGATGCGCTGGTGCACGCCCATCAGCTCGTTGACCGCGACGAAGCCCGCGAGGCCGCCCGACACCGCCATCGCCAGCATCGTGGTGCGGCGCAGGCTGGTGCCGGCATAGACGGCGGCTTCCGGGTTGTGGCCCATGGTGCGCAGCGCGTAGCCCCACGGGGTGTGCCACAGGAAGATCCAAGTGCCGACGCAGCAGGCCAGCGCCAGCACCAGCGACAGGTTGAGCGCCGAGGGCGCGACGGCGATGCCGAGCCACGACAGCGCCTCCTGCATCGAGGGTATCTTGCCGGCGGCGGTGAAGGTGCGGCTCTGCGGCGTCATCGAGCCCGGCGCGATCAGCACGTTGACCATCAGGTAGACCATCAGCGCCGAGGCGAGGAAGTTGAACATGATGGTGGTGATGACGATGTGGCTGCCGCGCCACGCCTGCAGCCACGCCGGCACCGCCGCCCAGGCCGCGCCGAACAGCGCCGCGGCCAGGATCGCGAGCGGGATCAGCGCCCACGCCGGCAGCACGCGGTCGAGCGCGAGGATCGCCAACCCGCAGCCCAGGCCGCCGATATAGGCCTGGCCCTCGCCGCCGATGTTGAACAGCCCGGCATGGAAGGCGACCGCCACCGCCAGCCCGGTGAAGATGAAGTTGGTGGCGTAGTACAGCGTGTAGCCGATCGACTCCGACGAGCCGACCGCGCCGGTCACCAGCAGCCGCAGCGCCTGCACCGGGTCGGCGCCGATCACCCGCACGATCACGCCGACCACCAGGAAGGCGAGCGCGATGTTGACCAGCGGCAGCACCGCGATCTCGGCCCAGCGCGGCAGCGGCTTCATGCGGCCGCGCCTGTTGCTGCGCCCGTTGCCGCCCCGGCCATCATCAGTCCCAGCGTCCGCTCGTTGGCCTCGGCGACCGGCATCTCGCCGGCGACCCGGCCGGCGAACATCACGACGACGCGGTCGGCCAGCGCCAGGATCTCGTCGAGCTCGACCGACACGACCAGCACGGCGCAGCCGGCGTCGCGCGCCTTGACCAGTTCGCGGTGGATGAACTCGATGGCGCCGATGTCGACTCCGCGCGTCGGCTGGCCGACCAGCAGCACCTTGGGCCGGCGCGCCAGCTCGCGCGCCAGCACCAGCTTCTGCTGGTTGCCGCCCGAGAAGTGCGACGACAGCAGGCCGGGCGTGCGCGGCCGCACGTCGAAGCGGTCCATCAGCTCGGCGCAGTGGCGGTCGACCTCCGGCCGGTCGAGCAGGTGGTGGCGGCACCACGGCGGCTCGGCCTGGTAGCCGAGGATCGCCGACTCCGACGCCTCGAAGGCGCCGACGATGCCCTGGCGCAGCCGGTCCTCCGGCACGTGCGCCACGCCCAGCGCGCGCATCTCGCCGGGGTCGCCGGGATGGGCGGCATCGATGGCGCGGCCGCACACGGCGAGCGTGCCGCCGGTCGGCGGCCGGATGCCGGCCAGCACCTGCAGCAGCTCGGTCTGGCCGTTGCCGGTGACGCCGGCGACGCCGACGATCTCGCCGGCACGCAGCGACAGGTCGACGCCGTCGAGCAGGCGCACGCCGCGCCGGTCGACCAGCGTCAGGCCGCGCGCCTCGAGCAGCGTCGCGCCGACGCGCGGCGCCGCCTTGTCGAGCCGCAGCCGGACCTTGCGGCCGACCATCAGCTCGGCCAGCTCGTCGGCGCTGGTCGCGGCGGTGTCGCGCTCGGCGACGATCGCGCCCTGGCGCATCACGCAGACCCGGTCGGTGACGGCCAGGATCTCGCGCAGCTTGTGGGTGATCAGCACCACGGTGACGCCGCGATCGCGCAGGCCGCGCAGGATGCGGAACAGCTGCTCGGTCTCCTGCGGCGTCAGCACCGCGGAAGGCTCGTCGAGCACCAGGATGCGGGCGCCGCGGAACAGCACCTTCAGGATCTCGACCCGCTGCTGCTCGCCGACCGACAGGTCGGCGACCCGGGCATCGGGATCGACCGACAGCCCGTAGGCGTCGGCCAGCCGCGCCAGCTCGGCCCGCGCCGCCGCGAGGCCGCCCTTCAGGAGCGGGCCGCCCTCGGCGCCCAGCACGAGGTTCTCCAGCACCGTGAAGGGATCGACCAGCATGAAGTGCTGGTGGACCATGCCGATGCCGTGGGCGATGGCGTCGCGCGGGTTGTCGATCCGCACGGCGCGGCCGTCGACCCGGATCTCGCCGGCATCGGCGCGGTACAGGCCGTACAGGATGCTCATCAGCGTCGACTTGCCGGCGCCGTTCTCGCCGACGATGCCGGTGATGGTGCCGGGCGCGATGGCGAGCGAGACCCCGCGCACGGCCTGCACGGCGCCGAACGACCTCTGGATGCCGGAAAGCTCGATCGCCGCCGGGACGGCCATTAGCGCCGCGTCACTTGCAGGAATTGTTGCTCATGTAGTCGTGCACGACGATCTTGCCCGACACGATGTCGGCCTTGGCGGCCTCGACCTTGGCCTTCATCTCCGGCGTGATCAGCTTCTCGTTGTAGGTGTCGAGCGCCCAGTCGACGCCGCCGTCCTTGAGGCCCAGCACCTGCGCCCCGCCCTTCCAAGTGCCGGCCTGGGCCTGCTTGAAGCTGTTGTAGGCGGCGAGGTCGACGCGCTTCAGCATCGAGGTCAGCATGGTGCCGGGATGCAGGTGGTTCTGGTTGGAATCGACGCCGATGCCCAGCTTGCCGCGGTCCTTGGCGGCCTGGAGGATGCCCAGCCCCGTCGAGCCGGCGGCGGCGTAGACGACGTCGACGCCGCGGTCGAACTGGCCCTTGGCGAGCTCGGCGCCGCGGCCCGGGTCGTTCCACGCGGCGGGCGTCGTGCCGGTCATGTTGGCGATCACCTCGGCGGAAGGGTTGGCGTACTTCACGCCCTGCTCGAAGCCGCACAGGAACTTGCGGACCAGCGGGATGTCCATGCCGCCGACGAAGCCGACCTTGCCGCTCTTCGAGGCCATCGCCGCCAGCACGCCGACCAGGAACGAGCCCTCGTGCTCGCGGAAGGTCACAGACTGCACGTTGGGCAGGTCGACCACGCTGTCGATGATGGTGAAGCGGGTCTTGGGGAATTCCTTGGCGACCTTCTCGAGCGGCACGGCCTGCGAGAAGCCGACGGCGACGATCGGGTCCTGGCCGCGCTGGGCGAAGCGGCGCAGCGCCTGCTCGAACTGGGTCTCGTTGCTCGGTTCGAACTCGGCGACCGCGATGCCGGTCTCCTTGGTGAACTTCTCGGCGCCCATCGAGACGCCCTCGTTGAACGACTTATCGAACTTGCCGCCGGTGCTGTAGATCACGGCCGGCTTGACCGGCGCCTGGGCGATGGCGGTCGCGGACAACGTCGCGGCCGCGAGCAGGACGGACAGCGGCTTGATCCAGCGCTTCATGGGGGCTCCTTCGGACAGTCGCGGCCAGTGTGGACCGCCCGGCGGCGCGGGTCTAGGAGGGGGAGAAGCGGCACGGGACTTGCAGTCCCGCGGCACCAGGGAGTGAGCACATGGCCGACTACGATCTCGTGATCCGCAACACAACCATCGCCACCGCGGCGGACGTCGTGAAGGGCGACATCGGCATCGTCGGCGGGCGGGTCGTGGCGCTGGGCGAGCGGCTCGACAAGGGCCGGAAGGAGATCGACGCGACCGGGCTGATCGCCGTGCCGGGCGGCATCGACGCCCATGTCCACTTCGACCAGGACACCGCCGACGGCTCCGTCTTCTGCGACGACTTCGAGAGCGGCAGCCGGGCGGCGGCGGCCGGCGGCACCACCACCATCCTGCCCTTCGCCTACCAGTCGAAGGGCCAGTCGCTGCGCGACGCGGTCAACCGCTACCACCAGCGGGCCGAGGGCAAGTCGCTGATCGACTACGCCTTCCACGTCATCCTGTCCGACCCGTCCGAGAAGATCATGGGCCAGGACTTCCCGGCGCTGGTCGCCGACGGCTACACCTCGTTCAAGGTCTACATGACCTACGACGACGTGAAGCTCTCCGACCGCGAGATGCTCGACGCGCTGGCGGCGGCGCGCCGCGAGCAGGCGATGCTGATGATCCACGCCGAGAACTCGGACTGCATCGGCTGGCTGACCGAGCGGCTGGAGCTGAAGGGCATGACGGCGGCCAAGTTCCACGCCACGTCGCGGCCCTTCGTGGTCGAGCGCGAGGCGACGCACCGCGCGATCTCGCTGGCCGAACTGCTCGACGTGCCGATGCTGCTGGTCCACGTCTCGGCCAAGGAGGCGATGCACGAGATCCAGCGCGCCCAGGCGCGCGGGCTCAAGGTCTACGGCGAGACCTGCCCGCAGTACCTGTTCCTGTCGGAGGAGGACTTCGAGAAGCCGGGCGACGAGGGCGCCAAGTGCGTCTGCTCGCCGCCGCCGCGCGGCACCGACAACCAGGAGCACATCTGGACCGGCCTGTCGGCCAACACCTTCTCGGTGCTGTCGTCCGACCACGCCGCCTTCAAGTACGACGACGTGCGCGGCAAGAAGCTGCCCGGCGCCGACAAGAGCTTCCGCAAGATCCCGAACGGCGTGCCGGGCGTCGAGACGCGCCTGCCGCTTCTGTTCTCCGAGGGCGTCAACAAGGGCCGGATCACGCTGCAGCAGTTCGTGGCGCTGTCGTCGACCAACGCCGCGAAGATCTACGGCCTGCACCCGCGCAAGGGCACCATCGCGGTCGGCGCCGACGCCGACATCGTGCTGTGGGATCCCGAGCGCAAGGTCAGCCTCACCAACTCGATCCTCCACCACAATTGCGACTACACGCCCTACGAGGGTCGGCAGCTGACCGGCTACCCGGTGATGACGCTGTCGCGCGGCGAGGTCGTGATGGAGGAAGGCCGCATGAGCGGCTCGGCCGGCCGCGGCCGCTTCCAGCGCTGCGACCGCCCCGAGCCGGCGCGGCCGCGCGGCAAGCCGCTGATCGACCCGTCGATCTTTAATTGAACGACGTGAAAGGTCCCTCGCTGCGCTCGGGATGACAGCCCTTTTCTTGTCATCCCGAGCGCAGCGAGGGACCCTTCGTCAGCCAAACCGCCGGATCGAGAACGGCTCGACCGCCAGGCTGGTGCTGCGCCCGCCGATCATCTCCGCCGTCAGGCGCGCCAGTACCGGCGCCAGCGTGTAGCCGTTCGAGCTGACGCAGTTGAAGAAGCCGGGCAGGCCCGGGACCTCGCCGAGGATCGGGGCGCGGTCGATGTTGACGTTCATGCCGGCCCAGATGCGCACGGCGTGGAGCTGGGCCAACGCGGGCACGGCGCGGCTGGCGATCCACAGGTTGCCCTCGACCGAGCCGCGCAGCGCGCGCGACAGGCGCTGCTGCTCGTCGAGGCCGGCCGTCCAGCCGCCGCCGATCATGAAGGCGCCCGAGCCCATCTGCTTCAGCGTCAGATGGCGATGGGCGTAGGCGACCAGCCTCGACAGCGTCGGCGCGGTTGGCTCGGTCACCACCATCTGCAAGGGCGCGCCGCGCACCGGCAGGTCGACGCCGACCATCCGTGCGACCTCGGCCGCCCAGGGTCCGGCGGTGTTGACGACGCGGCGGGCGCGGATCGTGCCGCGGCTGGTCGTCACCTTCCACGCCGTACCGTCGCGCTCGATCGCCCGCACGTTGCTGCCACGCCGGAAGCGCGCGCCCATCGCCCTGGCCTTGCCGACGACGGCATAGGTGCCCTTCAGCGGGTTGATCTTGCCTTCGCCCGGACACCACTCGGCGGCGATCGCGACGTCGCCGATGCAGGGCTCGAGCGCGCGCAGCTCGTTGGCGCCGATCAGCTCGGCCTCGATGCCATGCGCGCGCTCGACCGCGATCTTGCTCTTCAGGAAAGCGATGTCGCGCTCGGTCTCGGCCAGCATCAGTCCGCCGCACACCGTCATCTCGAGGTCTTCGCCGGTGTCGCGCTGGATGTCCTCCCACAGCTTCACCGACACCGGCCCCAGCGGCAGCGTGTCGAGCGCCCGGTTGGGACCGGGCGGCGGATCGAGCGAATGGTCGAAGGCCAGCAGCTGGACGTGCATCGAGCCGGCATTGGCGCCCGAGGCCTGGAGATTGATGTCGTCGCGCTCGACCACCATCACCTCGACGCCGTCCTGCGCCAGCCAGTAGGCGAGGCAGGAGCCCGCGACGCCGCCGCCGATCACCAGCGTGTCGACCGTCTCGTCGGGCAGCGGTGCGGTCTCGCGCGGCCGCGCCATGTCGGGCGGCACGAAGTCCTTGTGGCCGGTCCACTCGGGCCGCTCGACGGTCAGCGACCGGATCGGCACCGGCTTGGCGGGCGGGCGCGGCGCGAACAGGCCGAACTCGCCGACCTCTTCCGTGGTCATCCGCGCCACCGCCGCCGCGCAGTAGCGGCCCTGGCAGCGGCCCATGCCGACGCGGCAGGCGCGCTTCAGCGCGGCCGGCGAATCGTGTCCCTTGGCGATGAGGCCGCGCAGCTCGCCGGCCGTCACCTCCTCGCAGCGGCAGACCACGGTGTCGTCGGGCATCGCGCGCGGATCGGCGGCCGGCGCCTCGAACAGCGACCACAGCGCGGCCTGGAAGCGCGCGGCGCGGCGCAGCGTGCGCTCGGCCTCGCGCACCGGCGCCGCCGTCAGCCCGAGGTCGCGGGCGATCGCCGCCGCCGTGACCATGCCTTGCGCCCGTGCCGCCTGGGCGCCACCGAAGCGCGCGCCGTCGCCGATCGCGTAGACGCCGGCCACGCTGGTCCGGCCCTCGCCGTCGGTCAGCGTCTCCATCGAGCCCAGCCCGCGGGCGGCGAAGCGGTGGGCGCAGCCGAGCGCCCGCGCCAATTCCGACGAGGACGCGAAGCCGACGTTCAGCGCCACCACGTCGGCTTCGATCCGCAGGTTGCCGGCCTCGACCGCCGCGACGCGATCCGTGCCGACCAGCCGCGTGACGCGGCGGTTCCAGTGCAGGCGCTTGCCGAGCCGTGCCACCAGCGACGCGCCGTCGAGCAGCAGCGCCGGGTCGGCGGCGGCGGCGCGCGCCACGTCGCCCCACCGTCCGAGGCCGGGCCGCGGCGCGGCCTCGAGCACCGCGACGACGTTGGCGCCGCCGTCGATCAACTCGACCGCGGTCTGCAGGCAGAGCGGCCCGTTGCCCGCGATCACGATGCGCTCGCCCGGCGCCACGCGGTACGACCGCGCCAGCGTCTGCAGGCCGCCCACCGTCATCACGCCGGGCAGCGTCCAGCCCGGCACCGCCGGCGCCTGCTCGTAGGCGCCGGTCGCCAGCACCAGCCGCTTCGGCCGGTACAGCACGGAGCGCCCCGACACCAGGGCGGCCACCTCGGTCGGGGCGAAGGCCGCCCAGGCCGTGGCGTCGGTCACGATCTTCGCCCCGGCGCGGCGGGTCGCCTCGACCAGCACGGCGCCGTCCTGGAACTGGCGGTCGAGCGTCGACGGGTCGGCGGCGTGCGAGGGCGCCAGCGGCTTGTAGTACTGGCCGCCGGGATAGAGCCGCTCGTCCAGCACCACGACGTCGGCGCCGGCCAGGGCGAGGCCGCGGGCGGCGGCCAGGCCGGCCGGCCCCGCCCCCACCACCAGCACGTCGCAGGCAACCTCCTCGGCGGGCGGCACGGGTTCGACGGGGGGCGCGACGGCGGCGCGCGTGTCGGCCTCGGGCGAGGAGCGCACGTCGAGGCCCTCGGCGGCCGGCGTCAGGCAGGCGCGCTGGCTCGGCCTTCCGTCGACCGTGACCAGGCAGTCGAAGCAGACGCCCATGCCGCAATAGGGGCCGCGCGGCGCGCCGGAGCGGGCCTGGCGCACGGCGACCACGCCGGCGGCGGCCAGCGCGGCCGCGATGGTCTCGCCCGGCAGGGCCTCGATCTCGCGGCCGTCGAAGCGGAAGCGGACCGGCGGACCGCTCGGCCGCATGTCAGCGGACTTCAGGCGCATGACAAAATGTCTACAATGGCGGGCAGAGGTACGACATGAAGAAGTTTCGCGGCACCTACACGGTCCTGATCACCCCCTTCACCGCCGACGGCAAGCAGGTCGACGAGGCGGCGCTGAAGCGCCTGGTCGATTTCCAGATCGCCGAGGGCATCCACGGCCTGATCCCGCTGGGCAGCACCGGCGAGTTCCTGAGCGTCACGCCGGACGAACGGCGCCAGATCGTCGAGATCGTGGTCAAGCAGGCGGCCGGCCGCGTGCCGGTGCTGATCGGCACCGGCGCCGAGTGGACCGACGAGGTGATCCGCACCAGCCGCGAGGCCGAGTCGATGGGCGCCGACGGCGTGATGATCATCCCGCCCTTCTACAGCGTGCCGACCGACGACGAACTCTACACCCACTACAAGAAGGTGGCGGACGCGATCTCGCTGCCGATCATGGTCTACAACAACCCGGCGACCGCCAACGTCGACATGATGCCGGAGCTGATCGCGCGCATCGCCCAGATCCCGAACTGCTCCTACGTCAAGGAATCGACCCTCGACCCGACGCGCGTGCGCGACATCATCCGGCTGGCCGGCGACAAGATGACGGTGTTCGCCGGCGTGCTGGGCTACGAGTCGTTCTGGCTGGGCGCCGAGGGCTGGGTCGCGGTGTGCTCCAACGTGATCCCGCGCTGGTCGGCGCAGCTGTTCGAGCTGGTCGCCGACAAGCGCGACATGGATGCCGCGCTGGCGCTCTACATGAAGATGACGCCGCTGCTGTGGTGGGTCGGCGGGCCGCGCTACGTCTCGGGCACCAAGGCGTGCTTCGAGATGATGGGCATGGACATGGGCCCGCCGCGCGCGCCGCGCCTGCCGCTGCCCGAGGCCCAGCGCCCCGCCCTGCGCAAGGTGCTGCAGGAGATGGGCGTGCTGCCCGACGCCCAGAAGCGCGCCAGCGCCTGAGGTCCCAGCGCCCGAGATAGTCGTCACCGCGTCAGTGATCGTCGCGCGCCAGCTGCTTGTCGGCAGCGACGCCGTAGGCCCGGCCGTAGTAGGCCTCGATGCGGCGCTGCACGAAGTCCCAGCAGGTGGTCATCGCCAGGTAGATGAGGGCGACCACGCAGAAGACCTCCAGCACCTGGAACTTCTGCTGCATCAGGATCTGGCCGCGCCGCAGCACCTCTTCCATCGAGATCACCGAGGCGATCGAGGTCGTCTTCAGGAGGCCGTTCACCGAGTTGCCGAGCGGCGGGATGATGACGCGCAGCGCCTGCGGCAGCACGACCAGCCGGAAGATCTGGAACGGCCGCAGCCCGAGCGCGCGGGCCGCCTCGGTCTGGCCCTTGGCGACCGACAGGATGCCGCCGCGCAGGATCTCCGACAGGTACGCCGCCTCGTTCAGCGCCAGGCCCAGCACCGCCGATTCGAGCACCGTGAAGCGCACGAGGCCGAGTTGCGGCAGCCCGGTGTAGATAATGATCAGCTGGACCAGCAGCGGCGTGCCGCGAAAGATCCAGATGTAGGTCTGGGCGGTGCGCGACAGCGCCTTGTGCTTGCTGAGCCGCATCACCGCCAGCACCAGCCCGAGCAGGCCGCCGAACACCAGCGTGCTCAGCGTCAGCCCGATCGTCCACAGCGCGCCCTCGAGCAGGTAGAGATTGGTGAAGTAGCTCCAGAAGCCTTCCCAATTCCAGACTTTCATAGAGCTACCGGTTGCCCCCTCACCTAGCCTCTCCCCCTCGCGGGTGAGAGGAACCCGAAACGATGACGGTCTATGCGTTGGCTACGCCGGGCCCGGGCCCTTGATGGCAAAGGCCGGCTCGTCGATCTTCAGCACGCCGTAGGTGTCGAGCAGCTTGGCGTAGAAGCCGTTCTTCATCAGCTCGTTCAGCGCGCCGACGATGGCGTCGGCCAGCGGCTTGTTGCCGACCGCGAAGCAGGCGGTCTGCGGGAAGACGCCGCTGATGGCGCGGGTGAAGTCGCCGCGGTTCTGCATGAACATCGCGGTGGCGTCGATGCTGGTCGCGGCGTCGGCCTGGCCGGCGCGCAGCGCCTGGAAGGCCTCGGCGAAGTTGTTGAAGGTCAGCACGGTGACCGGCTTGAGGCCCTTCTTCTGGACCATCTCGGCGACCTCGCGGGTCCGCCGCTCCTCGATGCCGCCCAGCTCGACGGCGATGCGGCGACCGGCGAGGTCGTCGACCGTCTTGAAGCCCAAGGGGTTGCCCTTGGCGGCGAGGAAGCTGATCGCCGCCTGCTCGACCGGGATCATGTACATCAGCTTGGACCGCTCCTCGGTCCAGAAGATGCCGGTGTTGATCATGTCCCAGCGCTTGGCCGCGAGGCCCGGGATCATGGTGGCGAACTCGGTGCGGATGTACTCGGGCGCGAGGCCCAGCACCTTGCAGCAC
>Ga0102832_1000649_pt1 | contig 44280 bp, 38 predicted proteins | sample EBPBio282013_DNA_FD_88942 | JGI IMG/M metagenome (GOLD analysis project Ga0102832, IMG submission 88942) | Wastewater treatment Type I Accumulibacter community from EBPR Bioreactor in Madison, WI, USA - Reactor 2_5/28/2013_ DNA (Illumina Assembly) | ecosystem: Engineered > Bioreactor > EBPR >... | reverse complement strand
GACCTTCTGGATCTGGCCGAAGGTCAGATCGACCGGGGTCTCCCGGCCGAGGATCTCGACCAGGGCCTTGAGGCGCTGGCTGTTGGGATTGATCTCGGTGATGGTCGCGTGCACCCCGGCGAAGGGGCCCTGAACCACCATGACGGAGTCGCCGACCGAGAAGTCGGCGATCTCGATCTTCCGGCTGCGCGGCTTGGAGCCGGTCGCAGCGGCCGCGGCCTTGGCCAGGGCGGCCGGCGCGAGCATCTTCTCGACCTCGTCCAGGCTGAGCGGCACCGGAGAGCTGGCGTGAGCGACGAAGCCGGTCACCGACGGGGTGTGCCGCACCGCGGCCCAGGAGGCGTCGGTCAGTTCCATCCGCACCAGGACGTAGCCGGGCAGGACGGTGCGGGTGACCGACTTCTTCGTGCCGTTGCGGGTCTCGGTGACCTCTTCGGTCGGGACCACCGCCTCGTAGATGTAGTCCTCCATGCCGAGGGTCTTTACCCGGTTGTCAAGATTCTGCTTGACCCGATTCTCCATGCCGGAGTAGGTGTGGATCACGTACCAGTCACCTACTTGACTGCGCAGGGTCTCGCGCAGTTCGGCCAGAACGGCCGCCTCGTCGGCGCCCAATTCCGGCTCGGGCTCGGGTTCCGGCTCGGACTCGTCCACCAGCCCGGGCAGCAGGATGTCGTCGTCGGCGGGGGTGTCGAGGTCGTCGGCGAAGTCGAGGTTCAACTCCACATCGTCGGCGCTGGATTCCAGCCGGCCCAGGTCGATCTCGAAATCGGCCTCGTAATCGGGGGTCTCAGTCACGTCGGGTCTCCGTCCTCATCCGAAAAGCTGCAGCAGCGCCCACCCGAACAGCAGGTCGAGGGCGCTGACGATGGCGATGATGACCAGAACGAAGACCAGAACCACCACGAAGTACTGCTGCCACTGGCTCAGCGTCGGCCAGATGACCTTCTTCAGTTCCTCGGTGCTCTCGCGGACGAACTGGGCCGGTGTGGTCCGCGGTTCGTCGGTCTGGGTTCCGGCCTGGTCGCGCTTGCGGGTGGGACGCCCCTTGACCTCGGCCTCGGCGCTCTTGCGGGCCGGACGCGCGCCGGCCGCTGCGATCGCGACCTGCTCCTCCTCGCTCAGCGGAAGGTCGTCCAGCTCCACCGGCTGCAGGGTCGGCTCGTCGGGGACGTCGGCACCGGCCTTGTCCTGGTCATCCGCCACTACTGGTCGTCCTTCGCTGTCGCTGGGTCATGCAGAGCGGCGCCGCGGGCGCCGGTCCAGCAGGGCAAGAGGGACTTGAACCCCCAACCTGCGGTTTTGGAGACCGCTGCTCTGCCAATTGAGCTATTGCCCTACGGTGTCCATCCCGGCCCGCGCCATCAGGGCATGACGGATCAGGCGGTCACCAAGATCAAGAGTGTACGTGGTTTGGCAGGCCGCGTCGAACCGAGCGGCGTCACCGGACGGCCGCTATCGCCGCGGCCACCTGCTCGACATTGGCCTGGTTCAGCGCGGCCACGCAGATCCGGCCCGCGTCGGTGCCGTAGACGCCGTGCTCGGCACGCAACGCCCGCATCTGCTCGGCCGACAGCCCGCAGTAGCTGAACATCCCCACCTGGTCGGTGACGAAGCCCATGTCGGTCACGCCGTGGGCCTCCAGCCCCTCCCGCAGCGCCTGACGCATGGCCTTGATCCGCTCCCGCATCCCGCTGAGCTCGGCGTCCCACTGGGTGCGCAGCCCAGCGTCGCCCAGCACCCGTGAGACCAGCGCAGCACCGTGGGTGGGCGGGTTGGAGTAGGTGGTGCGGACGGCGATCTTGACCTGGGAGAGGACGCGGGCCGCCTCGTCGGCGTCCGCTGTGACGATGCTGAGCCCACCGACCCGCTCGCCGTACAGGCTGAAGCTCTTGGAGAACGAGGAAGCCACCAGCACCGGTATCCCGAGCGTCGCGAACCGTCGCGGCACGGCGGCGTCCGCCTCGACGTCGGTGGCGAAACCCTGGTAGGCCAGATCGAGGAAGGGCACCAGGCCGCGCCCGACCACGACCGCGGCGACCCGTTCCCACTGCTCGGGGGTGAGGTCGTAGCCGGTCGGGTTGTGACAGCAGGCGTGCAGCACCACGACCGTCCCGGGCTCGGCGGCGGTCAGGTCGGCCAGCATGCCGTCGATGTCGATGCCGCGACGCACGGGGTCGTAATAGCGATAGGAGGCGACGTCGAACCCGGCCCGGCTGAAGAGCGCCTGGTGGTTCTCCCAGGAGGGATCGGAGATCAGCAGCCTGCGCTGCGGGCTGGCGACCTTGAGGAACTCGGCTCCGATCTTGAGCGCACCGGTACCACCGAGGGCCTCGATGGTGACCAGGCGGCCGGAGGCCACCAGCTCGCTGCCGGCGCCGAAGATCAACTCGCGCACCGCCGTGTTGTAGCTGGCCATGCCGTCGATCGGCAGGTAGCCGCGGGGGCTCGGGGTGGCGGCCAGTTGCTGCTCGGCGATGCGGACGCACTCCAGCAGCGGCACCTTGCCGTTCTCGTCGAGATAGACCCCGACGCCGAGGTTCACCTTGCCGGCGCGCGGGTCTGCCGCGAACTGCTCGGTCAGCCCGAGAATCGGGTCGCGGGGTGCCAGCGGAACGCTCGCCAGAATGCTCACTGTGTTCCTTTCGATGACCGCCGACAAGCCTATCCGACCCCGGGGGGCCGGCCGCGTCCGCGATCACCGTGGAGACTCCGGTCGCGCCTGACCGACCGGGCGCCCTCGTTGTTCTCGCGCCTCGCAGCCATTCCCGCGAAGGCGGAAACCTCCCGCCGGCTCCACCCGGCAGCCGGGCCGAGCCGGCGTCAGTCGTCCAGCGAGAGCCCGACCAGCACCGGTTCCGGTACCAGGCGGACGCCGAAAGCGCGCTCCACGCCGTCCCTGATCTCGCGGGCCAGCGCGACGACATCGGCCGCAGTGGCTCCGCCCCGGTTGGTGAGGGCGAGGGTGTGCTTGGTGGAGAGGGTGGCCGGCGGGGTTCCGTAGCCCTTGCCGAAGCCGGCGTGCTCGATCAGCCAGGCAGCGCTGGTCTTCACCCGCTCGTCGGGCACCTCGCGGATGCCGCCCCTGGCGAAGAGCCGTTGGCCGGCCGGGAAGCGCGGGGCCCCCGGCGGCAATGAGGCGGATTGCTCCGGGGTGAGGATCGGATTGGTGAAGAAGCTGCCGGCGCTCCAGGTGTCGTGGTCGTCCGTGTCGAGCACCATGCCCTTGCCGCGTCGCAGTTCCAGCACAGCCTCGCGCACCTCGGCCAGCGGAGCGCGCTCCCCCTCCGCCACGCCGAGGCGACGTGCGAGTTCGCCGTAACGCAGCGGAGTCGAGTGTCGCCCCAGCGCGAACTGGAAGCTCACCGACAGCACCACGTGGCGTCCCGGGTTCCGCTTGAACACCGAGGCGCGGTAACCGAACTGGCAGTCGGCGCTGAACAGGGTCTTCACCTGGTTCGAGGGCCGATCCCAGACCCTGACCCGGGCGATCGTCTGGGAGACCTCCTGGCCGTAGGCGCCCACGTTCTGGATCGGAGTCGAACCCACCAGGCCAGGGATCCCCGAGAGCGCCTCCACCCCGACGAAGCCCTGCCGCTCGGCCGCCTGCCCGACGCAGTAGGCGACGAAGTCGTCCCAGGGCTCCCCAGCGGCCACCTTCAGGAAGGCTCCCGAGCAGGCGGTCACGTCCTCGGTCTCGATACCGCGCAGCCCGTCGGTGCGGATCACCGTTCCGTCGAAGCCGGCATCGGCGACCAGCAGGTTCGAGCCGCCGCCGATGACCAGGACGGGCTCGTCGGCCGCGTCGCAGTCGCGCACCAGCGCGATCAGTTCGTCCTCGGAGGTGGGGGCGAGCACGCGCCGAGCCGGTCCGCCGACGCGCAGCGTGGTGAGTTCGGCCAGGTCAGTCAACGAGAACCTCGACGACGGCCGAGCCCAGCACCTTGGCCTCGGCGTGGATGGCCTCGAGGGCGATCGTTGCCACACCGTCGGCCACCGCGGTGACCGTACCGGAGAAGGTCACCTCACCGCCGGCGAGTTCGTCCACCACGACCGGCTTGGTGAACCGGACGTAGTAGCTGCGTACCCGGCCGGGGTCGCCGATCCAGTCGGTCGCCACGCGCAGCGCGGTGCCCATCGTGAGCATGCCGTGCGCCACGACCCCGGGCAGCCCGAGTTCGGCCGCCATGGTGTCGGACCAGTGGATCGGATTGAAATCGGTGGAGGCTCCGGCGTAGCGCACCAGGTCGGCCCGGGTGAAGGTGGCGGTGAAGCCAGGCAGCACGGTGCCCACGGTGACGTTCATGCGAGGTCCTCACGAAGTTGTTCGGGGGAGCGCGGCGGAGGAGAAGAACTTCGTGGGGTGCTCATGCCGCCACCGCCCGGTGCAGCAGGGTGGAGGTCGCTGTGCAGACATCCTCGCCCGCGGTGGTGACCAGGTGCACCGCGATCGTGACGAAGGCCATCGGGCCACGGGCCCGTACCTGTTCGATGGTGAGCTGGGCGGTCACCTCGTCCCCGGCGCGCAGCGGCCGGTTCCAGGCGAAACGCTGGTCGGTGTGCACCGTCCGGCTCAACGAGAGCTCGAGTTCGGGGTCGTCGAAGATCGCGCCCCAGGCGGCCGACGACAGCACGACCGCGAAGGTGGGAGGCGCGATGGGGTCTGTTCCGCCGTAGGCCGGGTTGTCCCCGTCGCCGAGCGCCGCCGCGAACTCGGCGATCTTGGCGCGGCTGATCTGGTAGGGCTCGGTCGGAGGATAGCTCCGTCCGGCGTGGGCTTCGCTGATCGGCATGGGCTAAGGCTAGCGGCGGCCGCCGGCAACCGCCCGGGCCCGAACACCACAAAGCCGCCCGCCGAGGCGGACGGCTGGTGCGATGGCTGGGGTCAGCGGGTCTCGCGGTGCGCGGTGTGCACGTGGCACTTGGGGCAGAACTTCTTCAGCTCAAGACGATCCGGGTCGTTACGACGGTTCTTCTTGGTGATGTAGTTCCGTTCCTTGCACTGGGTGCATGCCAAGGTGATCTTGGGCCGGACATCGGCTTGCTTCTTGGCCATCTGCCTCTCACTTCCTGCAAGTTCGGTACTGCCGAGGGTAGCGGGAGCGGGACTTGAACCCGCGACACAGCGATTATGAGCCGCTTGCTCTACCGCCTGAGCTATCCCGCCGGGCGTGTCTGAAGACCGGAACCCCGGAACGACGGGCGGTTATTCCGTCCCTCCACACACAGAGCCCCCATGCGGAATCGAACCGCAGACCTTCTCCTTACCATGGAGACGCTCTGCCGACTGAGCTATAGGGGCCGGACCTCGGATGACATTACACGACCAGCCACCCGGCCTCAAATCAGGGCCCCGGCCCACGCCAGGCCTCCTGACATGAGCCGGCGCCGACGGCAGGCCGGGCCTGCCGATCGGTTCAGACGCCGTACTCGCGGAGACTCACGGCGCCCCGCCGGACACCCACCCCTTCGGCCTTCAGCAACGCGCTGGCCTGCTCGACCAACTGGGGGGCGATCGATCCGTCCGCACGAATCACCCGCCACCAGCAGACCTCGTCCCCCCGGGTCGCGAGAACCCGAGCCACCACCCGCGGGCCGTAGCCGACCATGCGTCCGATCGCTCCGTAGGTGGTGACCCTGCCCTCGGGGATGGTGGCGACCGCCAGCAGGACGGAATCCGCCGCCTCTTCGATGACGCCCATCCCGACAGCGTAATCCGCCCTCCTCCGTTCCGCCGGGATGGCGGATGGCGTCGTCCGTGCAGGCCTGGCTGGGCGAGGGCGGGATGCGCAGCCGCGGGATCAGTCCGGGAATTTCCGCTCGTCGCCACGGAGGAAAGCCGGCCGGTTTAGGGTTGTCGGCATGGAATATCGCATTGAGCACGACACCATGGGCGAGGTGCGGGTACCCGCCGACGCCCTCTATGCCGCCCAGACCCAGCGGGCCGTGGAGAACTTCCCGATCTCCGGACGCGGGCTGTCCTCCCACCACATCGCGGCCCTCGGCCAGATCAAGCGCGCCGCAGCGCTGGCGAACGCCGAACTCGGCGTGATCGACAACGCCATCGCCGAGGCGATCGTGGCCGCGGCGGACGAGGTGATCGCCGGGCAGCATGACGACCAGTTCCCGATCGACGTCTTCCAGACCGGCTCGGGCACCTCGTCGAACATGAACACCAACGAGGTGGTCGCCACCCTGGCCAGCCGCCGGCTGGGCAGCCCGGTGCATCCCAACGACCACGTGAACGCCTCCCAGTCGTCCAATGACGTATTCCCCTCCTCGATCCACATCGCGGCCGTGCAGGCGATCCACTCCGATCTGCTGCCCGACCTGGAGGTGCTGGCCAGCTCGCTGGAGGCCAAGGCCGCCGAGTACGCCACCGTGGTGAAGTCCGGCCGCACCCATCTGATGGACGCCACCCCGATCATGCTGGGCCAGGAGTTCAGCGGCTACGCCACCCAGATCCGCTACGGCATCGCCCGGGTGAAGGCCACCCTCCCCCGGCTCAACGAGCTGCCGCTGGGCGGCACCGCGGTCGGCACCGGCATCAACACCCCGCCCGGGTTCTCGGCGCGGGTGATCGCGCTGATCGCCGAGCACACCGGCCTGCCGCTGGTTGAGGCCGCCAACCACTTCGAGGCCCAGGCCGCGCAGGATTCGCTGGTGGAGACCTCGGGCGCGCTGCGCACCATCGCTGTCTCGCTGGTGAAGATCGCCAACGACCTGCGCTGGATGGGCTCCGGCCCGCGCACCGGCATCGGCGAGATCGCGCTGCCCGACCTGCAGCCCGGCTCGTCCATCATGCCGGGCAAGGTGAACCCGGTGGTGCCCGAGGCGACCGTGATGGTGGCCGCCCAGGTGATCGGCAACGACGCGGCGATCGCCTTCGCCGGCGCGCAGGGCAACTTCGACCTGCTGGTGATGCTGCCGGTGATGGCCCGCAACCTGCTGGAGTCGATCAGCCTGATCGGCAATGTCTCCCGGGTGCTCGCCACCCGCTGCGTGGACGGCATCACCGCCAACGTGGAGCGCTGCCTGCAGCTGGCCGAATCCAGCCCGTCGATCGTCACCCCGCTGAACCGGGTGATCGGCTACGAAGCTGCGGCGAAGATCGCCAAGCATTCGGTGAAGCAGAACCTGACCGTGGCGGACGCCGTCCGCGATCTCGGGTACGTCGAGCGCGGCGAGGTCACCGAGGAGCAGCTGGCCAAGGCCCTGGACGTCGCGGCGATGACCGCGCCGAAGTCCTCCTGATCCGGCTCCGACAAGCAGCAGCACGGGGCCTTCACCCGGATCCACCCGGGTGAAGGCCCCGTGCCGTCTTCGGCAGTCAGGCTGAGCATTCCCGGCCGGGCGTTCCCGGCCGGCCTCAGGCCTTCTGATCCTCCGCGTCCGGCGCTGGTTGCACCGACCAGTCCGGCGGCTCGTCCTTGCCCGCTTCCTCGTCGGCGTCCGCGTCCTCGGAGGTCTTCTGCACGATGCCGGGAGCGTGGTGGACGGGGGCGTAGACCACGTACAGCTGCAGCGGCTTCTCGCCGACGTTCTCGATGTCGTGCCAGTGGCCGGCCGGCACCTGCACGCTCCACCCGTCGCTGACCTCCCAGGTGTCGAGCTTGGCCTTGTTCGTGCCCAGCTTCGCCACGCCCTTGCCGGCGTCGAGCCGGATGAACTGGTCGGTCTCCGGGTGCTTCTCCAGTCCGATCGAACTGCCCGGCGGGATCGACATCAGCGTCACCTGGAGGTACTTCCCGCTCCAGGCGACCGTTCGGTAGTTGGTGTTCTCAACCGTCGCCTTCTCGATGTCGAAGACGTTCGGGTCGGGCCCGTTGTCGGCGATCTTCATGCGCGCTCCTGTCTGGGTGCGATGCGGTAGGTGTCTGCTCACTACCCGGTTTCCGGGCCCGCCACACCTGCGCACCCATCCTGCCCGGGGCGGCGCCCGCTCAAACCACGGCACTTCTACCGCCTTGGCGTCGGTTGGGACGCGAAGTAGGTTCAGGCCCACGATCCCATCGAGAGGAGCACCCCATGACCAGCGACCCCAACGAACCGGACTTCACCCTCAGCGACGCCGACATCTCCACCGACGACCCGACCGCGCCGGGTGGCGCCCGGACGGGGGACGCTGACGGCACCGACGGTGGGGACGCCGACGGTACCGACGGACACGACGGCGACGGCACCGACGGACACGACGGCGACGGCACCGACGGACGAGACGGCGACGGCACCGATGGTGGGGATGCCGACGGCACCGATGGTGGCGACGCCGACGGCACCGACGCCTGAGGCATGGACCCGCTCGGACTCCTCTCCGGCGACCCCGACAGCTTCGTCCGCGAGGTGTGGGGTCGCCGGATCCTCGTCCACCAGGCCGATCCCGGCGAACTGACCCGCATCTTCGGCATCGACGACGCCGACCACCTGGTCACCACCACCGCGCTGCGGACCCCGCAGGTGCGACTCGCCCAGGACGGCGCGGTGGTCGACCAGACGCGCTATCTGCGAAAGGCCACGATCGCCGGCCAGCCGATGACCGGCCTGGTGGACGCCCGCAAGGTGCTCGCGCTGTTCGACGGTGGCGCGACGATCGTCTTTCAGGGCCTGCAGCGCTACTGGGAGCCGCTGCGCCAGCTCGTCCGCGGGCTGGAGCACGAGCTCGGCCATCCCTGCCAGGCCAACGCCTACCTGACCCCGCCCGGCTCGCAGGGGTTCGCGCTGCACACCGACACCCACGACGTGTTCACCTTCCAGACCTACGGCACCAAGGACTGGGAGGTCCACGATTCCGAGGGCGCCCACCAGGTGCTGATGAAGCCGGGCACGTCGATGTACCTGCCGACCGGCACCCCGCACATGGCACGCACCGGCGCAGGAGTCGCCTCGCTGCATGTCACGGTCGGCATCAACCAGGTTGTATGGGCCGACGTCCTGAAGGACGTCGTCACCCGGGCAATCGACGCCGACCCGGCCCTGCAGGACCGGCTACCCGCCGCCCCGTTCGCCGACCCGCATGGCCTTGCCGCGGCGCTATCCGCTCGCCTCGGCGACCTGGCGGCGCTGCTGTCCGGCCTGGACGTCGCCGCGGAGGCTGACCGGCTGGAGACGTCCTTCAGCACCGGACGACAACCGCTGCTCTCCGGCGGGCTGCGCGACCTGCTCGATCTGCGCGAACTCGGAGCCGACACGCCGCTGCGCCGGCGTCCGGGCAGCCGGTGCACGGTGAAGCAGCGGGACGGGTCGCTTGAACTCCTGCTCGGCGACCGCCGCCTCACCCTTCCCGCCGCGGCGCACACCGCCGTCCGCTTCGTCGTGGACGCCGACGGTCTGCGCCCCCGCGATGTCCCCGGGATCGACCAGGCTGGTGCGCTCGTGCTGTGTCGACGGTTGGTGCGTGAAGGGTTGCTGGAAGTCGTGCGGTGACCGAACGGTGCTCCACAGCCAGCCGGGCGCGGGCGGAGCCGCTGTGGGCGACGGCGTCCACCGTGGAGTCGTTCCTGCTGATCGAGGAGCCCGGCCCCTGGGGACCGCACATCCTGCACAGTCGCCGGTTGCCGGACGCGGTGCGCGCGGCGATGAGCGCGTGGCAGCGCAGCCTGGGGATCCGGACGCTGCTGATCCGGCGACCGGGCCGTGCGGTTCAGGGCGCGTCGCGGGTCTTCGTAGCCAACACCCGGCACGGCTGGGTGCAGGTCACCGATCTGGAGCAGCTGGACGCGGTCGCCGACCTGGATCTCACGGGCATCCGCGGCAGGGATGGGGTCGGCCTGACACCGCACGACGAGCCCGTCCTACTGGTGTGCACCCACGGCCGCCACGACCCGTGCTGCGCTGAGCGCGGACGACCGCTGGCCGCCGCCCTTGCCCGTGACTGGCCGGACCTGGTGTGGGAGGCGTCCCACCTCGGCGGGGACCGGTTCGCCGGCAACCTGGTGGCGCTGCCCCGTGGCGACTACTTCGGTGGGCTGGACGCCGACAGCGGTCCGGGTGTGGTCGCCCAGTACCTTGCCGGACAACTGGACCCCGACTTCCACCGCGGCCGCTCCAGCCAGTCGTGGGTGGTCCAGGCCGCCGTCCATGCGGCGCGCCGCCACGCCGCAGCGTTCGGGTTCCAGGACGTGGTCGTGCGTGGGGTGTCCGGCCAGGACACCGAACGGCGGGTCGGGCTGCTGGTGCGCGGTCGCCCGATCGACGCCCTCGTCCGGGTGTCCGCCGGCGAGGCCGCCCGCTTGACCTGCCATGCCGACCATCTCGACCGACCCCCCAGCTACGAGGTGACCCTCCAGGAGCCGCGCCCCGGCAGCCGAGTCGGCAGGGCGTAACGAGGTTCGATCTACCTCCAGCCCAACTCGCCGCCAGACCCCCCTATCGGCTGTCTTCCTCGGAGCCGAGTCCGACGAACCGTTCGAAGAAGGCAGCAAGCCTGGTGAGGACGCGCTGCTTCTTCTCGCCATGGCCGCCGTCGGGGGCGAAGCGTGAGGCGGGTGGGAGGACTCTGGTGATCGCGGTGCCGGTGGTGGCGATGCTGCCGTCGCGAAACGCGGTCGCCATGAAGTCTCGGGTCTGATCGGGTCGGAGGTTCTCCTGGGCGATGATGGCGGCGAGTTCAGCCTCGCGGCGGGCAGAGATGAAGGCTCGCCACTCAGCGTCGACGGCCCCATCGGTGGAGATGGAGTCGACGAAGTCCTCGATGAGGTCCTTCTTGTTGCGCAGGGTGGGGCTGGCGTCGACCGCGCGGGTGATTTCGGCGCGGACTTCGGCGTCCTCGCCGTCGCCGCGTTCGGCGCGGTACCTCTCGACCAGCATCAGGATGTAGTCGACATTGATCTCGACCTGCTTGATCAGCTCGATCTCGAAGACGACGTCGTCGTTGATGATCTCCTTGTCGGCGTCGGCGTCCCTGCGGAACTCGGCGTACAGATCGAGGTAGACGCTCCGGTAGTCCTGGCTCTGCCGCTCGGTGAGGAGGTGGCTGTCCGCGAAGTCATCGAAGGCAGTCAGGATGTTCTCCAGCCGGAGGATGCTCCCGAACAGGGCGATGAACTCCTTCTGCAGGGATTCCCCGATGATCGGTGCACCGAGCGGGAACCTGGCCAGCAGCTCGCTGACCTTGGACGCGTAGCCGCTGTAGTAGTCGGTGTAGGGCTTGAGCAGGACGATGCCGTGGGCGTCCTTGTTGCCGAACAGGGCGATGGCGTCGTTGGTCTGATCTTCGAGGTCGCGGAAGCTGACGATGTTGCCGTAGGTCTTGACCGAGTTCAGGATCCGGTTGGTGCGGGAGAAGGCCTGGATCAGGCCGTGCGCGCGCAGGTTCTTGTCCACGAACAGGGTGTTCAACGTGGTGGCGTCGAACCCGGTCAGGAACATGTTGACCACGATCACCAGGTCGAGCTCGCGGTTCTTCAGCCGCATCGACAGGTCCTTGTGGTAGTTCTCGAACTTGTCCGAACTCGTGTCGTAGCTGGTGCCGAACATGTCGTTGTAGTCCTGGATCGCGTCTTCCAGGAAGGTGCGGGCGTCGTCGCTGAGAGAGTCGGTGTCGAAACCCTCCTCGTCCAGCAGGTCGTCGTCGACCGCGTCGTTGACCCCGTAGGAGTAGATCAGGGCGACCTTCAGCCGTCGGTCCGGCGGAAGGTCTTCCTGCTGTCGGGAGAACGCGTTGTAGTAGCGCCGGGCGGCGTCGATCGAGGCGGTCGCGAAGATGGCGTTGAAGCCCCGGATCCGCTTCGCCTGCCTGATCTCCTCGACCCGCCGGTTGCTGGTCACCACCTCGGCCACGTTCGCCACGGCCGAGTGGAGGTAACCCGAAGCACGCTTGGTCTTCTGGTCGAAGTGCTCCAGGGTGTAGCCGACGATCTCCCCGATCCGTTGCGGCGCGAGGAGCGCCTTCTCGGTGTCGATGGCCGGCACCTGCTTGTCCGCGACGTCGCCGACCTTGATCGTGTTGACGTAGTCGATCCGGAACGGCAGCACGTTCTTGTCGGTGATCGCGTCGACGATCGTGTAGGTGTGCAGCTTGTCGCCGAACGCCTGCTCGGTGGTCTTAAGCTTCGGGTTGCCGCCGGTGCCGGCGTTGACGGCGAAGATCGGGGTGCCGGTGAACCCGAACAGGTTGTACCGCTTGAACGCCTTGATGATCGCGGTGTGCATGTCGCCGAACTGGGAGCGGTGGCACTCGTCGAAGATGAACACCACGTGCCCGCCGTAGATCTCGTGGCCGGCGTTGGCCGTGATGAACGTGGCGAGCTTCTGGATCGTCGTGATGATGATCCTGGCGCCGGGGTCCTCCAGTTGCTTCTTCAGTACCGCGGTGGAGGTGTTGGAGTTCGCCGCCCCCTTCTGGAAGCGGTCGTACTCCCGCATGGTCTGGTAGTCGAGGTCCTTGCGGTCCACGACGAACAGCACCTTGTCCACACTCGGCAGCTTGGAGGCGAGCTGCGCGGCCTTGAAGCTGGTCAGGGTCTTGCCAGACCCGGTGGTGTGCCACACGTACCCGCCAGCGGCGAGGGTGCCCAGCTTTCTGGCGTTGGTCGCGATCTCGATCCGGCGGATGATCTGCTCCGTCGCGACGATCTGGTAGGGACGCATCACCAGCAGCATCCGATCGGCTGTCAGCACGCAGTACCGGGTCAGAACATTGAGCAGCGTGTGCTTGGCGAAGAACGTCCTCGTGAAAGCAGTCAGGTCCTGGATCGGCCGGTTGGTGGCATCGGCCCACCACGACGTGAACTCGAAGCTGTTCGACGTCTTCTTCGCGCGTTTCGCGCCTGCGGCTTCCTTGAGGTGCTGGTCGCGGGTGGTGTTGGAGTAGTACTTGGTCAGCGTGCCGTTGCTGATCACGAACAACTGGACGTACCCGAACAGGCCCGAGCCGGCCCAGAAGCTGTCGCGGGAGTAGCGGTTGATCTGGTTGAACGCCTCCCGCAGGTCGACCCCGCGCCGCTTCAGCTCAACGTGCACCATCGGCAGACCGTTGACCAGGATCGTCACGTCATAGCGGTTGGCGTACCGGCCACCGCCATCGCCCTGTCCGACCTCGTACTGGTTGATCACCTGCAACCGGTTGTTATGGATGTTCGTCTTGTCCAGCAGGGCGACGTTCTTCGTGGAGCCGTCGTCCCGCTTCAGCAGCTGGACGTGGTCCTCCTGCAGGCGCACGGTCTTCTCGACAATCCCCTCGTTGGCACTGGCGATGCGCTCGGTGAAGAATCGTCGCCACTCAGCCTCGGAAAAGCTGATCTGGTTCAGCGCTTCCAGTTGGGTGCGCAGGTTGGTGACCAGATCGGCCTCCGAAGTGATCGGCAGGTACTCGTACGCCTGCGACTGCAGCAGCCGGATCAGCTCGCGCTCCAGCTCAGCCTCCGACTGGTAGGCGGACGCTACCACGGGATCAGGGATGTACTCGGCGACGACCGTGCTTTCCGAACTCACCGCGATCGGGTCGTACCTGCGGGCCTGCGCCTCGGTCATGCCCCCAGCTCCCTGAAGGTCAACAGCCGGTCCCGGTAATGCTCATACTGCCTGCGACGAGCGGCCAGCTCGGCGGGCAGCCCGATACTCAAGTCGTTCACGAGCGCATCGAACTTGTCGAGAGCGGCTGCGACTCGCCGTTGGGCGCCGATGTCTGGAACACCGATGGCCAGCGATTTCAGAGTTCCAACAGCAAGTCCAGGCTGAGCTCCCTGAGAGACATATTGGTTGAGATTCATGGTGGTCAACTTGTGGAAAGCCCAGTTGTGGTCCACCGCGGAGATTGGTTCGACCACAACGGCGTGCTCCGTGGCATAGAACTCACCATCCACACGGTGGACGTTCCCACTGAGAGCACCTTGGCGCCCGACTAGCAGGCGCGACCCACGATGACTGGCCGTGGTCACGTATCCACGGAGTCCGTTGCCGCCGTAGCACGGGAATGGGTGACCCTGATCTTGGCGAGGCGCAATATGATCAGCGGCCATGAATCGTCCTGAGCGCATATCAAAGAGCTCTCCCAGCGTCCTCGTTGCCTCGTCTCCGCGTGTCGATAGAAGCACTTCCTGGTGGTGCGCGTACTGGCGGCTGCGGGCTTCCAGCTCCGCTTCCAGCTCCGCTTCCAGCTCCGCTTCCAGCTCCGTGAACGTGTCGAGGATCTTGACGATCTCCCGCTGCACCTCCAGCGGCGGCACGGGGATCCGGTATTTGCGAATCCGGTTATCTGGGATGGATGGGTAGTTGCCCTCGATCTGATTGGCCTCCACATACCGCCGGAACCCCTGAGCTCCAAGCAGATGCGCGAGGAATCCGGTGAGGATAACCTCGGCGTCTGGTCGAAGCACGCAATATCCGGTACTCGCGAGCTGCCCCTCGTACTGAGGAGGAATCACAGCCCACCGCATCTGAGCGGGACGAGTGGTGGCAAAGATGACATCGCCAGCGTGAACAATCTGCTGCGCGCGGCTGGGAGCGTCGGCTGCCGTGACGGTCGCAGTGTCGCCGATCCGCCGGGTGACGCGATCAACCGACGTGAGGTCGATGTACCTGAACTCCGCTTCACCCACCTCGCGCCATCGGACGTTAGTCCCTCTGGTCGTGACCGCGGACAGCGCCCTGAAGGGCACCCCTGCTGGGCACAACTCTGCGATCAAGTCGTCGAGGCGACTCATTCGAAGAAGTCCTCGTCGATTTCGACGACGTGGAAGGTGTCCCGAATTTGGACTCCGACGCCGTAGCGGATCATCAGGTCGGTCAGGCGGCTCCCGTCGATGAGGATCAGTCGCATGGTGGTGTTGCGGTCGGCGTACTCGATCGCCCCGCTGCTGAAGCTGCTCGTGGTGATGAAGACACCCCGGTCGGCCTTGCCGATCAAGGCGCCGACGAAGCCCTGCAGCTCGGGGCGCCCGACGGAGTTCCCGGCCGCGTAGCGCTTCGCCTGGACGTACACCTTGTTCAGGCCGAGGACGTCCTGGTCGATGATGCCGTCGATGCCGCCATCGTTGAAGAGCTGGGTGGCCGCCGCCACGCCCCCGGTGCCGCCGTAGCCCATCTTCACGAGCAGCTCGACGACCGCCCGCTCGAAGAACGCGGGCTCCCTGCCCCGCAGGCGTTCGAGCAGTTCCTTCGCGACCGCGTCGTGGACGCGGGCGACGCCCTGCTCGATCTGCTCGGTGGGGTCGAGGGTGGCGGGCGGCTCGTCGATAACGGGATCCGCCGAAGCGGGGCGCGTGGACGGCACATACGGGTGGATGGCGGAGTTGGGGTCCTCCCCGAGCGCGTCGAGCTGGTTCTCAGTGATGCCGTGCGGGAACTGTGCCAGAACCTGCTTGCCCGCTGGAGTGATCTGGTAGTTGCCGCGCGAGGGCCGGGCCAGGGCACCGACCCGTGTGAGCTGGGAAAGGGCCCAGCCGACCCGGTTGGCATACATCGGTTGCCCCGAACCGAGAACGACCGCTCGCTGGTCCTCACTGAGCCCCACAACGTGGGCCGCCCGTTCGCGGATCTCCCGACGGTTGAGTACCGTCCCGTCGCTCAGGACCTTCAGGCACGGCACCATGAAGCCTTCCCACGTGGGCATGGCGGTCATCAGTTCGCTCCTTCCAGGTCGGCGACGATCTCGTCGATGGCAATGCGCAGTTCCTGCTGCCGGACGACGATGCGGGCGATCTCGGCGTTGAGCGCCGTGATGTCGACGGCCTCGCGTGTGTCCTCGGCCTCGACGTAGCTGGAGACGGCGATGTTGTAGCCGTTGGCGGCGATGTCCTGGTTCGGGATCAGCTTGGTGAAGTGGTCGGCGTCCATACGGGTGGTGAACGCGTCGAGGATGCTGGCGCGGTTGTCGTCGGTGAGCTTGTTCTTGTTGCCCTGGCGCTCGAACTCTGCCGAGCCGTCGATGAACAGCACGGCGTTGTCGGTCTTGGACTTCTTCAGCACGATGATGCAGGTGGCGATGGTGGTGCCGAAGAACAGGTCCGGCGGGAGCTGGATGACGGTGTCGACGTAGTTGTTGTCGATGAGGTACTTGCGGATCTTCTGCTCGGCTCCGCCGCGGTACAGCACGCCGGGGAACTCGACGATCGCGGCAGTGCCGTTCACGGCCAGCCAGGAAAGCATGTGCATGGTGAAAGCCAGGTCGGCCTTCGACTTCGGCGCCAGCACCCCGGCGGGGGCGAAGCGTTCGTCGTTGATCAGCAGTGGGTTCGCGTCGCCGTCCCACTTGATGCTGTAGGGCGGGTTGGACACGATGGCCTCGAACGGCTCGTCGTCCCAGTGGGCGGGGTCGAGCAGGGTGTCGCCGTGGGCGAGGCTGAAGTTCTCGAAGTTGATGTCGTGCAGGAACATGTTGATCCGCGCGAGGTTGTAGGTGGTCAGGTTGATCTCCTGGCCGAAGAAGCCCTGTCGCACGTTCTCCTTGCCGAGCACCTTGGCGAACTTCAGCAGCAGCGAGCCGGAGCCGCACGCCGGGTCATAGACCTTGTTGACGCTGGTCTTGCCGACCACGGTGATGCGGGCCAGCAGTTCGGAGACCTCCTGGGGCGTGTAGTACTCGCCACCTGACTTGCCGGCCTGGGAGGCGTACATCTGCATCAGGTACTCGTAGGCGTCGCCGAACAGGTCGATGGTGTTGTCGCCGAAGTCGCCCAGCGGCAGGTCACCGATGGCGTCCAGCAGCTTGACCAGCTTCTCGTTGCGCCGGGCTACGGTGTTGCCGAGTTTGCTGCTGTTCACATCCAGGTCGTCGAACAGCCCCTTCAGGTCGTCCTCGCTGTCGGTGCCGACTGCCGAGGCCTCGATGTTGGTGAAGACCCGCTGGAGTGTCTCGTTCAGGTTCGCATCCCGGGGTGCCCGGTCACGGACGTTCACGAACAACTCCGAAGGGAAGATGAAGAACCCCTTCTCGGTGATCGTGTCGTCCATGCCGAACTGGGCCTGGGAGTCGGGCAGTTCCACGTAGTCGAAGTCGGAGTTGCCAGCCGCGCGCTCAGCCTTATTGAGATAGGTGGTCAGGTTCTCGGAGATGAACCGGTAGAACAGCATCCCCAGCACGTAGGACTTGAAATCCCAACCATCGACGCTGCCGCGCAGATCGTTGGCAATGCGCCAGATGGTCTTGTGCAGCTCAGCGCGCTGCGCTTCCTTGGTGGTCGGTGCCATCTCTCGACTCTCTGCGCATCGCCGCGCAACGCTCCTGCCGGGTCCACTCCCGACCGTATCGTGACGACGACGCGCATGTGGCTCGCCTCGCGGTCTGGTCGATCTCGTCAGAGACAGCCTGACTGAGGCGGGAGTCCGTGGGGCTCATGGCAGTCTCACCGCCATGAACAAAGGCCCCCGACTCGGTGCTCACCGTAGTCAGAGGCCAGTTTCGCGTGTGGCAGGTGCAGGATTCGAACCTGCGTAGGCTGTGCCGACGGTTTTACAGACCGCTCCCTTTGGCCGCTCGGGCAACCTGCCGTGCCCGAGCACTCTAGCAAAGCGCCGGGGGCGACAACTAATCGTGTGCGACGACCCTTCGACACCCCGGCCGGGCGGGCTCAAGCCGGGTTCAGCCATCGTTTCGATCCCGGCTGGCGGTGGGGCAGAATGGCTCGCATGGCTGGTGAGAGTTCTTTCGACATCGTGAACAAGGTCGACAAGATGGAGGTCGACAACGCGCTCAACATGGCCGCCAAGGAGGTGCGCAACCGGTTCGACTTCAAGGGCACCGACGCGGTGATCAAGTGGTCGGGCGAGGTGGTCGAGATGGAGGCCAACGGCGAGGAGCGGGTGAAGGCCGTCCTCGACGTCTTCCAGACCATGCTGGTACGCCGCAAGGTCGACCTGAAGTCGCTGTCCGCCGGCGATCCCCGGCTGTCGGGCAAGCTGTGGAAGATCAGCGCCACGCTGGATTCCGGAATCAGCGCCGACAATGCCCGCAAGATCGCCAAGCTGATCCGCGACGAGGGCCCCAAGGGGATCCGCACCCAGATCCAGGGCGACGAGCTGCGGGTCTTCTCCAAGAAGCGGGACGACCTGCAGACCGTCCAGAAGCTGGTGCGCGACGCCGAATACGACTTCGCGGTCCAATTCACCAACTATCGCTGATGTACGCATCAGCTCACTCGCGCAATCGGTCGGGCAAACGAGCAAGCTCGCTCACCGCTCGCCTCGATCGCGGCGAGCGGTGATGGCCGACAACGACCAGGAGTACGAGGCCTACCCTCGCGAGATAGCCGGTCTCAGCGTCTACGAGGAATCGTCCCGCGCGGATGTCGTGCTCTCCAACGGCATGGCATGGACGGGCAAGCGCCAGGCCAAGCTCAAGGCGGCGGTGGACGTGGAGACCGGGGAGGTCAGGTTCTACATCGACCCGGCCGATGTGAAGAAGCTGCTGCCCAAGAAGCACACCGAGCCGGGGAGTTGAGCGTCCTGCGTATCGCCACCGTCAATGTCAACGGGATCCGCGCGGCCGTCCGCCGGGGTTTCGACGCCTGGCTGGCGCAGCGGGACTGCGACATCGTCGCGCTGCAGGAGGTGCGCTGTCCCACCGCGCTGGTGCCCTACGAGGCGTTCGAGGGCTATCACCTGAGCTACCACGAGGGAAATCTGCCCGGACGCAACGGCGTCGCGCTGCTCACCCGGCAGGCCCCGCTGGCCGTCCGCGAGGGTTTCGGCTACGCCAAGGACGCCGAGGGCCGCTACCTCGAGGTCGACCTGCCCGGGCTGCGGGTCGCGTCGTTGTACCTGCCCAAGGGCGGAGTGCCGGACGGTGACGTCAGCGAGTTGACGCGGTACAAGCGCAAGATGCGCTTCCTGCGCTCCTTCCGTCCCTACCTCACCAGAGCCCGCCGAGCCGCGCAGGCCCAGGGCATGGAATTCCTGGTGATGGGCGACTTCAACATCGCCCACACCCGGCACGACCTGCGCAATTGGCGCTCCAACCAGCGCTCCGAGGGCTTCCTGCCCGAGGAACGGGAGTGGTTCGGCTCGATCCTCGGCCCGCGCACCCTGGTGGACGTGGTGCGACGGCTTCATCCCGAGGCCGACGGCCCCTACTCGTGGTGGAGTTGGCGCGGCCAGGCATTCGTCAAGGACACCGGCTGGCGGATCGACTACCACCTGGCGACCCCCGGGCTGGCTGCCCGGGCGGTCGCCGGTGGCACCGACCGGGACGCGGACTACGACTCTCGCCTCTCCGACCACGCCCCGGTCGTCGTGGACTACGCCGCTTCGTGACACCCCCCATACCCGCGACGGCGCAGCGTACTGTCCTTCCGGGACCGGACCGGCAGACCGCCGGTCGCCGTGGTCGCCATCAGGCCAGGTAACCGCCTCACCCGAACTGCCCTCCCAGCGAGGTCGACGGTGACCACGCTCTGCTTCGGATACTACGAACCGAGGGGTTGGCCAGCTATCGCCTGGGTGCTCAGTTTTTCTCAGTGGGGAGCACCTGCGCCGCGGACGGGGCGACCGGCTCCGGCGAGTGCCCGTCGTGGAGGATCGCGCGGTACTGGGTAGGGGTCATGCCGACCTTCTCCTTGAAGAACCGCGTCGCATTGCCCCAGTGCGCCAGGCCGCAGGCCGTGAATGCCTGGGAGACGCTCAGCTCCGGGTTGCGCAGCAGCTCCTTGAGCCGGGTGATCTTCATCTCCTGGTAGTAGCCGTACAGGGTCTGCCTGGTCTCCCGCTTGAACACCCGGCCCAGCTGAGAGCTGCTCAGGCTCACCAGGTCGGCGACCACGTCGACGTCGAAGGGTTCGCGCCAGTGGTTCGCCAGATACTCTCGCGCCCGCGCCACCTCCGGTCGTCCTCGGTAGACCCGGCTGGTGAGGAAGACGCTCATGACATGGCTCAGCCGGCCGGTGGCGTCCCGCACCGGGAAGTTCAGGATGTCGGTGTAGATCGCCCCCGGGTCGTCGGCCGGGCTCGCCTTCTGGTACGACTCCCAGAAGGTCTCCAGCGGGATGCGGACATCCGGCACCAGGACCGTCTCGCCGGCGAAGGCCCGCTCGATGTACTCCCGTAGCCCGTGCTCGTCGTTGACCAGCGGGTCGGAACGCAGGTTGTAGCTGCCGACGATGTCCCGGGAGTCCCGGAGGTTCCACGCCCGGAGCACGGCCTGGTTGATGAACGCCGCCTCGCCGTCGGAGCGGAAGACCTGCACCGGGATCGGAAGCAGATCGACGATCCGGAACATCCGATCCTCGTCGTCGGGCCGGGCGGCCTCCGCACCCGATTGCACCGCCGTCGCCGGATCGGCGGGAGCGCCGCCGGCTCGGAACTGGGTCGGGGTCAGCCCGAGGACGCGTCGGAAGGCTCGGGCGTAGCCGCCCGCGTAGGCCACGCCGCTGCTGGCGAACGCCTCGCTGACAGTGAGCCCCGCATCCCGCAGTGCCCGCTGGACCTGGGCGATCTTGACGTCCTGATAGTGACGGTACGGCGTCTTGCCGAGGAACCTGCGGAACAGCCGGGAGAGATGGTGGCGGCTGATTCCGGCGTGCCCGGCGATCAGGTCGAGGTCGAACTCGTCGCGCCAGTGGGTCTCGATGTACTGCCGGGCGCTGAGCACCGCCCGATGCACCTCGTAGACATGCCGGGTGACGAACAGCGTCACGACGTAGGCCAGGTCCCCCGCGACATCCCGCAGCGGCAGGCAGGCGATGTCCTGGTAGGTCTCAAGGCCGGCGGTCACCTCACCGTGGACCAGGTGGCGCTGGTCGATCTCCTCCCAGGGGACCCGCACGTCGCGCAGAATGGCGGTGTCCCCGGAGAAGACGCTGGCGAGGGGCCCGGCCAGCCCCATCTGGTCGTTGAGGTAGGGATCGGTCCGGACGTTCAGGTCGCCGACCACCTGCCCGGCATCGATTCCGAAGATCTCGGTGAAGGCCTGGTTCACGAACAGGCTGGAGCCGTCGGCGGCGAACACCTCAGCCGGGATGGGCAAGCGCTCCAGCACGGCGAACAGGTCGGCGCGCAGTCCGTCCAGCTGGACGCGCGGCAGCGGGTGCATCGCCTTCGCCGACATGGGCCATCACCGCTTCGGATCCACCGCCGCCGGGAAGAAGGCGGCGACCTCGGACGGGGTCACCTCCGCCAGGCTGCCGTGGGACCAATGGGGATCGCGATCCCGGTCGATCAGCTGGGCACGGACCCCTTCGGCGAAGTCGGGGCCCAGCGCGAACGCGACTCCCACCCGCAGATCCTGCTCGGCGACCTCCTCCAGGGTCATGGTGGCCGCTCGCCGCACGCCGGCCAGGGCGACGTGCACCGAGAGCGGGCAGCGGGCTCGCAGGGTCGCGGCGGCCTGGCGGGCGGACGGGTGCTCGTGCTCCGCCAGGCGTCCGGCGATCTCCACCGGGTCGTCGCCGGCGTAGCACTCGGTGATCCACGCATGGTCGGCGGCCAGAACCGGCGGCGGCACCTCCTCCCGGGCACGGTCGGCCAGCCCGAGCCACAGCGCGTCGCCGGCGTTCACCGCATCCCCGGTCAGGGCCAGGTGGGTGCCCACCTCGTCGGGCATGCGCGCCATCCGCCAGGTCACCAGGACGTCGGGGTAGAACCCGATCTGGGTCTCGGGCATCGCCAGCTGCGAGGTTGCCGTCACGATGCGGTCGGAGCCGTGTGCCGAAAGCCCCATTCCGCCGCCCATCGTGATGCCGTGCATCAGCGCCCGGTACGGCTTGGGGTACCGCGCGATGGCCAGGTTGAGCCGGTACTCGGCGCCGAGGAAGTCGGCCGGATCGGCACCGTCCACCACCCATTGCCGCAGCTGGCGGATGTCGGCACCGGCGCACAGCCCGCGCTCGCCCTCACCCGTCACCTCCACCCGTTCGATCGCCGGATCCTCGGCGAACTCGGTGACTGCGCGGGTGATCGCACCCAGCATCTCGGCGCTGAGCGCGTTGATCGCGCGCGGCCGGTTCAGGTGGATCCGGCCGACGCCTTCTTCAACGCCGACCACGACATCGCTCATTGCGCATCCTCCAACTCGGCTTCGGGCTCCTTGTGCTCCTGGTGGTGCCGCCAGGTCAACGTCAACAGCAGCGCCGCGCCGGCCAGGGCCAACGCGACCGCGTCGTTGAACCAGGCCAGGCCACCCGCCGCGTAGGCCAGCAGCACGATGGTGACGATGACCGCGCCGTTGATCACCCTACGGTTGGGGCGCGTCAGCGGCAGCAGCAACCCACCCCAGGTGAGATACCAGCTGTGCAGCGACAGACCGCCGAAGGCGAAGGCCAGCCACGACCAGCTGAGGAAGGTGACTGGCTGGCGGCGTCCGATCCCCAGCCCGAGCCAGAGCATCACCCCGGCGGTCAGGACCAGCCCGAGTGCCCGGGTTCCCGACGCCAGGAGCTCGCCGACCTCGGGATGCCCCAGCCAGGTCAGCAACGCGCTGAGCCCGGCCGCGAGCAGGCTGAAGGGGGCGATGGTCACGATCTTCCCCGGGACGTCCGCGGCGTAGATCCAGCCGTATCCCAGCCCGGTGAGCTGGGTGATCCCGGCGAAGGTGAGCGCCGCTATGCCGGTGGCGGCGATCAGCCGGCCCAGTGAGCGCAGGCTGTCCCGCCAGCCGAAGGTCAGCCAGGGATGGCCGATCAGGGCGACCGCGTAGGCGGCCAGGATCGCCGGCTGCTTGATGGTGGCTGCCACTCCCACCACCACCGCGGCCGGGATGAACCGGTTGTCCGTTGCCAGCCACAGCGCCAGCACCACCATCCCCATCATCAGCGCGTCGTTGTGCGCGCCGCCCACCAGGTCGATGATCAGGATCGGGTTGATGGTGGCGAACCAGGCGGTCAGCTGCGGATCGGCCCCGATCCGCTGGGCCACCCGGGGCAGCAGGGAGACGATCAGCGCCACTCCGATCAGCGCCGGGATGCGCATCGCGACCGCCGAGACGTAGGGGTCGTTCTGGGCCAGCGCGACGACGCCGTGGAAGATCTGCAGGCTCAGCGGCGGATACATCGAGGTGTCGTAGCGCCAGGCCCAGGCGAACTGGTCGGCGAAGGCGCCGGGCAGCACGCTGATCGAGTGCTCGTAGGGGCTGAGCCCGTTGCGCAGCAGCCAGCCGAGCGCGGCGTAGCCGTAGGCGTCGTGGCTGAAGGTGGGCGGGGCGAACAGCAGCGGCGCGCTCCAGATGAGGCAGATCGCCCAGTGCTTGACGCTGTGGTACAGGCTCAGCCGCAGCCGGAACCAGGCGGTCACCAGCAGCACCATCCCGGTCACGACCAGCGCCGTGCCCAGCACCCGGGCCGGCCAGCTGTCGAGCCCGAGCCCCCGCATCGGCTCCCACCACGGGCTGTTCTGCGGAAGATAGGCCGGGGTCAGCGAGCCCACGAAGATGCAGGCGGTGCCGGCCAGGCCACGCCGGACGGCCGGGAAGTTCCAGGCCTGCGCGAGATCGCGACCGATCGCGGCCAGCCGCCAGGGGCGCTCCTCCACGACGATTCCTGTTCAGCTAGGGGTCGCACCAGCGTATCCGGCCCGGAGCAGCCGCGCCGCCGCTGCGGCCTCGCGGTGACTGACGGCTGAGACCGTCCGCAGCGATGCCCGGCACGGACTGCCCGACGGCGTAGACTTGATCGGCGGACCCCGCCGACGAAAGAGACGCCATCGCATGACCGACATCACGACGCTCGACCATGTTGTGATCCGATTCGCCGGCGACTCCGGTGACGGCATGCAGCTGACCGGCAACCGGTTCACCCACGAGACGGCGGTGGCCGGCAACGATTTCTCCACCCTGCCCAACTTCCCCGCCGAGATCCGCGCCCCGCAGGGGACGGTGGCGGGCGTGTCGAGCTTCCAGCTGCACTTCGCCGATTTCGACATCCGTACCCCCGGCGACGCTCCCAACGTGCTCGTGGCGATGAACCCCGCCGCGCTGCGCGCCAACCTCGGTGAACTGGCCAAGGGCGGCATCATCATCGCCGACACCTCCGACTTCACCGCTCGCAACCTGGCCAAGGTCGGGTACGCCAGCGATCCGCTCACCGACGGCAGCCTGGACGGCTACCAGGTCTACGCCTTCGACCTCACCGCGCAGACGATCGCCGCGGTCGCCGAACTCGGCCTGGGGCGCAAGGACGCCGTCCGGACCCGCAACATGTACGCGCTGGGGCTCCTGAACTGGATGTACAGCCGTCCGGTGGAGCCGACGCTGGAGTTCCTGGCCCACAAGTTCGCCAAGAATCCGTCGGTCCGGGATGCCAACATCGCCGCGGTCAAGGCCGGCCACGCCTTCGGCGAGACCACCGAGCTGTTCGCCACCCGCTACCAGATCGCGGCCGCGCCGGTGCCGCCCGGCACCTACCGGCAGATCTCCGGCAACCGGGCGCTCGCCTACGGCCTGATGGCCGGCGCCGCCAAGGCCGGGCTGCCGCTCTTCCTGGGCGCCTACCCGATCACCCCGGCCTCGGACGTCCTGCACATCCTCGCCAACGCCAAGCAGCACGGCGTCACCACCTTCCAGGCCGAGGACGAGATCGCCGCGATCGGTGCCGCGCTGGGAGCCAGCTTCGCCGGCAACCTCGGCGTCACGGTCACCTCCGGGCCGGGTATGGCCCTGAAGTCGGAGACCATCGGGCTGGCCGTGATGCTGGAGCTGCCGCTGATCGTCGTGGACGTGCAGCGAGCCGGCCCGTCCACCGGCATGCCGACCAAGACCGAGCAGGCCGACCTGACCCAAGCCCTGTTCGGCCGGCACGGCGAGGCGCCGGTGCCGGTGATCGCCGCCGCCTCTCCGGCCGACTGCTTCGAGGCCGCCTTCGAGGCCGCGCGGATCGCGATCACCTACCGCACTCCGGTGATCGTGCTCACCGACGGCTACCTCGCCAACGGGGCCGAACCGTGGCGGATTCCCGACCTGGCCTCGCTGCCCGCGATCGACCCCGGCTTCGCTACCGAACCCAATGGCCCCGATGGCGGTTTCCTGCCCTACGCGCGCGACGCCAAGCTGGCCCGTGCCTGGGCGATCCCGGGGACGCCGGAGCTGGAGCACCGCGTGGGCGGCCTGGAGAAGGCCGACGGCACCGGCGCCATCTCCTACGACCCGGCCAACCACGAACGGATGGTCGGGCTGCGGGCGGCCAAGGTCGCCGGCATCGCCGCCGACCTGCCACACGCCGTCGTCGACGACCCCACGGGGGATGCCCGCGTCCTGGTGGTGGGCTGGGGCTCCACCTACGGCCCGATCACCGCGGCTGCGCGCCGCGTCCGGCTGCAGGGGCGTGCGGTGGCCACGCTCCACCTGCGCCAGGTGAACCCGCTGCCCACCGGGCTGGGTGAGATCCTGCGCAGCTATGAGCGGATCGTGGTGCCCGAGATGAACCTCGGACAGCTGGCGATGGTGCTGCGCGCCACCTACCTGGTGGACGCGCGCAGCTACTCCCGGGTGCGTGGCCTGCCGATCTCCGTGGGGGAACTCGCCGCCGATCTGGAGACGATCATCGACGAGGAGTTGGCGAAGCGATGACGATGAACGGTTCGAACGCCGGCGGCCTGGCCGGGGTGCCGCTCGCGGTGACCCCGCTGAACCGCAAGGACTTCACCTCCGACCAGGAGGTGCGCTGGTGTCCGGGCTGCGGCGACTACGCGGTGCTGGCGACCTTCCAGGGCTTGATGCCGCAACTGGGCATCAAGCGGGAGAACACCGTCATCATCTCGGGCATCGGGTGCTCGTCGCGGTTCCCCTACTACGTCGACTCCTACGGGATGCACTCGATCCACGGCCGGGCGCCCGCGCTGGCCACCGGCGTGGCGATGGCGCGCGACGACCTGGCGGTATGGGTGGTGACCGGCGACGGCGATGCCCTCAGCATCGGCGGCAACCATCTGATCCATGCGCTGCGGCGCAATGTGAACATCACCATCATGCTGTTCAACAACCGGATCTACGGCCTCACCAAGGGCCAGTACTCCCCCACCTCCGAGCAGGGCAAGCTGACCAAGTCGACCCCCGCCGGTTCGGTGGACACACCGTTCAACCCGATCTCGCTGGCGCTGGGGGCGGAAGCCAGCTTCGTCGCCCGGACGGTGGATTCCCATCGCGCCCACCTCACCGAGGTGCTCACCGCCGCGATCAGCCACCGCGGTTCGGCGCTGGTGGAGATCTACCAGAACTGCCCGATCTTCAACGACGGCGCCTTCGACGGGCTCAAGGGCCCCGATTCCGGGCTGATCCCGCTCAAGCACGGCGAGCCGATCCGGTTCGGCGCGGACGGTGAGCTGGGCATCGTCCGGGCGGCGGACGGCACGCTGCAGACCGTACGGGTGGACGAGGTGGGGCTGGAACGGATCCTGGTCCACGACGCCCACCGCGCCGATCCCAGCTTGGCCTTCGAGCTCTCCCGGCTGACCGATGCCGGCACCATCGTCAACGCGCCGGTGGGTATCTTCCGCGATGTCGACCGGCCGACCTACGACGACCTGGCCCGCGCCCAGGTGAGCATGGCGGCGGACTCTGCCCAGCGGCTGTCGGAACTGCAGGGCCTGGTCACGGGCGCCGACACCTGGACTGTCTAGCGACACCTGCGTCGGCGTGGGCCTGCACGCGCCTGCTGCGTGGCGGTGAGGCGAGTGCGTCGCCGCCCGGCCGTCAGCCGATCTCGAAGATCCGCTCCGCCCGGGACGCCGTCCCCCGGATGCGCTCGGCGTTGAGTTCGTCCACCTCCGCCGCCCAGCGGGTGGCCAGCTCCGGCGTCTTCCCGGCGGCGACGTGTCGGGCGACCAGCCGCTCGCGACGCAGGGCGTCGTCCACCCTCACGTACCAGGCGTGATCGGCCAGTTCCGGCACCCGGTCCCATGGCGCGGTGGGATCCAGCAGGTAGTTGCCCTCGGTCAGCACCACCGCGCAATCGGGTTCGATCGCGATCGAACCGGCCACCGGTTCGCCGCCGCCATGATCGAAGCCGGGAGCGTAGATCGTCCGGGGTTCGCCCGCCCTCACCCGTTGCAGCAGGTGGAGGTAGCCGTCGGCGTCGAAGGTGTCGATGGCTCCCTTCCGGTGCCGCCGGCCCAACCGTTCGAGCACGGCGTTCGAGAGGTGGAAGCCGTCCATCGGCAGGTGCGCGGTCGGCACCTCCAGCCGCCGAAGCTCCCGGCCCAGGTGCTGGACGAAGGTCGTCTTGCCGGCACCCGGTTCACCCACCACGGCAACCAGCAACCGCCCGGCGCTCCGGCTCTCGTCCCGCAACTGCGCGGCCAGCGCGCCGTACCGCACCGGATCGGGTGTCCACTCACTCATCCGGTCGTCCCTCCGGCGTGCCCGCCGGGTCCGGAAGGGCGGGTGAGCTGTTCGAGCGCGGCCACGTGCCCCAGATAGGCGTTCCGGCCGTCCCTGGTCAGGCTGATCCAGGTGCGCGGCCGCCCGAACGGCTGAGCCCGCTTCTCCAGGGCGACATAGCCAGCGTCACCGAGAAGCCGGAGATGCTTCGAGAGCAGCGAGACCGAGATCCCCAGCGCCTCCTGCAGCGCGCTGAACTCCAGCGCGGTGGACGTTGCCAGGGCCGCTGCGATCCGAAGCCGGACCGGCGCGTGGATCAACTCGTCGAAGCGAGGCGTCGGCGCTCCCCAACTCATAGCAGGTCGTAGCGGTGGTAGTCGCCGGCCGCCAGGCGGCGAGCCTGATAGCCGTCCTCCCAGCGGATCAGCACGAAGGTCACCAGCGTCAGCCCCAACCCGATCACGATCGAGTACCAGCCCTCGCCCGGTCGCGGCGCCAGTGCGGTGGCCGCCGAGAAGAGGCCGATGGTGATCGCGTTGACCACCGCCTGAGTTCCGATCGCCCGCCCGTCGACCACCCTGCCACGACGCCGCACGTAGGGACGGCCGAGCCACAGCACAGCGGCTACGCCCAGCACGAACAGCGCGGCGCCGGCCCCCATTCCCCACGCCGTGCGGGTGGTGAACAGGCCGGCCAGACCCCCTATCCCCACTGCGATGATCGCATCCAGCCAGGCCGGCCGCCGGGTGGCCGTCACGACTGCCACCCGAGCCGCGGCGACCCGAGCCAGATCGGCCTCGGCCTGCTCCGAACTCAGCGGTGACTCGCTCATCGCGGATCCTCACTTGGTTGACGATACGTCAAGCATCTCGCTTTGTTGAAGAAACGTCAACCAAGTTCCGGTGCGCCCAGCGCGGCTCGCAGCCGGCTCGCATACTCGGCGGCCTCGCCCTCGGCGTAGCGGACGCGCGGCCAGAAGAAGCCGCGCAGCCCGTCCCCCTTGCTGCGGGGGACGACGTGCACGTGCAGGTGCGGCACCGACTGGCTGACCACGGTGTTGATCGCGGTGAAGCTCCCCTCCGCGCCCAGCCCTTCCACTACAGCTGTAGAGATCCGCTGCACGAGAGTGAACAACGGAGCGACCAGCCCTGTCGGAAGCTGCGCCAGCGTCTCGACATGGGCCGCGGGGCACACCAGCACGTGTCCCTTGAACAGCGGACGATGGTCGAGAAAGGCGATCAGCTCCTGGTCGCGGTAGACCTCGTGGGTGACCAGCTCGCCGGTGACGATCCCGCAGACCACGTCCGGTGCGCTCATGCGGTCTCGCGGGCTCGCAGCAGCGCCTTGCCGCCTTCCATCAGCACGAAGACACCGATCGCGAAGGCGAGCGGGATCAGCCAGCCCAGCCAGCCGATCGCGGCCGAGCCGAACCAGGTGTTGAACACCGGAAGATAGGCGAAGGCGAGCTGCAGCAGGATCAGGATGCCCACCACCGTCCAGGCCACCGGGTTGCCGCCGATGGCCTCGCGCCGCAGGCTCGACTCCCGCAGGAAGCGGGAGTTGAACAGGTAGGCCGCCTGGCCCAGCGCCAGGGTGTTCACCGCCCAGGTCTGCGCAGCGGCGCCGGAGGCGCCGAAGGAGACCGCCAGGTGGTAGGTGGCCATGGTGGCCGCTGCTATCACCAGGGAGGCGATGGCGATCCTCGGTAGGTACCTGGCGCTCACCAGCGGGGTGTTCGGCGGACGCGGCGGACGCCGCATGATGTCGGGTTCGGCCGGCTCGTAGGCCAAGGCCAGGGACAAGGTGACCGCCGTGATCATGTTGACCCACAGGATCTGCACCGGGTCGAGCGGCATCGCCAGCCCGAACAGCACCGCCACCAGCACCACCAGCGACTGCGCGCCGTTGGTGGGCAGCAGGAAGAGCACCGACTTGTGCAGGTTGTCGTGGATCCGCCGACCCTCTTCGATGGCGTATTCGATGGTGGCGAAGTTGTCGTCGGCCAGGACGATCTCGGCGGCCTCCTTGGTGGCCTCGGTGCCCTTGATCCCCATCGCGACGCCGACGTCCGCCCGCTTCAGCGCGGGGGCGTCGTTCACCCCGTCGCCGGTCATCGCGACGATCTCGCCGTTGGCCTGCAGGGCCTTCACCAGGCGCAGTTTGTGCTCCGGACTGGTGCGGGCGAAGGTCTCGGTGCGATCGACGATGCGACGCAACTCCTCGTCGGTGGCCGCCTCGAGCTCGGCTCCGGTGATCGCCTCCTCGGTCGCGTCATCGAAGATGCCCATCTCGCGGCTGATCGCGGTGGCGGTACCGGCGTGGTCGCCGGTGATCATGGTCACCTTGATGCCGGCGGTATGGCAGGTGGCGATGGCGGTGATCGCCTCCGGACGGGGCGGATCGACGATGCCGGTCAGGCCGAGGAACACCAATCCGGCCAGGGCGTCGTGATCGAGATCCTCGTCGGCCACCGCCGGCCGGGTGGCGGCAGCCAGCACCCGCAGCCCCTGGCCCGAGAGCCGGTCGATCTCGGCATCCCACCAGGCGCGGTCCAGCGGCGCCTGCGCCCCGGCGGAGGACAGCTCGGTGGTGCTGCGGTCGAGCAGCCGGTCGGGAGCGCCCTTCACCAGGATCACCCGGTGACCCTCGGGGGTGGTGTTGGCCGTGGCCATGTACTTGTGCTCGGAGTCGAACGGCAGCACCGCCGTCCGCGGGTAGGTGGCCGCGTCGAACCCTGCCTTCAGGCCCAGGGTGCGCAGCGCGCCCTCGGTGGGCTCGCCCACCAGGCCCCAGCGGCCGTCGGAGTCCTGGCTGACCTCGGCGTCGTTGACCACCGCCATCGCGGTCACGACCGAACGCAGGTCGCCGCGCTCGGCGAGCCGCACCGGGCTGCCCGCCCACTCGATCGCGCCGGCCGGGTCGTAGCCCAGCCCGTCCACCTGGTACTCCCCGGCGCGGGTGACGACGCTGCGCACGGTCATCTCGTTGGTGGTCAGCGTTCCGGTCTTGTCCGAGCAGATCCGGGTGACCGAGCCGAGGGTCTCCACCGCGGGCAGCTTGCGGATGATCGCGTTGCGCTTGGCCATCTGCTGCACGCCCAGCGCGAGCGTGATGGTGACCAGCGCCGGCAGCCCCTCGGGGATGGCCGCCACCGCGAAGCCGATGGTCGCCGAGATCAGCTCGCCCGCCGGCATGTTGTGCAGCAGCTTGCCGATCATCACCATCACCACGGCCATCACCGCGATGATCCCGGCCAGTTGCTTGCCGAACTGGGTGATCTGCCGGGTCAGCGGGGTATCGAAGGTCTCGATGTCGGAGAGCAGCGTGGTGATCCGTCCGATCTCGGCCGAGGCGCCGGTGGCCGTGACCACTCCGACACCCTGGCCGGCGGAGATGATCGAGGAGGAGAAGAGCATGGACGAACGGTCGCCGATGCCGGTTCCGGCGGCGACCGGGTCGAGCGACTTCTGGCTGGGCACCGCCTCCCCGGTCAGCGCGGCCTCCTCGGCGCGCAGATTGCTGGCCTCGATCAGGCGCAGGTCGGCCGGCACCCGGGCACCAGCGGCCACCCGGACGATGTCGCCGGGGACCAGTTCCTCGGCCGGCACCGATACCCAGGCGCCGTCCCGGCGCACCTGGGCATCGGCCGAGAGCATGTTCTTGATGCCCTCCAGCGCGTGCTCGGCGCGGCCCTCCTGGACGAAGCCGATGACCGCGTTGATCACCGCGACCGCCAGGATCACCCCGAAGTCGATCCACTCCCCCATCGCCGCCTTGAGCGCGGCCGCCGCCAGCAGGATGTAGATCAGGATGTCGTCGAAGTGCTTCAGGAAGCGCTTGATCGGCCCGTCCCGCTCGGGCTCGGGCAGCCGGTTGGGGCCGTGGACGCGCAGCCGGAGCTGCGCCTCCTCCTCGCTCAATCCGTCGGCGCTGGAGTCGAGCGCCACCAAGGCGTCCTCGACGGACAGGGAATGGGCAGCTTGCTCGGATAGCTCGACGACGGACATGGCACCTCCAGCCACTGGCCACACGGGCCGCTTCAACGCCTAGAACCTAGCAGTCGGAGCAGTACGCTGGCGCTCGTGACTGCCTTCGATCTCGATCCTGCCATCCGCCCCGCCGACGACCTCTTCCGCCACGTGAACGGGCGGTGGCTGAAGACCGCCCGGATCGCCGACGATCGCTCGTCCGCCGGTGGTTTCGTCCAGTTGAGCGACGAGGCCGAACTCGCCATCCGCGAGATCGTCACCGAGCTGGCCGGGGCCGAGCCCGGCACCGATGCCGCGAAGATCGAGGAGCTGTACGGAAGCTTCCTCGACGTCGAGCGGGTGAACGCGCTGGGCCTGGAGCCGCTGGCGCCCATCCTGGCCGAGATCGACCGGATCGCCTCGATCGACGACCTGCTCGACTACTTCGCCCGCAGTTCCCGTCGCGGCACCGGCGCGCCCTTCGCCTTCGACGTGGACGCCGATCCGGGCGATCCGGCGCGCTACGCCCTCTTCCTGGGACAGGCCGGGATCGGTCTGCCGGACGAGGAGTACTACCGGCTGGAGCAGCACGCCGCGATCCGCGAGGCCTACCGCGACCACCTCGACCGGACCATGCTGATGGCCCAGATCAGCGGCAGCGCGGCAGGGCTGATCCTCGAACTGGAGACCGAGGTCGCCGCCCAGCACTGGGATAAGGTGCGCACCCGGGATCTGGCCGCGCAGTACAACCCGATGGCCCTTTCCGAGCTGGACGCCACCGGCCTGCCCTGGAGCCGGCTGCTGGACGTGATGGGGATCGCGGCCGAATCGGTGATCGTGATGCAGCCCTCCTTCGTCGAAGCGCTGCCCAGGCTGCTGGACGACGCCCGGCTGGAGCAGTGGAAGCTGTGGGCCAAGTGGGCGGCCGTCTCGCTGCTCTCGCCCTACCTGCCGGAGGCGATGGCGCAGGCCCGGTTCGACTTCTACGGCACCGTGCTGCAGGGAACCCCGGTGATGCGGGAGCGGTGGAAGCGCGGCATCGGCCTGGTGGAGCGCTTCCTCGGCGAGGCGGTGGGCAAGCTGTACGTCGAACGGCACTTCTCCCCCGTCGCCAAGCAACGGATGGACGACTTGGTCTCCCATCTCATCCAGGCCTACCGGATCTCGATCGCCGGGCTGGAGTGGATGACCGACGCGACCCGCGCCGAAGCGCTGAACAAGCTCGACCGGTTCACGCCGAAGATCGGCTACCCGGAGGTCTGGAAGGACTATTCCGAGCTGGAGACCCGGCCCGGCGATCTGCTGGGCAACGTGCTGCGAGCCTCCGAGTTCAGTTTCGACTACGAGGCGGCCAAGATCGGCCAGCCGATCCGGCGCCACGAGTGGCTGATGACCCCGCAGACCGTGAACGCCTACTACCACCCGCTGCGCAACGAGATCGTCTTCCCGGCTGCCATCCTGCAGCCGCCGTTCTTCGACGCCGACGCCGACGACGCGGTCAACTACGGCGCGATCGGCTCGGTGATCGGCCACGAGATCGGCCACGGCTTCGACGATCAGGGCTCCACTTGCGACGGCGATGGCCGGCTGCGGGATTGGTGGACCCCCGCCGACAAGGAGGCCTTCAGTGCCCGCACGGCAGCGCTGGTCGACCAGTACGACGGCCTGACTCCCGCCGCGGTGCCGGACGTTCACGTCAACGGCAGGCTCACGCTCGGGGAGAACATCGGCGATCTGGGCGGGGTGGGCATCGCCTACCAGGCCTGGCAGCTCGCGACCGACGGCGTCGAACCCGACCCCGTGGACGGCATCCCGGCGACCCAGCGGTTCTTCCTGGCCTACGCCCGCGCCTGGCAGACCAAGCGGCGCGACGAAGCGGTGCGGCAGCAGGTCGCCACCGACCCGCACTCCCCCGAGGAGTTCCGGGTGAACCAGGTGTTGCGCAATGTGGACGCCTACTACGAGGCGTTCGAGGTGACGCCCGAGGATGCCGCCTGGCTCGATCCGGAGCAGCGTGTCACGATCTGGTGAGTGCGCCTCGGCGACGGTTCGTCGCCGGCGTCACACCTTCACCACGATCCCGCTTCGGCCAGGCTTCGGCAGGACGAAGCGCGCCCCGGCCTCCGCGGCCCGATCGGACCACGGCGTGGTCCGGTCGCTGGCGTAGTTGCAGTAGAAGGTCGGCTGCCCGTCCGTGCCCAGGATGACGCGCGCGATCGCCGAGTCGTCGGGATGGGCGTAGCCGGCGCCGTCGGAGGAGATCAGGAAGCGGCTGCTCGCCAGCGCCCCGACGAAGCCGGCGGTGGTGTTCGCTCCGCTGCCGTGGTGGGGCAGCTTGGCCAGGTCGAAGCGGGGACGCGGCTCGCCGACGAGGGCTCCGAACCGCGCGAGGTTGCGGGTGAGCGGCTGCGGGTGGGCGTCCCCTGGCAGCAGCACCCGCTTGCCGGCGTACTCCACCACCAGCGCGATGCTCGAGCCGTTGGCGGCCGACGAGTCCGACTGCTTGCGGGCGGCCAGGTGCGCGAGCGCGGCGGCATCCAGGTGATCCGGAAGCGGGGTGACGATCTTCTTCCGGGGTGCGACGAAGGCGCCTTCGCCTCCGGCCCCTTCGCCCGGAACCAGGCCGGCCTTCCTGACCACCTTCTCCCACTCGTTCGCCAGCCGGCTGAGCTTGGGCCCGTTCGGCGCCAGCACCATCGCCCGCGCGCCCCCGGGCAGGTCGATCCAGCGGAGCGCGGCGCGGTCACCGACCGCCACCGGACCTCCCGTCCCCGGCCCCGGGCTCCCCGGGAAGCCGGTGTTCCAGGTGTAGCCGCCCAGCGCGATGCGCTCGGTCAACTGCTCGCCGTGGACCGGGCCGAGCACGCTGCCGCCTGCCGCGCAGTGGACATAGCCGTTGAACCAGATCTCCCCGATCCGGCTGCGCAGGTCGAAGTCGTCCAGCAGCGCGAGCGCACCACCGATGTGGTCCTCGTCCACGTGCGTCACGACGAAGACCTCGTAGTGGCCGTCCCGGCGAGCCTTGAGCCTGGCTCGCACCCCGTCCCAGTACGGCCTCGGGCCGGCATCGATCAGCAGCTTGTGGGTGTTGCCGCGCTGGCCCCACTCCACCACCACCGCATCGCCCTGCCCGGCCGGCAACTGCTCGACGCTGAACACGGTTCACTCCAATCCGACGTCAATCTGGCCGTGTGCGACGACCAGCAGCCCGATCAGCAGTCCGTCGGCTAGCAGGCGCCGGCGGGCCGCGGTGAGCGCCGTCGCCAGATCGACCCCCCGCCCGTCGTGCAACGCCTCCAGCAGCGCCACCCCCACCCGTGCCCCGTGCGCGCCGGACAGCTTGGCGAGCAATCCGACCACTGCCGCGGCTCCTCGCGAGGTGAGCGTGCCGGCCAGCGATCCCGACCGGTCGTTGATGACCGCTGAGGCGCAGGAGACCAGTAGCACCAGCGGCGGCGGATCGCCCGGCCGGCCCAGCAGCTCCGGGCGGATGTCCGGACGGCGCAGCACCGACGGCCACCCCTTCGCGGAACGGCTGATCTGAATCACTGCATCGGAGCCAGCGATCTCGGTGTGCGCCAGCAGCACCAGCAGCTCCGGGCGGACGCTGCGGACCCGCTCGCGCCAGTCGGACCAGGAGGTGGCGCGCTGCACCGGGCCGAACAGCTCGGCGGCCGCTCCCTGCAGGACGGCGCTCGGAAGGACGGCGGCCTCCGAGCCGCGGTCGGCCATCGAGGTCGCCCCGTACAGGGCCGGGGTGAGCCGCAGCCGGCGCGGCGGGACGCGGTCGATCCCGGGTCCGAGCAGGACGTCGCGGATGATAGTCCGGGTCGTTCCCCAGAAGGCGTACGGGCACACCACCCGCCGGTCGGCCAGGTCGCAGGGCGTGCCCGGCGGGGGTGGATGGGCGGCATGGCGGCACAACCGGGCGGAGGCCGCCGGCGGCTCGGCGTCGTAGACCAGCTCCAGCGGCAGGATGCGCGACCCCTCCTCGACGATCAGCGTGACCACGGGTGCACTGCCGAGTTCGAGCGGGTCGAGCAAGTCCCTCAGGTCCGCGCCGGTCCGGGCCAGGTCGATCAGCAGGGCGCGCGCGTCCGGCTCGTCCAGCCCGGCCGGTGGGCGATCCCGGCCCAGCACCCGGGAGGCGGACAGTTCGATCTTGTCCAGCAGGTCGTCCAGCCCGGCCAGACTCACCCGGGCGCCGTCGGAGCGCCACCGGAAGACGTCGCTGGCGGTCGCGTCCAGCAGCACGTCGGAGGCGATCCCGACGCCGGCCGGGCTCGGGCCGGCGGAGGTCTGCTGGACCGCCAGCCGCACCTTGTCGCCGGGCAGGGCGAAGTCGCGCACCGCGGCGGTGAGCGTGGCCCGCTGCAGCAGCCGCCCCGCGTAACTGACGTCGATCGCCACCAGCAGGGTGCTGCCGGAAGCCGGCGTGGTCAGCCGCCAGCCGGTGGCCGTGCTGGGCTCGTCCGGCTGATCCAGGCGCAGACTGAGCTGGCCGCGCTGCGGAACCGGCCAGACCTCGCTGCGGGCCTCGACGTCCAGTGTGACCACGGCCTGGTCGGTGTCAGGGTGCGGGAACGGCGCGTCCCCGGCGACCTCGCCGCGGCGGGGCACGGCGATCCGCAGGGCGAGGGTGAGCTCGCGCTGCGCGGGCAGTAGCGTGCGCAGTTCCCGGTCGCCGTCGCGCAGCGCAGCGATCAGTCGGCGGCGATCCGTGACGGACTCGGCCCGCTCCGGTGGCGGCGCGGCGGCGGCTTCCGCGGGGCCCAGATCGAGGTCGACCGGCTCGGCGTGGCTCTCCGACGGTGTCGCGGTCAGCGTCAACGCCCTCCCGACACCGGCGACCACGGCGTCGGGCACCAGCCAGGCCAGCGCGCAATCCAGCGGCAGGTTGTGATGCAATCCCTGGTGCAGGACCGGATCCCACCACGTCTCGAAGTCCCGGGGCACGCCGGCCAGCACACTCGCGCGGGGAACCGCCCGGTGGGCGAGCTCCAGCAGGTCGATGGCCGCGCCGGCACCGGTGGCGATCACCGCACCGCAGCGCGGCAGTTCTGCCAGCTCCTCCTCCGAGGTGGCGGCGTCGAGGATGAGCAGATCCGGCGCGTCGGGGTCGAGCAGGTACCAGCCGGCCGCGGTGACGACCCGCTGCCAGGCGGGTGCCCGCGGCCCGGCGATCCAGACCCGCGGCGGAACCTGCCAGGTGAAGCGACCGCCCCGGGCGGGCAGCGAGCCGACCACCATCAGGTCGGGAATCGCCGCGAGGCCACGCACCCCGGACAGGTCGTCCAGCCCGGCCACTTGGACCCGCGCCATCGCCGGGGAGAACCGTTCGACCGCCTCCTGCCAGGTCTGCTGGATGACGGCGGCGTGGGCGTCGAGCAGCCCGGTATCGGGCGGACGCCAGGAGGGCAGCTCGGCCGGCACCGCTTCGAGCGTCCGGGGTGTCAGCGGATTGCCGTCCTGGTGGGGGTCCCAGAGCGCCTGGCTGTCCAGCACATCCGCCAGCCGGGCGGCGACCTGCTCAGGAGCAGCGGCCGCGTCCAGCCACGAGGGCAGCAGACCGGCGGCGAGCACGACCGCGGGCGGGTGGGGCGGTACGCCTGTCATGGGCGTCCTTCCTGGTCCCCAGAAACTCTAGGCGAGCGTGGGCACCCTCCGCCATGGCCCGGCTTGCTCCCAGCCGCCGGCCGCCTCCTCCAGGGCGGCGCCGACCGACAGCAGCGTCTCCTCGGCGCCGAACCGGGCGCCGAGCATGATCCCGATCGGCAGGCGTATGCCGTCCACCTCGGCGACGTGCAGCGGTAGCGAGATCGCCGGCAGGCCGCTGAGGTTGCAGACGCTGGTCCAGGGCGTGAACCGGGTCTGGGCCGCGAAGTCGCCGGCCGGATCCGTGTCGTCCCGCAGGCTGCCGATCGGGGCCGGCGGCTGGGCCAGGGTCGGGGTGAGGATCAGGTCGAACTCGTCCCAGGCCAGCGCCACCTCGCGGGTGAGCCGCTGCAGTTCCGCCAGCGCCGCGGCATGCTCCAGGGCCGTCACGCCGCGGCCCTGCTCGCGCAGCCAGCGGGTGAGCGGGGTGAGCAGGGGGTCGGCCTCCGGCGGCAGCGGGATGGACGCGGCGCCGACCGTCCACAGGGCGGTGAAGGCGTCCCAGCGTTCCACAGCGAAGGGGGCCGGGGCCTCCTCCATCACGTGCCCGGCGTCCTGCAGCAGGCGGACGGCGGCGGTCACTGCCTCCAGGCAGGCGGGGTGCACCTCGGCCTCGGCGATCACGGGGGTGGTGAGGACGCCGATCCGCAGCCCGGTGGGCCGGAGCCGGGTCGCGGCCAGGAAGCTGCCGGAAGGCGGCGGGGCGACGTAGGTGTCGCCGGTGCGGTAGCCGGCCAGCACGTCCAGCGCCGCCGCGGTGTCGGCCACGGTCCGGGTGAGCACCCCGGCGGTGGCCAGGCCCGGGCCGGGCGGCATCAGCGGGCCGGAACTGACTCGTCCCCGGCTGGGTTTCAGCCCGACCAGGCCGCAGGCCGAGGCCGGGATCCGGATCGAGCCACCGCCGTCGGAGGCCTGCGCGATCGGGACGATACCGGCGGCCACCGCAGCCGCCGCCCCGCCGCTCGAGCCGCCCGCCGAGCGGGTCGGATCCCAGGGCGTCGCGGCGGGCGGACGTCCGTCCGGTTCGGTGTAGCAGGGGAAGCCGAACTCGGGGGTGGCGGTCTTGCCGAGCATGGTCGTGCCGGCCTCCCGCAGCCATTCGACGATGCCGTCGTCCACCTCGGCGAGGTTCCCGCGCATCGCGGTCGAGCCCGCCTCGAACCCGACGCCGGCAACCGGGTTGAGATCCTTGATCGGGCAGGGCACCCCGAGCAGCGGCAGATCGAGCGTCGGCTCGTCCGCCAGTCTCCGGTCGATGTCGGCCGCCTGCCGCAGCGCGAGGTCGGGAGCGAGCGTGACGAAGGCACCCCAGGCGTCCGCCTCGGCCCGGCGCAGCGCGGCCTCGGTCACCTCGACCGCGCTCACCTGCCGCTCCCGGATCGCCGCGGCCGTCTCCAGCGCGGTGAGCTCGGCGAGGTCGGTCACCGCTGCTCCCGGTCGGAGTCGAAGGTGGCCCAGATGCTGGGCTGGAAGTCATCGCCGAGTTGCTTGCGCGCGAGCCGCCCGACCAGCTGCTGCTCGGTCGTCACCCGTTCCGAACGGGAGCGTCCCAGGAAGGTGATTGCCCATTTCAGCAGGGTCGAGAGCCGGTTCTTGAAGCCGACCAGGTAGACCAGGTGGACGCCCAGCCAGGCGGCCCAGGCCACGAAGCCGGTGAGGCTGAGCTTGCCGACCTGGGCAACCGCACCGAACTGGCTGACCACCGCCATCGAGCCCTTGTCCTTGTACTTGAACGGTTCGGTGACGGGCTGGCCGGCGAGCTCGCCGGCGATCTTGCGGGCCGTGTACTTGCCGCCCTGCAGCGCGACCTGGGCCACTCCCGGCAGCCGGTCGAGGCTCATCATGTCGCCGAGAACGAAGACCTCGGGGTGTCCGGGCAGGGTGAGGTCGGGCTGGACGGCGACCCGGCCGACCCGGTCGACCTCACCGCCGGACTGCTCGGCGAGCTGCTTGCCGAGCGGGCTGGCCTGAACCCCGGCCGCCCATACCTTGCAGCTGGCGACGATCCGTTCGGTGCTGCCGTCGGCAAAGCTGACGTCCACGCCCGTCTCGTCCAGGCCGGTCACGCGGGCACCGAGCCGCACCTCAACCCCGATCTTCTCCAGCCGCGCCTTGGCGGAGGCCGAGAGCTTGGGCGTGAAGCCGGGCAGCACCGCGTCGGCGGCGTCGAGCAGGACGACCCGCGCCTGCCGGGTGTCGATCCGCTTGAAGCTGCGCACCAGCACGTCACGGGTGAGTTCGGCGATCTGGCCGACCATCTCGACCCCGGTGGGGCCGGCGCCCACGACCACGAAGGTGAGCAGCCGTTCGCGCTCCTCCTCCGAATCGCTGAGTTCGGCCATCTCCAGCGCGCCGAAGATCCGCGCCCGCAATTCCAGTGCGTCGTCCACCGTCTTCATGCCGGGGGCGAAGATCTCGAACTGGTCGTTGCCGAAATACGACTGCCCGGCCCCGGCGGCCACCACGAGGTAGTCGTAGGGCACCGTGATCGTGTGGCCGAGCTTCTCGGCGGTCACCATCCGGCTCGTCAGGTCGATTCCGGTGACCTCGGCCAGCAGCACGGTGGCATTGGGCTGCTTGCGCAGGATGTCCCGGGTCGCGGGCGCGATCTCGCCGGTGGAGAGGATTCCGGTGGCCGCCTGGTAGAGCAACGGCTGGAACAGGTGGGACACGGTCTTCGAGATCAGGGTGATCTCGACCGGCGCGTCGGCCAGCCCTTTCGTCGTGAACAGGCCCCCGAACCCGGAGCCGATCACCACCACCCGCCGACGTTCCATCAGGTCTCCTCGGACGATTTACGCAAACCCTAACGCGCGAAACGAACCGAACCAAGGCTTCCGGCAACCGGTGGACGCCGAACCCCGCCGTTGGGGGTCACTGCATACCCTGCGGTCACTGCACACCCTGCGCCTGGCCGGCCCGGACCGCGTCCAGCGCCTCGGCGTCCCCAGTCGTCGCCGGTTCGGGTCCGCGCCCCCATAGCCACCGGTACACCTCCTCAGCCGTGCCGCTGATCACTGCCACCGGTTCAGTGCCCGAGGTGAACGCGATACCGGGCTCGTCGTAGGACTTGCCCGACTGGCCGGTGCCCCGCCAGCGACCGCCGATCACGAACCGTGGCTCGGCGTCGCTCAGTCGCAGTTCGACGGTCCCGGCGCTGGGCTGGAACTCGAAACCCGGATTGGTGCCCCACCAGGCCAGCATGACCTCGATGGCATGCGCGATGCCGTCCGCCGCCACCTCCCGCGCGATCGGCGCCGACTCGACTCCGGCGGTGAGCTCGGCGTCGACCCGGTGCATGGTGGCCTCGTGCACCTGCATCCGGCGGGTGAACCCGACAGTCTGGTCGGTGGCGAACCACGACCAGGCCGGCTGGGAGTCCGCTCGGGTGGCCAGCTGGCCCACCAGGGCAGCCGTCTCGTCCTCCAGTAATCCGATGACTGCCGCCGGGTCGTCCAGGCGGGCCGGGTTGGCTGCCTCGACCCGATCCGATTCTTCGTCCGTCACCGCACCGGAGGCGAGGATGTGCGCCCAGAACGCGTGAACCTCGGTGAGATGCCACAGCAGGTCGGCCGCCGTCCATTTCGGGCAGGTCGGCACGGGAGCCTGGGGGTCGACACCGCGTAGCGCCGCGATGAACCGGTCGGTCTCGGATTGGATGAGCGCCAGGTGATCCATGAAGGGACCCTATGCCCCCTGGGTCATCCCGAAAAGCCGGTGGCGGGGACGAAGTCGTCCCAGGACTCCGACGGAACGCTGTCCGGCGACCGTCCCGTTCCGGCGCCGGGGGTGTCCCCTGACACCCTGTCTTGCGACAGGAGTTTCTCTACAGATGACGGCTGGATTCTTTGTGTGACAAGCAGAGATGTCGGCATCTTGGCGCACGGTTTCTGTCAGTGGCGGGCCGTAGAGTCCTGGCATGGACGAGCCGATCGCCACTCAGCTGGAACAGCTGGACGCCAGCAGCCTGCTGGTGCTGATCGGCTGTGCCCTGCGCGAGCTCGGCGACTCCCGTCACCAGCTGATACCCGAGCGGGACCAACTCGACCTGCTACGCGACGCCCTGCGCTTCGACGCCCAGCTCAACGCCTGGAGCCACCAATGGGCGGCCCGGCTGGACGCCGCCGAGGTCGCCTGGCGCGAACACGGCACCTCAACCTCCACCTGGCTGGCCGATGTCGCCAATCTCACCCGCCGCGAAGCCTCCGCCCTGGTCAGAGCGGGACACGAACAGACCCGGTTCCCCATCGTCGGCCGGGCGACGCTCGACGGCCAGGTGCTCCCCACCCAGGCATCAGCAATCACCAGCGTGCTGGACCAGCTCCCAGCGGAGTTCCCTGACGACGTGGTCGACCACGCCCAGGAGATGATGATCGACTTCGCCCATACCCACAACAGTGCCGAACTCCGCCGCCTCACCGGGCGGCTGCTGGAGGTTCTGGCTCCCGACACCGCTGACCAGAGGGAGGCCGCCCGGCTGGAACGCGAGGAACGCGCCGCCAGACGCCACCGGCACCTCACCTTCACCCACAGCCATCAGGGGTCGGTGCTGATCAAGGGCAGCCTGCCGATGATCGCAGCCGAACCGTTCATCCAGATCGTTGAGGCCTACGCCGCAGCAGAGAAGCGAGCGCTGGACGCCCTTGACCCGAACGCGGAGTACATCACACCCGCGATGCGACGCGCCGACGGGCTACTGGCGATGGTCAACCACCACAACCAGCAGGCGTTGGCGCCGGTGCATGGCGGGGACCGCCCCCGGATCAGCATCCTGATGTCCTACGACAAGCTGCACAAGGCAGCCCACGACAACGGGCTGCTCACCGGAGCTCTCGCCGGATCAGGCGAACCGGTACCGGCCGGAACCCTGCGACAACTGCTGTGCGACGCCGACCTGCTGCCGGTGGCCCTGGGTGGACCCTCCGAGATACTCGACGTCGGACACTCCCAACGGTTCGTCACCCCCGCCCAACGCCTGGCGCTGGAAGCTCGCGACGGTGGCTGCGCGTTCCCCGGCTGCGACAAGCCACCCCAGGACTGTCACGCCCATCACATGATCCCGTGGTGGCAGGGCGGGCCGTCGGATCTTTCGAACCTGGTCCTGGTCTGCGCACACCACCACGGCATCGTGGAACCCAGCCGAGACCCCACCGCCGACCGCTGGCAGATCCGGCTCGGCACCGACAGCACCCCCGAAGTCACCCCACCCCGTCGCGTCGACCCCCACCAACGCCCTCGACGACACACCCGCTACCTCACCCGACAACGCCAGTAGGCGAAACCTGTCCTCGGTTCGCAGCCGGGCGTGCGCCTGAGCCCGCACACTTCGGAACCCCGGGCCGCGACGCGATCGAGTGACCGGTCCTCCGGCGGCACGTCGCGGGAACTCAGCTACGCAGGATTGGGATGGACCTGCAGCACGCTGGCGCCATCCTCGTGGTCGCGAAGCTGATACAGATGGTCGTCGACCACGCGGAACTCACGGTTGGGGATATGGTTTCCGTCCCGGGGAGGCGTGAACGTCCGAAGCAGGGAACCGTCGGCCGCGAACTGGTAGACATGCGAAACGACGATGTTCCCGCGGGCGTCGTCGTAGTAGCTCTCGGCCGTCGCGTAGTACGAACCGGCGCTGTCCCGGTGGAGCAGCCGGATTCCGAGCGGATCATGGCTGGTGAGCAGCCTGACGTTGAGCAGGCCGTCTGCCACAAGGTGACTGGGAAGCTCCTCGTCGATATCCAGGAACGGGTCGGGCGGGAGCTCGCCGGGCCCTTCGATGAGGAACCGTCTACCGGAATAGGTGACGCCGATCAGGTTGCCGTCCTGGAGTTCGATCTGGTCGGTCTGCGAGGAGGCGCGCGAACTGAAGTCGATCACGCGAACCGGGGAGAGTCGACCCTCAACGCGCTGGTGGACATGGACGAGCGGCTCCAGGAAGGCCAGGAAGTAGAACGTGTCGCCGTCGATCGCCAGATCGACCGCAGGCACAGCCTCTCCACCCTTCGTCACAGGCCATGCCAGAGTCTCGACGATCCGGGCATCCTGGAATGTCGCGATCCGACTGTTGAGGTGGTCGGCGATCGTGACCAGATCGCCGTCGACCCAGAACGACTCCGGCCCCCGAGGCTCCTCCTCCGGCCGAGAGAACACCATCGACGGATCGCTGACCAGCACGGTCACCTCGCTCATCGTGTCAGGAAGCACCTCGATGGTCCGCCGTGCGGCCGGCGTCGGGCTCGCCGTCGCAGTCCGAACAGGAGTCGGCGGAACTGCAGTGGGGCTGGGGGTGACCGGCCGCGCCGGCGAGCACCCGCTCAGCAGCATGCTCGAGACGGCCGTCGCGATACCCAGCCGGACCAGAGGGACGCAACTCACCTCCTTGTTGGGAGGTCCGTTCTTCATCGGCCTTTCCTTGCTCGATACGACGCAGGCATCGGGGCCACCACCCCGGGGGAACCGGTAGTCAGGCGACGCCCCAGTTCGTCACCGTCCACGGTGCGGATGGCTCCGCGCGGGTCACCGTCCACGTCCAGTCGCGGTAGGTCGAGTTCGGGTTGAGGCCGTTGTTCTGCCCGTTCGGGCCCACCCGGAACTCCGAGTTGAACACCACGGTGTCCGTCCCCTTGGGCAACGGCGACGAGGCCAACTCACGTTGCCGCTGGGAGAACGCCTCGCTGAAGGTGAGCTTCACCAGGGTGCAATCCTCGAACCCGCGGAAGGCCTCCAGAACGGCGTCAGCCGCAGCCTTCAGCTCGGCCTGGCTGAACTGTGACGTCTCACCGATCACGATGGACGCCTGGCTCACGTTCCCGGGCGACGCGCATCCCGTGAGAATGAGAAGAACAGCCGCCGCGACCGCCAGCAGTCTTCGAAGACTCGCCGGCCGCCGGATCGACGCAACTCCGGATCCCTGTTCGTCACGGTTCGGTGTCCTGATGGCTTCCGGGTTCATACCCACGAACCTACGACAACCCGTAGGAGCCCGCCTCCACCCAGCGGTCACCGTCCATCCTTCAAACGGACGATTCTCAAGCCCGTCGCGTCAGCGAGTGCGGCGATTTGTCAGCCGCCGCGAACGAGAAGCTCAGGCAGAGCGGGTGATGACGGTGTCGCAAAGGGCGAGCAGGGCGTCCTTTGCGGGACCTTCGGGCAGCGGTGCCAGGTGCGCGCGGGCGACCTCGGCCCGCCGGGCGACCTCGGCCCGCGCCTCGGCGAGAACCGGGTGGGCCCGGAGCAGCCCGAGCGCCTCGGCCACCTCGGCGTCGTCGTCGATGCCCCCGGCCAGCAGCGACAGCAGGCGGGCGTCGGAGGGGTCGGTGGAGCGCTGGGCCAGCAGCGTGGGCAGGGTGGGGACTCCGGCCCGCAGGTCGGTGCCGGGGGTCTTGCCGGCGGTGTCGCTGGCGATGTCGATGATGTCGTCGCTGAGCTGGAAGACCACGCCGATCTCCTCGCCGTAGGCCGACAGCGCCGCCAGCACCTCGTCCG